>Ga0315339_1001135_pt1 | contig 25643 bp, 26 predicted proteins | sample ASW17metaG_FD_204514 | JGI IMG/M metagenome (GOLD analysis project Ga0315339, IMG submission 204514) | Ammonia-oxidizing marine archaeal communities from Pacific Ocean, United States - ASW #17 | ecosystem: Environmental > Aquatic > Marine > Oceanic | place: USA: California | collected 2016-12-05 | reverse complement strand
TGGCGTCGGCCAGATCCATGTCACCGTATTTGCGTTTCCAGCGATGGAAGGTGGCTTTGGAGATGTTGTGCTCGCGGCAGAGGTCTTCGACCGTCTGATCTTCTTCGGCCTGCCGTAAAATGCGGATGATTTCTTCGGTACTGTGCTGTTTTTGCTTCATCAGACTACTCCTTAGTCGTTAAGAAATAGTCTCAGCCTCCGTGGGGCAAATCAGGTAGGTCATCACAGCTGGTCTCGACTGTGGAGATATTTATCCAGCGCCTAATAAAATAAGCATTTCCATAACTTACTTTGTTTCATAGGAGTCTATAGAATGGCTATTGAGAAAACAATCGTTGATGATCGTATCGAAGTTGTTGGCACTTATAAATGCCTTCAAATTCGCGCCGCAACAGTTATAACCGAAGATGGGGTCGAGTTGTCACGTTCTTTCCATCGTCGCGTCATCGAACCCCATGATGATATTACCGCCGAGAGTGCGGAGATCCAAGGCATCGCAAATGCGACATGGACGGATGAGATCAAAGCGGCGTGGGCCGCACTTCAAGCGGGCCAGTTATACAATCAAAAACCAGAACCCGAATAAGCATGAACCGCACACCGCCGAGTGCGTAGATGGAGACTTCAGCCGCTGATGCACTGGTTGAGTTCGGTAAGCATAGCGGACTATCGCATCTGATCAGTGAGTATGCGTGGATCTTCTACGTTGCGTTTGCGCTAATATTATTCAAATCGTCAATTGAAAATGGCGTGGCGGGCTTGCAAGTATTTTTCGGCTCAGACTACGACGAAGACGATGTTGTCATCGTTGACGGTAGGCCCGGACGCATCACGCGAGTCGGTCTCACGAAAACCGTTTTCTACCTCTATACATATCGCCACGGCGTGTTAGTCGGCGGCACCAAATTAGCCGTGGCGAATACGGCACTTAAAGATATGAGAATAGAAAAGCCGCTCGAAAAATTAGAAGCGGACGATTACTGGAAGATTGAAGAGGGGCCGAACGGCAGTGACAAGGCAGATCAAAATGACAAATGAACAGACTACCGAAAAGCAGTTCCGAGGTTGCCTCGTTCAGCGACTGTCGCAAAGCATTGGATTGGGCGTTGAGGGATCTTGCGGCTTGCAAGACAATGCAAGAAGCGTCAAGCCACGCGGCGCGTGGTTATCAGCAAGATGCCCATGACGCGAAAACAGAAAACAAGGGTCTTCGGCGCGGCATGGTGCGGATCACAAAGGTGCAAAAGGCAAGGGACGAACTCAAAGCTACAGGCGCATGGTCCGGTACGGCCATCGGTTCGATCACTTTGCTATGGCAGGGGTTTGGTCAATACGGCACACCGTTTCCAAAATTCTTGATGGATTCGGATTTCTTTTATGACGGCGTGTGTTGGGCGGTAACAATATTATTCGGATGGGCGGCTAAAGCCTATCATCACGTAGATCATTAATAAAGGCAGGGCAGAGTATGGCAGTTGAGATAGAGAAATTGAGAGAGCAGATGACCACGACCATCGGGGAGATCACTCAGCTTCAGAGTCAGATAGAAGCCAAAAAAGAGATGGTCAATAAGCTCGACGGTGCGATATGGGGCATCGGACAGGAGCGGCAAGAATCGACAGGGGATGAAAATTCCAACGCGGTTTCAGCGGTGGGAGCAAAGGCAGGTTAATCGGCAGAGATGGAGTAGGGCCGTGAATTTCAAATTTGGATTTGGTAAGACAGAAATCGTCAAGGCGGCTACGGGTGCCGGAGTAGCTGGTGCGGGTGCTGTAGTTGCGACTGCGCTAAATGAGGTGGGCATTTTGCCCGACACGCTATTAGAAGCACCGACTGGCCCGTTTGTTTATGCGGCTATTGCAGTAGCCGTCAATGTGGTTCGGCAACTTATAAAGGACAACAACCTTGGGAGCGAAAGATAATATAGGCAAGGCATTGGCATGACCCCTTCAAACTGGACAGGTTTGGCTGTGAGTATTTTCTTGCCGTAGACGAAGAAGCTACTAATGAACCGCAAGGCAAACAACCCGCGTCGTCGTTGAAGACTATCGACGCCGTTACAATGGAGAAAGACCCCATAGTAGCTTGGGCTATCAAGCACCCGATAGATCTGCGCAAAACCTAACCGTGCAACCCGCCGATACACGGCAAATCTCACATCCAAAGTGATCCAGTTTTCGGGGTCCCCTCCATTTTAAGGATTTTTAAACTTTCCCTGAAAAAAACTTATAGACCCGATATTTGAATGCCGATTTTTTAGCTGAGTTGTCTACCTAAAAAACCAACGGATTATTACGCCAATATTTCCCCAGGGGCACTCACTTTAAGACGATCACTCAAGTTAAAATTCGGAGGGCTGAAAATCGACTCAATAGCCGACCCAGAAAAGCGCTGGAGTTTCGATCGCCAAAGGATATATTTCAACACGATACACCGTAAACACTAAACGTGCACTTCAGAGTTGAAACCGCTTCGTTCAACCTTGGCCTAATTATTAAATAGGCAATCCTTAGCTATTCGGACATGCCGAGAGGTTACCGCATTTTCATTTGCCCATCAAAACTTGAGTGAACCGACAGTATATTCACTGACCTTTATAGATTGGTAAATTTTCTATTAGATATTGAGCTATGATTAAGTTTCCAAATTCACTCCAATGTCCATCACAAGAATGATAGTATTTCTCCCAATCTTTAGTATAGCTATGTAAGTGAGAAAGTATATCTATATATAAGACATTATTATCTTCCAAAAACCGTTTGAGTTTCTTGTTGAGTGGCGGTACACCATCAACATCAAACCTTTTTATATCTCCTAATGTGGGTATTGTGAAAACTATTATTTTTTTGTTTCTCGCTTCATTTATTATTTGTTCAAGAGTAAATTTCATTTTTAAAAAATCTTGATCCGAGAATTCATATAAGGCCGAATTAGGTCTATCTGATTTATCAGGAATAAGTGTGGAATTGTTCTCCTTTGTACGCAATAAGATCTTCAAGTATCCCAACAGGTTATAGGAAAATGTAAATTCTCGGAAGAAGCCTTTAGCATACGATTGATTACTAGGGTGGCCTATACTCTTAGTTAAATCATCAACGTAATAAATCAGTTCATAATCGGGATAATCACCAACTAGGTAAGGTCGGTATCTATCGCTATGAATCTTTCTTCCGTGCTCTATGTTGTTATCAGTAAAGTCATTCCCAGGAAAAATACTGATCAAAATAGAGTTATGTTGATATTTTTTAGCAAGATGCTTGTATTGTAGCCAATATTGAATTGTGCCAAAATCACCCGAAGTTCCAAAGTTCAAATGCTCTTTAGTGGTTCTATCTTCTAATATTGAAGTCAATCTTTTATCGTATTGGACACCATATCCTTCTATAAAAGAATCACCCAAAACGATAACCCGATCGGTACTGCCAGACACCAATCGGCGTTCTATATCTCTAGCGCCATACGAATTCGATGAGTATACTACATCAAAGCAGGGGAAAATGTGTCTATATTGGTGGTGGCTCTTGTGCCAAACACCAAAATGCGGATTAATATCTCCCCAAAAACCACCTACAAAATCAATAGATTTGAAATCATAAGATGGCCTTCGAAGGGGTAGATATGATAATTCACTCACTAAAAAAACTGTAAATTCACTAAAAAGAAAACAGAATAATAACGAAGCAAATAGTAATAGTATATTTTTATGCATTAATAGACGGTTTCAACCTAGTTGACTCACAAATGTAAGGATAGGGAAGTGTTTTCATAAACAGTAAAATATGACTTCTCAGGAGAGGATGCCAAACCCGTTGTAATCAACGAAGATGAGCAAAAGGTAATATCACTAAGAAGCAGTTTCATAACTGTGTGGATTCAACTTCTAAGTGCACCTTTCTCGGTGGGTGAACAAACAAAGGTCAACCGGTATATTTTCTTTGTTGATTCACCCGCCCCACGAAGAGGAGCTTATGAAGGAGTATACTCAGTTGACCCAGCCTCAAAGGTATGAAATATCCGCGTTACTGTCGCATTGGTATTAATACCATACCCCATAGACGCCATCAGCCCCGACCTGCTTGGTGGTGGTGTAGTTTGAGGCATTTCACATTACCGTGGATGCTAACGAAGCCGAAATAGAATAGAATAAGGGTTGGAAACATCAGTCATTCGTGTCTCCAACCCTTATCTATGTTTTATGATTGAGGGGACCCCGAAAACTGGATCACTTTGGATGTGAGGTTTGCCGTGTGTCGGCGGGTTGCACGGTTAGGTTTTGCGCAGATCTATCGGGTGATTGATAGCCCAAGCTACTATGGGGTCTTTCTCCATTGTAACGGCGTCGATAGTCTTCAACGGCGACGCGGGTTGCTTGCTTTGCGCTTCATGAGTAGTCTTCATCGATTAAGGGAAGAAAATACTCACAGCCAAACCTGTCCAGCTTTAAGGGGTCATGCCAGTCTGGACGACTATTCCAGAGCGCCTTCGTCACCATACACACGATCAAGTCGAGCAATCGGGACATTCTCAAGGTCAAGCTGCTTGAGATAGATCTCGGTCGTCTCAAGGTTTTTATGGCCCATTAGCTTCATCACATCGCGGATCGGGATCTCTTCGCGGATGCAGGTAGTGGCGAAGGTGTGCCGCAGCCAGTAGTAGGTTGGCATCATGTGGCCGCGCCGCTTCTGGCCCTTGTGCAGTTCGTATTCCATTTTCCCTTCTCGGATCAACATCTTATCAATGCAATCCGAAAGGGTTCTACTATCGACGGCTGTAAAGTGCTTTGGCGTGAGATGCGCCAACGAAGAGCCGGACAACAGAATAAAGGGAGAATAGAGTTCGGCGGCTTGCTGCCGCGCTCTTTCTTCCTTCAGCACTTTGACGATATATGGACCCAGGGGGAGACGGCGGTCTTCATGGGTTTTAGGGATATGAGATCGCTTTGTCTCGCTGCAATGTGACTCCACTATGTGCAGCATCGGAACCTTCGACTCCAGATCTAGATGGGACCATTGCAGCCAGATGGCCTCGGTGTTGCGTAGGCCGCAATACATGCCGAGGCATATGGACACATGAAACGATCCGCGCATGAGGTGGCTGTGAGCCTTTGAGCGCGACATTTCCAAGAACCACTTGGCTTGATCTGGCTTTAGTGGGTGTCGTAGGTTGGTCGTGGCATAGTCTTTCTTGGCGATCTTAAAAGCTCTAACCCCTCCACGCCGCTCATCGTTATGTTCGCAATAGCCGAGCTTGACGACCTCGTCTATGTATTTGAACAGCACCCCAACATTAGAATAGGCCGTCTTTGCGGCATATGAACCCGTCTTAGGTTCATAGCTTGGGTCTTTCTCGACCTTGGCAAGCTCTTCAACACGGACACAGTCATCGGATAGGCAATACTCCCAATACATCTTGGCATCAGCTTCATCGATGTCACTGAGGGTGCTTCGGTTCTGCCCTAGCCAGTAGGCCACATGCTTGGCGCGACTGCGGAAGGATTTGTAGTCCGCACTACTGGCACCGCCTCGGTCCCTGCGCGTCTGCTCGGCTTCTTTTTCGCGCAGGGCCGCTTGCATGATAATAGACCAAGTGTCTTCATTGAGGTCTTTCAGGTCGGTTGGAGCCTCGTAGCGGACGAACATCTCTTCGGCCTCATTGGGCGTGATCAGTGCAAGGTTGAGCCAGTGATCCATCTTTTCCTTATGGGGTAGTCCGTGGATTGCCGCGCTTTCAAGCTCTTTGGCGGCAGATTCAAGGGCTTCGGCCATATGTAGCAGTTTCCGCTTCTTAGTCTTGTAGTGTTTTTTCCCATCAATGATTATTGCATATTTCACGCGGAAAAACCCCTCCGATTGAAAAAGTGATACCATAACACCCCCGTCATATGACTGCTTGAATAGGTAGGGTACCATGTAGGGAACCATGAACCACTGCAAACAGGCGTTTATTTTTGTACGTGATCGGCAATGTTTGAAGATAATCGAAAGGGGATTCTGCGGACAGAAAAAAGAAAGCGAGGATATATACACTACTATAATAGGGTATAAACACAAAAAAACCGCTGAAATCCGAAGATTTCAGCGGTTAAAAGTTGGTAGCGGGGACAGGATTTGAACCTGCGACCTTTGGGTTATGAGCCCAACGAGCTACCAGACTGCTCCACCCCGCATCATGAACCATAAATTAGGGTATTTCTCACAATACGCAACCCCTTTGCGGCTATTGCTGGTCTACTGCATCGACCGGGCTCAGGCGTCTGAGTTTGACATGTTCGATACGTTGGCCGTCGATCTTGAGGATGCCCACTTCTAACCGCTCGGCTTCGAATATCAAGCCTTCCTCGGGAATGCTGCCTAGGTGGTCGTAGATGAAACCGCCGAGCGTTTCAAAACCCTCGCTGGGTAGGTCGACGGAGAGGATCTTGTTTAGATCGTCGATATCTATACGGGCGTTGGCGATCAGCGTTTCGCCCGGTATCTGCCAGTGGAACAGATCCTCTTCCTCGTCATATTCGTCCTGCATTTCCCCGACTATTTCTTCTACGAGGTCCTCAGTGGTCACCAGTCCGGCGGTGCCCCCGTATTCGTCGAGAACAATGGCCAGGCGAATTTTGTTCGTGCGCAAGTCATTGAGTAAGATATCTAGCTTTTTAGTCTCTGGGATATAATAAGGCTCATGCGTTAAAGGCTGGTCGTCCTTTGAGCCTTCGGCGAGAAAACTGCCTAAGGGAATGGATAGGTCAATCGAGGGATGGGACGCGATGATATGCAGTAAGTCTTTGGCATATACCAGGCCGCGGATATGGTCCAAACTCTCCTCATAGACCGGCATGCGCGAGGGGCCTTTGTCCTTAATGAGATCGAGCAAATCTTGTAGAGGGGCGGTCAGGTCAATGGCGACCATGTCGACTCTGGGGACCATAACTTCGCGCACAATGCGGTCGTGAAAGCCAAAGACGCTTTCGATCATCTCGCGCTCGCCTTCTTCCAATACGCCCGATTCGCCTTCGGATTCGACTAGGCTGCGCAACTCTTCTTCTTTATCGGCGCGAAAATCCTCGTTGCTATAGTCGCTGGTGCTGAGTCGTTCAAGCACGTTTGTCGGGGGTAGTAGTAGGGCGTGCACGGCTAAGAAGGTCAAGACGAAAAAGGGGATGCGCGTCTCTTCGCCCTCTTCGTCAAAGCGAATACGCCGAGGGATGGCTACCGTCAGAAAGAGCGCTAAGGTGCATACCAGGGCTGCGGACGCATCGCAATAGGCGGGCAGCCCATAGGGCGAAAGCAGTGCGTCGAAGAAGAAATATAACGCAAGGGCCAGCCCCGTCGTGCCGATGGCTTCGCCAAGGCGGGCCATTAGGCGCAAGCGTTGGTGCGGCTCGTAAATACGCAGCATGGCTTTGGAGCGGTCTATACCGCTTTCGGCCATTTTTTCCAAAATTGATTTGGAGAGGATTGTAAAGGTGGCTTCGTAACTGGCCACAAGAAAGAGCCCAATAAGGCTGACTAGGGCAGCCAAAAAAGCGAAGAAGGTCAGGGCAACGTCAACTTGCGGAGGTTCCAAAAAGACTCCTTTCGTGCAACACGGCCGACCAAGGCCGTCTATAGAGGGATATTGAGTTCGCTATCATTGAGGAAACGTTCGGTTTCGCCTTCCATCGCGAGAAGTTGATCGCGGTTGTCGTGTATCCAGCCGGCTAAATGCAACAGGCCATGGGTCAGTAGGCGGGCGACTTCTTCAAAGACGGGCACGGATAGCGCGAGGGCTTGGCGCTCGGCTTGCGGCAAAGAGATATAGATCTCGCCACTGCTAGGTTGCCCCGGCGTTGTACCTAGGTCGAAACAGAGCACATCGGTCGTGCCTTCTTTGGCGCGATAGTCTGTGTTGAGCCCGGCCATATATTCGTCGGTGACGAAGACTATGCGCACTTCGGCCGGCAAGGTGTGCACCGTCGCGACTTGCGCGGCTACACTCAGCAAGGCGACCTCGGCGTTGCCGGGCAGCGGGGCGATGTCCTCGGTTTGTGATAGGCTGAACGTTGTGTTCAATTGTCCACCGTCGTACGCATGGCGCGCCATTTGCGGTCGGTCGTCTGCCAGGGGTATTCCACCCGACCGTGCAGAGTGCCCATGAGCACCGGGATAAAGCTGTCTTCTATTTTGTGCAAGTCTTGCAGGGTCAGTGCGCATTCGTTCAACTCGCCGCCGGTGAATTTCTGCTGAATGATATTGCGGACCAGTTGACGCACTCGGTTGGGGGTACGTTCGGAGAGGGTGCGGGCGGCGGATTCGACCGAATCGGCCAACATTAGAATACCGCCTACCTTGGTCTGGGGACGCGGGCCGTCGTATCTGAAATCGTCTTTGCGCACACTCTCGCCGCCTAACTCGACTGCGCGGTTGTAGAACACCTCGATGACCGTCGTGCCGTGGTGTTCGGGAATTAAATCGCAGATCGATTGCGGCAGCCCGTGCTCCTCAGCCAATTCTAGGCCATCTTTGACGTGGGAGGCGATGATCAACATGCTCATATTAGGTGTCAGGTGATCATGCGGGTTACGTCCACCACGAAGCCCTTGGTTTTCCCTGAAATATTCCGGCTTGATCATCTTGCCGATATCGTGGTAATAACAGCCGACCCGAGCCAGCAAGGGGTTGGCGGAGATGGCTTCGGCAGCGCTTTCGGATAGGTTGGCCATGATCAGGCTGTGGGTATACGTTCCGGGTGCGCGGATGGCCAATTCGCGCAATAGGGGACGGTTGAGGTCCGAAAGTTCCAATAGAGTGATATCGGTTGTGAGGTGAAACAGGCTTTCAAATATCGGCAGTAGGCCGATGGTCAGGATCGGAGCCGCGACGCCGATGAAAATTCCGGGCAGGACATGCGCGTATATATGCTCGGGGGGAACGAAGCGCAATAGATCTGCTGCTGCAATGAGCAGGGTATAGGATGTCGGAAGAAAGATCATTGAGCGGTAGAATTGATTGCGGTGTCGCACGTGTCGTACCGCGAAGACGGCCACTGCCGAGGTTAGCGCGCAGGTCATGGCAACATAAAAGTCGGAGAACAAGTTGCCGACGAAGAACGCGAGTACGAAGGAGAAGACCAAGCCGATTTGCTGGGTTAGCAGGATCGTCACCAGCATGGCGGCTAGCGGTGTGGGTACCAGATAAATATCGAGCTCGTGGGTTTTTATATAAGAGGCGATGGCCGCGGTGGCAATGGTCAGAAGGGCCAAGAGGATAAGCTGGCTGGGCTGGTTGAACGTTGTTTGTTCGCGGGTGGCGAGAAAGTAGCCGAAGACAAAGATCAGAAAACCGGTGATGGTAGCCGCTGCGACCATTTGGATCAGGCGCCTGATCGGGTGGCTGGTTTGTTCTTTGGCGATCCGGTCGGCCAAGGCATCGAGAGCGTCGGTGTGATCCTGGGTGACCTGGGCGTTCATGTCGACAATAATATCGTCTTTGGCGAAGATCCGCTTGATGCTGGCGACGCCGCGTCTGGCCTCGCTTCTAAGGCGGGCTGTCTCTGTCTCGTCGATCGTGAGATTGGATATGGCGAAGAGACTCAATAGCTCGTGCACCGCCTCTACTGCGTCCCGGTCGGAGATGGTGCGATAGGCCTGTATATGCGAGATGAAATCCCCTTGTTTGAGTTCTATCTCGCTATAGAGGGTTTCGATGTGTTGTTCCCGGTCGCCGAGTCGAACCTGTGGCGAAGGGCTTTGCAGAACGGGCTTTTTCGAGGCGATAAGGCCGGTGGTGTAGAAATTGGCCAGTATTTGCCGGCAAATCGCTTGGAAATCCTGCACATAGGGTCCACTGGCGTTGGAAAGCACAGCGATAAGGGTCGAGAGCGCATTTACCGAAAGTGAGCCGATGACCCTCGGTAGTTCGCGTTGCAGGTGCTTTTTTTTCAGCGAATCAGCCATTTGCACTCTGATCGCGGGGACCATCACCGAAAAAACCGAATCGAGCCGCGCCAGCTGCTGGTCTTGTACTAAGGGGTCGCGGTGGAGTATTGTCGGGATGGTGGCGGTCGCATTTAGACGCTCGCGATCCAACTCGACTTCGCTCTTGGGCACGTGAAAGAGAAAGGGGGCCTTTATGCGTTCTTGCGCACTGCTGCCTACACGCAATTGGGCTACATTGTAAGGACGCTGGTAGGGAGAGAGATAGGTGAGCAAGCCTACAACGATGGCTGTCATGGCAATTCGAAACGCCAATAGGCTGTGTGGGCGCCAGGGTCTCGGTAAACTGTGCCTGCCGCGGCTTTTAAGACCAAACCATCTGGATTTTAGCGCATTCATTTTTCGGCCGGGGACCAGGGATCCCCGTCGGCTTCCTCGTAGCTCTCATAGGCTTTGATGATTTTTTGCACCAATGGATTGCGGACAACATCTTGTTCGGTTAGTCGGACGAAGGACAATCGGGGAATTTTCGTCAGAATTTTCGGAGCCACAACCAATCCGGAAGGCTGGTTATCGCCCAGGTCGGTTTGTGTTATATCGCCGGTAACAACCGCTTTTGAGTGACTACCGAGCCGAGTCAAAAACATCTTCATCTGTTGAGGAGTGGTGTTTTGTGCCTCATCTAGTATGATAAACGAATCGTTTAGCGTTCGTCCACGCATATAGGCCAGTGGCACGACCTCGATAATCTTCATCTCTTGCATCCGCCGCAACCGTTCGGGTTCCATTAAATCTTGTAGCGCATCGTATAACGGGCGGAGGTAAGGGTCGACTTTATCTTCGAATGACCCCGGCAAGAACCCTAGTTTTTCACCGGCTTCGACGGCGGGGCGGGCGAGGATAATCCTGGACACCTGTTTCTGGCGCAGAGCGGCCACGGCCATAGCCACGGCCAGGTAGGTCTTACCAGTACCGGCGGGGCCTATGCCAAAGACTATGTCGTTGGCATCTATCGCTTTAAGGTATTCGGCTTGGCCGGCTGTACGGGCGCGAATGATGGTTTTGTAGGTATTGGCGACATGTTTGCCGTCGATAATCTGGTCGTATTGCGGTGGGGCTGGGCTTTGCAGGATCAATTCGCTTAATTCAGCCTCTTCGATCGCTGGACCTCGCCTTATGCGCTCGACAAGGTGGGACAAGAGGCCGTCGGCTTCACCCACGGCAGCATCTGGTCCATTGAGGATGAGTTTGTCTCCGCGGGCAACCAAGCTGACGCCGTACTTCTTTTCTATTTGCGCAAGATGTTGATCGTTTTGTCCAAATAGGAAGAGTCGATCAACACCTGTTAGGGAGATGTCCTTCATTAAAAATTTTGAGTACCGGTAAATGCAAAAAGGGGTTTGAATCCTTCCGATTGAGAAGAATCAAACCCCTTTTTGGCTATGAACTATCTTTAAATCAAGTAGTTAATTACTCGGAATTTCGAGGACTTGAGCAGGAAAGATCAAGTGCGGCTCAACGATTTGTTGTTTATTGGCCTCGTAAATCTTGTGCCATTTGCCTGAGTCATTGTAAACCTGTGCGGCGATCTTAAAGAGGAAATCACCACGAGTCACCAGGTGTTGGTTTTCGGCGACACCAAATGGAACGGCCAAGGTCTGATCGGGATAGATCATATCCGGATCCTGTATTTGATCTTTGTTGGCCCGATAAAGGCGAGGCCACATATACGGGTCGGCGTAGACTTTATCCTGTTTGGCTATGCTCCAAAGATTGTCGCCCCGTGAGACGTTATAATCGATAGTCACCGGCTGTGCTACACGGGCAGTAAGCTGGGCTAGCATTTTGTCAATATTGGCCAGCTTGTCGACCATCTCTGGCAAGGCGGAGATTTTATCTTGCTTGAGGTCTTCGACCTGCGCGGCAAGTGCTTCAACTTCACCGCGGCGCTGGATCAAAACCTCAGGGGGTAGTGCCAGCAAACCTTCGAGCTGGTCGGTGATACTGTCGAGGTTTTTGCCGAAACTCATGACTTCAGCCGCGGAACCGGAAACAGCGGCGAGGATCTGAGAATTGAGATCGTCATTAGCCATCTCGGTCTCGGCGACCTGTTTCTTAAGCATGGCGATCTGTTTCGTGAGCATGGCGATTTCAGCTTTGGCCTTCATCTCGCGATCGGTTAAATCGGCCACCTGCGCTATATAGCCCTCGCGCGTCATCTTCTTCTCTTCTTGTGCGGCGGCATTCTCGCTCACAGTCAGCAATAACGCCAGAGCCAACCCGCCAACAAACAACTTCTTCATGGTCAAACCCTTTCTCAATCTTAAGGCCTAGTTGGCGAGGTTCCGCTTGGTTGCTGCAAGTTTGTCTTTTAGCGCTTTCTTGGTGGCTTGCCGCTCGGCGAGCTTGCGTTCGAGACGAGCTTTGTCAGCCTTAAGCTCGCTTACCTTCTGCTCGGCGGACACCGTGGTCTGGCGCTGTTTCTCCGAGGCGTCCATTTCCTCTTGGGACACGCCACCACAGCCGGCCATTAAGGGAAGGGCTACGGCCGCCAAAGCGATGCCCAGGCTTCTCAATGTGGAAAAACGGCTCATCAATAGTACCTCCGCTTGCTATATCAATTCGGTGGTTGTGTAATTTTACGCAACTAACATCACAACCCTAATATACTGGGTGCAACTCAGGTGAGAAGGTAATACGGCCCATATGGTATGTCAAGCGAAAAACTGCCCTGTCAAAGAGTTAAGGCGCATTCATTAAGCCAGGCGAATGCCCAAATCGCGCAATTGCGTATTATCGACGGCAGAGGGTGAGTTTTCCATGAGGCCAGAGGCCTTGTTCGTCTTGGGAAAAGCGATTATATCGCGGATCGAATCCTCGCCTGTCAGCAGGGCGATTAACCGGTCAAAACCAAAGGCAATACCGCCGTGGGGAGGGGCTCCGTATTCCAAAGCCTCAAGCAGAAAGCCAAATTTGGCCTCGGCTTCTTCTTTACCGATGGCCAATAAGTCGAAAAGACGTGCTTGCACCGGGCGTTGGAATATTCGCACACTGCCGCCGGCGATTTCATTGCCGTTGACCACCAAGTCGTAAGCCCTAGCCCTGACCGCGCCGGGGTCGCTGTCCATCAGGGGCAGGTCTTCTTCCATCGGCGAAGTGAAGGGGTGGTGCATTGCCGTAAAGCGGCCGGCCTCTTCGTCCCGCTCCAATAGGGGGAATTCGGTAACCCATAATGGCGTCCATGAATCAGCCGGTATTAACTCAAGGCGTTGTGCGAGTTCGAGGCGCAATGCACCGAGTACGCGGGCAACAATTGCAGGCTGGTCGGCGACGAAGAGCAGCAAATCGCCAGGCTCAGAATCTAGGGCCTTGATTAATAGGATTTGAGCGGCTTCGGGAAAGAATTTTACGATGGAGGATTCGAGCCCGTTGTCTGTGTGTTTAATCCAGCTTAAACCCTTGGCTCCAAGATCTTGTGCAAAGGCGATTAATCCATCTATTTTTCCTCTGGAAAAACTATTGCAGCCCTTTACATTAATGCCTTTTACTTCACCTCCGGCATGAAGCATTGAATGAAAGACTTTGAACTCGGATGCACGCGCTCCGACTGACGCGTCTACGAGTTCCAAAGCAAAGCGCATATCGGGTTTGTCCGAACCAAAACGATCCATCGCTTCGCGATAAGTAAGCCGGGGAAAGGGATCGGGTAAGTTGATCTTACCGAGTTTGGCAAAGAGGGAATGCGTCATTTTTTCGGCGACGTCCATGACCTGATCTTCGCGGACAAAAGACATTTCGATGTCAATTTGGGTAAATTCGGGCTGACGGTCGGCGCGCAAGTCTTCGTCGCGGAAACACTTAACTATTTGAAAGTAGCGATCGTAGCCGGCGATCATCAATAGCTGTTTATAGGTTTGCGGCGATTGGGGTAAGGCAAAGAAGTGGCCGGGGTGGACTCGGCTTGGCACGAGATAATCCCTCGCGCCTTCGGGGGTGCTTTTGGTGAGGATTGGAGTTTCTACCTCGATGAATTTCTGCTCGTCCAGCAAGTTGCGCACCGCCCGATAGGCTTGGTGCCTAAGTAGGAGATTTTGTTGTATGCGCGGGCGTCTCAGGTCGAGATAGCGATACTTGAGGCGAATTTCTTCTCTCGCGTCGATTTCATCTTCGATGAGAAAGGGGGGTGTTGGCGAGGTATTGAGGGTTCTAAGTTGGTCGCAATTGACCTCAATCGCCCCGGTGGGCAGTTTGCTATTAATCATTCCTTCTGGGCGGGATTCTACCACTCCCAGGACGGCGATAACAAATTCGCTGCGCAGTTGGTCGGCTTTTTGTAGTGCGGCGGAGTCGTGTTGTGGGTTGAATACTATCTGTGTAATGCCATAGCGGTCGCGCAAGTCAATGAAAATGACGCCACCGTGGTCGCGACGGCGCCAGACCCAGCCCATTAGCAGTACGCGTTGGCCGATAAAGTCGGCGTTGAGGGTTCCGCAGTCGTGTGTGCGTTCCCAGTCGCCCAAAGCTTCGATCGGAACTTCCATAAGTTACACCTGGTGAAAAAGTTGAAGTATAAAAAGGAGTGGAAAGCGCGAGAAAATAAGCGCTGGCCGAAAAGGTGTCAAGCAAGAGGCTATTTCGCTGGTTGACACTCGGTGGTGTGCCGATATATTAAACAATTGCAACATTCGCCAATGTTGCCTGTTTGAGGACAAATTTCTTCGCAATGGGGTGCAATCTCCTTGGTCGACAAGGGCATTACTCAAAGTCATCCAGAAAATACCGATGTTTCAGGGCTTGGGCTCGAATCGTACACATCTCGTGCTGCAATCGTACGTGTTTCGCGGGGTGGTCAGTGGGGGGTGCGCATCTGCCAAGTCAATGGCCGGAGCGATGAAATGTATATTTTGCTCAGCGGTCAGTTCGGGTTTTACAATGAAGCACAAATTTTGTTAGCTAACATTGATCCGGTAGCTCCCGTGGGGAAATGGGCTTGATTACGGGCCAGTCGCGGTCGGCTACAGTTAGTGCTTTGCGCTCTAGTAATTTGCTCGTGTTGCGCAAGGCGACGTTTAATCGTTTGATGCGTAGCAATGGGAAACTTTGTGTGCAGGTTTATCGCAGCGTGATCGAGGTGATGGGACAACGACTGGGAGAGAGTCGGGCCGAAAGTCAGCGTGTTGTATTGCGCCGAACTGAAATTGAGGGCAAGCTAGGTGAACTAGCGGAAGAAGTCGCGACTGGCAATGGCTTGGAGGAAGATTGATGGCGCTGGGAGTCGCGGTGAAGGCCAGGGGCGTCGAATCACCGTCACTCAGCCCCTCAGTAGTAGAACAAATCGGTAATACGCCGCTTTTGCGGCTAAGAGATTCGGCCATTCCGCCAGGGGTCGAGGTCTATGCCAAACTGGAACTTTTTAATCCAGGCGGCTCGGTCAAGGATCGCCCTGCCCGGAGGATGATCGAGGATGGCGAGCGCCAAGGCTTGCTCGACGCCGACAAGATCATTCTCGACTCGACCTCGGGCAATACGGGCATTGCCTATGCGATGATCGGCGCGGCGAAGGGCTATCGGGTGAAGTTGGCGATGCCCTCCAATGTTAGCCAGGAGCGCAAGGCCATCCTCGCCGCCTATGGAGCCGAGGTCGTCTATACCGACCCCGGCGAGCTATCGGACGGCGCGATACTCGAAGCTCGCAAGATATACGAGGCTGATCCAGGCCGCTATTTCAAGCCCGATCAATACAACAACGACGCTAACTGGTTTGCCCATCGAGATACGACGGCCCCTGAAATATGGCAGCAGACCGACGGGCGCATCACCCATTTTGTAGCCACCATTGGCACTAGTGGAACCCTGATGGGCACCGGGCGCGGGCTTAAGGCGTTCAATCCAGCGATTCAGGTCATTGCGGCCGAGCCAGCAGATGCGTTTCATGGGATCGAGGGTCTCAAGCATATGGACAGTTCGATCGTGCCCGGGATCTACGATGAGGCCTTTCTCGATCACAAGGTTCCAGTCGATACCGAAGATGCCTACGATGCCTCGTTGCGGCTACCCGTCGAGCAGGGCGTTCTCGTAGGCCAATCTTCTGGCGGGGCGTACTGGGCGGCGATAGAGGTTGCCCGCCAGCTTGAACAGGGGGTCGTGGTCACTGTTTTCTGCGACGGTGGCGATAAGTATATGAGTACGCCTATGTGGCGGATGGCCCTTGAGGGGGCCGCGAATAGAAAGGATAGTTAGATGCTGCGCATCGCGCGGAACGATGTCGAACGAATTTATGCCCAGGTCCTTGAGGAATATCCGCACGAGTGTTGCGGTATATTATCGGAGGCGGCTGAAGGGGGGATTTCCACGGCCGATGTCTGTGAGAATATGCAGCAGCGGCGACACGAAGAGAACCCTGAGCGCTATCCCCGGGACGCGCGAACGGCTTATTTGATTGACCCTGTCGAGCAGATGCGCATCAACGAAGCGGCCGAAAAAGCCGGCGGAAGGGTCTCGGGGTTCTATCATTCGCATATCGATTGTGAGGCCTATTTCTCCGAAGAGGACGAAAGACGCACTTGGATATTCAACAGTCGCGAAGCGGGTGAGGAACCGGACGATCCCGACGCACTCTATCTGGTCGTTTCGGCCTACGGGGAAGACACGGGCGTGAAACGGGAAATCAAGGCCTATAAATGTTTTGCCTGGGACGGCTCGGGTTATGCCGAAACGGGCGTTGAAATAGTGAATTAAGCGCGGGGCCGATGCTGAGTACGGGGCGCCAGGTCACTCTGCTGTTGGCGTTGGTGTGCGCGCTCTATTACAACGCATTGGGTAATGCGTTCCACTACGACGATTTTCATTCGATCGTCCACAATCCCCATATTCGCCAACCGAGTAACTTCCCCACCTTTTTTAGCGATCCCAGTTTATTTTCGGTCGATCCGCGCCAGGCGATGTACCGACCCCTTCTTTTGCTCACCTATGGGGTCAATTATATGCTCGGCGGGCTCGATCCGGTCGGCTACCATTTTATTAATGGTTTATTGCACGCGGCCAATGCCATTCTACTATTGTTTTTGGCGCGTGAGTTGGGTGTTGGGAATAGGCTCGCCTTCGTTGCGGCATTAATGTTCGCCGCGCATCCGCTCAATTCGGAAGTCGTGCATTATGCCAGCAGTCGGTCGGGAGCGTTGATGGCGTTTTTTTTCATTGCCGCCTGCTGTGCCTATGCGCGGCATGGAGTCTCGCGTTCTTGGGGCTGGTATGGGGTGGCCGTATCGTGCGGTGCTATGGCGATGCTCAGCAAGTCGGTGGCCGTGGTCCTTATGGTGATGTTGCCGCTGTGCGATTGGCTGGCTGGCCGAGATCCGTTGCGGCGGTGGGTTCGTTATTTGCCCTTTGTCGGGTTGGGGCTGTTGTATGTTTTTTTCATGCGACAATTCCTCGGCAAAGCTCTTGCTGTGCCGGTCCGTGCTATGGATGTGCAGTTTTATACGCAAATCAAGGCGGCAATATACTATGCCTATATTGGTGTAGTCCCTGTCAACTTAAACGTCGAGCACCAGTTCTTCCCCTCGCATTCCTTATTTGAACCAGTGGTTTTTTTGTCTGCGTTCTGCCTGTGCTCGCTGGCCTGGGTGCTTTGGCAGTCGCAGTGGCGGCCACCTATCTTTGCAACCGCTTGGGTGGCGATTGTGCTCGTGCCGACTTTTGTCGTGCCGCTTATCGTTCTTGTCAATGAGCACCGCCTTTATCTTGCGATGGCGGGGTGGTGCCTGCTGCTGACTTGGGTTTTAGGGGGGTTAATTGGCCGCAGGTATAGGTTGGCTCTAAGCGGATTGGCTATGTATACTATACTATTAGCCGTTTTGACATTGCAACGCGGTCAGGTGTGGAGTGATGAATTAACGTTGTGGAACGATGCCGCGGCCAAGGCGCCGTCCATGCTCAAGCCGCATTTGCGCTTGGCTGACGCCCTAGAAAGAAATGGCCGTCTGCCCGAGGCCGAAGAGGCGTATTTACACGCGTTGGTCCTCAGACCGCAGCACGTGGCGACACGCAACAACTTGGGCGTGCTCTATAAAAAGCAGAACCGCTTGCCCGAGGCAGAGCATCAGTTTCGCGCTCTATTGGCGGTGTCTCCCGACATAATTCAAGCCCGATTGAACTTGGCGGATTTGCTGTTGCGGCAAGGGCAGTGGCGCCAAGCCGAGGTTGAGTTGTTGCGGGCGCTAGATTTTGCAGACACTGGGGGACTGGCGCAAAAAAGGCTAGCCCTTATCGCCTTACAATTTGCCGGCGATGCGGAGCGGGCGAGAGCCTATGGCGAACAGGCGTTGGCCTTGGTGGAGGATGCCGCGATTTGGACCACGCAGGGGGTGGCGCTCAGGGCTTTGGGGCACGTCGCGCAAGCCGAAGCGGCGTATCGCAGGGCATTGTCCCTCGAACCTGAATCGATCGATACTTGGTTTAATCTGGGGAACCTATACCGGGATTTTCAGCAGCCCGACAAAGCCCTTAAAGCCTTTGGTAATGTCGCGAAAATAGGCGGAGAATCGCCTCTGGCCGCACGTGCAAAACAAGAAATACAAGCAATTAACATTACAACCCAATGAGGAGGATAAAATGTCGATAATCGTCAATATTCCCACACCGCTGCGCAAATTGACCAACAACGAATCCGAAGTGAAGATCGATGCGGAAACGGTCGGCCAACTGGTCGATAGTCTCGAGAGTTCCTATGCCGGTATTGCTGAAAAATTGCTCGACGAGGGGGGTGAAATCCGTCGTTATGTCAATATTTTCGTCAATGAAGAGGATATACGCTTTCTCGACGGAAAAGATACGCCGCTCAACGACGGCGACAATGTCTCTATCGTCCCGGCAATAGCTGGCGGTAGTTGAGCTTTTAATCGGGAATTTCCATTGCGGGCGGCTTCGTGCTGCCCGCTTTTTTTAGGTATTGTCCGTGTATCGCGAGACTTCGATTGCTTTAGTGGTTTTGAGCGTGGCTCTGGGGGGGGTGTATTACGCCTCCTTAGCCAATAGCTTCCACTACGACGATTTTCATTCCATTGTCGAAAATCCCCATATCCGCTCGCTGGCGCGGGTGCCGGAATTTTTTGTCGATCCGAGCCTGTTTTCATCGATGCCCGAGCGGGCGATGTATCGACCGCTATTGCTGGTCGGATATGCGCTCAACTACGCTATCGGCGGATATGGGCTTGTGGGCTACCATATCGGCAATTGGCTATTGCACCTTGCTTGCGTCCTGTGGGTGTACCTACTGGGGCGCAGATTGCACGGCCATTGGCAGGCGGCCTTATTCGCTGCATTGCTCTTTGGCCTGCACCCCCTTACGGCCGAGCCCGTCAACTATATCAGCAGTCGCTCGGAGACTCAAGCGGCGTTCTTTTATTTGGCGGCCCTACTGGGTTATTTGCGCTGGCGGCAAGGCGAAGGACGGCGGTTTTGGCTACTTTCCTTGGTTGCTTTCTTCTGCGCTTTGCTGAGCAAATCAGTCACTGTCGTATTGCCGGTTGCGCTACTGGCCTATGAGCAGTGGGGGCAAAAGCACCGGCAGGAGCGGGGCGAGCGCTACGTCCTTTATTATGTGCCGTATTGGGGAGTGGTTGTTGGCTATCTCGCTCTGGCGCAAAGTTGGCTGGGTAGCTCGCTGGGCCACCCGGTGCGCGGAGTAGTGGAGCAACTGGCGACCCAGGCCAAAGCCGCGGTCTACTATGTGCATATGCTTATCGCCCCTGTGCGGCTGAGTGTTGAGCACCCCTTCTCTACGGCGCGGGCCTTGAGTGATGTGCCCGTCGTATTGGGCATGGTTGCGATCGCTTCGGCGGTTTGGTTTGGCCGGCGTCGGCCATTGGTTTTGTTGCTAGGGAGTTGGGCCATTTTGCCGCTATTGCCCTCGTCATTGGTGCCGCTCAATGTGTTGGTCAACGAACATCGACTCTATTTGCCGTTGGCTTTCCTGGCGGTAGGGTTCGGGTGGGGTGTTGGTGGGGTATGGCGCGGTGGGCGCGTGGTGCTTGTAGTGGCTCTGTTGACGATCTGCGCTTCGTTGACGCATGCGCGCAGTCTCGTGTGGCGGGATGAATTGAGCCTGTGGTCCGATGCGGCGCTAAAGGCACCGCAGATGTACCGGACTCATTTGCATCTCGGCGGTGCATTGGAACAAAACGGGCAGGTCCAGGCGGCGTTGGCCAGTTATGACCGCGCGCTTGCACTGGCCCCGGATGCGATCGAAGTGCACCACAATCGCGGCAGGGTGTTGATCATGTTGGGGCAAGCCGACGCCGCGTTAGAATCCTATGGGCGTTGTCTTGAACTCGATCCTAACTACCTGCCTGCCCAGATTAATCTAGCCGCTCTATATCAAGATTTGCGCAAGTTGACTGCTGCTGAGGATCTATTGCGGTCGGCCTTGCGGGGTAGACCTGAAGAGGCTGAGCTTTGGCGGCGTTTGGGGCTCTTGCAAAAGAAACAGGGACGTGAGGCGGAGGCGGCGGAAATGTACGCGCGGGCACTCGCATTGGACCCAGCGCTTGTCGAGGCGCGGTATAACTTGGGCAACCTCTACCGCGATCAAGGGCGGTGGGCGGAGGCCGCCGCCGCGTTTGAGCGGGTCGTGCGCGAACGCCCGGACCATGTCGGGGGCTATCGCAACCTCGGAGATCTGCACCTTGAGCGGGGGGCGTTCCAGGCGGCGATTGAAGTCTGGAGCCGAGGCTTGCGTGAGTTGCCGCACGAAGTGATTTTTTACTACGGCTTGGGCCAAGCGCTCGAAGCGCAAAATCGCATCGAAGCCGCGCTGGTGAATTATCGCTTTTTTCTGCAGGGCGGGTCGTTGAATCCGCAACAGGCCGCAGGGCTCAAACGTCGAATGGAAGAGCTTGCCGATAGTGTGAGATGAAAGGGAGTCAATGAAACGCGCAAATAATGTACTCGAGCTAATCGGGGCTACACCGATCGTTCGGCTCAGTCGAGTCGTGGAGAAGGGCGCAGCCCAGGTTTGGGGCAAACTGGAGGCGGTCAACCCCAGCGGAAGCGTCAAAGACCGTATCGCTCTGGCGATGGTAGAGACCGCCGAAGAACAAGGTTTGCTCAAGCCCGGCGGCACGATCGTCGAGCCGACTAGCGGTAATACCGGGATTGGTCTAGCGATGATCGCCGCCTACAAGCGGTATAAAATGATCGTCACGATGTTTGACACCGCCAGCCGTGAGCGTCGTCTTCAGATGCAGGCCTATGGCGCTGATGTGGTGCTGACGCCGGCAGCAGATGGGATGCGCGGGGCGATAGACAAGGCGATAGAACTAAAAAACGAGAACCCGGAATATTTTTTGCCGCAGCAGTTTTTGAACGCCGCCAATCCGGGTGTGCACCGTCGCACGACGGGCCGTGAAATCCTCGAGCAACTCGACGGCGAGGTCGATGCCCTGGTTGCCGGCGTGGGCACAGGGGGGTCGGTGACGGGCATCGGCGAAGTGCTCAAGGAGGTGTTGCCCAACGTGCGGATAATCGCTGTCGAACCGGCGGGGTCCCCGGTGTTGTCGGGGGGGGAACCAGGTTTTAGCTATATCGAGGGTATTGGCGCCGGTTTTGTGCCGGAGATCCTCAATCGTGAGGTGATCGACGAGGTGCGGGTAATCGCCGACGACGACGCGTATGAAATGGCGCGGCGTTTGGCGCGGGAGGAGGGGTTGTTGGTGGGGGTGTCCGCCGGTGCGAATGTTTATGTCGCCGCTGAATTGGCGTGTGAAATGGGGCCGAACGCAAAAATCGCAACCATTCTTTGCGATAGCGGGTTGCGGTATTTGAGTACGCGAGCATTCGAATAATCCATGTGTCCCTGTCCCAAGCGGTGCGCTATGTGGCAAAACCTGGCATAGCAGAATGGAGAGGCGTAAGGGCTGGCAGTGCGGCGACGACAAAAAAGACCGAACTTACATGGTGCGCATGCTGTTACATGGCCTATTAGTGCTTTGTAGCGTAGCAGTGGTATTGACGATAAGCGAGGGAGGCTTGCGCCTATTGGTTGAGGGGCAAGTCGGGGCGGGGGATGCTACGGGGGACAACGAGCCGGATCGCGGTGAAAAGTGGATCCGACGTGAACAACGCACAGGTTGGGCGCCGTTAGAAGGGGCCAATGTCGAGCGCCGAAGCACAGATGGGGCGCCCTTTCGCATGCGGGTCAATTCCACCGGTCAACGGGGGGCTGAACTCGGCCAGGCCACGCCCAATGAGCGACGGGTACTTTTTCTTGGCGACTCGTTCACCATGAGTAGCTATCTTGCAGAAGAATCGACTTTTGTGCACGCGGTCGAAGACCGCGTGGCCGGGGCACCCGAGGTCGTGCCGATAAATGGTGGGGTTGACGGCTACGGGACCTACCAACAGCTCGCTTATTATCGCTATTATGGCCGTCCGCTCAAGCCCGATTTGGTCGTGCTCTGTTTTTTTATGGGCAACGATTGGCGCGATAACATGATTTCAACGCGTCAGGGCCGCTTGCTCAATCCGGTGCTGATCCCGAATCCAAAGCAATTCTGGCGACACGAAGATCCGACGTTTCGCGACGCCGGTGAACGGCTATTGCCCGACCCCTTATCGGGCGGTGCAATATTCAGGCCGTCAAGTGCCTGGGCATCTTGGTTAATGCACGAGTCCTTGTTGGCGCGGTTGCTGGCCTCGCGGTATGCGCGAATGCGGGCGAAATGGACGGGTGATCTTGCGGTCCTGGATCTGGATCACCGCTACTATTATTACACAATAGGATTTTACCAGGGCCGGGACGATGGGTATTTCGCCACGGCTCGGGATCTGACAATTGGAAAGTATAGAACAGCTCAGGTGCCTTGTTGTCGCGGACGGGGCGGAGCTGGCGCTGGTGGTATTGCCCTCGCAAAATCAGGTTGACCGCCGCGAGTGGTTGCGGACGTTGCAGGAACTCGGCGTTGACGAGGTCGATCTTGGCCCCATCGAGATGGAATATCCGAACAAGGTGCTGGGTGAATTTTGCCGCCAGCGACGGATTCCATATATCGATCTATACCGGGCTTTCGCTACAGCGGATAATGTCGAAGATCTGTACCTGACGGTGATCGGCGACGGGCATTTGAGCGCGCGGGGCCATGCGTTGGTTGCCAGGGAAGTCGGCGCTTTTTTACAGGACGGTCCACTGAAATACCGCTCGCCGGTCGTAGGGCTGTATAGAACGGGGTTGCGCGCGGCGGAGTTGGGGACATCAAGCGGCAGCGGAAAACGCGCTTAAAGAGGCTTGTGCGCTGCTTCCTGATTGGTCCGCCCCCGCAGATGCCTTGGCAGATTTATACCTGCAGCAACGCCGTTGGCAGGAGGCGCAGGTACTTTACCGGCATGTGCTCGATATTGCACCGCAGCGCAAGCAGACCTGGGCAAAGCTAGGGGCTTTGCTCGATACTATGGGTGGACAAGGTGCAGAGGTCGCCTGGCAGCGCGCGCTTGAACTGCATCCCGAGTGGTGGCCGTATTACCCTGGGTTGTTGGCGCATTATGAGGGCTTGCGGCAAACGGATAAAGCCGTGCAGATGCGAGAGCAAATCGCGCTATTGCACGAAGCGCCCCTACTGATCAAGCGATTCTGGTGGAACGAGCACATTTCGCAGGGAACGCTCGCCGGCGCCGGTGGGCGCTGGGCGGAATCCGCAAGAGAGTTTAAACGGGCGATCGATTTTTTGCCTGGCGAACCCGTTGCCTATTACAATTTAGGTAGGGTATGCCAACAGACGAAGCAAGAGCAATTGGCCAAAGTTGCCTATGAAAAGGCATTGGCGGTAGACGCTAGTTTTACGCCCGCTCGGCAGAAATTAAAGACCTTGCGGCCTTGAAAGGGCGGTCTTCTACGGCCGATGTACGGGCGGAAGATCCCCTGCTTTTCCTTGCGCGGGGAAGCGTTGGCTTATGGTCGGGTCCAAGAGCAAGGCGCGGCCGAGGGCTTGCGCTGCCTCGCTCATCTGGCGGGTATCGCGGTATAACAAACCTAGATTGAGCCAGATTTCAGCTTGGCTATCGTCGAGGGCCACCGCTCGGCGATAGAGGGCCATCGCTTCGTTCGTCTGCCCCAATTTAGTATAACAGAGCCCCATGTTATTCAGGGTCTCCACTACATCGGGTTCCGCTTTAAGCGCGATCCGGTAGGCCTGCAGTGCTTCCTTTAATTGCCCCCGTTGCTGGTAGATTGCTCCGAGATTGTTTTGCGCCCGAGCGTAGCTGGGTTGCAGGTGCGTCGCCTGTATGTAGGCGTCGAGTGCTCCGTCGGTGTCGCCAATACTATGCAAGGCATAACCGTGGTTGTAATGAGCTTCCGGCATTAAAGGCGCCTTTTGCACGGCGTCTTGCCAGAGCGTTATATCACTCTGCCAGATCTGCCCGCGCTGTAGGCTTAAGCCTGTAAATAACAGGCAGATGAGCCAGATGTATTCGCGGCGGATCTGTTGCATAAGGGATACAAGCAGCAGCGATAGCGCGAAAATTGCCAGATAGAGGCGATGGTCGTTGACGAGAATGTGCAGGGGCAGCAACAAAGTTGGCGACAACACGCCGACGACGAAGAGCGGGACAAAGGCCAGCAGGGCCGGCCGTGCACGCGCGATCAGGTAGGCCAGACTGGCAATGACGCCCAAGCTCAATAGCGGCACAAGGTGCAGTGGGGATTCGGAGACGAAGAACTGCTGTTGAATATTGAGATCAACGGGCATGGCGATGAGCTGTATATAATGTATTATCGCCTTGCTCTGGGTAGTCAATTGCGCAGTGAGCGGGCGGACGTGGGTTGCGCGCTCGATGCCCGTGCCGGGAGCGGTTAGGCCCATATAGATCGCGATATAGCCGATGCTCAATAGCCAATAAATCCATTGGCGTCTAATCGATTTCAGGCCGTTGCCATAAAACAAGGCATAGAGCGCCAGGGTGAACGGAAGGGTGATGGCCGTAGCTTTGCATAATAGGGCGAGAATAAAGCTGCACAACGAAGGCAGGGTTTTGCCGCGCAAATACCCGTAAAAGGCGCCCAGATAGAATAGGGCTGCCATTGATTCGGAGCGGCTGCTGACAAAATTGACCGCTTGGGTTTGCACCGGATGCAGTCCGAAGATGAGGGCGCCGGCGAAGGCAGCGGCAGCGGGCAGGGGCCATTGTAGCAATAGTGCATAGACCAATAGCGAGGCCAGGCAGTGTATGGCCAGATTCAACAACTGATACCCCCAAGGATCGTAATCGCCAATAGCGAAATTTAAAGCATGCGCGACAAGGACCAACGGCCGATACATCGCGAATCCGGGATTGGCCGAGAAGGCGGTCGGGTCTATAAAAAAACGCGGCAGATTACCTAGGTCGCGGATATGGGGATTGTCCAGCAGTGAGTGCTGGTCGTCGTAGTGGAAGCCGCTGTTTAAGGAGGGCGCATGGGCGAAGAAGACCAACGCCAGTACGAGCAGGGGGTAAAATCGGTTATTTATCATATGAAAAGCCCGCCATTTCCTGGAAAATGGCGGGCCTTAATGCTTAAGAAGGGGTAAAGCTAAGCTATAGTCTGCACAAAACGGTGTAACCGCGATTTGTAGCGCGCGGCGGTGTTTTTGTGTAGGATGCCTTTGCGCGCCGTCTTGTCGACGACGGAGATGGCACTCTGTAAGGCCGTTTCAGCGGTGGTTTTGTCGGAGGCCTGGTGCACCCTTTTAATGGCGGTGCGCATGCG
>Ga0315339_1001133_pt1 | contig 25655 bp, 18 predicted proteins | sample ASW17metaG_FD_204514 | JGI IMG/M metagenome (GOLD analysis project Ga0315339, IMG submission 204514) | Ammonia-oxidizing marine archaeal communities from Pacific Ocean, United States - ASW #17 | ecosystem: Environmental > Aquatic > Marine > Oceanic | place: USA: California | collected 2016-12-05 | reverse complement strand
GGCTCTTCCGTGATCAAGTGATTTGGTAAGAACAAGGATGCGGGCTCTTTTATTTCGTTTTTTGATGTCATTTACTATTTCCTCAATAATTTTATTTCTCGAATCATTCTGTACGATATACTCTTCATACACATCTAAATACCCTAGATCTTCATCAGATCCACTCGCAGTATAAGGTCTATTAACTAATTGAATTATTGGTTTAGTTAGTTTACCAGAGTTTATAAGCGTAGCTGTGTCTACAACCTCCTGTACGGCCCCTAGAGCCCCCTCTAGGTTGTAGAGAGGCACAGGCTCACGGGGAGGCGTAGCGGTGAATCCAAAGCGATACAGGGCCTTAGGGAAGCTCCTGATGGCTGCTAGGGTAGTCTTGCCGTTAGCGAACTCATGACACTCATCTACCATTAAGACTTCGGCTTCTTTAAGGTGTGTGTCGAGGAGCTTTTCAATACTCTGGACAGTTGAGAGCATAATATCACCATAAATATAGCCCTCACCAGAACAAAGACCAATATTGTCCATCCCACAAGTTTCAGTAAGAAAATCATAAGTTTGTTTTAGTAATTGTTTTGCGTTGAAAAGAATAACCATTTTTCTTCCTGATAAGGCTTTGATTAGCCCTGCCATGATTAAAGTTTTTCCTGAACCTGTAGGGGACTTAATAATGCCCCTCATCTTATCTAACCCTTGTTCTATTAATTTCTGTTGATAGTCATAATAGGTAAAACCAGAGATCTCATAGGAAGCTAGTAACTTACCATCAGACATATCTTCTGAGCCCCAGATTTCTGGATCACAGTCAATCTTCTTTAGATCTTTTAGAATTCTAGAAAGTAGTCCTGTTTTAAAATTTCCTGTTGCTGAAATATAGTGAATTTTTCCGTCCCATTGTCTTCGTCTATAGGCGGGAGAATATTCACCTCCTGGAACTCTAAAAGTATATAAATCATATAAAGCCTTGAGAAGTTCTGGATTGTCTGTTTCAATCTTAGAATTTAAATTATTTATACGGATTTTCATCACACTATTATAGTTTAGAAATCTTAACTATAGGAGATTCAATTATGGCAGAAAAGAGCTACGCTGTTGACCCAGCAAAACAAAATATTATTGATGATCTTTTAAAAGAACTCCCTACGAATACAGCGGTAGAGGTAGACTTACCTTCCGAGTGTAGAGTTTATGAATTAGAAGATCCCGATATGCCTGTGACCATTAGGCCGATGACCTTTGAGGATGAAAAGAATATTGTTAGTGCTAAGAAAGAACAAGATCCTGTAAATCTTGTTCTTCAAAGGTGTGTAACTAATGTGAAGATTTTAGAGCTTCTTCCTATGGATAAACTCTTTCTTATTATGAAATTAAGAGAAATTTCATACGGGGATGATTATAATACCCTACTTATTTGTCAAGAATGTAAAGCTGAGAATCCAACTACAGTCAAGCTTTCTCAGCTTAATGTGAACCCTGTTCCTGATGATTTTGAAGATCCCATTACTATAACCCTTCCACAGTTAGCCAAAGACATCAAAGTTAGACAACCCAGAGTTAGAGATGAAAAGATTTTTGCAGATCCTACTACTGCTTTAGATCAACTATGGAGATTTGTTGTAGAGATCGACGGACATACAGATAAATCTATTATTTCTGCTGTTATTGACAAGCTGCCTCTTAAGGACGTTAGAACCCTTTTAAATGCTATAAAATCCGATTATGGTGTTGACACTAAGATTAAATTTGCCTGTACGGACTGTGGAGGGGTATCGGTCGTAGACTTACCAATTGATGCAAATTTTTTCGATGTGAGCTAGATGAAGTAATTGATGTTGATTCTCTTCTTCTAGAAGCCTATATACTTGTGAAACGAGCACATTTCAGTTATTCTGATGTAAAAACTATGTCTCGTACCGAGAGGACAATTTTTCTTAAATTATTAAAGGAAGACTTGGAGAGAGAAGAAGATGCAATTAAACGGAGTAACTCTAGTTGATAGACATAATCGCCCAAGTGTGGGTGGGAAAGTAGCTATTCGAACGCTATTTATTAATAATGGAGCGTTTATTGATCCTTATGATGTAAGTGCATGTACTATCTTTACTAAGGCAGCAAATATTTCTCCTGATTCTATTGTGGAAGGTGATGACGGACTACTTAGTAGTGATGCTACCTCGGTCATTGCCATGAGCTTTGGGATTTCTGGAAATCCCCTGGGTACGCGCGAGGATCCTCATGATGGTATAGATGGTAGAGTTACCTCCAATAACCTTGGGGATTTGGCTTGGTTCCCTGCATATGTACCAGGGAACCAAGCTAGTGGTATTTTTAGAGTTGGTACAGGAGACTATATTGCTGTTCTAGATGGTAGTCTAGATTTATCAGGTGGCTATACTATACGTTACCCATACAGTGCAGGAGTCACCGTAACCAACACTGCCTCTTCTGTTCAGGACTATATTGATGTTTGGACTGTAAAACTCTTTGAGGACTCTGAGTATCAAATCTTTATCAATAACTTCAGCCTGTATAATGATAACTTCACTACTATCACAGAACCGCTCCTAGTTACTACTCGTAATAGATTGATAAACAAGAAGTTGCGTTTTGGTGAAAAGATTGATATGAAGATTACGACTGATCTTACGGTTCAAAACAGGACTCTCTCAGAAGAAGTTAAGAATATCTTGAAAGATTATCCAATTACGGGTGCTTCAGTTACTATCAAAAAAGTTAATGATGATAGTGTTAATCAAGAAGCTTGGACTACGGTTTTGGAAGATGAACCTGCTTCAGTTACGACAGACAACACGATCCTTTATAATTATAATACATTTGCAGATGCGGACGCGATTGGGGTGGGAACATATTTCATTGTGGCTAAGTACTCTTTCTTAACTCAGAACTTTGTTACTCCCCCGTTCTATTTTACTATTACTTGAATTTAGATAATATTTTATAAAAAATATCTAAGTTATAACCTAGATATGATGGAGGAAAAAATATTATGCCCCCATCTGAAATTGCCCCTGTAAGAATAGCTACATCTATAACAGATAATCTCAACGCTTCTGGAGATACTAGCTCTTGTGAATTTGCTGATTGGTTTACTCATACTCAAGTCATTAATGCTATGTATAAAAGAGTATTTGTTTATGATAGTGTGCCAACCCCAGCAGCAGGGGGTGTAGTCTCAGGAGCCCCAGCAGTTGCTTATAGTTATATTGATTGTAATTACACCATTCAAGTTGCAGAAGAAAAAGAGAAAGCCTCATATTGTAGTGGGCTTTTTCAACCACAAAAACTAGGATTCTTTAGTGATAGCACTGTTGGTGGGTTAGGTACTTCTGGAACTGTGACTACAAGTGCTGTTGGTTACATGCGTAGAAAATGGGTGGTTGGAACTGATGCGGAATCTCTTTGTAATAGATCAAACAACTGTGTTATAGCAAAGTTACCAGGGGAATATAATCCCACTTATGACACTTCAGCTACCATGGGTTCCCACGTTGCTCAATTATTAATGCATTGTGAACAAGCTTGTCCTCCCTTTAATCAGAACCTAGTTGAGTACTAATCTGATACTCGAAATCATACGCAACAGTTTTTTCCATAACCCATTGAAATAAGTTTTCATCAGCGATGTGAGCTTCATTCCAATCTTTAAATCCTGAGGGTGGAGGGCATATTTCAAAGCCTTCCATCCTCATTTCTTTTCTGATCCTGTCAAACTTCTCAATACCTCGTTGTCCCGCCTCATCGTTGTCGTATCCTAGGATAATCTTTCCTTCAAAGGTAGACAGTATATCAGCCTGTCTAGGGCTGATTGAGCTTCCAATAGTGGCAGTAGCATTAACGCCTTGAAGTTGTAGTGCGCGGGCATCTAGAGGCCCCTCACACACCACTAAGTGGTCAGAATTTTCATCATACGGATACAGGATGTCGGACGGCTTAGGGGCAATCTCGGTTGATGGATTTAAATACTTCGGGGATTGATCGTAAAGGGCGCGGGCTTGAAAGTAGTATACAGTTCCTTCTGCCCTGAATGGGATAATAATACGGTCTGTGAACTTCCCCTCAGTACACAGATAAAAGGGGCCTACTTCTATGTTCTCCATGTCGAATAGTTTTCGACCGAATAAGAAATTCCACGCATCAAGAATTTTCTTATCCTCCGACATTCCTGAGTTAATATCGACAGGGATTAACTTACTTGTGTCTAGCTCTAGCTCCTTCGTTGGTCTATCTAATTCGGGAACCTCCTCACCAAGGAATTCAAAGTTCTTGATTATAAGATCTCTTTGGGCCCTAAAGTACGGAATACCTTCTACCTCTGCATATAGTCTGGTGAAGTTACCTGATCTTCCTGTCTTGAAACACTGCCACAAACCACTATCTACATTGACGCTCATGTGCTTCTTCCAGTCATGATTGACGAATAGAGACTCCATGATGAACTCGCGCCCACTAGCCGATAGTTTCCCATTATTCTTGAAGTTTTGAGTAAGATAGTCTCTAATAAACTGAGGTGATATTATGTACATAAAAACAATTTCCGAATCTAAGTTTCAGACTTATAAACAGTGTCAGTTAAAATATCGTTATCGTTATGTTGATCGGCTTCCTGAACCAAGGGAGTCCAACACGGAGGCTCTTCACTTTGGGTCATATATCCACAAGATACTTGAAGATGGAGTGAACGCAAAAACTCAGGAAGAGCTAGTGTTGATTGCTGAGGAGGTAAGGGGTTCATACAAGGTATCAAAGAAGTACACGGGCAAAGATTTAAAGTGTATTAACAATTTTCTTGAGTTCAACCCAAAACTTGAAGAAACGGTGGCTACTGAGTTAGTCTTCGAAGTTCCCGTTAAAGAGGACATTACGCTTAATGGGGTTATTGACCGTGTTATAAAGGGTAAAGATGGAGGATACTTGGTAATCGACTACAAGACTTCAAAAAGAGAAAAAAGTAAAGTAGAGCTTTATCAGGACACTCAATTGAAGGGATATGTTTATGCTATCAGTAAGCTCTATAAGATCCCCTTCTCCCAAATAGTGGCTGCACACTACTATCCCCTAACCAATAACTTTGTTCATGTCCAGTACTCCGTCCCTCAAATCAACGCACATATAAGAAAGATAGTTGATGAGGTCTGGAAGATCCGTAAAAGGAAGAAAGACGAGATGAAACCTAGTAGAAATGAGTTTTGTAACTGGTGTGCTTACAAGACCGCTTGCCCAGAGTTCTGTACGATGCATGAGGTAAGCAAAAAGATAGATGAACTAAAAGCTAAGAAGAAATCTTAGGCCAAGCCCCGTATATAAAGGGATGATAGATATCTATCTCTATAGAGATAAAGAAGTTATTTACTTGCTCTGGTGAGTATTTACACTTCTTAGTAAGATAATTATAGAGCATCTCCAGCTTGATAGGCTTCTGCTTGTTCATAGAATCTAAAACTTTTAGTTGAAAGTGCTTTATAAATTTTTCAGAATACTTATGTCTCCATTTTTCTACAAATGAGTAACTAAGTGTTTCATTTATTAAATCAAGAAAATCAATTATTTCTACATCGAGATTATTATTCATGGTTTAAGCTAATCTTTATATATAATATAAGAACATGACCAGATTTTCACCAGAAATTCGTAATTTTTTAACTGAGGTCGGAGCAGACCAATGGTGGGAGGTAGCTATTGTTCCAAAATCGGACTCTTGTGCTAACCCTGGAGATATACTTTTCTTTAGATATAAGCTTGGTGAAGGAAAGGGTAGTAGAGGATATAGAATTTTTCTTATAACAGAGCCAGTAACAAAGGATGCATCTACAGGAAATGTTCTTCTTACAGGATTTAAAATCCCTACGGATAGCACTTATACTCCCAATTCTTTAGAAACTCTATATAAAAATAGAGAATTACCAGAAGATAATTACAGAACTTATATTTTGAGTCATATCTTTGGACCTCTTAGAAAAATAAGGAAACTTTAACTATGCCTGCTGGTGCTGGACTAGAACTTGCTCTTGGTGGTGTTATTACTGCTGTAGATGCTCTGAAAGATACACTCAGGGAAACTATGCAATTTGGTGAAAATGCACAAAAAGCTTCTTTAGCTTTGGGAACCTCTTTAGAGCACACTAATCAAGAACTTACTCCCACTATGCAGGGTTTGCGGGGGGATATTAGTGAAAGATTTACTGCTTCTATTGCTGGGTTAGAGGTTGGTATGCAAGGTAATACGGCTGGTCTTGCACACTTAGTTAACCAACAAAGATTAACAGGGACAGAATCTAAGAAAACCGCGATGGCATTTGCTAAAATGGAGTCGCAATTAGGGGTTTCTAGAGAGGCAACTAATGCATTAGCTAAAAACTTTGTACAAATAGGCGATGAATGGATGGTTAGTACAGATCATTTGGTTGACGCTATGAGTGCTTTAGAAAAGAGCTTCCCTGCTCAAAAATTAGCTGGTATGGGGGCTGAGGTTACTCAAGCTTTTGCTTCGTTAACTGCTGAATTAGGGCCATCCATGAAAGGCCCCATGCAAAGTGTTATGAGTATGATCATGGACACTAGCATGGAGGGTTATGAGAAGCTTACGATGTTAGGGATGGAGGGAGTGAGAGAGCAGTTATCTGCTGCTAAGAGTGCCGAAGAAGCTCAAAGCATTCTTAAAGATGCTATACAAAAAGGTGCTGGTACATTTGAGTCGGTGGTAGGGGATGCTAGTGAAGGATTCTTCCAAATTGGAGTTGCTAGTGAGATTTTTGGTGAGTCAGCTATCCAACTCACCGCTGTTCAAGACGCATTTGGAGAGAGAGTAGCTAAAGAGGGCGAACAAGCTGCTGATTTTGGAAATCAACTTTCTGTAATCAAAGCTGAAATTCTTCTTCCATTGCAACAAGCATTTATAACTTTCTATCCCATCATTCTGGATGTTGCTACCGTTATAGGGGTGGTCTTAAAACAAGCTCTTACATTTGTGATTATAAAAGCGTTGGAACTTTATATATGGCTTGGAGGATTATCAGGAGTAGTAGAAAAAGCAAAAGAATTGTGGACAAAATTTGGAGAAATAATTACAATAGTCATCATACCCCACTTGATCAAGCTTGGTGCGAAACTTGTCTGGGTTACTGCTAAAGCCTTAGCTGGTTTTGCTATTGCCCTAATTGGGCCTATTCTCGGTCTTGCTAGTTTTACAATAGGTATTATAGCCGCTGCTGCTCCGTTCTGGCCTTTAATTGCTGCTGTTGGTGCAATTATTCTTATAATTAAACTGTTAAATGATAAATTTGGCTTTATGGATCCTCTTATTGAAGCTGTTAATAGTGCCTATAAAAAAGTAATTCTAGCCATGGGACATATGTTAATTGAGTTGGGTTCATATAAGCTTGTTCCTGGTTTCGTTGGAAATTGGGGGAGAGCGTTAGTCAATTCCCAGTCCGATATAGAAGCTCATGCTGCTGCGGTCACAAAGGATAAGGATAAGGGTAAGAAAAAGACACAAGAACAACAGTTAGCGGATCTTATGGGTGCCTTCGAGAAAACGAGAAAAGGCGATAGGGCGATGTTTGGTCTTACCCAACAAATTGAAGAACACACAAAAAAAACTTCGGTAAATACTGAAAAAGAAATTAAAACATCTCCTGAATTTTTAGATGAAACAGCGAATATGTTAGGACGAAGTATTGAAGGTATCTTGGGAGTCGGAAGAGATACCGTTGCTGAAGAGACCCTTGAGGAAATGAAAAGAATTAGAGAAGCAGCGGAAGTTTCAGCAGATGAAGCTGTTAAATCCCCTATTGGGGGAGCTACTAGTATAGGGACATAAAAACAAAATGACTAATAGACATATAATTGATCGACAACTTCCTGAAAGGGCAAAACTAGCTTTCTATTTCCCTAAACCTACTCAAGGAGAAGAATATTATATAGCTAGAGTGCCTTTCTTTGAGAATGTAGTTATTAAAGAAACAAAAAAAGCTAGATATCAAAAGTATTCTTTGATATCAAGATCAAGTAATTTGTATAGTTACTTAGGAGCCGACTCTAGGCAGCTTAACTTGTCTTTCAATATGACACTACCGCATATCCTTGAGGAGCATCCAGGGCTTAAACTAGAAGAATATATAGATTATTACACTTCTGATAAAATGAACTTAGAGTCTGAAAAGCAAAAGTTTAAAGAACCTTTTAAAGCTTCTGATAAGCCTGGGGGAGCAGCTTTTTTGAAGGGGAAACACTATATTTCCGCTGCCCGTGAGTCTGCTGAAAGGGTAATAGGGGACGCAATTTGGTTTGGTTCTTTAAATTATGAAGATATAGCTTTTTTATCTACTAAATATGGGATTGCAAAACAGACTTTCGCTAATCAACTAGCTAAACAATCTCTGCTGTCGGCTGCAAATAGTGCTGTGACAATGTTCGGTGGGGCTCCAGCAGATACAGACTTTTCTCAAAATTCAGCCCAGATCTCTACAGCTAACCAAAATGAAACAGCAACAAGAGACGCATATGATCAGTTAAAATATCGTATTATTGATATAATCATTTTTTGGACTAATATTATTAGAGCTAGTCTGGTTAATCATGCTCAAAATCCAATTTATGGTCCTCCTATTATAAGGTTGAACCATGGAATTTTGTATCAAGATATTCCTTGTATTTGTACAAGCTATACCATTGATTATAATGAAGCAGCAGGATACGATATAGATACTTTACTTCCCCGTCAATTACAAATTAATATGAAACTAGAAGAGATTAGAACAGGAGACTTTGGGGCATTTAATTCAGAAGGAGCTAATAATATTATTAAACGTGATAATTTAGCAGGATGGGAAGCAGTTGTATTAGGAGAGGCACACAGCATGGATCCAGGGGCTCTTGAGGCTGCTTGGTCTCCTCCTGCCTCATAAGGTAACATAATGGCATCATTAGGAAAAAATAAAGGACCGTACAGTCTAGACGTTCAGAGGGTAAAGCATAGGAATGTTACAACTACCACCATTGTTAACACTCCAAAGTTTGATTCTATATTAGAAGACTTAGGATCTGCATATTATTATGAAGTTGGTTACATTCCTGCTGGTTACGAGCATCGTCCCGATTTAATTTCTAATGTATTTTATGGAAGCCCTAAGAATTGGTGGCTTCTAATGCTAGTTAATGGTATTTCTGACCCAGGAGAAGGTTTTCTTCCAAACCAAAGGATTCTTATTCCTAAGTTGTTATGAAAATCCCCACAGCAAATATAATAGTTGGATTTAATAAAGAGGTAATGGATAGACTCTTTACCCAGGGAGCAACATATAAAAATTTAATAAAAGAATTAACCCTCAATGGTCTTGAGGATGTCCTGCTTTTTGATAATGAATCTAACCCAAATTTCATTTCTTTTGAGCATACTCTTAATTTGGGTTCTTCTATGAGAATGAGATTAGTTCTTATTGATCCTACTGAAGAGCTTGAAGCTCGTTTTTTTACTGATAATGCTGTAAGAAATGTAGTAGGTTGGTCCCACCAGCGGGTAAACAACCCTGAAAATAGTGAACTAGCTCAAAAAATGAATGAAGAGGTTGGAGTTAGTCTAGAAAAGTATGAGAAGCTGTATTATTCAGAGTTAGCTCAAGAATATAAAAAACATTATGGAAATAAAGAAATTTTTATTTCTTATGGAGTAGGAAATAATCTTGATTTATGGTCTGGGCCACATAGAGTTGTCCTTACGGGAGCAGATATTTCGGTAAAAGGGGCTAGAAAAATTACATTAGATTTTGTTCCAACAGCAAATGCCTTACAAATAGGAGACAGGCGTGGAGCATACAACGAAAAAGTAAATTTAAACTTAGCTGGACTTCTGATGAGGTATGAAGGGGAATCTAAAAATATAAATTTTGGAAAGTTTGCTGGGTATGATCCTTTAAATTATTTAAAAATACATGCTGGTGATAAATATGATATTAAAAAACATAGATCAGAAAATGTAGAAGCATTACAAGGCGTAGCGTATACAGATCTTTCAGTTTTGTTAGGAGAATATGATATTCACGCTATGGTAGTAGATGCTATAAGAAATTATATACAAAAAGCCACAAGCAACCCTAACGTAATTGTTTTACTTCCTAATATTAATATTATTTGTAGACAAGCTCTACAAGAAAATGCTAAAAATACTAGGACTGCTAAAAAAGCCATAGAACTTCCAAAAATTTTTGATATTGGATTTACTTTAGCGGAGGCTGGCAGAAAACGATTATTTTTAGATTGGGTATTGTCTTCTTTTGGCTTAGACCTTCGTGTAATTGAGGCAGAATCTTTAACAGGTAGAAAATTAACAGGGACTATTCCTACCACGCAGGCTGGTAAGTTGATCTCCGCAGAAAAAGCTAAATTTGCGAAAGAACGGTTTGAACATTATTATTCTACTAGATATTTTAATGCTGTACTTCAAAAAGCTGATAAAAAAGGTATCCCAGATCATATAGAAGTTTTAACGGAAGTAATTAATAAAATTAGAAAACAATCTAAGGAAGAGTATCAAATTAATTTTGTGGCTTTGAGCGAAACAGATACGAAAATTCTAGATTTATGGTCTAAAAAAACAGGAGTTATTGATCCTTCTGTACATTATACTTTTGGAGGGTATAACAAATTTAATGAAAATAAAGAGGCTATTATTGTAGGAGACTTAGCTCTTATTAAAGAGTACCTTTATGGTGGGATAGATATAAATAAAAAATATGAAACTATAAATAAATTAAAAGAAAAAGGAGCTAAGACCATAACAAAAGATTCTGAAAAGAAACTTTTAAATTACTTTTCTGAAGTAAGTGTACTTGGGTATAGTTTGAGTTCAGTAACGGATAAGGCAGACTTCGTTAATAAAGAAGACTATGCTATGGCTGCTGTAAAAGAAATCCCTCTCCATCCATTAGATAAAATTATTTTGGGAAACCCGCACTATAATGATACTATTAGACATATAATTTATCCTCCTGTGGGAGAGCAGGTTGGTTCTTTTGGAGATGTATCTTACCTCCCTGATGAGTTTGCTTATTCTGATGTTACTTTTAGTGATGAACAAAAAAATTATATAAAAGAAAAAGGAATCTCTGTCTTTAGATATAATACCCAAAATCCTAATATTCTAGATATGAATTTTAAATTTGGACCCATTTATCTTGCTCTATTAAAAGCAGGATTCAGTAAAGAGATTACAAGAAAAGCTGCTGCTGTAGTGGAGGGGCTACTTCCCACTGGGATTGGATCTTTTCCTATTAGGACTAGAGGAGCGGCAGCAGCTTATATTAAACAAAAAGGATTTACTCAAGGTTTAGGAAAAGAGGATAGAAAAAAGATCCTTAGTGACCTAGCATCTAGAATCTCCCCTAATCTAGCGAGAGAGTTGGAGTTAGATAATGCTGACCTAACCGCAGATCATGTTGCAGCTATTTTAGATGATGCAGAAGAAAACGATTTAAAAGGATATTTAGCAATTGACCAAGAACTTCCTGGAAACCCCCACAGTTTAACAGTTGATATGATGGAAGATTTATATAGAAAAGCTTTACAAATGAGTATTAAGACTCTTCCTACTTTTCATTTGTCTAAAGTAGCTACTGTAAACAGTCCTTGTATAGTTTTCGCTCAAGATGCGTCTATAAAACAAAGCCGAAAAAATAAAAGAACACTAATGAATACTTTTTTTAGTGGCCTTTATAAAATAATGGGATTTAAGCATACAATTAGTGGAAATAGCGTACAATCAGAGTTTAAGTTGGTTAAAAATGCTATGAAGATGGGTCAAGAAGATGAGCTTGAAGTGCGCCAAAGGCTTGCAAAGGAGGATTTTGTAGAAGATGACGACTAATGATAGCTTTCCTGTAATTTCTTTAGCTGAAGTAAGAGATAGAACAGATGTAAACACAAATGGAGCATTTTCGGCAAGAATTAATGCTTTAGGAAATGCATTAAGGGATGTTTTTTATGTAAGTCCTTATGCTTCAAATGGTGAAGCTGCATTTATAGCAATTCCTGAAGATGGAACTCAAATCCTGGTGTGCCAGCCCGTGGGATCTTCTTCTTGGTACTATATGGGAGCTACTTTTTCTCCTGAACCAGAACAAGTAGAAGCAGAGTTGGGACCTATTGTTGGGGCTAATACTATGCCAGTTGATAGAGTAGATCCCAATATATACAGGGCTAGGGGCGTACCCATGAAGATTGTTTTAAAAAGCCCTAATGCTGCTGGTCTTACTATTTCTGAAGAATATAATCCTGATTTTATTAATAGGAAGACTGAGCTAACTTCAACTGTAAATAAGAAAATTACTCTAAGTGATAGCCCTGCTATTGATTCTATAGTCTTAGATTCTGGGAACGGAAGTACCATAAAGATTACAGATAATCCTCAAACTGATGATCTTCCTGCTAGAGCTATTGAAATAGAAAGTGTAGGACCACAAAAGTATCTTAATATAGGATCTCAGACTGATGTTGTAGTAGAGAAGGGGGGAAGAGAACTACAGCTTCTTAACCAAGCCAACGGAGTGGAGTGGGGAGATGGGGCTATTTGTGGGAATGTAAATGTTCAGAGTAAGTGGAAGGATGTAAATGTCTTTACACAAGCTGAATCAGGAAGAATCTTTATTCAATGTTTGAAAACAAATGGAACAGAGCAAGTTATTCAAATAGAAACTAAAGGAACAAACGGAGATATTATAATTAAGGCTGGGGGAGATATTACTTTAAATGCAGAAGGGGGAAATCTCAATATTCATGCTGATGAAGAGATTAGAATGAAGACTAAAAAGTTTAGTCTTGATTGTGCCTCTGTAGATATAAGGGCAGAGCAGGGAATAGACATTGATGCCATAGAAGGTAACATAAACTTAGCAGGAGGCGGGGCTAATCCTTCGGAGGTACTTTTACCATCTGAGCAAAGTACTTACGGAAACAAGGGAATTACTACATACTAACGAGGGCTACTAATGGCATCATTTGATTTAGAAACATTCTTAAAAGTTAAAGGACAAACAGGAACAGGAACCATTCAAGCTATGGGTATGGCTTATGGTGTTCCTAGCTGTATGCTAAATTTAGCTGGAAACGCACTTAGCTTAATGCCTTCGGGGGTACTTGCTTCGTTACAATCTAATATCGGTGGAGGAAAGGCAAAGGCTGAGGAAAAAACTAAAGAGTTTTTTAAGAAGCTTGGCATAAACACAGGGGTTTTTGAAGTTCTTACTGAAGGAGGTATCTGGACTTGGATTTCTGATACTGCATGGATGGGGATGGATAATGATAGCAAACAAGAAACGGATAACCTAGGGGGTTTCCTGGGGGCCGTTGATTATGCAATTGATGTGGGAGCAGGGCTTTATCAAAATTATCAGGATATAACTGCTTTAGTAGGCAGTGCAGAGGATTGTTTAGATAAGTTTAATGATCTTCAATCTTTTCAATCAGGAAATTCGGCTGATCAAAGAGCCACCCTAACCCCGTCAGAACAAGCAGAATTGCTTGATTCTATCTATGCTGGAGATAAAGCTGGTTTACAAAAAACTACTGCTTTTATCTCTCAATGTAATGCTTCATTAGATACTATTAATAATATTTTAGAGGCTAGAGCAAACGATCCTTCCCTAGAGCCTAGATTTTTAGATAGCTCCGAACTTGATCCTTTCCTAGATAATACGAATTTTAGGAGATATCCACTTGAAGATCCTGAGGTGGGTGCTGATGAAGAAGAAGTATTTAGACTCACCTATGGGCCACCCATCTCGGTTGCTGGGCAGTATGTGCTTACCTCTGATGGCTTGTATTATGATTCTCAGAGCGGGGGGTTGGATCCCGTATTTCTAGCTATTTCGGGAATTGTTCCTATTGGGGAGCAGTGGACTTACGATTATGACCCCAACCTCGGCGGGAAGGGCCAGGCCATTTCTATCAAATCTCTGAATAAGTTTACTGATAATATTTTTGATCCTAATAGGATTGATGATAGTATTGGACTGCAAATGTATTATGATGAGGATCACTTCCTCTCTGTCCTTAAGCAACAGCGGGACAAACAAACTTATGATTTGTCTTCCGATTTACAGACTTATATTGCCGACTACGGAGAAGATTCTTCTGTTGTAACTAATCAGCGAAATTTGATTATCTCTGATATTGCTAATCATAACAATAAAATTAATAGACGCAAGAAGCAAATTGAGGTAGCTGTAAAAGCACCCCAAATTTATGGAGATGCTAGTGGACCTACCTACCCCCCTGGTGAGATTCCAATTAATGATTTCTCCTACTTGGCAGACTATAACTTAGAAGTTGATTTAGAAAAGCAGAACGCTTTGATTTTTAATCAAGCAGATGTTGTGGGGATTGTTCTTCCTATTGATGCTAAATTTGCTAAAACTAGTGCAAAGCCCCCTTCCCTTTCTTTTGAACATTTAAAGATTCCTACTGTTGGAAAAGGTAGTATTCTTTATTCTCCTTCTTCGACCCAAGCAGGAACCGTTCTATCTCTTAATGATCAGATTGTAGCTACAGATTTGTTCGCAGTTTACAACTTCTTAGAGACCACTTTAGAATTACCCTCCTCTGTTGCTTTCCCAGTCACTAACTGTGCTACAGAGAATATGTATAATAATGCTCAGTTAGTTGCACCTTCTAGGAAGAGTGTTTTTGTTTCTGGATTAGCCATCCCATACTTTGCAGGGATTGTTAAAAACAAATCAAGTGATACTGCGGCAGCATCAGCTTTAGGCTCCTATGCCAAGCTGCCCGACACCAAGGAGTTCCGAGACCTAACTTATTCGTCAACTGGATTTACTATGGAGTGCTGGGCTCATGTTCCTAATATTATGGATGGTGAGGCTGGGTGGCTTAGTTCCACAGTGTCTTCCTTGACAAAGGCTATTTTGGCAAGTGAAAATGTTGGAGCAGCAGTAGGAGCTTCTGCTGTAGATCACACAGGGACTGAACGAGATTTAGACTTCTTAAGGAATGAACGGGGAGAACAGTTTGTTAGAGGAATGGTTTGTGGGTTTACTAGGGATAGGAGAATTACTGAAGCAGGGTACGGTTTAGGATCATCAGGGTACAGTAATCATAATTATGATAATGATCCTACTTCTTCTTTAAGTTTCTTTATAGCTCCTACCCAGTCACGGGATTTATCCTCTGCTTCCTGGATTAATAGTGATGACTGCCAGGACTTAGAAACTTTCTATAAAATGAAAGTAGACCTCTCGGCTACTACTTTTGGAAGCGTCTCCTCTCAATTTGTTTTAATTGATGTAACTTGTGATCCTAAAACAAATACGATAAAGATGTTTGCTGATGGGGCGTTGGTGGCTACATCTTCCATATCAACTGTTTTTGGTGTGGACCCGCAAGTGCCTCCAAGTCTACCCTCCTTTAAGAAAAACAACAGTTTCCAATACTCTTCCACAACTGTTGATGGTCCTACAGTTCTTAAACAAGGCCCCCTTCTTAATACTTTCTATACTCCTTGGATTGTAGGGGGTGGGTACACGGATGGGATGTATAAATCTGGTAACTTTTTGGGGGGAGATAGAGGTGGAATTACAAGCGGGTTGCGTGGACACTTAGGAAGCTTGAAATTTTATTCTAGAGCCCTAGATAATTCAGAAGTTTTAAAAAATTATAAAGCTCAACAAGGCTTCTTCAAGAACATTAAGATGTAATGGCAGCTAATCAAACAGTAACCGTCTACGGAAAAATACCCCCGAGGTATATGAAGCAACCTGTTACGGGGCAAAGGCAGGAAGTTTATGGTTTAGATTTTCCTTTGGGCTCGGCAAGTGGAGGAGGGTTTTTTGCTAAAAAGTCTGGGGCTGAAATGATTAAGGACGCTGTAAAGCAGCTTCTTTTAACAGAAAAAGGTGAGAGAGTTATGTTGCCAAACTTTGGTTGTAACTTGAGACGCTATGTTTTCCAACCCTTAGATCAAGATACCTTTGAAGATATTAAGAGGGAAATTCAATACTCATTTACTAATTATATTGTAGGAGCCCACATAGCAAAACTTGGAGTATTTCCTACAGGAGATGCAGGACCAGCAGGAGGAAACTCACTTAAGGTAGTTTTATCACTAAAATTAGATACTGCTGATTTAGAAATATTTGATGTTGAGGTAGATATATCATGAACTTTTCGGGAACTATAACATCGGACTTTATGAAATTAGCCCAGGTCCCTATACTGAAGAGACCTTCTCTAATTAATTTTGCTGCTACGGATTTTGTCACTCTAAGAAATTCGTTAATTGCATATGCTAAAGCGGTGTACCCTAGAGACTACAAATACTTTGTTGAATCTGATCTAGGTATGATGTTCTTAGAACTTGTCGCTTATATGGGTGCGGTCATGTCAATGAAGGCCGATATGCTTGCTAATGAAAATTTCTTGGCTACTGCCAATCAGAGAGCTAGTGTTAAAAAACTTTTAGAGTTAATTGGCATTAGGATGAAGGGTCCTTTATCTTCGGCTGCTGATGCTAAAATTACTGCCACTCAGGAAGTTGCCACTACTTTAGTGATTGGGGCAGCAAATAGAACAATTGAAACTATATCTCCTGAAGATGGAGGAGCGGTAACCTTTACTTTGTATAAAGTTGTTAATGGGTTAGTGGACACGGTAAATAGCACTGGTCAAATAACCCTTAATAACTCAGAAGGACAAGGAACCCCTGTAACGGTTTTTGAAAACTTAGTTCTACAAGAAGGAGCTTTAGTTCAAGATAGTGGAAGCTTTGCTGCTACTGAGGGGGTAAAGACAATTAAGCTCACTAAGGGTCCTGTGGTGGAAGGAAGTGTCCAAGTGTTTACTGAAGGACCAGACTCAACTAAGAATGGGGCTTTTGTTGAAGTTCCTAATATTTACTTCGCTTCAGGTTCTTCAGATAAAATCTTTGAAGTAGTTTATGATGATGCTTTTAATGCTACTGTAGTTTTCGGGGATGGGAGCGTTGGGGTTTCTCCTGATGATACTTCCGACTATACTGTATTTTACAGAGTGGGGGGAGGCACCCGAGGGAACATAGCTAAGGATTCTATTAATAATAGTATTACTGCTAGAATTACTGGCGGTTCCCCAACAGAGGATATTCTTTCAATAACAAATATTTCTAAAGGTACAGGAGGATCTAATGCTGAAACTCTAGATCATGCCAAACGCTATGCTCCATTAAACTTTAGAAGACAAGATAGATTAGTAACCTTAGAAGATTATTCTGTGTTTTCTAATACTTTCATCAGTACTTTTGGAACTGTGGGTAAAGCTGCCGCTGCAACTAGAAAAGCCTATTCGTCAGCTAATGTGATTGATATTTATATCTTAGAGAAAGCATCAGATTTACAGTTGCAGCGAGCGACTACCAACTTCAAAACGCAGCTACTGGATGCTATAAACAATAAGAAAATGGCAACTGATGATGTTGTTATCGTGGATGGTTTAATTAGAACTTTAGATCTTGTTACCACTATAAGAATTGATAGAGAAGAGGAAGAGAATCAGGATCAAATTAAAGCAAAAGTAAGAGACAAGATTTTAACTTACATGAATGTAGATAATCGTGAGTTCGGAGAAGATTTTAGTGTTGCTGAAATGAATAGGCAAATCTTTGAAGTGGACGAGGTGAGGTATTCTACCATAGATAATGTTAAGGAAGACATCACGATTGATTTTAATGAAATTATTCAATTAAATAACTTAACTATTAATATAGAACTATTAGATTAATGGGTGATAGCAAGTTTACATCTAATCCGAGAAAGTACTACAAAACTAATTTTGTAGAGCTAATTGAACTTATCACTCCTGAAGTGTATAGGACGGAAGACGTTCTATTAAGTGGAACCGAAGTAAATCCTGTGTCGCAGGTAATCAATGCTCACTTGAATGTTGCTTCTAATATTTCTACCGTTATCCCCCTTTCTGGTGTAGCAAATTCACAAACTTCTGCTTTAGGTAATATTTCTGGTATATCCCAGTATTTCGTAAAACAAAATGAGTTAACAAAAATTAACCCTTACTTATTTGAGAGTAAGATTCTGTTGCCTCTAAGTACTACTTTATCTAACTATGATACGAGTGGTGAGTTTAATGATTACCTTTCGGGTACTTTACTTCCTATCATTATTCCTCCCTCTCTTACCCAGGTAGATCCTCTTCAGGCTAATATGATTACACTCTCGTCTTTAACGGGAGATGCAAATGCTAGTAGTGTTCATAATTACTTAGTGGATGCCTTAGGGTGGATGTATTTCTTAAATACTTCTGCTGATGGGGGCTTAGACTATTCTCCATCTAGCTATGTTCTTAGTTCTCTTAATAGTCTTTATATGGGTAAGACCTTGGAGACTATTGATGGAGTAAAAGGATTAACAGAATATTTATGGAGGAACAATGAGACCTGTTCCTTTGGGGGGTATATTCCTGCTGATTTCATTTCTGGAACGGCAGACGGTATCACCGAATCTAGCGCAGGAGTTATTCCTACTTATACTAGCGGGACTCAGAAGCTAGAGGCTCTTCAAACTTTAATGGATGTAGTCTACTCTCCTTTGTATATTGACGAACAAGACTATACAGTTAAGGATGCCTTCGATAGTTATATTGATGCTTCTTTACAATTAGAAGACAAAACATCTAAAGGACCCTATCGAAAATTTAATAGCCTTATGGGTTACGAGTTTGCTGATATTAGCAACCAAATTGATAACATTGGTTTAATTTATGATATAGAGAATGTTAAAGGGGAGCATTTACAATACATAGCAGACTTGATTGGCTTTAAGCTTCGTGGTCACTCTCCGTCAAAGTGGAGGCATCAACTACGATTAGCCTTAGATCTATACAAACAATCAGGAACTATAGCAGCTATCCAGGCAGCTATAAATGCTTTGATTGTTGATTCTGTTTTTGATGTTTCAGGTAAAGTTCAAGAACTTTGGGAATCCTATATTCCCTTATTAATTTGGTATGCTTTAGGAACAGAATCTCCTTTATTTAAGAATTTAAATACCTGGACTCCTGGATTAGCAACTCAAGCAGGAGTGTTTACTTATAGTACTAGTAGTTTAGATGAAAATCTTAAGATTGTGGTAGATTCTATCATGATGGATCTGTATAAAGCATTCCCTGATAACTTCTTATTCCATGGAAAGAAGTTTAGTGTTCCTGAATTCTGGGAAGTTGATAATGATGGCTGTAAAACTAAACTATACACCGTAGTTGGGGAGCCTGGGATGAAACAATTCCATATCCATGCCATTGATAGTCCTGGATATCAAGCATACAAACAAGATGCAAAACTGTTTGGAGAAGGTAACGCATTCGAAGCTGCGACAGGATTTGGGGCTTTAGGTTCTGGAGTATACATGGCTGGGGCAGATCACCCCGTTACGGGAGAGCGTCCTATTTATCTTAAACCAGAAGGGGATCTTAATTTCTTATTTAACTATAGAGGAAGAGTAAATTATCCCCTTCCTCCGTTTGAAGAGGTAAAATACTATAAAGATTCTACTGTTACGGCTGATCTAGTTAGTCTGGTAGTAGAAAGATTAAAGTGCTTTAATGTAAAAGAGAGTTTTGCTGATGAGGTAGGGAATTATATTCTTAGTAGTGCTGTTACAGATGATTCAGATTTAGGAACTTTAAATGAGTTCCTTATGCTGTTTAGTTCGGTCCAAGTTCCCTCAAACTTTAATGATGTGATGCTCAGTATTTCTGACTACGAGAAGAACCTCTTGAACTTGTGGAATGGTAAATCTTCTCACCTCTTTATTAATTTTAAAGATACTGATTTTGATTTTGCTAAAACTACTTTAGAAGGGGATAGTAAGTATGCTCTATACGAAGCAGCTAGAGTAGCAAGAGAATTCTCTCCTGCTCATGCTATTACTAGAGTAAATCTTACTGCTAGTGCTGAAGATTATTTTTCAACTTCAAGTGCAAAATGGGAATATTTAGGCTTTGATAAAGATGATACAAGAGCCTCGTATACATCTGCATCTGTATTAGCAAACTTTGAGTGGAGCGGAACTGCTATGACCTTTGCTCAAGGTGGCGGGGATGGAAATCAGGATTCTAGTGGAGGACGAGATGGAGCAAATACTTTTAAGAGACCCCAGGCCGATCAAATAATTGATAACTTATTAAGCTCTGTAAATCATGTTCCTAGTTTAAATTCTGTTCCTAGAAGGGCTTTAAGAAGGCGCAACCTCAAGTACCTTCTCCCCCAAGAAGGCTACTACGACAGGACGGGCTTCAATGGCCCTGTGAGCTACGATCCCTCCACCCTTGAGGAGTCCTTGCCTTCGTCCTTAGGAGAGCTTACGCTGGGCTATGTGGCCTCTGCTGGCAAGTTCTACCCTGTGGTGGATCCTGTTAATCCTTCGGGGGTTTGGCATGAATGTGAGAAGCTTGAGTCCTCTCGTCAGTTCTCAGGAGTTTACACTAGTGCTACCTTCCCGTATAGAGGTTTATCAGCTTTAGGCTCTAATAATAAGATGCCAGAAGTTGCGGCTGCTACAGCAAGATATGTAGATAGAGGTCAGGTTCCTGAACTTTATATTACCATGCATAAGCTATTTGAATCTAAAGCATATGACTATGCTAATGAACAAATTAAATTAGATACAAGCGGATTTGATGCTGATGCTTATTGGAAAAACAATCTTCAAAGCTTTGCTAATCAAGCTATTGCTAGTGGCTTTGTTCTGAATTCTTTTGCTGACTATGAGAACTTTAGTTTTGGAACGGGTCTTCAGAAAACCCATAGAGATTACTGTAAGTATTTTGCTAAACACCCCTTAGGGTTAAATGAGGCTGCTAAGACTGGGGGTAATATTTTTGCTCAAGTATTTGGAAATGGATTATTTAATTGTGATTTTGCTTTGGGAGGATCGGCTGTTGGAAATATGATAGCCCCTACTCCTGGCAGTGCTAGTTCGATTAACATTAGAAATGTTTGGAACGAAACAGCAGATGGAACTTTTATTGCAAGTAGCGATGGGCAATCAGTTGTTCCTTTGTCGGGAACTTGGACTTCGGGAAATATTAATAATGCTGATTATAGAAATCCAGCTATTTTAAGTGGTATAGAGTTTTGTGATATATCAGGGGCTCCTTCCGCTAATCAGTTTACTATATTTAAATTAGATTCTTCAAATGCTGTTCCTGGTATGGAAAATTATTTAGTTAATAATTCTGTAGTCAAATGTAAATCTGTTGGAGGGTTGCCAAGACTTCGTTTTGATCTTTCTTCATATGGAGATAGAAGAAACTATTTCATTAAGGATCATAAATTTAAATTAGATATTAAAGCTTTAGTTGCAGAAGAAAATTCTCCTATATTGGGGGGAGGAAAGTTAGGGGTATGGATTCATACCCAACCAGTTAGTGGAGTTATGTGGACCTGGACTCCTAAGCAAAAATGGGAAGTGATACGGGATACTAGGATATCTCTACCAGGGGTTAAAAATCTCTTATCCCATATATATGATTTTGTACTTAAAACTCCAGATCCTGTAGATGAGATATATTGTTTAGGAAATATATCTGATTCTTCTGAAGTTATAAATAATAATACTCTCAAGAATCTTAAGGATAAATATTTTGAAACTTTTACTATAGAATTTGATACTAGAAACTTTACTATTCATAATAACTATGAATACCTTGATATTATTCCAATTGAGGATGACATTTATCAAATTACTGAGCAAGTAAATAGAGACGATACTAATTACATTGTGGAAGTCTTCTTTATTCCAAACAATAATCCAACTAAGTACTTGTTAATTGATTCTATAGAGCTTGAGGATGTTACTCAACGAGATCAGGCTGCTATAGGAACTGGGCACGGGGTTGCGACTAGTGGTATCCCTTTCCGACCTTTTGTTACAGAAGATAAATTATACCTAGATAAAGAGCAACTTAGAGATGTTTTAAAGTTCTATAATGGATTGGCAGGACTAGGTACTGGAGTTTATGCAACCACTCTTGCTTCTAGAGATGCTACAATTACATCAGGTACTTTAGAACTAAGTGGTGGTAGTAGATTGAACTATAGAATCCAACCAGATTGGACGAACCTCGTTACAAAACAAACCAATTATAATAACTATACAAATGTGGAGTTAGACAACTAATGAGAGGAGAAGTAGAAATTTGGGACGGAGACAAACTTCTTCACAGGGAAAGTAACCTTCTTGTGGATGGAGCAGGAGAACTATTAGCTGACATTATGACAGTCTCCCCCTCCTTATCTGGTATTGCAGACCACGCTACCTCCTCCATTTTAGACTCTTCTAACTATACCATTCAAGCTATATCCTTTGGTACTGGTGGAGACGCTTTTACATCAGCGAGGAATGCACAATATCTCAGTGCGGATAAAATACGATATTTAGTTAAGACCATAGGTGAATCAGGGAATGGAATAAGAGGTGGTCCTCTGGTTATAGCACTTCAAAATGTCTTAGATGGATCCTCGTATATTCCTGATGTTGGATTGCCTGAAGCACCAAACCCAAGCTCTAAAGTTTTGGAACAGAACACAAGTGTTTCTGCATCATTTACTGGGTCAGGAGTAAGAGTCGATGTTAGCAGCGTTTTCCCAGGAAATGGACAACATATTAACTTTTTACCATCTGCGATAGGGAGTAGTATGATGGAATCAACGGAATTCGCTTACAGTACTCCTGATACTGCCAGTACTTACCCCTCTTCTTTGGTGTTAGCACAGACTGTTTTGGGAGCTTTTCCTGTTGGAAGTTCTACCCAAGGGGCTATGGATCTCGCAACCTATCGTATACTGGCTCAAGAAGGTGTGGAAACCGCTTTTCCTACAAACCTCTCCGCTGTTTCTGATACATTTGGATTTTTTAATGAAGTTAGCTCCATGGATGTATCTGGGTTTGTGAATATGGTTATGTCAGGAAGCCCAGGAACCGACATCAAAAAAGAGTATGAGATGAGTTCAGGGGCAAGTGGGTTGACGGTATCAGGGGGACATGATCCCACTAATTCAGGTACGGTGGAATACAGCGTTATGTTAGCGGGAGGGGATTTGGCTACTGTAAATTTATACGGTGGCATCTATCACCTCGGATTATGGACAATTGATATGAAACAATCTCTTCTGAATGGAAATACTCCCCCATTTGCCTTTAGTGTACTAAATAATCCTAGGAAATACAAACTATTTGCTAGGAAAGGATTAAGTAAAAACCTATGTTACATCAATGATCATGGTGATAATGCTGGTTTTGTTAAACACACAGACCTAACTATTAAGTGGAGATTACACTTCCTATGAAAAATTTTACAGAAGAATTAGGGATTAACGGACATTTGACCATCATTAAACGATACACTGATGGTCAAGAAGAAGTTGTTTTTGATGACCACAACATTATCGTATCTGGTATGGGTGTGGGTCTTACTTATATGTTCACTGGGTCTGGTTCCAATAGTGTTTTAGATTATCAAATTGATCGGTTCCAAGTAGGTGTTTCTGGTCCTCCTACAGGAGGGGTTCTTAGTTCTATTTATGAACTTTCAGGACAAGCAACTGAGAGTGAGTATGGGGCTGGTAGTAATTTATTTATAGCTGTTAGAGATCAGATAACTAATGTTACTCTAACTGAGTACGCTGCTGCGCTTATTCCTGCCAATAAAAGGACGAAGATAGGGGACAGTTCTGTACGGTATACCTTGGTGGTTGATGAGGAAGCTTGTAATGATATTACGAGAGATAGTACTGATGCTAATATTAATGAGGTTGGGCTTTTAATGAAGAATCCTACAGGGAATACAGACGATAGACCAATTCTTGTGGCATATAGAACCTTCAGCAATATTCGAAAGACTAATGATTTTAGTCTCATATTTAGATGGACACTTAATTTCTAATGCCTTTTAATAGAAACGACATTTATACCAGTAGTGGCAGCGTCATGCTGTTTAACTCTTGGACCCCTTATGTGTCCAAGTTCGATACAAGCTCCTTCTACAATTGGGAACAAGATAATCTTCCTCTTTATGATCTTGAAGAGCGTACCTATGAGAACTGGGAACAGGCTGGATTTGCTACTTCAGGAGTTACGGGCTTTGCGCTAACAGTTTCTGCTGATACTCCAGCCGCAACTTTGGCTGCTAATAACAATATCTTTACAGACCTGAGTTCCTGTATTGCTGCTATTCCTAAAATTGTTCGCTTCCCTGTTTTGGTTGAAGTTGGAAACTTTGGAGATCTTGGAAACTTAGAGCTACATAATTTCCGAATTGAAGAGGGGGGTTCTATTGAGATCATTAATAGAAACTTTGGTAGAGTTTATAATGCATCTGCTGACTGCCAAGCCATTGTTGCTGCACCAACCTATAATGCCTCTCATGCTCTCATGACTACTGTAAGCTCTTTGGATTTAAGTTCTACCCTTGCAGATACCTCTTGTCTTCATATAAGCACCCCTGTTTTTGGTTTAGCGGCTGATCCTGACGAAGCCGAGAACCTGGGGTATTCTTTCTTTTATCCAAAACATAATTTAAGAAAAGCTCCTCTAACAGTAGCGTTTAAATCAGCTACCCCGTTTACTGGAACTGTAGATCAATTCTCTTTTGCTCCGTATGAGAATATTGATAATACAGCTACTGATGATACTCTAACAACTATGGATGTTAGTGCAACGAACCAAGCGACAGACTTAGAGATCTATAGAGCCCAATTAACTGCTGCGGAGCAGTTATGTGTAGGTGGCAATACTTACTTCAACCGCTGTTCTAAGATCAGCGTTAAGAACTGTGATGGTCCCATTTATATTAGAAACTTCTTTGTTGATGGAGAAACTGTTCGTAAGAATGCTATTGAAATAACCAACTCAGATGTTCTTCTGGAAAACTGCGCTGGGGTCAGGGCACAAGAAACTGGATTTAAGTTTAATAACTCTAAAGTAACTCTTTCAAGATCCGCTGCTGCTTATAGAAACTATAAGTTAACAAGTACGACTACTAGAGAAGCGAAGACTGGTTACGGATTCCACGCAGTTAATAGTGAAGTTCTTGTTAGTTCTCTCCCAACTTTGTTTGGTACAACTTATGCTGGAGATACGGGGGGTTCGGGAGTTGACTGCAACATTATAGCCTCCAGAAATTACGCAGGATTTGTTCTTGATAATTCTAAGTTAACAGGAGGAGTTCAAAGAAGATTGCCCACTAATGCTGAGACTGGTAGTATCATCGGTACGGAATTAAATACAGGTTACGGGATGATCTTAAATAATTCTGAAATGGATATTAAAGGTCTCTTGGATGTTTATGGTGATGATAAGGGTATTCAGGCTGATGGATCAAAGGTTACCTATGAAAACTTCTGTGTTGATGCTCATAGTGGAGAAGCTATTAGATGTAGAAACTCTTCGTTTGTCTTTGATTCTCCAGCAGCCCCTCTTGCAGCAGGACAATCTGATCGTAAGCAATTAGATATGTCTGCTAATGGTCAGCATCTAGACCTTATGAGTAATAGCTCCTTCGGGTTTAGAAGAAAAAATAAGATTCCTCAGCTATATGGCAATACTCAATTCAAAGTAGCTCACGGAGTTATTAAATGGAATGATGGAAAT
>Ga0315339_1001131_pt1 | contig 25669 bp, 13 predicted proteins | sample ASW17metaG_FD_204514 | JGI IMG/M metagenome (GOLD analysis project Ga0315339, IMG submission 204514) | Ammonia-oxidizing marine archaeal communities from Pacific Ocean, United States - ASW #17 | ecosystem: Environmental > Aquatic > Marine > Oceanic | place: USA: California | collected 2016-12-05 | reverse complement strand
AGGTTCGCCACCGCTCGCTTCAGACGCCCGTTCTCCAGCTCAAGTTCCTTCAGCCGCCGAGCCTGATCCACCTTCATCCCACCGTACTCGTTGCGCCACCGATAGTACGTCTGTTCGCTGATCCCTAAATCGCGGCTCACTTCCACGACGGTCTTTCCCGTCGCCAGCCCAGCCTCCGCCTCCCGAAGCGCTGTGATGATCTGCTCCGGCGTGTGTCGTCTCCTTCCCATTTTTGCCTCCCTATCCTGGCTCGCCATCTCTCGGATCCTAACATCCGCGCTGGTCTCGGTTCAGGGGGGCACGTCAGGGGTACCTCGGCTTCGGGTCTGCCGATGTGGATGACGGCGGCCCGGAGTCTGGCATTCGGAGCGAGCACCCCATGGTATCGCGGTAGCGGCCGCGGTGTAGGGGAGTGCGCGACGTGCTCGTCGGCGTAAGTTGTAGAGCGCAGCAACGTCGTGATCCTCGACCCGGACGTCGCCGAGGGGTTCTCAGACCCATCCTCCTGCTACCGGGAACATCAGTGACGGATTTCGTCGTCAGCGAGATACAGGCGGTTGGCCACCTGGGCAAGGCGAGTGTCGTTGCAGCCGACTCGTGGCCGGCGTTGGTCTCCGCATTGATGCTCGTGCTCAGCCTGACCACGATCGCGAGACTGTCCGTGGGCAAGCCCTGGACGACTGGCTTGACGGTGTTTCTCGCCGGCATTCGGGGCCGGCCGAGTCCCGATTGGATACGAGGGTTGAATCGGTTCATCGCCGGATTCTGGGCGATCGTGCTGCTCTGGTTGGCTGCGGCCGTGGCTGTGGGATCGCACGCGCTCGCGATCTGGTTGCCGCTTCTCGCCGCGGTGGCGTCGCTCTTTGTGCCGCGTTGGCGATTGTTTCGGGCCATGAGCGTCAGAGCGGCCGGAGACCCACGCAACAACTGGCCGGCACCGAAGTTCAACGGAAGATCCCGCAGCGGAACCAGCCCTGAACCACAGTGCGACGTCGCGATCATCGGCGCTGGGATCGGCGGACTGACGACTGCGGCGTTCCTCGCTCAGAGCGGCCTCAAAGTCATCGTCTGCGAGCATCATAACGTAGCCGGCGGCTTCGCCCACAACTGGCGGAGACGGGCGACGGATCCTCGAACGGGAGAGAGGCTCGAATTCCGGTTCGACTCCGGGGTCCACGATATCTCGGGTTGGCATCCCGGGGGAACGGTGCGCAACGTCTTCGAGCGGTTCGGGATCGCGGACGATTTCGCGTGGGAGCGCGTTGATCATCGGTACGTCATCGACGGCCGGCCCATGGATATCCCGCGAGACTGGCGCGCCTATGCGAGAAAGCTGGGAGAGATGTTTCCGGATGATGCAGCCGGCATCACCTCCTTCTTTGAGGAGACGTTCATCCTCTATGGGGCGATGTACTCGACCGCGGCTGATAACGGTGGCATTCCGGGCCGCCCGAAGACGGCGAGAGCACTGCTTCGTTATGCGAACGACCACCCATTGGCGCTCGCATGGCTGAGGCGCCCGTGGGGTGAGTTCATGTCCCGCCACGTCGAGAGTGAAGAGGCGATCAAATGGCTCTCGGTGTTGGGCGGCTACATCACGACGGACCTGGGGAAGACCTCCGTCGTCGACATGGTGCCACTGTTCGGATACTACTTCAACGGCGGCTACTATCCCGTCGGTGGGTCGGGTCGTCCGGCTGAGAGCCTGGTTACGGTGATCGAGCGATACGGGGGTGAGGTGAGACTCTCGACGGATGTGGTCCGTATCACGAAGAACGACGGGGCTGCGACAGGAATCGTCGTCCGCACCAAACGTGGACAGGAGAGTCATCTCTCCGCGAGGGCGGTCGTCTGCAATGCCGATCCCGGCGTGGCACTCGACGACCTGCTTGAAGAGCCTACGATTCGGAGAACGCTGGAGTCGCAGGCCGGTCCCCTGGAACCGTCGTGCTCTGCTGTGGGCGTGTATCTTGCGATCCGCGGGACGTTGCAGACGCCTCCGTTCGTTCTCCTGGACGGCCCGGAGGGGGCGGCGGGAATGGTCGTGACCTCGATCCTCGACCCCTCCTGCGCGCCGAAGGGGTACACGACGGTGGAAGCCCTCGACTTGCTTGAACATGAGGAAGCGAGTTCGTGGTTCCCTTCCCAGTCCAACGATTCGATTCCCGATCTCGACGGTTATCGTCGATCACCCCAATACCTCGATCGTAAGAAGGCGGCCGGCGACGCCCTGATCTCTCGCATCAAACGTCTGGTACCCGACATCGAAGAACGCATCATCTTCCGAGCGGACTCCAGTCCCATCACCTACAAGCGGTATTGCAGGACCAGCGACGGCGCGGTCTATGGAACCACCGGCGCGAGGGACGCGCCCCCGACGAAGTCCCCATTGCGCAATCTCGTCATCGCCGGCTCCGCAACAGACGGGGCGGGAGTCGAAGCGGTGATCGTATCCGCTTCGAAGGCTGCCGAAGCACTTCGGCCAGGAATCCTTTCTTGACCGGGACACCGGTGCACCTCTGGCTGGTGCTCGGTGACGACGTAGCCCGCGTGGCAAGAGACTCCGAGCTTTCGGGGCTGCTGTCTCCAGCGGAACACGCCCGGGCCTCGCGTTTCCGAAATGCACCGGACGCGCAGCGGTTCATCACGGGTCGGGTGCTGGCCCGCTCACTCTTGGAGACGATCGGCGGTCAGCCCGCCTCGTCCTGGAGCCTGGAGCCGGACTCGAACGGACGCCCACGACTCGGCGGCGCCTTCGCCGAAGCACGGATCGACTTCAACATTACCCACACCTCCGGCCTGGTCGCGTGCGCGCTGACCCGAGACATGGCCGTCGGTGTGGATGCAGAGAAGCGGGTCGACATGCCAGACCTGACATCCATCGCCACCCGGTTCTTCGCTCCAGCCGAGATCGCCACGCTCGAAGCCACCCCCGCCCACCAACGGGTCGACACCTTCTTCAGAATCTGGACCTTGAAGGAAGCCTTCGTGAAGGCCCGGGGCGGGGGGCTCTCCATCCCCCTGGATTCCTTCGCCTTCGATCTCGACTCCGCTCCGCCGGCTTGCGACATGACCGGGACGTCCGAGACCGACGCCGAGTCCTGGAGGTTCCAGTTGTGGGAACCCAGCGAGACGCATACCATGGCGCTGGCCGTGCGCCCCGGGGTGAACGAAGAGGTTGTTGTCCAGGAGACGCGCTTCAGGCCGAGCCCGTGAGGGGAGATCACCTCCGGGGTAGCCACGACAATTCAAATCAGGAGTTTGGGGTGTCCATGAAGACACTGAGAAAGATTATCGGATTCGCCAGGAATCCCTGGCTTATGATCGTGGCGGGTTTGTTCCTCGTCTCGTCCAGCATTTACGAGCTCGGGAAGGACCTCTTCGAGATGAGCGAGGGCCTGGACGCCGGACATGGGACCTTCATCTACGGCTTGATGGTCGTCATCCGGTGCCTCGGCGAACTCGACGAAGGGCTGGGGATGGTAGGAGAGGGAGACGACGGGATGGCCGACGGGTCCTAAGCCTGTACGGCCTGGACCCGCCGGCGCGGCTCTCTCAGGTCAGCCCGGGAACTTGATGGAGATGCCCGCGCCAATGTCGTGCTGCCAATTGTCCCGGTCGGGGGCGTGGATGCCCTCCACCGACAACTTATAGTAGATCTTGAGTCCCACGTGGCTGGTGATTCCGGCCATGCCGGACGCGTTGAATGCCACGGAGAAATCGTCACCCTCTCTTAGATCCTGGTGCCCCTTGAAGTAGGACTGGACGGTGAAGGTCTCGGTCGCATGCCACGTCAGCGACTGGATGGCCCCAATGTTGAAGATGCCTGCCGAACCACCCTCCTGGGCATTGTCCTGTGTCCCAGCGCCCACCAGCGGAGCAATCATGATCTGCAGGCGGGGAGACTGTACCAACTCTAGGTAGAGCCCACCCTGTGCCATGGTCCGATGCTCCAGCCCCACCGGATCGTCCCGCTGCCAGGATCCGAGCAGCATGATCCCCAGTTGATCCGTCAGCTTGGGCACGAAGGTGGCGCCCAGGTACTCCCGATCGTCCACGGAAGTGAAGTCGCCGCTGTCAGGCGCACGGTATTCGGCCCGGATCAGCTCCGCTTCGAAGCGGATCAAGGTTCCACCTGCCGTGGAATGGGCGAAGATGAGGTCGACGTTGTACCCCCGGGTATCGGTACGCCCGTCCTGGAGCTGAAAGCCGAGGGTGCCATCCGCAAGCCAGGTGCCCGGGGGAGGGGCGTCGGCGAGCTGCTGAGCAGGTGTCGCGGTCTGTGAACCCTCGTCACCGCCGGGGCTCTGGGCGAGGACGTCCGGGGGGACGAGGACGCCGAGAACTACCAAGGCGACCGCGGTCATGGACCTGCGCAGCGACTGTGCGGTCATGGAATCTTCTGGTTGGGCATTGGACGGGAGTCAGGCGGGGGGAGGGAAACTAGACGACTTGTCGACGCTCAGGGTCGCGACATATAATAGTCGACGACGGTCCCGTGGGGCGCAAGCGTTCCCGACCAGCATCGCCTCCCTTTCCGTACCGCCCACCATCATTCGGAGACCAGCCGTGGCGCACGCACACCAGATCGAGGGAAAGTCGAAAATTCTCGCAGAGTCGGTGACCCAGCTCGCGGATCGCATGAGCGATGGCCTGGGCTTATTGGCCGGCCTTCAGCGGCGCCTGCTCATTCTGACGGCGCCGGATGCCGCACTCACGGCCGCGACGTTCACCGCGGCCCCGGGAACGCCCGACGCCAAGCTTGGTGAGTCCATGAAAGCCCACGCCGCTGCGGCGGATGTTATGGACCAGTCGGCTCAACTCATGGCCGCCCTCGGGCAGGGTGCGGAAGCCGATGAGTTGGACAAGCGGCACTCCATGTTCGCGGCAGCCGCTGATGGCCTCAAGGCGCTCGAGCCGGCTGGCGATGTCAGCGCTGAAGAAAAGGACGTCGACACCGACATCAAGGATGCGCAGCTCGCCGATCCGAAGACGGCTCGGCAGGCGAAGCTGGACGTGATAGGAGAGAAGGCCTTCGGTGCCCTGGGCATGGTCGGCAAGGTCGCTGCCAGGTCCACCGTCGGGAAGATCTCCGCCGTGGTGCACATAGTCGGCGAGCATGTGGAGAAGGCAGTTCGGCTCAAGAAGGGGCAGGCCGCCCTGGCCGAGCTGGCCCCCGAGATCGCGCCTGACTTCGCTAGCCTCGTCGAGGTGCTGACCGAAGGCGCGCCTGAGTTCGCGGCGGCCGCCGACGAAATGATCGGCAGGGCCGTGGAGTGGAGTAACGACCACCGGCCCGAGGCCAGCGATCCCGCGCGTCTCTCCTACGACCTCCACGTCGCAGCCATGATCGCGGACGCCCGGACACTCCATCAGAGCTTCGACGCGTGCACGCAGGGGCTGCCGTCGGTTATGCCCGCGTTCAAGGAGATCCAGGGCATTCTCAAGGGCGAGTCGGAAGACGACGGATCCTCCCACGAGTTGACCAAAAAGGTAGGGGCCGACCTCCACGCCCTGTCCAAGGTGCGGGTCTTCTGACGCAGACTTCCCCATTGGCCCTCAGGCTGGCCTGCGGCGGCTGGGCTGCGTCAGCCGTCGGAGTAGTCGCGCGCCTGGGCATTGCGGACCTTCTCGCAGAGGGGCCGCAATCTGTGGAGGAGCTGGCCGAAGCGACCGAATCGGCTCCGGACGTGCTTGGTCGGGTTCTCGCCCTCATGGTGGCATTCGGACTCCTGACGCGAACCGCCGACGGTCTCTTCGCCGGGGGGGCTGAGGCCGAGGTGCTCCGCTCCGACCACCCTCGATCTCTGCGCCACTTCTGCATGCTGGCGGCCGAGGAGTACCAGGCAGCCTTCGGACACCTGCTGCACGCCGTACGCACGGGTGAGCCGGCATTCGCCGAAGCCCTCGGCTCACCTCTCTATGCGTACCTGGAGGGGAATCCGGAGGCGGCCGACACCTACCATGCAGCCATGGAGGACCTCGCTCGACCGGTGGGGCCGGCGCTCGTGGAGCACGTCGCACTGGACACCGTAAGGACGGTCGTCGACATCGGCGGTGGACGCGGGACGTTGGCCAAAGCGATCCTGAACGCGGCTCCGGCGGCCACGGGAGTGTGCGTCGACCAGCCGGAGGTCTGTCGGAGCGCAGAGAGCGAGCTTCGAGCGACGAATCCTGCCCTGGCTCAGCGCCTGCGCTATGAGGCTGGAGACTTCTTCGATGTCCTCCCTCCGGGAGCGGACCTCTACCTCCTGAAGAACGTCCTGCACAATTGGTCGAAGGAGAAGAGCGTGGACATCCTGGCCTGCATTTCCAGGGCGATGGCATCGAACCCGACGTCCCGACTCCTTGTGGTCGAACCCCTTCGGACCCGGGACGACTCGACCATCTATCAATCGATGGACGACTTGCTGCAAGCCGTCGTCTGTGAGCAGGGGAGCCGCACCCGCTCCCTGGAAGAGATGAGCGACCTTCTGGAGGCAGCTTCCCTGGTCGCCACCGAGTCGGTCAGGTTGCCCACCGGACACACCGTGACCGTGGTGCAGGCAAAGATGCCGGCAGGCCTCGTTGAAGAATTAGTTGACACGACAGGCGAGCCTGGGGATATTGCCGCCTTCCGGACCCTCTGATTCGACTTCTAGGCTCAGAGGACATCCCGTTTTACTTGCAGAAGATCGGCCGTCGGCCGAGGGGAGCATCTCAGATGGCATCAAAAGCCGAGCAGATCGTCAACCATTTCACTGACGACCCGGACACCAAGGCCAAGATTCACGAGCAGATCAGGCGGGCCAAGGAAGAGGGTGCGACCCTCGACGACATCGTTGCCGAGTTCACGGACCATCCCGGAACGCAGGCCAAGATCAAGGAAATCGCGGGGAAGGTCGCCAAGGGGCACAGCATGCATTCCATCGCTGGGTACCATCACGCCGATCCCAAGAAGGCCCAGAGTGCGGCTGAGAACGCGCTCAAGCACACGGGTGCGATCAAGCACATCCTGAAGCAGTAGAGATGTAGACCACCAGGGCCCTCCCCCCTCGGGGCTTCCGGGCAGGAGTCGGGTACTGGCGTCCGATCCCCATCGTGGGCGCGCGCTTTCCACAGCTCCAGTGAAACTACTACCCGTATGACATGGGTCTTTCGGGCTCCGCATCTGTGAGGTGCGGAGCCCGATCCACCTTTTTTCGAATCCTAACCCCGCAGGAAGACGGAGAGCTCACGTCGATGACCGGGTCCGCCGAGCCCAGACCTTTCGTTCCCATCACAGCAAAGATCCGAGAGCACATGCACCGGCGTCCGGAAGCAGCCGCAGTGCTGGCCGGGAACGAGACCCTGACCTTCCAGGGCCTCGAACGCTGGTCCCAGGGAGTGCACGCGCGGCTGCAGGAAATCGGGGTGGAACCCGGGGATCCTGTCGCCGTGCTCATGGAGCAGGGCCTGGCTACTGCTCCAGCGGTGTTGGGCGTGTTGCGGGCAGGGGGGGGCTACGTTCCCATCGCTCCGGGAGAGCCTGCAGAGCGGGCCAGGTTCATTCTGGCCGACACCGGTGCGTCTATCGTGCTCACCGACGGCACGCTCGGCCCAGAAATCCGGAGCGTCCTCTCGGGCATCGAGATCATCGATGTTCAAGAGGTGCGAGAGAGCGCCACGGCTGTGCCAGATCCTGTGGAGCCCGACCCTGACCTTCTCGCCTATATCCTCTACACATCGGGGTCGTCCGGTCGCCCGAAGGGGGTGATGGTCTCTCATCGGGCGCTCTCCTACTACGTGGGCTGGCACTGTGACCACCTGGCGCCTGCCATAGAAGGGGCGGAGCTGCCTCTGATCTCCTCGATCTGCTTCGCCGCCGGTGTGACTCAGCTCTACGCGCCCCTCACCTCCGGTCGGACACTTCATGTGCTCGACCGCGGTGTGCTCCACGACCCAGAGCAGTTGTTCAACTGGTACGAGGCCCACCGCAGCTTTGGCCTCTACTGCGTGCCGACGCTGTGGAGCGAACTACTGAGCCATGCCGTGGCCGAGGCCAGCGCCGGACGGAAGCCGGCTCCTCCCCATTGTGTGCTGCTGTCCGGCGAGGAAGTGACGGCGAGCCTGGTGGAACGGTCGCGGGAGGTCTTTCCGGAGACCCGGTTGTGGAATCTGTACGGCCCCACCGAAACGACGGCCAACGCGACGTTCGCGGAGTTGAATCCCGGCCGGGCGGTGACCATCGGTCGAGCCATCCACGGGACCGAAGTGACGCTGCGCGCGCCAGACCTGAGCCCGGTGGATCCCGGCCAGCCCGGCGAGATCTGCGTTTCTGGCCCGGGGTTGGCCACGGGATACGCGAACCTGCCCGACCTGACCGAGGAGCGCTTCGTGCCCTACCCCGGCAGCGAGAACGGCAGGCGCCTCTTCCGAACCGGCGACCTCGCAGTGATGGACGACGCTGGAGACCTGCAGTTCATGGGCCGGCGGGACTTTCAGGTCAAGATCCGGGGTCACCGGGTGGAGTGCGGAGAAGTGGAGGCCGTGTTGGCCGGGCACCCCGGGGTTCGACAGGCCGTGGTGGTGCCGACCTCCGACGAGGGAGCAACGCGGCTCATCGCATACATCGTCTTCCGCTTTGCGCGCTACGCGTCGGTGGACACGCTGCGTGAGTTCGCAAGCGGCGTATTGGCGGGATATATGATTCCGTCGTCGTTCGTCCTGCTCGACGAGCTGCCGAAGCTCAAGAACGGCAAGGTCGACCGGAAGCGGCTGCCTCCACCGGGCCGGGATCGCCCTCTCCTGGGATACGAGTTCGTGCCACCCCGAGACCTGCGCGAGCAGCGGGTCATCCGCATCTGGGAAGAGGTCTTGGGCATCGAGGGCATCGGTGTGGAAGATGAGTTTCTCGACCTGGGCGGCGATTCCCTCAAGGCCACCGCCGCGCTGGCCCGCCTCGCCGAACTGTCTGGGACCCGGATCTCCTATGGCGACTTCTTCGATCACTCCACCCCGGCGGGAATCGGGCGCCTGCTGACCTCGGAGGAAGAGCCTGCGGTGGAGCATACCCCGCTCCAGGCCGAAGCCCCGGCGGGACCGCCCCAGACTCTCGAGGGCATCCATCCGTGCTCCGACAACCAGAAGGGGCTCTGGCACACCTGTCGAACCTACCCGGATCTCGACGCCTACAACGTGCAGTTCTCGGTGTTTTTTGAGGGCAGGCTGGACGTGGACGCCCTCGAGCGTGCCCTGGGGGACCTCGTCGAGCGACACGAGGCGCTGCGCACCGTCTTCCCAACTCTGAGCGGCGAACCGATGGCCGAAGTCCGGCCACCGGCAACGGAGCGGCTCCCGCAGCAAGACGTCCGGGCGGCGGAGGCCACGGACGTGGCCACCGCCGAGGCCTCCGCCGCCGCACTCGTGGACGAGGCCCGGCAGGAGCTGTTCGAGCTGGACCGGGGTCCGCTCTACCGTTTCCTGCTGATGCGAACCGGAGACGAGCGCTGGCGACTGGTGGTCACAGTTCATCACATCGTGTTCGACGGCCGTTCCATCGGGCCATTCAGCCGTGAACTGCTGGCACGGTACCGGGATCGTCGCCGGGAAGACGCGACGGCCGCGGAATCCGCCGGAGCCCTCCACACGCCGGACTACGGTGCGTGGGTACATCGGCGCCTCGCTGCCGCCGCAGCGGGCCATGAGGCCGGTGCTCGCTACTGGACGGACGCGCTGGCGGATGCCCCGACGGTGTTGCCCTTGCCCACGGACCATCCCCGGCCGCGCCTTCTCAGCTTCCGGGGAACGAGAACGAGTCGACGGGTGGACCCGGCCTTGAGGGAAGCACTCGCACGAGTGAGCCGCAGTGAGCGGGCCACGCCCTTCATGGCCCTGCTGGGCATCTTCAACGTGCTCTTGCACCGCTACACTGGGCAGACGGATATCCTCGTTGGCGCTCCGGTGGCGAACCGGGAACTTCCCGGTGACGAGGACCGCATCGGATACCTGGCCAACACCGCGGTACTTCGCACCCGCGTCGAGGGACCGGCGACGTTCCGTGAACTGCTCTCCAGCGTGAGGGCACGTTGTCTGGAGGCCTACGAGCATCAAGCGTTCCCCTTCGAGCGATTGGTCGAACAGCTCAGGCCGGAGCGCACGCCGGGCCAGACCCCGCTGTTCCAGGTCATGTTCGCGTTTCACGAGGGGCTTCCATCGGAGCGTGCCGAAGAGAACCTTCGGGCCCGCGTGCGCGAGGACGACAACCCCGGCGCCAAGTTCGACCTGACGGTGGACGTCCACGACGAGGACGACGGCATGGTGGTGGCGCTGACCTACCGGTCGGGACTTTACTCGGATGCGTCCATGGAGCGGTTCCTTGACCGTTTCCTGCGCTTGGCTGCGGAAGTGGCGGCAGATCCGGACCGCCCACTCAGGGAACACGCGCTGCTATTGCCCTCGGAGGTCCAGGCGATGGAAGCGTGGAACCGCACGGATCGGGAGAACGCCAGAGATCTGGGGCTGGAACGGCTGTTCGAGGAACAGGTGGCCCGGGTTCCCCAGCGGACCGCTCTCGTCGCCGGTGACGTGACCCTGTCGTTCGGCGAACTGGACCGCGCGGCCAACCGGCTGGCCCACCACCTTCGGGGCTTGGGGGCAAAGCCGGGAGAGACCGTAGGCGTACACCTGGAGCCTTCCGCGGACATGATCGTGGCAATCCTGGCCGTGCTGAAAGCCGGTGCCGCGTACGTGCCTCTGGATCCGTACTACCCTCGGGACCGGATCGACTACGTCTTGGAAGACTCTGGTGTGGGGACCGTCATCACCGACGCGGCTCGCGCCAAGGTACTTCCCGCTGCCGGCCCCCAACGCGTGGTTCTCGAAGAGTTGGGCTCGCGCCTCGCCGAATACCCGGACCAAGCCCCGGGACACGACGCCGGTCCCGAAGATCCCATGTACATCATGTACACGTCCGGGTCGTCGGGTCGTCCCAAGGGCGTGGTCGTACCCCACCGCGGGCCGGCGAACTACGTGCTCTGGATGCGGGACTCGTTCCCCATGGCCCCGGACGACCGCGTGCTGTGCCGCACCTCCATCAATTTCGACATATCCGTGTGGGAGATCTTCCTGCCGTTGGTGTCGGGGGTGGGTCTGGTGGTTGCGTTGCCTCACCAATCGCAGGCACCGGAGGCCCTCGCGGGGCTGATCCGCGATCAGGGCGTGACACAAGTCCAGTTCGTGCCTTCCGCCCTGCGTGCCTTCGTGGACGGTGGAGAGTTGACTTCGTGCCCTGATCTACGGCGCATCTTCTCCGGTGGAGAGACCCTTTCGGCGGGCCTGCAGGACGAAGTCTTCGCGGCGTTCGCAGGGGAAGTGCACAACCTGTACGGCCCCACCGAAGCCTCGATCTATTCTTGTCATTGGGAGTGCCGCCGAGAGCAATCGCATCGCTCGGTGCCCATCGGTCATCCGATTCACAACACCCGGATACACATCCTGGATGCCGACGGCGAACCGGTCATCCCGGGAGCCGTGGGAGAGATCTACATCGGTGGCGTCGGCGTGGCCCTGGGTTATCACGGCCTGCCCGAGGCCACCACGAGTGCCTTCCTTCCGGATCGCTTCTACCAGGACGGTGAAGCACTCCTCTTCAAGACGGGCGACTCGGGCCGCTACATGCCCGACGGAGAGATCGAGTTCCTTGGACGATCCGACAGACTCGTGAAGGTCAGGGGCTATCGCATCGAGCTGGGTGAGATCGAGCACCACCTGGCCACGCATCCCCAGGTGAACCACGCCATCATCATCGTCCGTGAGGACGAGGAGTCCGACCAGCGGCTGGTTGCCTACCTGCTCTACAACTCGAAGAAGGGCCCAGAAGCCGATGAATTGCGTGCCCACCTGAGACAGAAACTGCCCGACTACATGATCCCATCCCATTTCGAGACGCTGGAGTCGATTCCCATGCTCCCCAACGACAAGGCCGACGTCAACTCCCTACCGGAGCCGGAGTACCGGAAGAAGGTCGACTCGAAGCTGAGCCGCCACTACGCCAGCGACTCCGAGCGCGTGTTGACCGCCATCTGGGAAGAGGTGCTGGGGCACGGGAAGTTCGGGTCCGGCGATTCCTTCTTCGATGTGGGCGGACACTCCCTCCTCATCGCCAAGCTGGGTACCCGTATCGAGGAGCGTCTAGGGGTCCGGGTCTCGAACATCGACCTCTTTCAGTTCCCCACCATCCGCAGTCTTGCCCGCCACTTGGACGACGCGGCGTCGCCCGGCCGGCAGGCATCCATTGAAATGACACGCCGAGCGGCTCTGGGAGCACGGCTCAGGCCTTCCCGTCCCGGCCGCCCTGGGAGCGATATCTGATGAGCAAGGATGAATCGATGAATGGTCCACTTCCCGAGGGCGCTGTAGCCATCATCGGGATGGCATGTCGCCTCCCCGGAGCACCCGACGTTGAGACTTTCTGGCAAAACCTGCTCGATGGTCGGGAGTCGATCACGACGTTCACCGACGAGGAACTGAAGGAGTCGGGTGTCGACCCGGCGCTGATCAAGTCCCCCGACTACGTGAAGTCTCGAGGCATCATCGGTGGTGCGGACGAATTCGATGCTTCGTTCTTCGCCTTCACGCCCAGGGAAGCCGAGCTGCTGGATCCGCAACATCGCGTGTTCCTCGAGTGTGCATGGCACGCCATGGAGGACGGAGGGTACGCGCCCGGAACGAACGATGCGCGCGTCGCGGTCTTCGGGGGCGTGGGCACAAACTGGCACCTGGGTCAGGTGGCCGATCTTCCCGAGGTGAAGAAGCACTCCAGCGCCGCGTCGGTGGTCACCGGTAACGACAAGGACTACGTGACGACCCGGGTGTCCTACAAGCTCGGTCTGACGGGGCCGAGCGTGAACGTGCAGTGCGCCTGCTCTACGTCTCTGGTCGCGACACTTCTGGGGACGAACGCGCTCCGCACGTACCAGTGCGACCTCGCTCTCGCCGGGGGCGCGACCATCGAGATCCCGGAGAGAAAGGGATACCTCTTCCAGGAAGGAGGCATGGAGTCGCCCGACGGCCACTGCCGCCCCTTCGACGCCAAGGCCCGGGGCACGGTGTTCAGCCGAGGATGCTCGGTCCTGCTACTCAAGCGCCTGGAAGATGCGGTAGCGGACAGGGACAACATCTACGCGGTCCTGCTGGACGGTGCGGTGAACAACGACGGTGCCGTCAAAGCCGGATTCACGGCACCCAGCGTGGCCGGCCAGGTAGAGGCCGGCATCGAGGCTCTGGAACGGGCCGGGGTCTCGGCGGAAGACCTGGCCTTCGTGGAAGCCCACGGAACAGCCACGTCTCTGGGGGACCCCATCGAGGTCACCTCGCTGAACCAGGTCTTCGGCGAGTACACCTCCCGCAAGCAGTTCTGTGCGCTGGGATCCGTGAAGGGGAACATCGGCCATACCGACGTGGCATCCGGCTCCACCGGCCTCATCAAGGCGGCGATGTCGCTGAAGCGCAGGGAGTTGCCCGCGTCCATCAATTTCGATGAACCGAACCCTGCAATCGACTTTGCCGACACGGCCTTCTTCGTCAACACGGAGCGGCGGGCGCTCCAGGCGAATGGCGCCCCGCTGAGGGCCCTCGTGAACGCCTTTGGCGTCGGTGGGACCAACGCCTCGGTGATCCTGCAAGAGCCGCCGGTCCCCGCGATCGCGGGCCCGAACCGCCGCGTGAACGTGCATCTGGTCTCTGCCCGGACCGAAGCCGCCCTCGACGCCGCCAGTGCCCGGTTGCTGGAGCACCTCAAATCCCATCCGGAGGTGCGCTCCGACGATGTCGCCTACACGACCCAGGTCGGTCGCCAGGGATTCGCGCATCGCCGCTACGTTGTGGCCTCGGGGCTGGAAGACCTGATGGAAAAGCTCGGAGAGCCGGCGGGTCTGAACCACGCCCTGGTGGGCAAGGACGATGAGAATCGGCCGGTGGTGATGGGCTTTCCCGGTCAGGGAAACCAATTCCTCGGCATGGGCGAGGACCTCTATGAGGCCGAGCCCGTGTTCAGGTCGGCGGTGGACCAGTGCGCTGAGCTGCTCAAGCCCGTGTTGGGGCTGGACCTTCGGGACGTGATCTACGCCACAGGCGACGACGCGGACGCTGCCCGGGTTCGGTTGGATGAGACGGATGTCACCCAGCCGGCCATCTTCGTCATCAGCTACGCCATGGCCCGCCTGTGGATCTCCTGGGGTATCGAGCCTTCGGCATTCGTGGGACACAGCGTGGGTGAGTACGTGGCAGCCGCTCTTGCCGGTGTGTTCTCCCTGGAGGATGCGCTCCGGGCTGTGGCCCTCAGGGGGAGACTCATCCAGGCCCTGCCCCGGGGCTCCATGCTCGCCGTACTGCTCTCGGAGGAGGAGATCCTCCCGGAACTCTCCAGCGAGCTGTCCGTAGCCGCGGTGAACGGCCCACAGCTCACGGTGGTCTCCGGGCCCACGCCCGCCATCGAAGCCCTGCACGCGTCTCTGAAAGCACGCCGTGTGTTCGCCAAGGAGTTGGACACGTCGCATGCGTTCCATTCCCCCATGATGGACGAGGCTCTTCCAGAGTTCCGTCGCATCATGGCCGAGGTGCCGCTCCGCCATCCCACGGTCCCCATCGTCTCCACGGTCACGGGCAAAGTCCTCACCGCGGAGGAAGCGACCGACCCCGAGTACTGGGTGCAGCACATGCGGCTCCCGGTACGCTTCGCGGCGGCTGCCAACACCATCTTCTCCGAGGAACATGGGCACATCCTTCTGGAATGCGGCCCGGGGCGCTCGCTGAGTTCGGCGGCCAAGCGCGTCCTGTCGCCCGAGTCGCCTCATGACGTGATCGGCAGCATGACCGGCGCCGAAGGCGAGGGCTCGGACCTCACCGAGGTCATGGGGGCGGTGGGCGCACTATGGGCCCGGGGAAGCGCCGTCCAGTGGCCGGCACTCTACTCCGACGACGCACCCGGGCGCATTCCGCTGCCCGGCTATCCCTTCGAGCGCCAGCGGTTCGCTCTGGACGTGGCCTCGAGCCGGCCCCTCTTCGCCGACAATGAGTCCGCCATCGACGATCGGAAAAACCCCGACATCGGCGACTGGTTCTACGTCCCGACGTGGGTCCGTTCGGCGGCGCCGGAACTGCTTCGGGCATCCGGAAACGGCACGGATCCGGCTGACGATGCAACGTGGCTGATCTTCGAGGACGCCCACGGAATCGCCGAGTCCGTCGCCACGGAGCTGAAGAACGCCGGTGGCAAGCCGATCATGGTCCTGCGAGGTGACGAGTTCGCGAGAAATGGTGAGGTGTTCACCGTCCGCCCGGAATCGGCAGAGGACCACCAGGCAGTCCTCGCCGCCCTGAAGCAGGACGGGAGATTGCCGACCCGTATTCTGCATCTCTGGAATGTCGACGAATCTCTCGGGCTCGGCGGCCTGGACGAGCTTCCTGTTCGCGAGGCGGTGGCTTTCTACAGTCCCCTCTTCCTGGAGCAGGCGTGTCAGAAGTACGGAGCTACCGAGGGACTGCGCCTGCTCGTGGGCGTGACGGGGGCGGTTGACGTATCCGGCGAGGGCGTGCGCGACCCCGGCGGGGCACTGGCCCTGGGTCCGAGCCGGGCCTGGAGCAAGGAGACGCCAAAGGCCAGGGCGCGCTGTGTAGATGTGGATATCCCCGCTGGCCCCGAAGCGCGGCGTCGGATGGCTCGGCACTTGATGTCGGAGGCAGCACACAACCGAGACGAGTATCTGGTCGCGTACCGAGGCGGCCACCGCTGGGTCGAGTCGCACGAGGCGGTCTATCTGGATCAGGCCGCGGACTTCACCGATGCGATTCGAGCAGACGGGACCTATCTCATTACCGGCGGACTCGGCGGACTCGGCCTGTTCGTGGCACGAAAGATGGCCGAGACCGCGCCGTGCACCCTGGTCCTGCTGTCCCGCTCCGGCCTCCCGGCTCGGGAAGAGTGGGCGGATTGGCTGTACGGGCATCCCACCAACGATGCCACGTCGGAGCGTATCCGGGCTGTGCAGGCAATCGAGGCCGTGGGAGGCACCGTCGTGGCTCCCTGTGCCGACTGCGCCGACATGGAAGCCATGGAGAGCGTGGTGCACGAGGTGGAAGCGCAGCACGGACCGATTCAGGGGGTCATTCACGCCGCCGGCATGCCCGGAGGCGGAATCATCTCGCTCAAGACCGAGGAGATGGCCGCGGGGGTGCTGCGGCCCAAGGTGCGCGGGACGCTCGTCCTGGAGCAGCTCTTCGGCGAACGTGCATTGGACTTCTATGTCCTCTTCTCGTCCATCACTTCCCTCTTGGGGGAGGCGGGCCGGGTGGACTACTGCTCCGCCAATGCCTTCCTGGACGCGATCTCCCAGAAGCGGGCTCAGGGGGACGCCGAGGACGGTGGAGCCAAGCCGGTCTCCATCGGATGGCCGTCTTGGGCGGCCTTTGGCATGGCTGCCCGTTGGGAGCAGGCCAAGTCCCAGAAGCTCCGGGACCTGACCAAGCAGGAGCGGGAGACCAAGGGTGTATTCCTTCGGCCCTTGGGAGTGGAGGGAGATGAGGAGATCTACGACGTGGTCCTCGACACCGAAGAGGACTGGGTCATCGCGGAGCACCTGGTCTTCGATGTCCCCACCCTCGTAGGGGCCAGCTTCTTCCAATTCCTGGCGGAGTACGGGGCACTCAAAAATCCGGGCTCGCCGGTGGTGGTCGAGCGCTCGATGTTCCTGTCCCCGGTCATGTTCAGACCGAACGAGGCCAGGCGGGTGAGGCTTTTCGTCCGAGACAGCACCCAGGGTCCGAGATTCAGTTTCAGAAGCCAGCGACTCAGCCGGGATGGGCAGGAGGCCACCTGGCAGGAGCATTTCCGGGGACGCCTCGCCACAGGTGCCCCGCCGACCGAGTCCCGCGTGGACGTGGACGCGATTCGATCGCGCATGAAGGACGAAGTCGAGAATCCGTCCTTCCGGCTCCCCCTGGATGAAGGTGTGATTCCATACCTGCGCTTGAGCCGGCGTTGGGACACGCTCACCGAGCTCCTGCTGGGAAAGGACGAATGGCTCGCCAGGTTGCGGGTGCCCGACGAGTTCCAAGAGGATCTCGACGAGTGGACCGTACATCCGTCCGTGCTGGACGTGGCCCTGGCGGCTGCGACATGGCGGGTTGTGGCGTCGGCGTATCTGCCCACGGGATACGATCGGGTGACACTCAACGGTCCGTTCCCCCGCGAGCTTCTCAGCCACATTCGCCTGAAGAGCTTTCCCGGCGACACGGTGTCCTTCGATGTGACGCTCTTGGACCTGGAGGGTCGCCAGGTGGCGGAGATCGAGGGCTATACCCTCCGCAAGGTGAACGAGGGCCCCGGTGCGGCCCTCTCCAACGACACCGGCTCGTCGGAAGAAGAGGTCGACGATGAGAGCACGGACGTCCAACCGGAAGAGGGATGGGACGCCCTCCAGCGTATCATGTCGGTCCACCCGATTCCTGTGGTCGTCGTGAGCACCCGCATTCTGCAGGGTCTCATCGACGAAGAGAGCGAGGCCGCGGACGCCGCGGGGAAGCCGAAGAAGGACGAGGCCGCGGTCCGCTCCAAGTCCTATGCGCGTCCGGCGCTCTCCACCCCGTATGAAGCACCTGCCAACGCCATCGAAGAGGCCGTAGCCGCTGTGTGGGCTGGCGTCCTGGGCATCGGGGAGGTCGGCGTCAACGACGACTTCGCGGAGCTGGGCGGCAATTCTCTTCTGGCCGTCCAGACCGTGGCGAATATCGCCGACGAGATGGATGTCGATCTGCCCATCGACGCATTCCTGGGGAATCCAAGCGTCCGGGGCGTGGCGGAGACCGTGGTTGAACTCCTGGTGTCCATGGCCAGCCCAGAGACGCTGGAAGAACTCATGGCCGGACTGGACGAGTAGCCCATGTCCGATATGTCCGAGCGTCTCGCGCAACTGACTCCGGAACAGAAGGCCCTTCTCGCGGCTCGCCTGGCAGGCACCGGGCGGTCGCAGCCCAAGGCACCGCCACCCCCGACGGACCCGACGTCATTCGACAACTTCGTATGCGTTCCCGGCACACCCGGGAACTTCGGGTCCCTCACCTTCCGGGAGGCCGAACGGGTTTCCCCGGGGCCAGGTCAGGTCCAGATCGAGGCCCGGGCCGTGGCGCTCAACTTCCGGGATCTCATGATCGCGGTGGGGATGTATCCTCCATCGCCGGGGGTTCCCACGGTCATGGGCTCGGACTACGCGGGGGTGGTCACCGAGATCGGCGAGGGTGTCACGCGGTTCAACCCGGGCGATCGCGTCATGGCGTTGTCGGCTGGGGCTCTCGGACCCGATGGCCCGGCCCTGGAGGGGAGCCACTTCCAGGCCGTCACCAACCTCATGGAGCAGCAGGTCGCCCCCATGCCGGAGGGCCTGGACTTCGAGGCTGCCGCAGGAGTGCCGACGGTCTTCCTCACCGCCTACTACGCCTTGTGTCACGTTGCGCACCTGGCAGAGGGTGAGACCGTGCTCATCCATTCGGCCACCGGCGGACTGGGCCAGGCCGCCGTCGCCATCGCGCGCTGGGTGGGAGCCCAGTGCTTCGCTACGGCGGGAACCCCTGAGAAGCGGGCCTGGCTGGAGTCCCAGGGGATACTCGGGGCGATGGACTCCCGGTCGACGGCGTTCGTCGATCAGGTGAGAGAGCAGACCGGTGGCATGGGCGTGGACGTGCTCTTGAACACCCTCTCCGGCGAGGGGATGGTGAAGGGTCTCGACGCGCTGTCGTTGTTCGGGCGGTTTCTGCATGTGGGCAAGCAGGACATCGCCGATGGCGCCGCCCTGCCCCTGGGCGCGTTCCAGGGCGCCCTCACCTACGCAGTCATCGACCTGGCCCTGCTCTTCCGTCGGCCCCAACGCCTTCAGGCCCTGTTCGAAGAGGTGAGCGAGCACCTCACCAACGGTCACTTCAAGCCTGTGCAGACCACGGGCTTCCCGGTGGCCGAGGTCGGGGAGGCCCTCGCCCTCATGTCGCGGTACGAGCACCGCGGCAAGCTCGTGCTCCTCTATGGATAGTGACCTCAGCCGTCGGCTGGCGTCACTGCCGCCGGAGCAGGTCAGGGAACTCGTCAAGAAACTGAACCGAACTTCGGGACCGGAGCTCATGCCCCGCAACCCGGAGGGTCGGTATCCCCTCTCCAGCGCCCAGGAGCGCATGTGGTTCCTGGCCCAGCTCTCACCGGACTCCACGGTACTCAACAATCCCGGGGCGCTCCGGGCGCGCTCCCGGGTGCCGCTGGATCTCGAAGTGCTGGGAAGAAGCGTGGCCCAGGTGGCTCTGGACAACGAGATCCTCCGGTCCACCTTCCACGGCGACGGGGGACGCCCCTGGCAGGTCGTCCACAAGGAACTCCCGCCGGCGTATTCGTGGACGGACCTCAGCGATCTGGACCCTCGCGAGCGGGAGGTCGAGGTGGACCGACTGGCCCTGGCCGAGGGGTGCCAGGACTTCGACCTGACCAGCGGGCCCCTGTTCGCGTTCAAGGTGCTCCGGCTGGACGAGCTGGAGTACGTCCTCCTCATCACCACCCACCACATCATCTCCGACGGGTGGACGAACGCCATGCTGGCCCCGGAGATCGCCACGGTCTACGGCACCTTGCTCGGCTCCGGCGGGGCGGGGCCCGCGTCGCCGTCTGGGCGCGGGGTTCAGTACGTCGACTTCGTGCACTGGGAGCGCCGTTGGCTTCAGGGGGAGCAAGCCACGGCACAGTTGGCCTACTGGAAGGGCCGCCTCGTCGGCGATGCGCCTCTGGACCTTCCGACCGATCGCCGCCGGCCCGCGCGCATGAGCCACCGGGGCAGCCTGGAGACGCTACGGCTCGACTCCACGCTGGCCGCCCGGCTGCGGGACTTCGCGAAGGACGAGCGCGTCAGTCTTTTCCACCTGCTGAACGCAGCCTTTTCCGCGCTCCTCCACCGCTACTCCGGTGCGGAGGTCGTGACCCTCGGCACACAGACGGCGAACAGAAACCGCCGTGAATTTCAGAAGGTGATGGGGCTGTTCGCCAGCACCGTCGTCCTTCGCTGTGACGTGGATCCGGCGCTCCCCTTCCGGCGCCACCTGACGCAGGTGAGCGAGATGTGCAAGGAGGCCCTGCGCCGTCAGGAACTCCCCTTCGAACGACTCATCGAGGCGCTCAAGCCGCGGCGCACCATGGACCGCCACCCGCTGTTCCAGGTGATGCACGTGCACCAGAACGTGCCGAGCCTGTACCAGGCGCCGGACATGGAGATCGAGGTTCTCAAGATCGATTACGGCACCTCCAAGTTCGACCTGAACCTGTGGACGGAAGAGATCGGCGACGAACTCGCGCTGACCCTCCACTACGACAATGCTCTGTTCGAGCCGCAGACCGCGCGTCGCTGGCTGCGCCACTACCAGGGGCTCCTGGAGACCGTTCTCGAGTGTCCGGAGACGGCGCTGGAAGACATCCTCGTGGCGGAGGGGGACCGCCCATCGGGAGTCGAAGTCCATGCGGCGAATGCGCTCGCGGCGTCCGATGGCGTGTTCCACGAGTTGTTCGAGGCCCAGGCCGCGCGGTCTCCAGAGGCACCCGCGGTGGAAGCTCTGGACGGGAGCCTGTCCTACGCCGAACTCAACGAGGGCGCGAACAGGTTGGCGCGGCACCTTCAGGCCCTCGGCGTAGAGCCTGAGGATCCCGTCGGCGTTCTCCTCGACCGCACGACCAGGGCCATGACGGCAATCCTGGCCGTGATGAAGGCTGGTGGCGCCTACGTCCCCCTGGACCCGGGTACCCCAGGCCCGCGGATGGACGCCAAACTTCGTGCCTGCAAGGCCCGGATCCTCCTCACCGAGTCGAGCCTCGCCCACCTGACGGAGTCCCTGGAAGCGTCTGTTGAGACGGTGGACCTGGACCAGATCGCGGAGGTGGTGGACCGACTGGAGAGTGGCGACCTCAGCCGTCGGGGCCCGGGCCCCGACGGACTCGCCTACATCGTCTTCACTTCCGGCACCACGGGCGACCCGAAGGGCGTGTGCGTGGAACACCGCAACCTGGTTGCCTACGTCCAGGGAGTGCGGTCCCGCATGGGATTGGAGCCAGGCGCCCGCTTCGCCACCGTCACTTCACTGGCCGCGGATCTTGGGCACACGATGCTCTTCCCCCCGCTGTGCGACGGTGGGTGCGTGGTGCTCGTGCCTGAGGAGCTGATTACCGACGCCCCCGGCCTGGCGGAACACCTGGCGACTCAGCCCGTGAACTGCCTCAAGACCGTGCCCTCTCATCTCGCAGCGATGCTGGCCTCGGATCGTGCGGCGGACCTTCTACCCAGCGATCTGCTCGTCCTGGGCGGGGAGGAGTGCACGCCCGACCTCGTGGAGCGCGTCCGGAGCCTGTCTCCAGGGCTCCGGGTCATGAACCACTACGGGCCCAGCGAGGGCACGGTTGGCGTGCTGACCTATGAAGTTCCACCCCGCGAGCAGGCAGGGGCGAGTCGGGTCCCTCTGGGCTTTCCCTTTCCGGGTTGCCGAATCGAGCTTCTCGACGGCAGAGGCCGGAGGGTGGTCACGGGAATGCCGGGTGAAATCCACGTGGGCGGAGCCACCCTCGCCCGAGGGTACCAGGCCGCGCCGGAGATGACTTCGGAGCGATTCATCGAGGACCCGCTGACTCCGGGAGAGCGTCTTTACCGGACCGGCGATCGGGCGGTGCGCCGAGACGACGGGGCCATGGTGTTCCTGGGAAGAAGGGATCGCCAGGTGAAGATCCGCGGATTCCGTGTGGAGTTGGACGAGGTGGAGTGGACCCTGAGCGAGCATCCCGGCGTCGCCGAAGCGGCGGTCCCGGTACCGGCCTCCTCCGCGGAGACGCTGACCGCGTACGTAAGCCTGGAGCCCGGCGCCTCGCCTTCGGCAGAAGATATCCGCCGGTACGTGGCAGCGCGTCTGCCGGGCTATGGCGTCCCGGGGCGGCTGGGGATCGTGGACGAGATACCCCTCACAGCCAACGGGAAGATCGATTATCACGCGCTGAAAGGCGTGGATACGTCCGCCCGGGACGTCCGTGCAACGCTCCCGCGGGACACCATGGAGCTGAGGCTCGCAGAGATCTGGCGTGAACTCCTCGACGTGGAATCCGTGGGAATCGACGATGACTTCTTCGAACTCGGAGGCCACTCGCTGCTCGCCGTCCGGGTGATGGCTGCCATCCATGACGAGTTCGCATGCCGGCTGCCGTTGGCGGTGCTGTTCGAACACGGGACCGTACGGCGTCTGACCGAGGTCATCAGTAGCGGGGGCCCTGTCCGTGCCGAGTCACCGCTGGTCCTCCTTCGGCCGGCCACGGGCGCGCCGTGCGTCTTCGTGCACCCGGCGGGAGGCAATGTTCTCTGCTATCAGGACCTCGCCAGGGAGTTGGGATCTGAACGCCCGTTCTGGGCCCTGCAGGCCGGCTCGTCTCATGACGATGGGCCCGAACACGACATCGACGAGATGGCTGGACGGTATCTGGAAGCGGTCCTCACCGCTCCGCATTCCGGCCTGCCCACCTTCGGCGGGTGGTCCATGGGTGCCCTGGTCGCTCTCGAGGTCGCCCGGGGGTACGCCCACGCCCGAGGGGACCTGCCCACCGTGGTGGTCCTCGACCAACTCGCGCCCGGGCGGACGGAACTCCTGGAGGCGCAGGACGAGAGCGACGTGGCCCGCCTCTCCACGTTTGCCGCAAAGGTGAGCGAGCTGGTGGGAGAAAACCTGGACCTCGATCCCCAGATCCTCGAGTCGGCCTCGGAGGGGGAGCGCACGAGCCTCTTCCTGGAGGCGTTCAAGCGCCATCAGCTTGCTCCGGAGACGACCCGCGAGGAGGACTTCCAGTCCTTTCTGGATCTGATGCTCTCCCACAACCGCATGACGATGGCCCACACTTCTGATCCGTATGAAGGAAGGATCGTCGTGGTGCGCGCGGCGGGAGAGGGGAAGGGGGAGGCCGACGACCGCGCGCCGGATCTGGGCTGGCAAGCGTTGAGCCTGGGGGGTCTGGACATCGTGTCCGTTCCGGGAAGTCACGTGTCCATGATGCGACCGCCCCACGTTTCGGTCGTGGCCGCCCGACTCCGAGACTGGCTCTAGTACGCCAGGACCTCACCCCCCCAGATCGAAGGGGTCACGGCCCTCGAGCCAGCGCTGCATTCGTGCGGCGGAGCGGGGCAGGGTCTTCATCCACCAGTCGTAGAAGGGGTGCCCCGGCCGCCCCGCACGCCACAGCACCATGTAGAGCATTCTGGCCACGGTGTAGAGGTCCAGCCCCGCCTCGAACGTGGAGGGCAGCGGCCGGACCGATGTATATCCTCTCAAGAAGTAGTGGCGGGCTTCCGTACCCCTGCCGAAGAGCCGGAACCAGAGCAAGGTCGTCGCGAGGTCGTAGGTCGGGTCCCCAAAGCCACACTCATCGAAGTCGATGGCGCCCACCTGAGATCCCCGAAAGAGAAAGTTGTGATGGTGATAGTCCCCGTGAATCAGGCTCTCCGACGCGAGTCCCGCCAATTCGCGACCGCCCTCGATGACCCGGGCCCGAGCTTCCAAATGCACCGATCGGTAGGCAGGGTCGATATCGTCCCATGAGCAACCCTCCACGTCTCCATCGCAGAGGGTCTCGAGGCTCCAGTGGGGCCTGCTGAAGTCCGGGGACCGGCCGAAGGTCTGTCCGTGCAGATGGAGCCTGGCCAGGAGCGCGCCGGCGCGCTCCAGGGGTTCGAGCGCGGGCCAGGTTCTCCTGAATCTCCCCGGCAGCCAGCGGAACAGCACGAAGCTCCGGTGGCCTACCCCTTCACTGCTGGCCTCTCCCAGAAGGTGCCCGGCGGAGTCTTCCACCGGCTCAGGCACGGTGAGGCCCGCATCCGCTCGCAGCGCCTCCAGCCAGCGCAGTTCAGACCCGATCTGCGCCGGGCTCCGTCTCCCGTCGCGGTGGATCCGCAGGAGGTAGCGCTGCCCACCGGCCGCGACCCGGTACGTGACGTTCTCGTCATGCTGCAGCAGATGGACGTGGTCCGCGTGCAGCTCATACCGATCCAAGGCCTCGGACGCGAAGCCGCGGTAGCGGCGAAGGCGCCCCAAGTACGTGAGGTCCTCGAACGAACGGCTCAACTTTGCGCCCGGCCGGCAGTGACGGCAGTCAACAAGACACTCTCTCGTTCTCGGGGGGTGGTGGGTCGGTGGGCCAATCCGGATCATAATGAGTCGGCGACTTGCCGCGCCACCCGCCCCACTCTACCCTGCGTCTCCCCCCCATGGGGCGGGCGAGAGATCATCCACACGCAAGCCGGCACGAGAGCATGCAGCCATGACCCTGAGATGCTGAACGGAGCCGGAGTCGAGGTCGTCCGCGCCGGAGTCGTCGAGGCCACGCACACGGTGCACGCGGTAGTGACGGACCGCCACGGGAACGTCCTCGCGTCCGTGGGAAGCCCGGAGCTGGAGTGCTACCTGCGCTCGGCTGCGAAGCCCCTCCAGGCGCTGCCGCTGGTGGAAGAGGGTGTCGACGCGCGCTTCGGGTTCTCCGAGGAAGAGCTGGCACTCTGCTGCGCCTCGCACCAGAGCGAACAAGCACACCTTGACGGCGTCCGCTCCATTCTGAGCAAAGCAGGCCTCAGCGACTCCGACCTGCGCTGCGGACCCCACATTCCGTACGACCGAGCGCAGACAATCGCCATCCTCCGGGAGGGACGGCCTCTCGAGGCCATCCACAACAACTGCTCCGGCAAGCACGCCGGCATGGCGGCCCTGGCGAAAGCCATGGGGTGGCCTGTGGCAGACTACCACCTCATCGACCATCCGCTCCAGCAGCGGATGCTCCACGAGGTGAGCCGGTGGTCCGGACGATCGCCTGACAGCATCAAAATTGGTGTGGACGGGTGCGGCGTGGCGTGCTTCGGCCTCCGGGTGCGGGAGATGGCTACAGCCTTCGCGCGCTTCGCGGCGGCCGCGGGCGAAGGGGGCGGCGCGGGGCGCATCGTCGCTGCGATGACCGCACATCCGTTCATGGTTGGAGGGACAGGACGCCTGTGCACGGATGCCATGACCCACGGACGGGGCCGCGTTTTTCTCAAGACCGGCGCGGAGGGCACCTACTGCGGCGGCGTCCCGGAGCGCGGATGGGGCTTTGCTGTGAAGGTGGGTGACGGCGCCGTCCGAGCGGCCGACGTTGCCATGGTGCGTGTCCTGGAGTGCCTGGACGTGCTGGACAGCGACGCGGCGGAGGCACTCGAGGAGCAGGGGCAGCCCAAGCTGCGCAATACGTTGGATGATGTGGTGGGAGAGGTCCGCGCCAACTTCCGTCTCGACCTGGCCCGCAGCTGAGATACGCGGTAGAACCGGGGTTGGATGGCCCTTATGCCGGGATCGTGTGGTCGGGCTTCAACCGGGTCGCTGGATCTAGCCGGCACCCCGGCGCTGGAGGTTCTTCGGGCTGCCACGGATAGGAAATTCAATGGCCCAAATGAGGTGAGAGGCGAGCGGGGACAGCGCGAGGCATGGGACGAGGAGCATGGGGCTGCGGGGTTGGCCTGAAAGCAGCCCGAGCGGAGGCGCGGACAGTGCTCAGATGTGGGAGGGGGACGAGGAGATGTCGATATGGGCGGAAGCGAGCGGCCGGGTGGCCGAGGGTGTTCGGACAGACTGGAGGCGGGCGGCT
>Ga0315339_1001130_pt1 | contig 25680 bp, 16 predicted proteins | sample ASW17metaG_FD_204514 | JGI IMG/M metagenome (GOLD analysis project Ga0315339, IMG submission 204514) | Ammonia-oxidizing marine archaeal communities from Pacific Ocean, United States - ASW #17 | ecosystem: Environmental > Aquatic > Marine > Oceanic | place: USA: California | collected 2016-12-05 | reverse complement strand
CGTCGGCTTGCCGCAAGATGCGGATAATCTCCTCAGTGCTATGTTTTTTCTGTTTCATCAGACTACTCCTTAGCGCGTAAGAAATAGTCTCAGTCTAAGTGGAGCAAATCAGAGGGGTCACCACAATGTGGGATCGCCCGGCAATGGCCTGTCTATCCTCGCGTTTTCCCTATGGCACCGCCGTTACGGCCAAGGGCCTAAAACAAATAGACCAAGCCGAGCACTTCCTGCACGACGAATGCCATTTCGCGCAAGTGCCCTGCCGCCACCACGAAACACTCGCGCTAAATAAAAGTTAGCAACAGATACGAAGTTTTGTTTTTTTTACTGTTTAAATGATGGGGCTTCTGGGAGATTTATAGCACACCCCAAGTAGGAGATACAAAAGTGACCTCAGAAATATCTAGTCCCCACGCGCAACCGATGTCCGAGTACGAGAAGTTTCTCTTTGATCTCAAGGGATATATCGTCATCCCAAGTGTACTGACCCAAACCGAAATTCAAAGGGTTCGCGCCCATTTGGATGCCTATGCCGAGGATCTCGATAGCCTGCCCGAGCACCAGCGGGCGCCCATGGCCGGCCCGGCGGAGTTTTTGATCGACCACCCGCGGGTTATGGGCATCTTGCAGACGGTGATCGACCCGAGGCCCGAGCGCATCCGTTTGGAGAGTATTTTTGTCTCGCGGCGCTCGGCCGATGACAGCCAAGACCCCTGGAGTCCCCACACTGGCGGGACTAATCTGGATCCTTCTTTGTCCTATCATTACCACAATGGCCAGATCTACAGCGGTCTGACCCGCATTGTTTGGGAGCTCAACGAGGTTAAGGAGGGGCAGGGCGGCACCTGCCTGGTGCCCGGATCGCACAAAGCCAATATGGCACCGGCGCCGGATGGGACCTGGCCGGCGGTGGCCGACGCGCCCGATTCTGGGGTGTGGGAAACCTATGGCTGTCCGGCGGGTAGCCTGATCGTGTTTACCGAAGGTACCCGGCATACCGCGTCGTCCTGGACCGACCCCGATCATCCCCGCAAAGGGATCCTTATCGCTTATAACCACGTCACGGTGCGCCATCACGAGCCCAAGCCCTGCATGAACCCGACGGTGATTAGCGGGCTCTCCGCCGAACGGCAGGGTTTTTTTCGCGATGTCTGGATACTGTCCAACAAGCGGACCTGAACGATTCGTTGTGACGGCTATATCCCTTTTATAAGTTGCTGGACTTCCTGACGGTTTTTATTGCTTACAGTCTAGCTAGCGAGCCAGCGCTGGGTCGGCTATCTGGCGGAACCTGCAGCAGCTTAGTTAGCTACCAGTCTGCCGAACACCTTCACCCAAAGGAGCTTTGACTTGGAGACCTTCACCTTGTGGCAACTGCCGTCGCAGACGCCCAGTCAGATGAACAGCTACGTCTTGCGAACCGTGCACGGCGATGTTATTGCCATCGATGGCGGTTATACCGAGGATGCTGAGTATCTCAAAGGTTTTCTCGCCGCCCTTGGCAATCGCGTCACGGCTTGGTTGATCACGCACCAACATGTCGACCACGTCGATGCGCTGAGTGCGATCCTCAGAAAGCCTGGCGATTTGCAGATAGACCAGATTTATGGCTCGCTGAACCCTGCGGCATGGGTCGAAGCCCATGAGCAGAGTGCGGTGCAGACCACGGTCCAGTTCAATGAGGCGTTGGTGGCTGCGGGGCGAGTGGTCACAGAGCTCGAACTGGGCCAGGAACTGGCCTTTGATGGGGTGCACTTCGAGGTGCTGGGCATTAAAAACCCGGAGATTACCGTTAACCCGATCAACAATTCCAGCGTAGTGATGCGGGTGCGAGACCAGACTCGGTCTGTGCTTTTTGCCGCTGATCTGGGGGTGGAAGCTGGACGCAAGCTGCTGGCGGGGCCGTACGCCAATCGGCTTGAGGCCGACTACGTGCAGATGGCCCATCACGGTCAGAGCGGTGCCGAAAGAGCGTTCTACGAGGCCGTCGCGGCTCGGTGTTGCATCTGGCCGACGCCGCTGTGGTTGTGGGACAACAACAGTGGCAAAGGTAAGGGATCTGGACCTTGGAAGACCCTTGAGGTGCGGGCTTGGATGGAGGCGATGGGCGTTGAGCAGCACTACTGTTTGTTTAATGGGCTGCAAGAAATCCGCTAATAGCAAGCTCTACTAACTACGGCGCTGGGATCAAGCGCAGCAAGCCATTAGCACCCTGGGTATTATATTATGAAGCGTGAAAATATCACAATAGGACGCCTTGTCTACCATAAGATTGTATGTATTCCATTACTTAACTCCAGGTAACATCATGTGTGAAGTGCGCCTCAATTCTATTGTTAATAGGAAGCATGAATTTAGTATAGGTAACCATGAGTGATGAGGTGTTGCGTCGGTTTAGGGCTCTCAGGCCAAAGCAGGTACTGTTTACTGAGCCAGATGAGAAGGGGCAGATGCCGCCGCATGCGGAACGTTCGCGCAGTTTGCGTATTATCTTTTGTTTCTCAGGTAATGCCGATGTAGGAGAAGACGTCGATGGAAGTGACTTTCTTTATTGCTCCTTATTTCACGGGTCATCATGGCATTCCGCTACCGGAGCCAAAAATCTACGAGCTGGCTATATCAACGGCCTCTCTGTGCCTTTAGTCGCTATTGGAGAAATCCATCTGCTCAGGGCTCCCTGATCAGAACAAGCCTATTGAGCCTGATGGGGCCGTTGATCACTTGCTTTTTTCCGGACGGCCAGCGCACTTCAATGCGATCAATTCCCGTGGCTTCGCCGAGTCCAAAATAGAGCGGATATAGGCTCTGGGAGAGATAACCCGACTGACCATTTTGAACTTTATTATAACCCTGCCCCTCGGCGCTTACAATCACTGTCGCTCCCAATCCGCTGCGGTTGGACGTACTGCCGATCAACTCAATTTCGACATAGCTCAAGGTTTTTTTTCTCGCGCTCAAATCGCTGATTAGCACCATTGGGCTGGAATTAAATTCATTGGTGACAATATCCAGATCTCCATCCCGGTCTATATCGACAACCGCAGCTGAGCGCGAACCAAGCGCCGCCCACACCTCAACCCGCTCGCGGCGCTTGCCAGGAAACAGTTCGCCACTCTGGCTGGCACAATGCGGATGCCGTAGATCTTCGCCGACACAATCGAGTACAAACCAGGGCATCGCCGTTTTACCGCCTGCACGCGGCTCTATCCCTAAAATAAATTCACTATCGCGAAATCCGCGTCCGCGATTGTTCAACAGCAGAGAGTTGACGCCGTAGCGGTAGGGGTAATTCATACTCGCGGTGATAAAGACGTCCTCGTAGCCGTCGGCGTTGAAGTCGCCCGCACTCAACCCCCAAGGCCAGTAGTTTTCGGCGCCAATATGATCTGAAATCTCCACAAAACTCCCTTCCCCCTCGCTACGAAAAAAGGCGTTGCCAAAGATGCTATTGCCCCCGCTCCTCAGAAATTCCTCGCTATGATGCATAGAAGATTTGAGCTTTTCTTTTTCCGGGCCGATATCCTCGCTCATATCCGAATGCATATCTGTAACATAGATGTCCTGACGGCCGTCGTTGTCAAAATCGAATACTTGAATACCCATCGATCCCCAGGGCGTGCGCGGAAAGACCTCACGACTTTTGTCGACAAAATATTCGCCCCGGACATTCTCGTAATATTGGTCATGGCCCTGCATATTCAAGACGTAGAGATCGGGCCAGCCGTCGCCATTGGCATCTAGGGGGCTGGCGGCCCCCGACCAACCCACATCCTCCAGACCAACGGCCACACTCACATCGACAAAGCGATTTCCGCCGCTATTCCGGTAGAGGATGCTTTGCTCGGCGCGCTCCGGCATCAGATGGCCGGAGAAGGCATCCGTAAATCCGACATAATAATGCCCCGTGCCAACGGAGATGGCCGCCTGCTCGTCGGTCGTGTAGACCCCCACATTGGCGAGAAACATATCCAGCAAACCGTCCCGATCGTAATCGAAAAAAACGGCGGAGGAGGAATGGCCGCGATAATCGAGGCCGGACTCGGCCGAAACGTCCTTAAAACGGCCGCCGCCCAGATTCTCAAATAGGCTATTGCCCTCCCGCACCGCACTAATGTATAGGTCGGGGTCGCCGTCGTTGTCGATATCGGCAAACGAGGCGCTGACGCTGATCCGGTCCTGCAATGCCAGGGCTGCCGGAGTGACATTTTCAAAGCGGCCCGCGCCCATATTGCGCCACAATTGATTACCACCCACCTGCGTGACGAAGAACAGATCGAATAGCCCATCCCCATCGACATCGGCGACGGCTAGGCCATTGCCGTGGTCGTAGTGGACCGGTTTATGAGCCTTGCCCGAATCGTCCACCACCCGATTGCGGAAATCGATGCCACTGGCTGCAGCCTGGTCGACAAAGCCGAAGTCGTAATACACCTCAAAATCGCCAAGGGTCGCCAACTGGGCCTGGCGTCGGCTCTCCAGCCACGGCGGCGCCAGGACACTGGGTGGAACCGCCAAGCGCTCGGGAGGCTGCGTCCAAGCCTGGGCCGCGAGCAAAAGCACGAATGTGATACCGCTTATAATTTTCCGCAGCGCGGTATTTTTTAAGTGTTGTGCGAACATATTTTCTGGTGTTTTATACCCTGGTGTAAGTATGCTTCACAATATAGGAATATGAACGAGACTACCAAAAAAAAACGACTGTCAGCGACCCTGGCCCCTTACTCACAGTGGGTATCGCTTCTGCTGCTCTCGTCTTTGGCACATGCGGATCCTCTCCCGCCCCGCTTCGTCGATATCGCCGCCGATCTCGGTCTGCGCAAAACCCACACCGGCGGCGACCCGCAAAAACAGTATATCGTCGAGGCCAAGGGCGGCGGGGCGACCGTGCTGGACTTCGACGGCGACGGCGACTTTGATATCTACTGGGTCAATGGCGCCGCCCTCGACACGCCGCGCCAAGGCGGCGGCAACGCCCTCTACCGCAACGACGGATCCGGCTTCACCGATGTCGCCGCTCCCAACGGCGCCCAGGGGCGGGGTTGGGGCATGGGAGCTGTCAGCGCCGACTACGACAACGACGGCGACGCGGACCTCTACATAACCAGCTTGCAGGAAAACAAACTCTATCGCAACGATACTGGCGCGAATCCGCGCTTCCTCGATGTCGCCGCCCAGGCTGGTGTAGCCATACCCAACTGGAGCACGGGCGCGGCGCTGGCCGATTGTGATTTGGACGGCGACCTGGATCTCTACGTCGCCAATTATCTGAATTTCGACCGCGAAGAACATCCACCACTGGGAGCGCACTGGCAAGGAGTCGAGGTCTTCGTCGGTCCTAGAAGTCTAACCGCGGCCCAAGATGTCTTTTATCGCAATGAGGGCGACGGCACATTCTCCAATGCTACATTCGACGCCCGCTTGTCCCACCCCTCGCCAGGGTATGGCTTAGGCGTCCTCTTCGCCGATTACGACCTCGACGGCTATCCCGACCTCTTCGTCGCCAACGACTCCAGCCCGAACTTCCTCTATCGAAATAGAGGTGACGGCCGCTTTACCGATCTATCCATCCCGGCCAATATCGCCTACAGCGCCGCGGGCAAAATCCAAGCGGGCATGGGTGTGGCCTGGGGCGACTACGACAGCGACGGCGACCCGGACATTTTAGTCAGCCATTTCGAAGGCGAGTATAATACGCTATACCGCAACGATAGCAACGGCCGATTTACCGATATCACTGCAAGCGCCAACCTCGTCGAGCCCAGTTTGCCCTATGTCGGCTTCGGAGCAAATTTTTTCGATTACGACAACGACGCGGATCTGGACCTGTTTGTAGCCAATGGCCACGTCTATCCGCAAATCGACCAGGCCGGCAGCGGCAGCAGTTACGCCCAGGCCGACCATCTATACAGCAACAACAACGACGGCACATTCCATCTACTATCCATAGCGGACCCCGCGGGTGGCGCGCGAGTTAGTCGCGGATCCTGCGCAATCGACTACGACAACGACGGGGATCTCGATCTCTTCGTAACTCATCTCAATGACCGCCCCTCGTTATTGCGCAACGATGGCGGCAATAAAAAAAACTGGTTGGGCATCGCACTCGTCGGCAAGACCAGCAATAAGGACGGCATCGGCGCACGAGTACGGCTGGTCGCTGGGAGGCGAACGCAGCTTCGGGATGCGATTCGCGGCAGCAGTTTCCTCAGCAGCGAAGACCCACGCCTGCACTTCGGCCTGGGGCCGAGTCAGCGAATCGACACTCTCGAAGTCCGCTGGCCCTCCGGTATCGTGCAACGCCTGGTGAACTTACCTGCCAATCGATATATGCGCATAGAGGAAGATTAGACGATGATTATGGATCGACAATATGTAAAGCACAGGGCAATGTACCTGCTTCTTCTATTGGGTTTACTCGCGTTGAACGTCCTGCCAACTGATGCCCAGGAAGCTTCAAACGACCTGACCATCGTGCACGTGCGCGGCAATATCTATATGCTGCAAGGCCCCGGCGGCAATATCGCCCTCTCAAGAGGCGAGGATGGCACCCTCTTGGTAGACAGCAAATTCACCGAGCACGCCGATCAGATCCGCGCCATCCTCGATACCTTACAAGGCGGCACAATCGGCTATATCCTCAATACCCACTTTCACGGCGACCACGTCGGCGGCAACCAAGCACTCGGCCGCGGAGCGCCAATTATCGCCCATCACAACGTCCGCCGACGCCTCATGGCCCGCCCGAATATAGATCAGCGCTACGTGCCGCCAGTCCCCAAGTCGAACTGGCCCACGCTGACCTTCGAGCAAACCCTCTCGATCTATTTTAATGGCGAAGAAATCAGGGCGATGCACTTTGACCACGGCCACACCGACGGCGATATCGCCGTCTTCTTCACCAAATCCAATGTCGTGCACATGGGGGATCTCTTTTTTAACCGGCTCTTCCCCTTTGTCGATTTGGATTACGGCGGCGATGTCGAAACCCTGCTAAGGCACATCGGCCAACTCGCCGAGAGTTTACCGGCCAACAGTAAAATCATCCCGGGCCATGGCCCGCTCGCCACGCTCGACGATCTGCGGGCCTATCGACACATGTTGCAACAGACCTTGAGCACCGTGCGCGCAGGCATCGCCGCCGGCAAGAGCCTGGGCCAGATCCAAGCCGAGGGCTTGCCCGAGCAATGGGCCGAGTGGGCTTGGCCTTATGTACCGGCACGCCGCTGGTTGCAGATCGTCTATTGGAGCCTAGCGACACCGCGCCAATAAATAACAGGCGCCGAACTACTCGATCTCCAGGCGAATGGCATCGTACATGATGCAGCCGGGGCCGGAGCCGCGCTCTCCCTTTTCCTCGCCCTCGACATACGGATGAGCCGTAGCATGCCGCAGGGAAATCGCATTTTCGCCGCGACTTAGCAATTCAGCGTCGAAATTAACTTCTCGCACACTATAACGCGTCGACTGCCTGGCGCTGCGATAACTGTCCCCGCCCGTACTCGCTATACTGACCAGGCCTACCTGCTTGTCGTTGACCCACACCTGTAATTCGGCCGCGCGATCATTGGCGCCAAAACCCCGTGCATTATGCCCCCTCGCAACAGCAATACCAAAAGTCAGCGTCGCCTCGCCCTTGCTTTCTTCGTCCAGATCGAAAACGATATTCCAAGCGTTGTTCCGACTATACCAGTTCCAATGCGCGAAGTTCCAATCTTCGCGCTCCCGACTCTTGCCAATAACAAAATTGACATCCTGCGGAAAATCGCCCAGATAGCGCCGCCATAACCCCCAATGATGGAAATCATCGCCATTGGCGTATTCCCCCGTCGACCGATCCGCCGTCCCGATCTGCCATATCCGCCGACCGCGTGCCACCTCTTGCCACGACAAACGGCCCAACGCCGTCTCCCCACCGACTGCAACAACAACCCCGTCCCGCTCGAATTCGTAAAACTGATCGGCGCCCAGCGCAAAGAGCGCATAGCGCCCTGGGCGGACGTTTTGCACATTAAAGCGCCCTTCCGCATCGGTCCGGGTCCAAAAGTGATAGCCCCTATTCTCCTGCGACCAGTGCTCGCCTTCCGGCGCAAGTACCACCCATGCATCGACTGCCGGAGTCCCGTCGTCAAATATGAGTTGGCCGGTTACTTCACCGCGTTCGCTCGGAAATAGTTCGTGCTGCATCCAGGCGAATGGCCATTTCTCCTCCGTGGTCGCGGCCTGTACTTTGGCATCGTTCCACAGCGCGTCGTAATCACCGCCGGCATTTAAATAGATAAACGCCGGGCCGTAGATCTTTTTCCAGTCCGTCTCGTCTTCGGGCGGAAATTCGATCTCGTAGCCGCCCCGATGCGCACAGTGCGCCTGCCATATAATAATTGGCGTCTTCGCCGTCTGGTGACTCGTCAACAGAACGCGGAAGGGCGCCGAACCATAATATTCGCCGCTGGCCTGTATCCACCACACGCCGGCCTGCGGTCCGGCCCAACCATATAAATTGAAATCGTCGTCTTCGATCGCATGGCTATAGTCGTATTTGCTGACTACCCGCCCGTCGGCGAGGCCAAAGGTCGCATCCATGACCTGATCGGCCGCCGCCTCATCTTCTATGCTGTGGCTTATGTGACGGCGCTCTTCGTCGACGGCGATATAATCGAAATATTGCGGGGCCAAGCGGAGATTATAAGCGTATTGCGTAATGGAACCGGCGGGCATTTGCGCATCGTGCGCCGCGGTCATGTAAATATAAAAACCCGACTCGCCGCGGCGCAGTACATAGTGCAATGCCGTGCGGAAAAAAAATGGCGCCGCCGGCTCGCGCACAAAGGCCACCTCCACCAACTCGTCGGATTGGCGCACGATTTTAGCCTGGCCTGCCAGCACGGCAAACTTTTGCCGTATCGGCGCCCCTTGTTCGTCATAGCCATTGCCATTGCTATTCCAATAGCCGCTGCTGGCCAAATTCGGACCGCCGTGCAGGGAAAGCTCCTGCAAATTGCCGTCCTCGCGGATGCCCAACTGCACCAAGCCATTGTCGAGCATAATCTTCTCGCCCATCTGCAGTGTCACTGGTTCATTCATCTCGTTAGCACCTGTGATCGTGGCAAAAATTACCTGCGCGCAAAGCATTAGTCGTTTCATCTATTTTTCCAATCGCGTACGGGAGAAATGTAAAATTATGGCCCACAGCGGAAACCGCTAAAGTTTCCGAAGTTCGGTCACCGGGTGCGACGCAGTCACCTCAACAGCAGTAACTTGCGCGTTTCGACTCGCGATCCAGTGCGCAGGCGATACAGATAGAGCCCGCTAGCCAGATCGTTCCCGAAGTCATCGCGACCGTCCCAGGCCATACTATATTCCCCGGCGGAACGCGTTGCAGACAATAAGGTCGACACCTTCTGGCCAACCAGGTCGAAGACAGAGAGTTCCACAGCCGCTCTTTCTGGCAGCGCAAAACGGATTATCGTGCGACTATTGAATGGATTCGGGTAGTTTTGCTCTAACGTAATACGCGCTGCGCGACTGGAGACCTGCTCTTCGCGAACGGCCGTCGCGGGCGTCCCTTGATATTCTATCTTGAGCACTAAGTGATTGACCCAGTCGCTGGTGATATAAAGGCTACCTTCATCGTCCGTAGTCATACCGACGGGTTTGCCCCATATGTTCTCCCTATCCGGTGGCCGTGGCCAAAACCCGGTGAGAAAATCGCCGACTCGGGCATTGGAACCGTCCGGCTCGGCAAATAGCGCGACTATTTTGTGGCCGGGATCCGGGCCTCTAAAACCGGCGCGATAGGCAACAAAAGCGGTATTGTGATATTGCGGCGGAAAGCGGTCCTGGGCGTAGAAGTGGATATCCATCGGCGCCACATGCGCGTCGACCAGGGCCACCGGCCGTTGCATGCGCTGCACCAACAGGCTGTCCTCTTGCGACAAAGGCAGTATCCTGCGATAACTGCCCGTTCGGCTAAAATCTATATACACCTGATAGGCGTAGGCAAAAGGCCAGCCGTAAAAACCGCCGTCGCGAACAATGTCGATCCACTCCGGCGGCAGGGTATTGACCCTTTCCGAATGACCATTATTGGTGGCCCATAACTCTCCGGTGACCGGGTGCAAGTCCAAGCCGATGGCATTGCGCAGACCAGTAGCAAAGATGCGGCGCCCCGTCCCGTCGGCCTTGAACTGCAGGACGGTAGCCCGCTCCGGATTGCGTTCCCGGCACACATCGCAGGTCGATCCCACCGACAGGTAAAACAGACCGCTGCTTTCGTCGACGACTATGGTGCGCGTTATGTGCGGGGTGTCGGCGGTCGGAATGTCATCGGCAAAAACCTGCCGTTCCTCGTACACTAGGTCGCCATCGTGGTCGCTGAATTTGACGATCTGATGCGTATCGGCCACATACATATCACCCTGGTAGAACGCCAGGCTATTGGCCCACCTGAGTTGATCGGCGGCGACGATGGCAGTATCGGCCACGCCGTCGCCGTCCCTATCCGGCAACGCGATGATCTGGCTGCTCGAATTACCGGACGGCTCGAACTCGTCAGCTCCGCCGGCTTTCATATTGGCCACGTGCAAGACCCCTTCCGGACTCCAGGCCATAAAGCGGGGTCCTGCCAGACCGCTAGCCGCAAAGATGCTGACCGCAAAATCGGGCGGCAAATTAAAGGTGAGGCCTTCCGGGACGATATCGGCGAATTTATCCGGCACGATGAGGGGTACGGGCCGGAGACCGAGATCAATCTCATCGGTCATCCGCACCGTGCCGGGCGGATAAGAGTCCGTCTGGGCACAGAGGCAAACCGGCCAAAGCAGTACCGCAATTGCTTTGATATATGTTTTCACGACTTTTCTCCTTTGACGCAATCAATGGCCGTAACGATACTATCGCTACAACAACTCTACCCACCAAAACTCCACGAGCTAACGATGATCATCGACACCCACACGCATTTCTACGACCCGTCCAGGCCCCAGGGCATCCCCTGGCCCGAAAAAGACGACGACACCCTCCCCCACCGAGCACTGCCCGAAGACTATAAGGCCCTGGCCGTACCCGAGGGCGTCACCGGCACGATCATGGTCGAATGCAGCCCCTGGCTCGAAGACAATCAGTGGGTCCTCGACCTGGCGGCAAAAGACTCTTTTATCGTCGGACTGGTCGGCCACCTCGAACCCGGCGATCCCGACTTCGCCAAGCACTTACAGCGCTTCGCCGCTGATCCGGTTTTCCTCGGCATCCGCGCCCGGCTCGATCCGTCGCAAAACCACGGCCTGGCCGCCGCTGAAATGCTAATAGAAAAAGACCTGCAACTCGATACCGGCCCGCACGAGGCCGTGCCCGCGCTAGCCGCGCAATTCCCCGACCTGCGCATCGTGATCAACCACTGCGGCGGCATCCCCATCGACGGCAAAGCGCCCGACCCGGAAAAACTCGCTCTCATGCGCCAAGCCGCCGCCCACCCGCAGGTATACTGCAAGGTCTCGGGCATGATGGATCTGCGCAGCACGGTCAAACCCGCGCCGACAGATCTAGAGTTTTACGCGCCGGTACTCGATGCGTTGTGGGATTTATTCGGGGAAGACCGACTGGTCTACGGCAGCGACTGGCCGGTGTCCGACCGCAGCGGCCGCGACTACGCACAAATACAGCGCCTGGTGACGGAGTATTTCTCCGCCCGTGGCGAGACCGCAATGGAAAAGTATTTCTGGCGCAACGCCAAAGCCGCCTATAAGTGGATCGACCGCTAAGACAGTGACGTCGCCTACTAAAAAAGATCCGAATCCGGTGGATGACATCGACTTTTCGACCGAATATTTCCTCCAGGCCGAACTTGAGATCGAAATAGCGATCAAAAACACCTGACCCGGACATCTATTGGGACGTCGGACGCGTAGTGTAGATCGTTGCCCGCACTTCCGCCTGGACGTGGCGCTCGACGCCCAGCTTGTCCGACCCCCCGTTTTCCTCGCCCCAGACAATGGTGACTTCGGCGCCGTCAACCGCGTGCGCCTCGTCAATCATCGCCAATGAGAACCAGGCCCGCACGTTTGTCGTATACACATTGTAGGTCGAAAGTCCAATCAGTTCGCCATTGAGCAACACCGAGTCGAACGGGATCGTTGAATATTGCGCGCCCGGCATTTCGAGATATTTATAGCGCTCACCATCGCCGAACATGCTGCCGACAATACGCAGGCAATCGTCGTTGTCCCACACCAGCCAGACCTTCTTGCGGTGCGGCTGATCCGCCATCTTTTCAAGCGCTGCACGACCAATAAACGCGTGGTCGAACTTAACGTGCCTTCCGTATCCAAGATCCCAGGGGGTCTGGTAATAGTCTTCGATATTATCCGAATAGTAACTTCCGCCGAGAGAAGCCCCGCCTTCGAAACCGTTGCCCGGAAGCCATTCGCGATAGACTTTCATGGCCTCGCCGGCATAGATGGCCGGCATCGGGGAAGGAATCCAGCCCGACTCGGGCGAAACGGTGGAATAGGCGCGGGCACCGGCTTGCTTCAGCCCAAAGTTCTCGCCCGCCTCAATCAGGGCCGTGCGTATAATTTCGCCGTCTTCGATCGGCCCGAACAATTCAAGCCCCTGCGAGCGCGCCATGCCATGATTCAACGCCTGCACAGTACGGCCGGCAATCTCGAGTTCGCCAATATTGAAAAACGGGATGGCGGGAATCTTGTCTGCCGTTGCGATCTTCAGAATTTCCACGGCATTCGGCCCCTGGATCTGGAAGCGGTACGTCTTGCGGTCGCTTTCATTCGCCACACTGCGGTTGTCGCGAGAAACGCCAACATCGTAGTCCCCTGTTTCGGCATGAAACGCCACCCAGTTGGGAACGGATGGGCGGCCGCTGATGTTGACTTTGTCGTCCTCAAGACCAAAAAGAATGGCATCGCCGATAACGTAGCCGTCCTCGTTGCAGCAGACCATTTGTTTGGCCTTGTTCTTGCCAAATTTAGCAAAGCTATTTACCGCGAGATCGGAGAGCAGGCGCATCAGATCCGGCCCTTCAAAATAGATATCTGTCATGTGTTTGGACAGGTCAAACAGCACCGCGCTCTGCTGCCAAGATTCCTGCTCGTCGCGCCAATTGCTGAATTCGCTGGCGATGGGAAAGACATAGGGGCCGGTCTGCGAATTTCGCAGCATTTCGACGGGACTCTTCCAGCGCTGAAGTTTTTGTTCGAGCGATTCAGTGACCATAGCAGGTTTCTCTTCTTGTTGGTTAATGATTCGTAAACCATGGACTGGATTGTCGAGGAATACGGGCGTGCGGCATTTAGAAGGTCCACTACGGTTGCTCGGTGAAATCGAGGCTGCGCTGCTCGCCCCCGTATTCGATGAGGATCTTCCCACTTCCGTATTCCGATTTGAGATACGGACTATCGAAGGTCATCGGATAACTGTAGTTCACCGACTCGCCGCCGATGCTCGGAATCTGGGGAACACCGGCATTGAACACGATTTCAGGCGCATCTGCCGTACAACCGCTGTAGACGAGGATATTCGAGCCCGGCATGACGGTCTTATACAGCGCGATCGGGTTGTCCACCACATCGGCCATGAAATCCGCCAGGGTGGGGTAGTCGGTACTGCGGCCCGCTTCGATGATTATCGGTGAGTAAGCATCTTCGAGCATCAGGATGGAACGATCCTGATTCCAGCTGTAGCAGTCCTCTCGCAGTTTTACGGTCGGTAAATCGTCCGGGGAATTAAAATAAACCTGATTCCCCTCCGTGCGCTTCTTGCGTTCCTTCTCGTATGCCTCATCCCACAGGACGGGGCGGATGGCGGCGTAAGCTCTCCCCTTCTGCACGAAGATCCATCCGTCTCTTGCTGTCTGTTCGTCCCAGTCGGTTCCCAACCAGATGCCCATGGGCCTGCTGTAGCTGGGGTGATTCGGATACCACTCCGGATGAACAGCCGTCCAGCGACGTGCCTGCTGGACGATCAGAGTCTGCTGGTGCTGCACCGTCTGCAACATGAGTTCCAGATCAAAGCTCTTGTCAGCGCTTACAAGATGGTTGTGAGGATTGGAAGGCGATACGAGGCCGACTGGAACAATGCGCGAAGTCGCAGATTGCGCAAAGGTCATCCCATGCCAACGACCCGTAATGCTCAGGTGCGAGTGTATGGCGGTCGGATGATCCATCTGAGTTCCGAGGGTGTAATCCGGCGTCACATAGGTGGTCTTGAGAAAACGCGCCTCGGTATCGACCGTCAGCGTGCGTTCTGTGCCCAGCGGACGGGGCCAGACATTTTCCTCTTCGCCGATACCGCGCGCCGAATAGGTGTAGCTGCCCATGCCCTCCCGATCCAGCGCCATGCGCCAGATCACCGGGGGAAGTCTGTAGTCGTTGATGAGATTCCAATACCACCAGGTAGCGGCATTGGCCGGACCGCCGAGGTGGAAGCTGATGAGATCCGACGTCCCGTTCCCTTCTACGACACTCTTGTGATGCCGGGTCTTGGGTCCACCGCGCACGCCGGAGATCGAGACCTGTGCCCATTCCGCCCAATACAACGTCAGGAAATCATCGATCAATCGATGCAGTTCCTCGTCCCCGCTGTACTGGTAGGCCAGATCCACCGGGTTTAGTGTGTGTTTGCTATAGGAGTGTGAGCCGTATTCGAGGAAAAAACCCCGCTGCGCCCGTTCGCGGAAATAGGTCTTCATAAACGCGAGCCAAGCCTCGTAGTGATCTTTGGCGTTGTATTGCTTGCCATCTGCGAGGTTGGCGCGCCCACCGCCATGGCGGTGGGCGATATCGACACCGGGGCCGTAATAGCCGGCGTGACCATAGTGATAGCCGCCGCCGAATCCATAGTCGGGATAGATACGGTCTTGATAGTCCGGCTCATTCATGAAAATGCGAGACGTCACCAAATTGCTGGCTTTGGCGTTGAGATCGTGGTTTTCGCTGCCATCGAGCCACCAGGTGCTCCGGCGAGCCCAGTGAATATCGTTCTTGACCGCCGTCCGCTGCCAGAGCGTAGCGAGCAACAGCGCTTCGTTTTTGGGGGTCAGCCGCCCCGGAAATTTACCGTTGCGACTGGAGAACATGTAGTAGAAACGGCAGTAGAGCGGCGTGTGCAGCAAGCTCCATGCATTGCCATCAGAACTCTTCGCCAATTCCTCCGCCAGCAACTGGTTGGCGGTGTCGAGATCTTCGCCAAGGAACATTTTGGCGAAGGCGCTGACGATGGGGGCGGCGTCCTTCTGTGCGGTTCGTTCAAAGGCGTCGGTCAGACGGGCGATACGGCTGGCTTGTGCCTCGGCCATGCGCTGAGTGAGAGGTTTGTCGGTTACGCCGATCAGCTTATCGGACTCTGTGAAGCGGATGCCATCGAGATGAATGCGCGCTTCCTTACTGAAGTCGACATCGAATTCGCACAGGGCAACCTGTTTCCAGTCAAATTCGGCGGGAGTCTGCAGCCTGTCGAGTGGAAGCGTTAATTCCTTCCAATCCCCGGCGGTATCTGTACCAGAAAGTTCACCTATGGACTCGATGCCGGCTCGATCGACGAGTCGGATCACCCAGACATCAGGCGGCTGTGAGTCCTGCACCTTGATCCAGAGGCGTAGACTCATCGCCGAGGACAGGTACCACATTTCCCCCCAGAGCCCAGCTACGAAACCGAAGCGTGATGGCATACCGGCTTTGTGAGGCATGTAGAGGACGCTCAGATCCCCCTCGACGCGATCGGCGTGATCCAGTTCGAAACCCTGCGGTCGATAGTTGACATTGCGGCGATCTGCCAGAGAAGCGTCCACATGCTGTCCGGAGGGTCCCGCGCTGAAGAGCCGGATCTCTTCGTCCCAGAAATCGAGCGGCTTGTCGTTGGCGAGGCAGAGGGTCGTGGCGGATAGTGTGAGGCCGGTGGCGAGGTATTTCATCACGATCACTTAGTACTCTTGTCGGTCGAGATTAGGTGTTTCGATCCAGCCGCCGAAGCCTTCTTGGTTTGCGACTCGTTCGAGGTGAGAGTTTTCTTTGCGTGGACTGATGGCCTGCTCATTATCTGGAGATGGCATGGGTGTGGAGTATCATATCAGTAGGCACTTATCGCTTCGGGTACCAGGGCGGAGGCTCGGATTGCTGAAAGACCCCACTGGGCGCTATCATTAGTACTTACCCAAGTCGCCTCGTCGATAGAATTGAGCGTATCGGGACCCTCGATTCTTTGCGTTTCCAAGCTAGCTTCGCCGTTCTTTCCCGTGCTGAACAAACCTTCGCCAACTTGCGCAGCGAGCTGCGGGTCTCCTTTCATGGCTGCGGCGTAAGCGAGGATACCCGCATGCGAGTCAGGGGATCCGGGAGGCTTGTATTCTGGTCCCAATAACTCATCCAACACATCCCTTGGCGCCCGGCAATACGCACAATACCGGAGCCAGGCGTCCTTGAATTCTGGGATATCGATCAGCTGTATCATTTCTGCAACGATCTCTGGTAAACCGAACATGATACTCAAGTGGGAAGCCATTGGCATTGCGTCAGCCGGAGCGGTCATGCGTTTGGTGTCGGGATCAAAGTCGAATCTATTTGTGAAAAATCCCCATGGGGCGTTGCCGATGTCACGCATCGATGCCTCGATCCACTTTCGGTACTTCGGGTCGCCGGTGCGCTCCCAGGCAGTGAGCCAATTGGAGGCGGTAGCTCCATAGTCTGTACCCACGGAGATACGACAATGGTCTTGCTCTATAGGTTCTTTAAAAGTCTTCTTCCTTGGATCGTAGGGGACCTTGCGATGGGCATTGAGATTGGCCAATTGGCGATCGGCTTCGACCACCTCCTGCAACACATCGCCCGTGCGTTCGTCTGTGGTTAGGTAATAGTGGAAACGCCGGTTCATGCAGGTGCTTACTCGCAATTGTTTGGCGCTACAGCCCCAGTGCTGGACGTTGTGGCGCGTGCCAAACCCGGCGAAGCGGCCGAGGTGGTAGATGTCCACGTCCCGGTTGTGACGGTTCATGGCCTCTGCCAGACGGAATGCCGTGAAATCCCCGCTGCGCAGAAAAGTGTACCAGAGCCACATGTCAGTTGACAGTTCCGAATTATCCCAGGCAAATCCACCTTTGTCGTAGCGCCAAACGTGGCGATCGGGATCATAGGTGTGCATCACATCGCCGTAGTTCCAGAAGCCATACCAATGTCGTTGGTCAATCTGATCGTGATAGAATCGAATGGACCAGTCGAGGCGGTCTTCGAGCTTGGTCAGGTTCGCGGAGGAGTGATCCGGCAGGCTCCACATAGTGCTGAAAACCTTGGCTCGATGGAGGTCTTGTGGACGCGGAACCAGTTGAGATGGCTGAGAAACCGCTTTTGCGAGTTGAGGAAAGTGGTCGCGGTCAGGAGTCTCGCTCAGAGCCCAGAGATAAATATCCGTCGAGCGGGCAATGCCATGAGGACTGCCAAACTCCGGCTCGTAATCCTCGTAGGTGACGTGCATGGCGTCGACTTGCTTGGCGTAGGGATGATCTGGAACGCTGGGGTCGATGCCCTCGATCTTCACGCCCGGCAAGGGGCCCTCGACTCCCTGTCCCATGCCATCGTGATAGAAGCGGATGTCCATAGGAGGCGCATCTGGTGACCACATCCAGATCGTGACCTGGGCGCTGTCTGTCGCCGCATTGCGGATATCGAGCTGAGTAGGGTGGAGTTTCCAGAAATCGCGCATCCCGAAGGCAACTCCACCGCTGGGACCACCAAGATACCCCAGACCGTCGGCACGACGTCCTTCGTCGGCATCGATCCAACCATATCCGGACTTGGTGCGTTTCCGCAAAGAAAAGCCGTTGGAGTTGTGCTGCGAGAGGCTGAAATCCCCCCAGGTTGGGATCCAATGAACACGCGTTTTGACTCCCTCGTTCCAAGTGTGGATATCGGGAACCTTTTTACCCGCGACTTGGGCCATGCGTACGGATTCACCGGGATCGCGGATGCCAGTCAGTCCTTGCACGGCCTCCCCCCATAGGCCGCCGTCCTGACCAGCAAAGCGGATATGCCGATTGTAGCTCTCATCCAGCATGGGTACGCTGAACCGAACGCCGAGGCCACTGATAAAATCCCGATGTTCGTCCCCATCGAAAACGAATGTATGGGTCATGCGGATACCATCACTTCCGGCATGGAAATAGAGGCGCACACTGAATGGGAGCCAACTGCGTCCAGCCTCGGTTTGATGCGTACCAGTGACCTTGATCACGGCGCGTACGGGGCCCGATTGCTCCACGAAAACCGCATCGATACGGCTGCTAAAAACTTCCACCGTCGCGCCGCGATCCGGCGAGTCCTGACGCATGCCAGTCAAATGGCCATGGCGCAGAATGGTGCTGTCTCCCCGCTTGATTGTATCGATCAGGGATTCCCCTTTGAGAGGTAGTTGACAGTGGATTACGCCGGTATCTACGATGATCGCATCAGCCGTTTTCTCGACGCGAACCGGTTTGGACGGAAGACTCGGTTTCCCGGGAACGATTTCATAGAAGTCTGCCGATGGTGCGTCCGGCGCCAATGCGTGTCCCGTCCATTTCAGGCTGCCATCGGGCCAGGTCGCCGTGGTCCACGACTGAATGGGCACTTGTTGTCCTTGGGCCGTGCGGAAGGCGAAGCTTGAGTTGGCAGCGTGTTGACCCATCGGCCAAGGCACTCCGAAGGCCGTCCCGCCGTGTAACTGGGGAGCCTGTCCCTCTAGCCAGCGCAGTTGGGGTGCTCCCTTTAGCGGTTCAGACGCATGTATTGGTTTTTTGGAGGAAGCCGAAGAATCGGTTTCTGCAGCGTTTTTCATGGGTCAATTAACTCCAATATGATGTTGTGGCTGCTTCCCAGGATGATATCGCGGCGCCTCAAGCAAGTGCTCAGATCGAATCATGGGACCAACTCGATGCGAAGAAAATCATAGGCGATGTATTGGCCCCACGCCTGACGGGTTCCAGCAAAACGGAGCGTTAATTGATTACCTTCCTTGTGAAGAAGCGAACGGTCAAAATGGTAGCGATGGACGGTGAGCTCCCCATAGGGTACCGTGCGGATATGTTGCAGTCCGATATTGTCGATCTTCAGATCGCCGATTTTCTCGGCATTGACGAGAATTTCCATATTGACGCTGCGGCCACCGGCGACGACGGTCAGCATTGGATTGCCGGGAAGCGACGCATCGAATTCAAAGCTCACTACAGCACTGGTGGGTTCGGACTCTCCCTGGACTATCGCAGGTTGAAGATAATTCCAGTCTTTTGCTGGATCGCTCTGACCGATTTTAAAATGCATCCCTGTTGGAAAGTCATCCCGGTAGCGCAGGTAGGTATCCCACTGGTGGTAATTGCCGCCATTCTTAAACTCCGTCATGGTTCGGTTGGGATCACCGATCTGCCAGAGCAAATGCCCCGTATCACGCGTAGTGAGGACACATTCGCCGACCTCGAGCTTTTCACCTGCCTGGATACTTAGCTTCTGTTGGCGGTACTCGCCGTAGATATCCTCGTGCCAGATGAAGAGGTCGTAGGTGCCGCTCCTTACATTGGAAATTTCGAAAGAGCCATCTTCTTCAACGGCTGCATGATAATGGTAGGATCCAATATCCCGCCACCACTCGCCGAATTCAATATGGTCGGGTATGTCATCATCGGGGAGAGCCAGCAGGGCCCAGGCTCCTTTGGGAGACTTTGTGCCTGATGTACGCAGGGTACCGGTGACTGTTCCCCGTTGGTGGAAATCCTTCTGGTCAAGCCATCGATACGGCCAGTCTGCTTCCTCCGTAGCGGCCCGGCGCTTGGCATCGGCCCACATCTCCTCGGTATTTTCCCCCTGGTTGAGGTAGAAAAAGATGGGACCGTATAGTTTTTCCCAGCCGTCGGTGAGGCGGACACCAGTGGGAACGTAGTATTTGTTCTCCAGTGCGAGGACGAACATATTGTGGTTCACACTGGTGCGTTGATCCCAGGGCCAGAAGGCGCCGCAGAATTCTAGGCTTGGTAGAATCTGCCAAAAGCCGCCATGCGGTCCGGCGTATCCTGTGACCGGACTATTCAATTCGTGATTCGAACCTTCGTGTTTGGCATCTACTTGGCCATCTGGCATGCGATAGGTGGCCTGGTAAATATCTGGATAGAGGCTGAAGTCCGTTCCCTTGTGGAAGGAGGCCGGCCATTTAAAGTTGTCGTGCATCACCGCTGTCTCGAATAAATTCCAGGTCGGGGCTACCAGCTGATTGATCATGCCTATTGAATTGGCACCACTGGTGGTCGTGCTCTCAGGCAGCTCCCTGCCAGCGACGTTGCGCACGACCATATAGCTGTAGAAACCGCTGTCTCCCTGGCGCAGGACATAGTGGAATTCCCATTCCAGGGGGAAATCCTCACTCCCGGGGTAACGACAGACCATCTCAGCCTGATCGTCGGTAGACTCTCCTAATTCCCACTGCAAGTTCTTGTCGAGTGGCACACCATGGATTTTCTGGAACCAGACACGCTCAATGATGCTTTGAGCTTTGGTATCTTTGAAGGAGAGCAGTTTGTACAACCAGGCTGAATCGATCATGTTTTTTCCGCCGGGCAGGCGAGCTGACGACGGACCCGGGTCCTGTCCGCTCAGATCAAATTCAATTTCGATGAGTCCGTTGCTGAAGCGGACCCGGTTGTCCGTTTTTTCCACTTTGATGGAGATCTGGTGATGGTCTGGCAAAGGAGTTGGATAGCCTGCCGCCGCCTGTACATACCAACTGGTATCATTCTGGACCGTCTCCAGGATTGGCCTAGCCGCTGCCCCGAGCTTGTTGAGCAGGGTTGCTGCCCGAGCGCGTACCTCTGGATCAGACGAAGCGAGTGCACCGCTCAGGGCGGGGATGGCTGCTGGACCCGCTTGTTGCAGACGGTCCATTGCCCGGTTGAGGAGGTGGCGGTGGATTTCTCCCGGTTGCAGATAGAGGCCGTGGACCCAGTCTTGAGGCTGAAGCACACTTTCGTCCGTCCACCAAGCTGCCCGCAGGCACCACAAGCGAAGTTGTTGATCGGCTTCAGGGTCCCGGAGAACGGCGAGGATCTCGGGCATGGTGCTTTGTGCAGGTGTGCCGATTTCGCTCAAGCAACGTGCTGCTCCTATCCTCTTCTTGGGGTCTCCTTTGAGCAGGATCTCTGCAAGAACTGGCGCGACGGTAGACGGCGAATGACCTAGGGCGTTCAACCCTTCGAGCGCTGCTTCACGCGTGTAATACAGGTCATCGAGCAGTGCGTGTTCGAGTTTCCCCATCACCCACGGATCAGGTTCGATCACTAGCAGGGTTTGTACTGCGGCCAGGCGGATCCGCCCATCGGCATGCCCGAGCGCTCTTCCGAGATAGGATCGCAACTGCGGTAGTTCCTCGACGGACATCTGCCTGGCGATGTGCCCTATGGCCGTTTTCGCTGCGCTGCGGACCGCCTCCGACCCCTCTGGTGGCTCATTGATATAGGCTACTTGCGTATTGACAATCATTGGATTAAAACCCTCTTCGGGCGCACCATCAGCCACGGCCTCGAACAGAGATGGAATAGCCTCCATGTCTGCAGTTGATCCCAGTTTTCGGATTGCCTGGAAACGTTGTGACCAAGCTGTCCCCCGATCGCCGGCGATCTCGAGCAATCGTTCCACACCGGCAGTTCCGACAGATTCCATCCCCTCCAGGACGAAATCATCGACATGGATTGCCCCCTGGTCGAAACCCGGCAGAATGGGGCCAAACTGCAGGCGGATGGAGTGTACGAGGGGATGCTCGTAGAGGTTGCTGAACTCCCAGCTCAGGTGGGTCCAACCGGGCTCTATTGCTGGCTTGGACCACCTGGGATTACGTCCGTTGACGAAGATGCGGGCATCGTAGCGACCATAGAAATGGTCCGCCAATTCGGCGGGCACATGCACCCAGCAGCTGATTGCCATGATTTCGGATGCTGGGATGGCCGGAGATAATTCGATCTCGATCGAGGGATTGAGTTGTTGCGCTCCACCTGGATCGGTGACTCCAAGCCGCATGCTGGCTCGGCCGGAATGGGCAAAGGATTCATCCATGGCGAGATCAAGCTGCTTTGATCTACCCACTGGACGAACTTTTTCCAGGTCCTGTGGATCTTCAAAATCAATCTCAAACAGAGGAATTTCTCCGTATAAAGATGGGAACTGATCCTCATGATCGGTGATCTCGGGAAAGGCCGGGTCCGTTAGAAACAACCAGGAGGATAGCATGATGAGGGAAGCGATGCATGCCATAATCGGGTTATCCTTTTAAAATGCCGACAACATCGGCCCCATCCGCTCGAGCAAGATCTTGCGATAGTGTTCGGTCTTGGCCACCTGCAGTTTTTCGAGCGGATTGAAATCGTCGGTGATCAATTCCCCGCCCTCGCCGACGGCCTGCTCGCGTTCGGCAAGCCACGCGGCCAGCGGCGTCTGGCCGTCGGGCGCAAGGATCTCCGCGTCTACTTCCAGGGAAATCGGCTGGTGTGAGGCCAAGAAGACAAAGTCGTTGAAGTTTTCGCCCGGCAACGAGACCAAAGCCCGCCTGTGCGGGTAGATTTCCCCGATGGTCCGGTATACCGCTTCTGTAGCGGCAGAAGCCGGTGCATCGCTAAAACCGACGAAGTTCAGCACCAGCAAACCATCGGGCGCGAGCAGTCGGTCGAGGTCGCGCAGCATCTCGACGCTCAATAGATGACTCGGCACCGAACCGCCGGTGAAACAGTCGTGAATAATAAAATCGTAGCGTTTGTCGAGGTTGCGGATCTCGTAGCGCGCATCGCCGACCAGCAGTTCACCCGGCGGGTCGTAAAGAAAATAATCCCGTGCCGCCTGCGCGACGACCGGATCGATCTCCACCGCGTCGGTCACCACGCCCTGCTCCTTGAGCGCCATGGCGATATGGCCCCCACCCAAGCCGACCAACAAGGCGTCCTTGCCCTCGGGCCGCAAGGGCGGCAAGGTCGAGACGATCTGTTGGTACAAGAGCACAACTCCGCGGGTATCGAGCCGCATCGCGCTGATCACTGAAGCGTCCGACAGCATCCACCGCACCCGGCGGGCGCGGTCGTCGATCACCCGCACCCAACCGTAGTGACTTTCCGCTTCGTGTACTAGGCGGTAATCATTGGACGCGAGCGGAGCTTCATCGACCTTCAACCACAACCCGGCCCCGATCGCGGCCGCTATGAGCGCGACCTTACCCACCGCGTCGAAACCCCGACGCAGATCATAGAAGGCCACCACGACCGCCAACAGGCCCAAAACCGCGCTGACGCCGAAGAGAATCGCCCGCGATCCCAACTCCGGGAGTAGGTAAAAACCCAATAATAAGGTGCCCGCTACGCTGCCGACCGTACTGATAGCGAAGACCGTACCGGCGGCCACTCCCACGCCCTCACGACGCAACGTCGCCATCTTAATCACCTGCGGACCCACCATGCCCAAAAAAGTCAGCGGTACGGTAAAGAGCAGCAAGGCACTGGTAAAAGCCCCGCCGCGCATTCCCAAATCATTGGTCCACAACAGAATTGGACGACTAATAAAGGGAATCGCGACCGCGCTCAACCCGGCGATAGCGATGGCGTAGGACAGACGGAAGCGCGGCTGACGGTCGGCCAACACCCCGCCCAGATAGTAGCCCAACGACAGGGCGATCAAGGCCACTGAAATCAGCGACGACCACACGTAGAGACTGACGCCATAGTAGGGACCGATAATGCGCGTGCCCAATAATTCGAGCATCATCACGGCGGCTCCGGTCGTCGCTACCGTAGCGTAGAGTAGTAATAGACCCCCTCGGCCTAGCGTAGGGCTTGCCGGCTGTTGCTCACTCACTTTTTCCTCCGAAGCGATATTAGAGATTCACCATTTGCAAAAAAAACATCATTGCATCAACCATAAAATTTCTGCACTAATTCTTCGGCCTTATCCCCCATCGTCTGCGGGTCCAACGCGTTCTGACCAAATACGACAGGGAATGTCTGGCCCGTATCCAGTGTGCGTACCTTCGCGTTCATATAGGTCATACTGAACGCGCGACGCGTGTCCGGAGTTGGGTTTTCGCCAGAGCGGTGTAGCAGAAAATTGTGCAGCAAAACTGCCTCGCCTGCTTCTACCTCCAGATCCATCACCTGCTGCGGCGGAACGTATTCCGCCTCTTTTTCCGGTGGGAGCATGTGTTTTTCGTTGATGACTCCATGGCGATGGCTGCCCGGCACGATCTGCATACAGCCATTGGCCGCCGTCGCCCGATCCAGCGCCAGCCAGATCGTGATCGTGGGATTGTCATCGATGCCCCACCCCTGGCCGACATCCTGATGCCAGGGCAAAGTCTGATCCCAGAACGCCGGTTTGTTCATAAACATCGAGCGAAAAACCGAGACATCCTCGCCGATGTAGCGCCTGACGATCTGGCGGTACAACTCCTGCTGCATATAGGCCAGAAAGAGCGGGTCTTGTTCGAGGTCGTCGATGCGGCGATAGGACAAGCTCACGACTTCATTGCCCAGCGTACGCCGCAATTTTCCGCTTTCTTCGTCGTAATACTGCAAGCGCATTTTCTTATAGAGCACGCGTCCCAGCATGATGTCGTCGATGCGCTGCTGTAAATCACCCAATGTACGTGCCGACAATACCTGGCCGAGACGGAGATATCCCTGTTCCGCGAAAACGTCGTGGTCCGTTTCGGTGAAATCACGTTGACTATACATAGACTTTTCCAATGTCTTTCCCCTATTCTCTAATAGATAATTAGCAGACTCAGGAATCATTCCCGTACAAATGGCACCAGACTCGATGGTTTGCGGACAACTGAGTCTGCTCCGGCATATCCTCTTTACACTGTGCCATACACTCGCCACAGCGCGGGTGAAAGCTACAACCGGGCGGCGGATTGCCCGGATCGGCTACTTCGCCGCTGAGCGTCGCCTGCAATGCCACATCGGGGTCCGGGTTGGGCACCGCCGCCAGCAAGGCCCGCGTATAGGGGTGTTTCGGATCGCTAAATATACTGGCCGTTTCACCCAACTCGGCAATCTTGCCGACATACATTACCGCGACCCGGTCGCAGAGATGTTTGACCACGCTCAAATCGTGCGCGATAAAGAGATAGGTCAAACCCAGTTCCTGTTGCAAATCCTGCAATAAGTTGATCACCTGGGCCTGAACCGAGACATCCAACGCCGAAACCGCCTCGTCGCAAACCACCAACGATGGCTGCATGATCAGCGCACGGGCGATGCCGATGCGCTGGCGCTGACCGCCCGAGAAAGCGTGTGGATAGCGGGTGCGGTGCTCGGGCATCAACCCGACCTTCTCCAACATTTGCGTCACCCTATCCTTCCGTTCGGAACCGCTGGCTAGCTTGTGGATCACCAGCGGTTCGCCGACGATATCGCCGACGGTCATGCGCGGGTTGAGGCTGGCGAAAGGATCCTGGAAGATCATCTGCATCTTGGTCCGCAAGGGCTTGAGTTGGCCTGCCGACAACGTAGCCAGATCAACGGTTTCTTCACCGTCGTGAAACAGCACTTCGCCGGCGGTCGGATCGAGCGCGCGCAGGATCGCCCGCCCGGTGGTCGTCTTGCCGCAACCGCTTTCACCGACCAGCCCCAAGGTCTCACCCGGCATCAGGTCGAAACTGATGTCGTCGACCGCCTTGACCAGTCCA
>Ga0315339_1001129_pt1 | contig 25683 bp, 18 predicted proteins | sample ASW17metaG_FD_204514 | JGI IMG/M metagenome (GOLD analysis project Ga0315339, IMG submission 204514) | Ammonia-oxidizing marine archaeal communities from Pacific Ocean, United States - ASW #17 | ecosystem: Environmental > Aquatic > Marine > Oceanic | place: USA: California | collected 2016-12-05 | reverse complement strand
GGCCTCTTTAGCTGAATTTATTACACGCCCGCAAGCTGGTTCAAATCGGCGTGTTCTTACTATAGCTTAAAAGTCAGTTCGACCCCACTATCAACCGGAAGTATTTCGGCCTGTTCGCCGGCTGCCAAGATGTCTCTTATTTAGAGTAATAATTCCTCATTAATTTCATGAAATTGGTCAGCAGCATAAATAAGCGCATTGGCGGTCAGTGATCGCACGCCATAAACTTCAGTATGAACACCGTAACCTTCCCTGACCTTTTGCAACAATAGATCGAAGTCCCCATCTCCGGATAATAAGATTACGGTATCGACGTCCTTCGCGGCATCTAGAACGTCAATCGTAATGCCTACATCCCAATCGCCTTTTGCCGAACCGTCACTACGTTGAATATATGGTTTAAGTTTTACGATAAACCCGATTTTTTTGAGCGCGCTCTGGAATTTGATCTGCTTATCATCCCCACGATCTGTTGCGTAAGCAGTTGCGGTAACTATTTCACCTTTCTCACCAATGAGTTGCCATAATTTCTGGTAATAAAACTGACGCTTAAAAGCCTCGCGGGTTGTGTAATATATATTCTGGACGTCAACGAAAACAGCGATTTTTTTCACGTTCATACCTTTACATTAGCTACTTCAGACCACCTTTCCTGAGCCCTTGTTGAAACGAATGGATCCCAGTAGCGAGTATCACCACGCCACCGCCCAATATCGCAAGCGTGCCAGGACTTTCGGCTAACAATAGCCACGCCCAGATTGGGGAGAACACCGGTTCCACTAGCAATAGCAGTGAGGATTCCAGGGCGGGTATGTATCTCATACCTTCCGTAATCAACACATAAGCCAATCCAATCTGGAATACTCCGAGATATAGGACAATCAGCCAATTGCTCACTGATGGGCTCTGAACTGGAAAAGCAAAAGAAACTGCCACTAAGCTTGCAACGAAACATCCTGTCACTAATGCTGCTTCCGGCTGTTCGTCGTGTTCCCGGGATCGAACCGCCAACCACCTCAATCCGAGAACCGTTAACGCCCAGCTCACGCCAGCACACGCAGCAAGCAAATTACCGAGATCCGGGTTGATTGCCGTGTCCACGGGCACTCGGATGGAACCGAATATCAGCGCCAACCCGAGAGCGAGCGCCAACATGAATGCAATGTCCTTTCGGCGAATTCTCTCGCCGAGCAACATCGGGCCTAGCAACAGAATATAGAACGGCGCCGTATCCTGTAGGAAGATCGCATTAGCCGCCGTCGTGAGTTTGTTAGCGAGCGTGAACAGGGTAAAGGTTGCCGCATAGGGAATGGCGACGAGCAAAGAGCGCCAAGACCAGCCCCTACGGGCTTTGGGCACCAATAACAGGATCGCGATTCCAGCTACGAAACTGCGGAAACAAGATAGTTGCCAACCCGTGAGGGTCGCAGTCTTTATCGCAACCCCCCCAGTGGAGAAGAGCAGCGCGCCGACAACTAAATTAAGCCGGGCTTTTAGCACGGGCAATTCCCAGAAAAGCGTGCTTCTTAATTAACACAGGCCATCTCCGCCTCAAACTAAAGAAAACCGAAGGACTGCTCAGCCCTTACAAACGACTGTCATCGGCGCCGGCAGTGTGACGAAGGGCGCAAACCACCGTCATATTGTTCCACCTACAGGCTATATAGTGCCTAGCAATCCGGTCGATTCAGGGCTCCGACGAACCGAATGATCGCGGTCGCCGCAGTATCGAAATTCCCTGCGCGTGTATGCCCCGATCTCTTGCGAGGAACGAGATCGTGATCCCCGTCCGGGAGCCATTCGAATCCAATCATAGGCGACAGGTGATAGCCTTCGACATCCTCCATGCTGCCCATGGGATCTCGCGTACCCTGGCAGATGAGTGCCGGCAAAGACAGTCGCTCAAGATGAGCCGTCCGCAGTTTCTCTGGCTGACCGCGTGGATGAAACGGATAACCCAGACAAACTAGACCGGCGACCTTTAAATCATTTGCTATCAGACTAGCCACCCGCCCGCCCATGGATTTTCCGCCGATGACCAAGTGTTCGTGCTCGATGGTCAGCGCTCCAACTGCCTCACGATATGCCTGCTGAAGCATGGGCATACGGTCTGGTGGGTGTCGCCGACCCGTGATGGCCCACTTCTCCATATACGGAAAATCAAACCGCGCCACGCGCAATCCGCCGATCTCCGGCCCCTTTTTGAGTAGATAGCCGCAGAACTCATCGAAAAAACTCGACGCTGTGCTAGCGCCTGCCCCGTGGGATAGGAGAAGTGTCCACCGAGCGTCGTCCGGGCCATCCAGCTTCGGGGGAAGAGTCAACGGGAGCCTCCTCGTGAGAACAAAGGGCTAGCAATCGAGCGTAGCGCGGACTTACACATTGCTCTTGCGCTGCGCGTTTGTTAGAAGTCTATGCGTCCAAACAACCTGGAAAGCCGTAGTGAACCTCAGAATCATCAGCATCGCCGCCATCGCTATCGGATTCATCCTAGAAATCGTATTGGCTGGCCAACAATTTGGAAATGGGATCGCAGCAATTGGAATCATCGTTTTCGTGTACGACTATTTTAAAAGGCGGCAGGGCCCGAAATTCTGAGTCCATCAGCTCAAGCCCCCCGAACCTCAGGCGCAACGCGAGAGTGTGAACCCGAAGATTGCTGAAAAAGGCAATCGGCTGCGGGTACGCAGAGCGTAACAACAATCATGTTAGCGAGAAACTATCTCTCAATGCCCAACCTTCGACACACCGTACTCGCGGTCGGCCTCGTCCTGGTAGCCTGCACACCGGAACCAACACCGACAGAAACAGTATCGTCATCTGGTCAGTCTGGCGACCAGGCCACCTACGTAGGTGGTCAACAATGCGCCGCTTGTCACCCGGCCGAGGCGGAGCTCTGGGAAAGCTCTCACCACGACCTCTCAATGCAAACTGCGGACCCTGATTCGGTTTTAGGTGATTTCTCGAGCGCACAATTCAACTACAACGACGTTACAAGCGAGTTCTTCACCCGTGATGAGTCCTATTGGGTTCGCACCGACGGCCCCAACGGCGAGCTGATGGAGTACGAGGTCACGCACACCTTCGGTGTGGAGCCCTTGCAGCAGTACCTCACTCGATTTCCCAACGGGCGGTACCAAGCATTGAGCATCGCGTGGGACTCACGACCCCTGGAGCAGGGAGGCCAGCGTTGGTTTCATCTCTACCCCGGCGACACCATCGACTACGCGGACCCGCTCCACTGGACCGGTATTTTTCAGAACTGGAACAGCAGTTGCGCCGAATGCCATTCCACGAATCTGCAGAAGAACTTTTCTCTGGAAGGAGACCTTTTCGAGACGAGTTTCTCTAGCATGGATGTGGATTGCGAAGCTTGTCACGGAGGCGGCTCACTGCACGCTCAAGCACCTGAGTCGTTTGGATTGGAGCTCCCACCAAATCCGGACGCAAACTGGCTATTCCCGCAGCAGGCAAGGATCGCTGAACGCGTTCCGGCACTGGAAGACCAACGAGAGATCGAGGTCTGCGCACAATGCCACTCACGCCGTAGCCAGTTTACCGATGACCATCACCCCGGTGATCCGTTGCTGAACGCTTTTAGACCATCACTGCTCGATGCCGATCTTTATCACGCCGACGGGCAGATCCTGGACGAGGTCTACGTGTACGGATCTTTCTTGCAGAGCAAGATGCATGCCGCCGGCGTGACCTGCAGCGATTGCCATGACCCCCATAGCACGGAGCTGCGTTTCGAGGGCAACGCACTGTGCGGCCAGTGTCATCTCGCGAGCGAATACTTCGAGCCGACGCATCATCATCATGCCCAAGAGAGCCCGGGTTCGGCCTGTGTGAACTGCCATATGCCCGCTGAGATTTACATGGCGGTGGATCCGAGGCGCGATCATAGTTTCCGTGTACCACGCCCCGACCTATCCGTGGCGCTGGGAACACCAAACGCCTGTAACGGCTGTCACCAAACCGAAACTCCGCAATGGGCAGCCGAGATCGTCGAGGAATGGTTTCCGGAGGGCCGCTCCGGTACACCCCATTACGGAGAAGCAATACATGCTGCGCGTCAGTGGAGCGCCGAAAGCGGATCGCAGCTATTAACGCTGGTCAACGATCCCATCGCACCCGCTATCGTCCGTGCGACAGCCGTTCGCCTCCTGACCGCTCAGTTAGACGATGCCGCATTCGGGGCTATAGCAGACGTTCTACAGTTGAGCGAGCCGCTCTTGCATCTAGTCGCACTAGAGGCACTGGAGGGTGCGCCGCTGGAAACTCGAATCGATCTGGGTCAACGGTTTCTCACCAACCCTTTGCGGGCACTGCGCATCACCGCTGCCCGGTCGCTACTTCCCGCCCGCCCTGAGCTTAGCGAACGGCGGCGAAACGACCTCGATAATGCGCTGACTGAGTACTGGGTCGCGCAGCAGTTCAATGCCGATCGAGAGGAGGGACTGTTTAACACCGGGACCACTCTGGCTCAGTTGGGTCAATTCGGTGAAGCCGAAACCGCACTGCAGGCGGTGATCGACATGGCACCGCATTTCACAGCCGCTTATATCAATTTGGCGGACCTCTACCGACAAACGGGGCGCGAGGATGAGGCTGAAAGCCTGCTGAGATCTGCGGTCGAGACGAACCCGGCGGATCCAGCCGGTCACTTTGCATTGGGGCTGTCTCTCGTCCGTTCACAACGCCTCACCGAGGCCCTGGAATCACTCAACGAAGCCGCATCCCTGACGCCCGATGACCCCTACTATCAATACGTCATCGGCATAGCGCTAAACTCCACCGGTGAACGGGTGGCCAGCATTACCAGTCTGCGCGAGACTCACGAACGTTTCCCCGGACACCGGGACACGCTCTTCGCACTGGCGACAATCCATCGGGACGGTGACGAGCTCGAACAAGCGGTTCTCTACGCGAGGAGATTACTAGAGCTGGCGCCCGCCGACGCGCCTGCCCGCGCGCTGCTCGCAGAGCTTGAGGCCACCGCCGCGCGCTAGTGGTCTACCCAGCAGGCTGGCCCAGTACGTCCGGCTCAAAAAGATATCAAACGCGCCCTGAAACCTGTCATGCGCCTGCGCCTCTGCCCCCAGGTTTGAAGCGTGTGGTTAGGGTTAGTAGCATACGCCGCCCATCAGCGTGATTTTGGCGTGAAGTCCCAAGGCGGAGAACCTCAATTCCGGATGCCCCGCGAGTCCCCAGGAAAACATTCGCCCGACCTGCTTCGGCCGATACCCCGGGCCGAGGGCCGTTCTCGGCTAAGTATCCACGCGACCTTGCCATTCTCGGGCGTCGATATCTGGAACAGCTATGAGCTCTCCTGGTTGAATTCAGCAGGCAAGCCTGTGATCGCGATCGGTGAATTCCGCTTCCCTGCCACCTCACCCAGGATCATCGAATCGAAATCTCTGAAGTTTTATCTCAACTCCTTCAGCGAGAGCCGGTACGAATCCATGGAAGCGGTCCGCTCCATCCTGCAACACCAACTCGCACGCATCAGCGGAATGGCCACGGAGGTTCGCCTACACGACGTGGCCATGGCAGACCTTAAAGGTCCGAGTAACCCGCCAGGGCGATGCATTGATGGTCTTGAGCTCGAGATTTCAACCTACGATCTCGATCCGACGCTTCTGTCCGGTAGCACAGACACTGACGACCTGATCACAGAAACGCTTCACTCGAACTTATTCAAGAGCAACTGCCCGGTGACTGGCCAACCCGACTGGGCGAGCATTCTCGTCCACTATCGCGGCCCTAAGATCCAGGAAGAGCGGCTTCTGGCATATCTAGTCTCGTATCGAACTCATGCCGAGTTTCACGAACAGTGCGTCGAGCGCGTATTCATGGACATCAACAAAAACTGCCGGCCAGAGGCGTTGACCGTATACGCGCGCTTCACGCGCCGGGGCGGACTGGATATCAACCCTTTCCGCAGCAACTTCGAAGATCCACCGGAGAACCTGCGACTGCTGCGTCAGTGAGGGAACGAGCTCGATCAGAACAAGTCCAATCGTCTTCGGCGCCTGCAAGTAGCGGTCATTGATCTAACCGAAGAACGCCGATAGCCCAGCTAATCTCGAAAAATGTCTTCGCACTACTAGGTCAAAACTATATAGGTAATCGTTGTAATCACGACGGCACCGAGAAGGTTCAGCATTAAGCCCTCACGAACCATCGTACGAATAGGAACCTGCCCGGAGCTGAAGATGACCGCGTTCGGTCCAGTGGCAACGGGCAGCATAAAGGCACAGCTCGCGCTCATCGCGGCGGGCACCATCAGCAGTCGTGGATCCATGTCTGCACCAATCGCCGCCGCGGCAAGAATAGGCATGAGTAAAGCCGTTGTCGCCGTGTTGCTCGTGATCTCCGTGAGGAAGGTCACGCAAAGGCAAATCACAGCCAGTAACAGTAGTGGATTTAGGTTGCTTAGCCCCGCAAGCGCCTCGCCAATGATCTGACTAATACCCGAGCTAACGAAAGCGCTCGCAATGCAAATTCCCCCAGCAAAGAGAATCAGGATGCCCCAAGGAATCTTTACGGCAGTCTTCCAATCCAGCAAACGCTCCCCTTTGCCGTTCGGAATCAGGAACATGGCCACGACGGCGAGCAGCGCCACACTCGCATCATTCGCCTGGGGCAGATTGAACCATTCGCTCCAGCCTCCCATAGGGTCTCCCCGGGACATCCAGGCAAGTGCCGTAATTGCAAATACCGCAAGAGTGCGTTTCTCTTCGGGCCTCCATACGCCCACCTCCGGGACGGCAATCTTTGGGAGCCCGGCAAACCCGCGCGTAATCCACAAACCCACGAGCGGTAAAAACAGAATCAGGACGGGGAATCCCCAACCCATCCAATCAAGAAAGGTAAGACCAATGCCCGTGTTTTCCTGGTAGACCTGCATGAAAATCAGGTTGGGGGGAGTGCCGATTGGCGTACCGATTCCCCCTACGTTACACGCGTAACAGATACCTAATAGCAGACCGATCTTGAGGCGCTGCTCGCGAACGTTCTCCAGGGTGGCCAAAGCGATGGGCAGCAACATTAGACTCGTAGCCGTGTTAGAGATCCACATGCTCAAGAAGGCGGCAGCGGCCATGAAACCGAAAACTACCCCGCGGCTGCCTCCGCCACCAAAAAGATTAACCATACCCAGAGCAAGACGTCTGTGCGCCCCGCTCTTTTCCATCGCCATGGAAAGCATGAAACCGCCCAGATAGAGCAAGATCAGCGGGCTCCCATAAGCCTGCCCAACCTGCGCAGGAGTCAGCACGCCTACCAACGGGAAGATCGCGAAGGGCAGCAGCGACGTCACGGGTATGGGTAACGCTTCGGTTATCCACCATACCGCACACAAAAGAGTCACCGCTGCCGTCCAACAAACCTCAGAAGGCTGGCCGGCGGCCGCTAGGCCGAACCCCAGAAGTCCGGCCGCGAAGAAGCCTGCAAATAAACTGTTACGCTTCACGAGTTGTTCTAATTGATTTCAAAGTACGGGTGGGCCATGAGCTTACCCGGCCTACGGCCAATGGGGCAATCTAGCTGCGGACCTCAGGTTATGGTTAGCGCTTGATGGACCCGCCCGAACGTTCGTATAATAATGCGGCATGGGCAAGGGCGCTGAAACACGAGCTTCCATTCTGACTCAGGCGATCTCTATGGCCGGGATCCTAGGCCTAGAGGGCCTCACCATCGGGCGTCTAGCCACTCAAACTGGAATGTCCAAGAGTGGCCTCTTCGGGCACTTCGGCTCGAAAGAAGCACTCCAGTTCGCCGTGCTCGAGACGATCGTAAAGGATTTCAACCTGAAGGTGATCCGCCCAGCATTGAAAGAACCCACGGGTGAGACTCGACTGCGCAAACTGTTTTCTAACTGGATGGAATGGACTAGCGACGAGAGACAGGAGGGCGGGTGTCCCTTAATGGGTGCGTCGGTGGAGTTGAACGCCCGCCCGGGAGAGCCGAGAGATTATCTCGCAGAACAACAAATCGAGTGGCTCGACTGTATCAGACGAATGGCCCAGAAGGCTGTGTCGGAATCCATTTTCAGAGCCGGCCTGGACACCCGACAATTCGCCTTTGAATTCCACAGCATTGGTTTAGGCTTAAATTTTTCTCTGCGACTGCTTAGGGATCCCGATGCATTGAGCCGCAGCCAGGTTACATTCGATAGTCTGATTCAAAAGGCAAAATCCTAGCCTTACGTAATCATTCTTGGCCTAGGAGAAACCTAGCGGCTATTTATGGTACGACCGTTCGTCCTGAGGGTATCTTCTGACCCTTCATACCCCGTCCGTTCTCTGCAGCACTCGGGCCCTCCGGCCGGTAGATATACCGCCTCGGCGCCAGTACCAACACCCACCAGGGTGTCGAGTCATTAGTACTTATAGTGCCCCGGCTTGTAGGGCCCTCCCACGGGGATCCCGAGATAATCGGCCTGGCGCTGAGACATCTGCTCGAGATCTACTCCAAGCTTCGCCAAATGCAGCCGTGCCACTTTCTCATCTAGTTCCTTCGGCAGGGTGTACACACCCAAGGGATAGGCGTCCGGCTTGTTGAAGAGCTCTATCTGGGCGAGCACCTGATTGGTGAAGCTGCTAGACATCACAAAGCTTGGGTGTCCCGTCGCACAACCAAGATTCACCAGACGCCCTTCGGCTAGCAGGATCACGCTGTTGCCGCTTGGGAAAGTGATCTTGTGGACCTGGGGCTTGATCTCTTCCCAGTCGTATTGGCGCGTCTGATCCACCTGGATCTCGTTGTCAAAGTGGCCGATGTTGCAGACGATGGTGTTGTTCTTCATCTGCTTCATGTGCGCCTCCGTGACGACGTCGACGCAACCCGTCGCCGTGACGACAATGTCAGCGATCTTGCAAGCCTCATCCATGGTCATGACCGCATATCCCTCCATCGCCGCCTGGAGGGCACAGATGGGATCGACCTCTGTCACGATTACCCGCGCCGCCTGAGCTCTGAGGGACTGGCAACACCCTTTCCCAACGTCACCGTAACCAGCCACCACCGCTACTTTGCCCGCGAGCATGACATCCGTGGCCCGCATAATTCCATCAACGAGCGAGTGTCGACATCCGTATAGGTTATCGAACTTGGACTTAGTGACCGAATCATTGACGTTAATCGCCGGGAACAGGAGTTCTCCACGCTCCAGCATCTGGTAGAGCCGGAGGACTCCAGTCGTGGTCTCCTCCGTCACGCCACGGATATCCTTGACGATGCTATGAAACCATCGAGGATCGCGCTCGATCGACTTGCGAACGGCCCCTATCAGGACACGCTCTTCTTCGCTCTCGGGCGTCTTGTCCAGGATGGTAATGTCCTCTTCCGCCCTGTAACCGAGATGAACGAATAAAGTCGCGTCCCCCCCGTCGTCCAGGATGATGTTGGGGCCGAGACCGTCGCCCCAGTCGAAGATGCGATAGACATAGGCCCAGTACTCCTCAAGGGTCTCCCCTTTTACCGCGAATACCGGTGTACCGTTGGCCGCAATCGCGGCCGCCGCATGATCCTGCGTAGAGAAAATGTTGCAGCTGGCCCAGCGCACCTCCGCGCCAAGCGCCTCGAGGGTTTCGATAAGAACGGCAGTCTGGATCGTCATGTGCAGTGAGCCCGTGATACGCGTTCCCTTCAGCGGCTGAGAGGCAGCGAACTCCTCACGCACGGACATCAGCCCAGGCATCTCATGCTCGGCTAGCGCGATCTCCCGCCGACCGAAATCAGCGAGCTTGATGTCCTTTACGACGTAGTCCTTTTCGGCCAAGTCAATGGCCGCCATTTGATTGCTCATGAGTCCTCTTTATCTAAACTTCCCTATCGCATTGAACTGCCAAAGCTAGTCTGAAATCGCCTCTCGAAATCTTCCATTGAGAACGAGTGATTCTGGGTGCCGTGGCATTCTATCTTAACGGCACCCATCAGGCTTGCAACACGACCGACCGTTAGCCAGTCCCATCCCTGCATGAGCCCGAAAAGCAATCCACCCCGATAAGCGTCACCGCAACCGGTCGGATCTTTAACGGCATCCGGTTGGACTACCGGAATCTCGATGTTTGAATCGCCGGCGTAAATCACAGACCCCTCAGCGCCACGCGTGACGATGAGCGCACTAACGCGCCTTTTGACGTCGTCGATATCCCAACTCGTACGATCCTTCAGTAGCTCCCATTCGTAATCGTTCACGGTCACCCAACTGGCCTGCTCAATAAATTGCCGCAACTCGTCGCCGCCAAACATAGACAGCCCCTGACCCGGATCGAACACGAATGGGATACTCGCCGCCACAAACTGCGACGCGTGTTCTATCATCCCAGTGCGGCCATCAGGCGACACAATCCCTATGGTCACACCCTGCGCGTCTTCGACCTTGTTGAGATGGGAAAAGTTCATTGCACCGGGGTGAAAGACAATGATCTGATTGTCCTCGAGGTCGGTCGTTATGTAAGCCTGTGCAGTAAACACGTCATCGAGAACCTTAATATGATCCTGTCGAATGCCATGCTCTTCCAACCATGCCTGATAAGGAGCGAAGTCACGTCCCGCGGTTCCCATGGGCAAGGGTTCCTCGCCCAATAGTTTGAGGTTATAGGCTATATTCAGCGCGCACCCACCGAACTCGCGGCGCAATTCCGGCACGAGGAAAGAGACATTCAAAATATGTATCTGGTCCGGAAGTATATGATTCTTAAAAGAATCCTCGAACACCATGATGTTGTCATAGGCGATCGAGCCACAAATCAAGGCGGACATGGTGAGGTCCTCGGATCGACGGTATGGAGATTAGGCGGCGGCCTCGATTCTTAGTCCCTCGGCCTTGTCGGTGCCCTCCCAGGCAAAATCGGAATCACTTCGACCAAAGTGCCCGTAGGCAGCCGTCTTCTGATAGATCGGCCGGAGGAGATCTAGCATGCTCAGAATCCCGTACGGCCTCAGATCGAAGTGCTCGGATACGAGCGCTTTGATCCGTTCCTCGGGCACCTTGTTGGTGCCGAAGGTCTGAATCGAAATGGACGTCGGCTCAGCGACTCCGATGGCGTAGGACACCTGGATCTCGCATCGGTCAGCAAGATTGGCGGCCACGATGTTCTTGGCAGCATAACGAGCGGCGTACGCCGCCGAACGGTCAACCTTTGACGGATCCTTCCCAGAGAACGCACCGCCACCATGGCGAGCTATCCCACCATAGGTATCGACGATAATCTTTCTTCCCGTCAGACCACAGTCGCCATGAGGCCCGCCTATCACGAAACGACCAGTGGGATTGATATGATATTTCGTCGTGGCACTCAGCCACTTCGACGGCAATACTGGCTTGATGATCGCTTCCATCACGGCTTCTTTCAGGTCCGCCCGGGAGATATCTGGATCATGCTGTGTTGAGACTACGATCGCTTCGACAGCGACCGGTCTGCCATCTTCGTAGCGAAAGGTCACCTGGCTCTTGGCATCCGGACGCAGCCATGGCAGCTCGCCGGACTTTCGCACCTGAGCCTGGCGCTGCATGAGTCGATGCGCGCACATGATCGGTGCTGGCATAAGCTCATCGGTCTCGTTGCTCGCATAACCGAACATAAGTCCCTGGTCGCCAGCGCCCTGCTTTTCCGGCGTGTCGCGATTCACGCCTTGCGCGATATCCCCGGACTGCTCGCCCAACTCATTGATGACCGCGCACGTGTTACCGTCGAAGCCGACATCCGAGTTGTCGTAACCGATATCGTTGACGGTCTTGCGCACGACACCTTCGACATCCACATCGGCACTGGTCGTGATCTCTCCAGCCACCATCACCAGACCCGTCTTTGTCAGGGTTTCGCAGGCAACACGTGCATGGGGATCGTCCTTGATGAGCGCATCCAAAATGGCGTCAGAAACCTGATCGCACATCTTGTCGGGGTGACCCTCGGATACGGACTCCGAGGTAAACAGGTAACTTCTTGCCATCCTCGCTCCTGCGATTTCTTGTTGGGGTAGAGGTCGAGACCCCATTTAAAGTGGCGACAGCTTGCCCAAATTATCTGGGGCACGCAACCGGCACCTGACTTGATGCACTCACTCAACTACCATACCGGCGCTGGGAGGCAATATGGCAGCGGAACACCATCGATTGATCATTCTGGGATCCGGTCCCGCTGGATACACTGCAGCGGTATACGCGGCCCGTGCGGCACTCGAGCCCGTCATCATTACCGGTATAGAAGTGGGCGGCCAGATGACGACCACGACAGACGTCGATAACTGGCCCGGTGACAACAAGGGCGTGCAGGGCCCCGAGCTCATGGAACGGATGAGGCTGCACGCCGAGCGGTTCGGCACAAAACTCGTCTACGATCACGTTAATGAGGTGAAGCTCGACGGGCGGCCATTTCGCTTGCTGGCTGATAGTGGCGAATATAGCTGCGACGCACTAATCATTGCCACTGGAGCCTCTGCAAAATACCTAGGATTGCCTTCGGAGGAGGTCTACAAGGGAAAGGGCGTTTCCGCTTGCGCGACCTGCGACGGCTTTTTCTTCAAGGATCAACCGGTTGCCGTGATCGGCGGTGGAAATACTGCAGTCGAAGAAGCGCTCTACTTATCCAACATCGCTTCCCAGGTCAATGTCGTACATCGCCGGGATCAGTTCCGGGCGGAGAAGATCCTCAGCAATCGACTACTCGAGAAAACGGAAAACGCGAATGTCGCCGTGCACTGGAACCATGTGCTCGATGAGGTGTTAGGCGACAGCAACGGGGTGACCGGGATGCGACTCCGGCATGCTCAATCGGACGCAACACAGGACCTTGCCGTTCAGGGGGTTTTCATTGCCATAGGGCACACGCCGAACACCAGCATCTTCGAAGGGCAGCTGGAGATGGATGGCGGATACATCTCGCTCCATGCCGAGCGGACAGGAATGGCAACCGCGACGAGCATCGAAGGTGTGTTCGCGGCGGGTGACGTCGCGGACCCAATCTACAGACAGGCGGTTACGTCTGCGGGTTCTGGCTGCATGGCCGCCCTGGATACCGAAAGGTTTCTCGCGGGGGACTAGTCACAGCTTAGGGCAACGACTGAAGAAATAAGAATAAATCCGGTATGAGTTTTCAAACGGACCTGGTCGCACAGTTCCACAAACCGGACGGCGGTATGGGCCAGTTAGCCGGTTGGGTCATGGCGCATCGACGCAGCAATAGGCGTCGGAACGAAAGAACGTTGGAACTACTTGATCTTCAGCAACACGAGCGCGTGCTCGAGATCGGCTACGGCCCGGGAGTCGCTATCAGGCTCGCGAGTCAATTGGTAACACAAGGTAAGGTCTTCGGCTTGGATCACTCGCCCACGATGTTCCATCAAGCACAACGGAGGAACGCGGCTCCCATTGCGGCCGGACGCGTAAAGCTCCTGATAGGAGATATTCTCGACCCCCCGATAGAGCTACCCCACTTCGACAAGATCTTCTCGGTCAACGTGGTGCAATTCTGGTCGGCGCCAGAAGAGACTTTCGCGGCGTTGCAGGGTGTGCTCAAACTAGGTGGTCACATCGCGACTACGTTCATGCCGAGAGTAGGTACCGAGAACCCTGGTCAGGCTCGCGCCCATGCACGGCGGATAGGCCGGATCCTGAATGCACTCGGATTCGAGCATGAGGTGCACTGGCTCTCGGTGGGCAAAAATCCAACCGTGTGCGTGCTTGGCCGACACTAACCGCGAGACCGATCAGCCCACCGTTACCGCCAGACGTCAGTCACAGAGCAACAGGTTAATCTTCGCTGCCAAACGAACTTCGGCATCCCTCATCGCGATCCACCAGCGCCAGCCTACCCCAAGCGGGCTGAGGTCAGCGTGCTGTCAATCAAACTCAGAGTCCTTTCGAGTGCTCCGCGATTCTCGGAGACGAGGCGGCGCGCCGCCTCACTCGCCTTCTCTCGAAGCGCGGGCTGCTCAAGATAATCAGCGGCCGCTCGAGTCAGAGTCAGCGTACCCTCAACCTGGCGGCCAGCACCTCTCGTTACTGCCATCTCACTGATCTCCTCCACATTAAACATGTGTGGACCGAAAATAACAGGAACGCCGACAGCGCACGCCTCCAAGAGATTGTGCCCGCCGATCGGCACGAGGCTCCCACCGACAAATGCAACCTCCGAAGCAACGTAGAGCTTCTGAAGCTCGCCCATCGTGTCACCTACCAGCACCGCAACGCCGGGCTCTAAAACCCCTTGGTACTGGCTACGACGAATTACTGTGTAGCCCGCCCTCCTGCACAGTCTCGCAACACTATTGAATCGCTCAGGATGGCGAGGCACTAGAACCAGCAGTGTTTCCGGATGCGCTTTCCGAAGTTCCCCGAACGCGTCCAACACACCTTGTTCCTCGCCACGATGCGTGCTTGCCGCGATCATTACGAAGCGATCGAGACCCCAGTCCTCTCGCAAGCTCTTGCCCGCTCTAATCAGCGATTCCGACACTGGCACATCGAACTTCAGATTACCGGTTACATGGATCAGGTGCCTGGACACGCCAAGTTCCGACAACTGCCGCGCGTCCCGCTCAGTCTGTGCACAGAGAATATCCGCGTTAGACAGCATCGCATATGTCGTTCTCGGCACGCGTTTGTAGCCCCGCACCGAGGCCTGCGAAACGCGTACGTTCACGAGCAGCAACGGGATATGCCTCCTGCGACATTCGCCGAAGAGATTCGGCCAGAATTCCGTCTCAGCAACCACCGCGAACTCGGGATCTACCCTATCCATGAAGCGGCGTACCGCAGCGGGCAGGTCGTAGGGCACGTACGAGTGACTCACGCGATCCCCAAAAAGCTCCTTAACCTGAGCGGATCCGGTCGGGGTCGTCGTCGTCACCAGGATTCGATGATCGGGGTAGCGTTGCTCTAGTGCCTTTACTAGCTCTGATGACGACCGAACCTCACCCACTGAAACTGCGTGTATCCAAATAGTCTTCCCATGCCCCATGGGGGGCACATAACCGAATCGCTCTGGCCACCGACGCCAGTACGCCGGATAGCTCATCCCCTTCCATAACAGCATGAACAATGCATAAGGCAATAGGATGTAGACAGCGATTGACCAGATAGTAAACCGTGGAGGCGACGGACGTTCCCTCATCTTCTCCAGTAAAGGTGCCAGCAACTCATAGTTTCGGTCGGTAACTCCCTGGCTTTGAAGAACCACTTCTCTCGCACGTCTGCCCATCTCTAATCGTTTGTGCTCATTACCCAATAGAGACTCAAGCGCCGCGCTCAACTCAGCTGCATCCGATACCTGAATACCCGCGTCGGACCCGAGAAGTTCCTGGACGGTACCTCTGAAACTGAAGTTGTAGGGCCCGAAAAGAATTGGCACACCGAAGACTGCGGGTTCGATGAGATTGTGTCCGCCTTTATTGCTGCCTCTGTAGAACAGGCTGCCGCCTACAAACGCGATGTCGGCGACTCCGTAGAGTGCGCTCAGTTCCCCCATAGTATCGACAAGCAAGACACCCTTTCGCCCCGGAGGCTGCTTCTTCTCAACATCAACCTGGGTCTTTCGAACCGGGTTCAGAGATCTCTCTTCCAACACTTCTTCGATCCGCGAGACGTCCGTTGGATAGCGAGGCACGATAATCAAGGAGACGTTCACGTGGTTAGCGATAAGCTCTTGATAGCTCTCTATCAGGACCTCATTCTCACGGTCATGGAGACTCCCACCGATGATGACCACATCGCCTAAAGAAAAACCGAGACTCGCGCGCAAATCACGGGAGGTCTCCGTACGTCCAGCGGGGTCCGTCAGATCGTATTTCATATCTCCCGTTACGTTCACGCGCTGGGGTGAGACGCCAAGTTTCAAAAGGCGGGATGCATACTCTTCATTCTGCACTGCAAGAACCGGCAGGCTACGTAGCAGCTTGGGAACGAGGCGAGTCCTGGCGTGAATACGGTACGACTTGTTGGACATCTTGCCGTTAAGCACGGCGACAGGGATCTTTCGGTTTTGAGTGGCCAGCAAAAAATTCGGCCAAAAATCCGATTCGACAATAACCACTAGACGAGGGTCGAATCGTCGTAAAAATCGACGCACAACGAAGCTAAAGTCCACAGGAAAGAACAAAACTCGGTGTTCGGGATACGCCTTCCTGGCAGCCGAGAAGCCCGTCGAAGAATAGGCAGTGATAACAAGTGGCGTTTCTGGAAAATCAGTCTCCAAACGCCGCACGAGCCCATGCAATAAGGCAATCTCTCCCGCAGAAGAGCCGTGTAACCAAATGGAACCCGCCGCCGGGGGCGGCAACCCAACTCCGAAACGCAACAACATGCTGCGTCCATCCCCGCGGGCCGTGATGCGATAGATAAACCATGGCAGCGTGAGCACAGCAGCCACCAGGTAACCAAGATCCAACAAGACACCCATTGCGAACCAGCACCCCGGCATAAGGAACGGTTGAGTCGACGATATCTTATAGGTATTTCAGCTTAGGCGCGGGGTGAGTCAACCTCCGAAGATCGCAAGTTCGCCTCTAACTGCGACTCGCATTTCCGAACGGTTCTCGAACTCTCTCGAAGTTTCTAGTGGAACGTGACGGCCGAGTGGACGAAGGTCGCCGCTGCTACCAACTCAGCTCTAGATCTCAATCCACCCCTCTAGATACTTCGTGGCATGTCCCCCGATCAGCACACGGTCTTCTCGGACCTCACAGTAGAGCTCCGCGCCCCGTTGTGAGGCCTGCCGTGCAAGAATCTCCTGCTTACCGAGACGCTCACCCCAATAAGGCGCCAGTCCACAATGAATAGAACCCGTTGCCGGATCTTCAGGAACCCCCCAGCTGGGAGCAAAGTAGCGGGATACGCAATCGCTCTGATCTCCCGGGGCCGTGATTACCACGCCTGCTGGATGGAGGGTTGCGAGTATCCCGAAGTCGGGCGCGAGATCTCGGACGATGGACTCTCGATCAAATACCGCGAAATAATTGTCACGTGAGTCCGTTCTCAGCAATTCTCGAGGTTCATGACCCAGACCTTCGAGTAAAGGCGCCGGGATATCCGGCACGCTATGAAGCTCCCATCTCGGGAAATCCAATACGAGAAGGTCACCGGATTGCCTTACCCTCAATTCACCACTCAAGGACTCAAACTGAACCTCAGCTCGCCCCGGATCGAGTTCGTTAAACAACACAAAAGCCGTCGCCAACGTCGCGTGACCGCATAGCTTAACTTCTGACTCGGGCGTGAACCAACGGAGTCCGAACCTGTCCCTCAACGGAACGAAGAAAGCAGTTTCGGACAGGTTGTTCTCAGCGGCAATCGCCCGCATCGTGGAGTCATCTAGCCATTCCTCGAGAGGCACCACTGCCGCCGGATTTCCCGAAAAGAGCTCCGACGTAAAGGCATCGATCTGGTACAGGCGAAAACGCGCCATGCGAGGGGCTTCGTGCATTGAGACAGGGCCGTCATTGAATCAAGACAACACCCCCCTCGGCAAGCACTTTCTCAGCTTCGGAAGGGGCTTGTTAGGCTGTCCCTCGTCCAGAGCCTCCAACTGAGAACTATGCTCCCAAGCACACGCTCTGGACAGGGTTCATCTACTCCAGAACTGCAAGCGCCTCGAGACGATCGGCTTCAAACTCGTCACCAGGCGCCCAAGCTGGCAAGTCGTCAGCATTTGCGATGATCAGTCCCGCCCAAAATCCGAAACTAGCGTCCTGCACCATACCGTCAAAATTCCAGTCCGCGGTAAGCTCATCCGAGGGTTGGTGGTAATTCACGGAGGTGTATGCGTTGATCTGCTGCTCCCCCCAGCCCGCGGGACGTCCGATGAACTCTGTACCCCCATTGAGATAGAGTGCTGGGACACCGATACGGGCAAGACTGAACTGATCGGACCGATAGAAGTACCCTCGATCGGGAAACTGATCCGGCCTGACCACGCGACCCTGATAGTCGGCTACCGCCTGCGCGACGTTATCGAGGGTGGACTTACCCAGCCCTACAAACGTGATGTCTTCGGTGGCGCCCCAGATATTGGGACTGTCGTAATTTACGGCGCCGGCGATCCTACCCGGCTGAATGATCGGGTTGGTGGCAAAGTACTCTGAGCCCAACAAGCCCTGCTCCTCTGCGCCGACGAAGGCGATGAGGATTGATCGTCGGGGCCGCCGCGGAAGCGAGCCGAAAACACGAGCGATGGCGGTGACCACACCGACACCGGCTGCATTATCCCTAGCACCGTTGAAAATCTGATCCTCCGTCTCAACGGCATCGGACACGCCAAGATGATCGTGATGAGCGATGTAGATCACGACTTCCTGCGATAGCTCCGGATCACTGCCCTCCAGAACTCCAAGAACATTCCCGGAACGGGTCCCGGAAATCTCAGCGGTCAAATCAACCGACGTCGTCAGACCCAACGGGATAGGCTCGAAATCCTTGGATCTGGCGGCCGCTTCAAGCTCATCGAACACCAGGTTCGCACCCATGAGCAGCCTGCGAGCCGCATCTTCCGTCACCCATGCTTCTACCTGAAGACGTGGTTCATCGCCTGCCGGCAACTGGAACTGCTCGCCCGTCCACGAGGTCTGCACAACTTGCCATGGGTAACCAGCCGACGGGGTGGTGTGGATAACGATTGCCCCGACTGCACCTTGACGTGCCGCACTTTCGTACTTGTAGCTCCAGCGTCCATAGTAGAGTCGCGTCTCACCCGCGAACAGAGTCGGATCCCAGTCCGGATCGTTGTTCAGCATCAGTAGAACCTTGCCGCGCAGATCGGCTCCCTTAAAGTCATCCCAATCGTGCTCCGGCGCCTGAATCCCATATCCAACAAAGACCACCTCCGCACCAAAGATCGAGGCTTCCGCTTCCTGAAGTCCGCTGGCCAATATGAATTCTTCGCTCTGTATCAGTTCGAGAAAGGTTTCGCCGTCAGTAAACGACCAGGTCTCGGGCTGAGCCGTATTGATTCCGACCAGATCAAAGGGTTGTATCCAATCTCCCCCGGGACCAGCCGGGGCAAAGCCCGCTTCGTCCAGCAACTCGCCAAGGTAGGCCTGCGTGAGAAAATCGCTCGTGGTACCTGGCAACCGGCCTTCGTAACGGTCGTCGGCAATCTCGACGATCGGGCCCCGGATCAACTCAGCCGTCAAGCTGTTAGCCGCCGCCACATAACTTGGATCGTCGAAAACAGAGGCGGGTTCTGGTGACACCCCAGCCTGCTCCAACGTACATGCGCCGATCAGCATCGATACCGAAACTAAGCAAGAGAGACTCGAGGATGCGCTACTCATGCGGGTCTCCGAAGCCCGTGACTCAGGAAAAGTGCATCGTAAGCCATTCCGCAACGAGTGCAGGTTTAGATTCGTTTTCTATCTCGATAGTCACTTTGGCCTTTACCAGCATCTGACCCGAACGCTCCTTGACATCGATCAAGGTTGCGACCGCTCGAATTCGGCCATCGACCTTCACGGGAGCGGCAAACCGAACGCGATCGAATCCATAGTTAATGACCATGCGCACGCCTTCCACCGAGGGGGCGAAATTATCACAGAGGTGGACGATCATGGATAAGGTCAACATACCGTGTGCAATCGTGCCACCGAATGGAGAATCGGCAGCGCGCACGGGATCTATATGAATGAACTGGCGGTCTTCCGTCACGTCAGCAAACTGATTGATGCGATCTTGGCCTAGCTGAAACCAGTCAGATGTTCCCAGGTCCTGACCTACCAGCCCGAACAACTCTTCCCTCGTCATTGTGTCAGACATTCTGATCTCCGTTTGACCTGCGTGGTTTACCGCGAGCCCCTTCCCTGATCGCACTCGGTTGCTTTTACGCTGACGCCGTGGCGCAATGGGCCCGTGATAGAAAATTTATGTCTCAAACAAGCTAGATGGCCCGCCCGAGATGCGCAACTGAAGGGGTGTGAGCATATCGGACCGACGGTTCATACGCGAGCCGCTAAGTCGTATTCATGAATGGTGATCCTCGCATCGGCTTCGTAAGCCTGGGCTGCCCGAAAGCATTGGTCGATTCCGAACGAATCTTGAGCCGGCTTCGCGCCGAGGGTTATTCGACCAGCGCAAGTTATGAGGAAGCAGATTTAGTCGTCGTCAACACGTGCGGCTTTCTGGATTCGGCGAGGGAGGAGTCGCTGGAAGCGATCGGAGAAGCGTTGGCGGAGAATGGCCGGGTAGTGGTGACAGGGTGTCTGGGCACGGAGGCGGAGCTCATTCAGCGGGCCCACCCCGGAGTCCTTGCCATTACCGGACCCCACCAGTATGACGAAGTCGTTGCGGCAGTCCACGAGGTTCTCCCACCACCGCATGATCCGTTCCTGGACCTTATTCCTCCTCAGGGCATAAAGCTCACGCCGACTCACTACGCCTATTTGAAGATCTCCGAGGGCTGCAACCACCGCTGCAGCTTTTGCATCATCCCCCGACTGCGGGGAGGTTTGGTCAGCCGGCCAGCCGGCGACGTACTGAGCGAGGCGGAAACGCTTGTGAACGCCGGCGTACGGGAACTCTTAGTCATCTCTCAGGACACCAGCGCGTACGGTGTGGATACCCGTTACGCCGAATCACAGTGGAAGGACCGGACAGTCCGGACGCGTACGACAGAACTCTGCGAAGCCTTAGGTGAGTTGGGTGTATGGGTAAGGCTCCACTACGTCTACCCCTACCCGCACGTCGACGAGCTCCTGCCCTTGATGGCGGAAAAACGGATTCTTCCCTATTTGGATGTTCCTTTTCAGCATGCAAGCGACCGCATCTTGAGGGCTATGAAACGCCCAGCCGCTGAAGCTCGCACGCTGGAACGCATCCGCACCTGGCGCAAAGAGGTCCCCGACCTGACGATCCGCTCGACATTCATCGTCGGCTTCCCCGGTGAAACAGAAGGCGACTTCGAGCGCCTGTTAGACTGGCTTACCGAGGCACAACTCGATCGTGTCGGTTGCTTTCGATATGAACCCGTTAACGGCGCGGCCGCCAATCATTTACCTGATGCCGTGCCCGAAGAAGTGAAAGAGGAGCGCTGGAACCGGCTGATGACGTTGCAACAGGAAATCAGCGCGGACCGACTTCGACAGAAAGTTGGCCGAGAGATTCACGTAATCATCGACCAGGTAAATGAAAATGACGCCATCGGTCGATCAGAGGGTGACTCACCAGAGATCGACGGGAAAGTCCTCCTGAGCGACGGGAAGTTTCTAGTCGGCGATATCGTCCGCGCGCGTGTCGAAAGTGCTGGACCCTATGATCTCTGGGCCACGTGCAACCTATAATTCGCCAATGAACGCCTTTGTAAAACCCTTCGCCGCACTACGTCCCGATGCCGAGCACGCTGCCGCCGTTGTCGCACCTCCCTACGATGTGGTCAGCGCGGATGAAGCTCGTGAACTTGTGGCTGGCCGCCCGAATAGCTTCCTCCACATATCACGACCGGAAATAGAGTTCACCCCAGGAACAGACCCTTACTCTAATGAAGTCTGCGAGAGGGCCGGGAAGAATTTAAAACGACTCAAGACACTCGGGCTCCTGGTAAGAGATACAGCGCCGGCTTACTACATTTACGAACTTAAGATGGGGGAACACGAGCAGACCGGCGTCGCATTGACGGTCTCGGTCGATGCGTACCAAACCAACCGAGTACGAAAACACGAACTCACTCGTCCCACGAAGGAAGACGACCGAGTCCGCAATATGCTCAGTCTAAATGCTCAAACTGGACCCGTTCTCAGCGTCCATCGTGCAGATGAGTCGGTAAAAGAACTGTTGGCTCGACTCAAGACAGAGCCAGCGTTGTTCGAGGTGAGCGGTCAACATGACGTTCTACACACAATCTGGCGAGTGGATGAGGCCAACTCCATCGCAGCCATTTCCTCCGCCTTCGAACGCTTGCAAGCCATCTATATCGCGGACGGCCACCATCGCTCAGCGGCCGCAGCTCGCGTAGCAAACGAGCGCCGTAGTCCCCAGCGTCCTACAACGGAGAGTCACGACTACTTCTTGACCGTTGTTTTCCCCGACGACGAGGTACGGATTTTCGACTACAACCGCGTTGTGAGAGACTTGAATGGTCTGTCAGTCCCGGACCTGCTGCAACGTCTTGCCGAAGACTTTAACGTGATTTGCAGCGAGAACTCTGTCGCACCGCCCGGACCCTCGACTTTCGGAATGTTCGTTGACAACCAATGGTACCGTCTCGAGCTCCGTGAAGAGCTCATTCCCACAAAGGACCCGATCGCACGACTCGACGTAAGTCTGCTGCAAGATCGGATCCTCACCCCACTACTTGGCGTCGGCGATCCGAGAACGGATCCACGGATCGACTTCGTTGGCGGTGTTCGCGGACTCGGAGAGCTTGAACACCGCGTCCGGAGTGGGGAGCAAGCGGTCGCGTTCTCTCTCTTTCCCACTGGCATGGATCAGCTGATGGCGGTTGCCGACGCTGGTGAACTCATGCCACCAAAATCCACATGGTTTGAGCCGAAGCTGGCAGATGGCCTACTGAGCCACGTCCTGGACTAGCCCTCCCGAACCACGCGAGCTCATGAAAGCGGCGAGCGCCTTCGCGGTATGCGAGCCTCGCTTTCGGCGCATAACCTGTTCCGGCGGGCCCTTGGCGACAATCTTACCGCCGCCGTCCCCACCCTCCGGACCCATGTCTACGACCCAGTCCGCCTCCGCGATGATATCGAGATTGTGCTCAATGACGATGACCGTGTTGCCCGCGTCCACCAGCCGATGCAGGACCCTGATCAGTTTCTCTACATCGGCCATGTGCAGCCCGATGGTCGGCTCATCAAGCACGTACAGCGTGTGGCGGGCCTTGAGGTGCAATCGCTCCAAACGCGGCCGTGCCTTTGACAGTTCCGCTACCAACTTGATTCTCTGCGCCTCGCCACCAGAAAGCGTGGGGCTCTGCTGCCCCAGAGTCAGGTAACCGAGCCCAACATCCTGCAGAAGCTGCATGGTATACGCCAACTTCGGATGAGCCTCGAAAAACGCCGCGGCTGCATCGACGCTCATTGCAAGAATCTCCGCAATATCTTTATCACCGTACTTGACTTCGAGTGTCTCGCCGTTGAACCGACCCCCGGCGCAGCGGTCGCAGCGAACCCGGACATCGGGAAGAAAGTTCATCGCTATTTTCTTCACACCCTGACCTTCGCAATAGTCACAACGACCACCGGTTACGTTGAATGAAAACCGTCCCGCTCCATATCCTCTCAATCGGGCTTCCGGCGTTTTCGAGAATAACCTTCGCACCTCGTCCCAGACTCCGATATACGTTGCAGGACACGAGCGGGGAGTCTTTCCGATAGGTGTCTGATCAACTTCAAGGGCTCGATCAATAACCTGCCAACCTTCGAGACCTCGGCAGCCAACGAGCCCCTTTTGGCCGCGAGTTCGAGCCAACGTCGCCTTGAGATTCTCGAAGAGCACCTCCCGGATCAACGTACTTTTTCCACTGCCGCTCACACCGGTCACGCATGTAAGTGTGTTAAGTGGTAACTCCAAATCGATTCCACGCAGGTTGTAACGCTCGGCGCCGACCACGCGCAGTCGCCGTGACCCATTGCCACGAGTAGGACGTCGTGCCCCCTCGAGAGGATGGGTTAGCGGATCTGCCAGCATTCGACCGGTGATCGAACGCGGCGATTTCAGAATATCGGACAGCTCACCCGCCACGACGACCTCCCCGCCCCCGACGCCCGCACCCGGCCCCAGATCAATGACGTGGTCCGCTCGACGTATGGTCTCTTCGTCATGCTCAACGACAACGACGGTGTTGCCTTTCGCCGTGAGTCGCTCCATGGTCTCCAGCAACAGGTCATTGTCACGCGGATGCAAACCAATGGTTGGCTCATCGAGGATGTAACACACTCCCCGCAGATTCGAGCCGAGCTGCGCGGCGAGCCGGATGCGCTGAGCTTCACCGCCGCTCAGCGTGGGAGCCGCCCGATCCAGAGTTATGTACCCCAAACCAACGCGCTCGAGAAACTTCAAACGACTTTGCAACTCCTCGAACACGTCTTTCGCGATCTGTCGCTCACGGTCGTTGAGTTTGATTCTTTCAAAACGCTTCAATGCACTCGTCACAGAAAGGGCTGCGTACTGAGCAACGCTCCGGCCCTTGAATCGCACGGCCAGCGCCTCTGGTCGAAGTCGCTCCCCCGCACACGCCCGGCAGACTTTCGGATCACCATCCCAGCCCTCCAGCCACCGAGTCTCCTCCCCGGTCTGCTCACTATCAAAGTCCTCCAACTCTAGCCCTGTGCCACAGCAACGACTGCACCAGCCATGCTTCGAATTGTAGGAAAAAAGCCGAGGGTCCAAGTCTTGGAAGCTACGATGGCAGCTCGGACAGGCCCGTTTGACCGAGAATAGCCGTCCTCCCTTCTTTCGACCCTCGAGCGGAAGTACTCGAACCATGCCAGTCCCATGTTCCAGGGCGCGCCTCAACAGGCTACCCATGGTTTTCTCAGCTTCGGGCGAAACGCGAACTTCTCCCAAGGGAAGCTCAATATCATGCTCCCGGAAACGATCGAGCTTTGGCCAGTCCCGGGTCCGAACAAACTCGCCGTCAACCAGTAAATCGTCAAATCCCTTTTTCGCGGCCCACTCGGCCAGCTCCTTGTAGTAACCCTTTCTACCTGCCACCAATGGGCTCAGCAGGACCACCCGTCGGCCCCGGAAGCGCGACATTAGTTGGCCGAGTATCGCCTCGCGGCTCTGGGCGCTGATGGGAACCTCACAGTCCGGACAGTATTGGACACCGAGCTTTACAAAGACCAAACGCAGGAAGTGGTAGATCTCGGTCAGCGTAGCGACAGTGCTCTTACGGCCTCCCCTACTCATGCGCTGCTCGATCGCGACGGTTGGGGGAATCCCGAATACCGCATCCACGTCCGCGCGACTCGCCGGCTGGACAAACTGGCGAGCGTACGCATTCAGCGACTCCAGATATCGACGCTGTCCTTCGGCAAAAAGAATATCGAATGCGACCGTACTCTTTCCGCTACCACTGACACCGGTGATAACGGTGAATCGATCGCGCGGTATCAATATGTCGACGTTCTTGAGGTTGTGCTCTCTCGCTTGAACGATCTCAATTCCTCCGTTCAAGCGCTTCCTCCTTTTAGAGGTTACAACCGGTTGTGTCGTTGGAGTGCCGCCTGTCTCTTCCAGGTGCGATGCCAACGCCCGTCCTGTGTAACTCTCTTGGATGCGGGCAAGTTCCACCGGCGTGCCCACAGCTATGACCCGCCCACCATCGGCACCCCCTTCTGGGCCCAAATCGACTATCCAATCAGCGCAACCGACCACATCCAGGTTGTGTTCTATCACCACCACGGAATGGCCGCTATCGATAAGCTCGGAAAACGCCAGAAGCAATTTATCGACGTCGGAGAAATGTAATCCCGTCGTAGGCTCATCGAAGAGAAAAAGCGTGCGCCCCTGATTCCGTTTGCCCGCCTTCGCCAAATGACCCGCCAGCTTTAGTCGCTGAGCCTCTCCACCAGAAAGTGTCGGAACGGGCTGGCCTAGAGTCAGATAGTCCAAGCCTACGGCGTTCAGCGGCCGGAGCCCTCTAATGACGGCAGTGTCCCCCGCGAAATAGTCCATAGCCTCGGCGACGGTCATCCTCAGCACGTCGGCAATGGATTTAAAACCGCCTGCCTCGT
>Ga0315339_1001128_pt1 | contig 25691 bp, 29 predicted proteins | sample ASW17metaG_FD_204514 | JGI IMG/M metagenome (GOLD analysis project Ga0315339, IMG submission 204514) | Ammonia-oxidizing marine archaeal communities from Pacific Ocean, United States - ASW #17 | ecosystem: Environmental > Aquatic > Marine > Oceanic | place: USA: California | collected 2016-12-05 | reverse complement strand
CTAAGTTATACAAATAGCAAGAATCTATATCACCTACCCTAGGATCTATATCTCTGGGCACAGCTATATCAACGAAAAACATAATCGATTCTGCTCTTTGTTCTTGAACTCTTTCAATCTCCTTCTTGTTTATAAGAAAATCTGGTGATCCAGTAGAACAAAAAACAATATCAGAAGTCAACAAGTGATCGCTAATACTTTCTATAGGAATAGGCCTACAGTTATTTTTGTCGGCGAAAGTAATTGCATTCTTTATATCTCTACTTGCAATCAAAACTTTAGAAAGACCTTCTGTTTTTAAATTGGATATCAGAATCTGGCTAATTTCACCAGTACCTAAGACTAAAAGTGTTCTATTATTTAAATCTTCGAACAACTTTTTACTTAACTTTGTTACAAGGGACCCAATTGAATCAACCCTACTACCTAATGATGTTTCTGACCTAACTTTCTTTGCAGCAAAAAGTGATACTTGTATTAGTTTGTGAAGTGACTTTCCTATTACTTGAGCAGCGCTAGCTATCTTATAACTCTCTCTTATTTGATTAATAATTTGAGGTTCCCCAAGTAACATGGAGTCTGAACCCGATGCTACCTTAATTAAATGGTATGCCGCATCTTTGCCGTACATAAACTGATAAGTTATTGGTGTCTTGTTCAGAATCGGGACCTTGTGGAAATTTGAGATAAATTTAATTATTTCCGAATCTATATTTTTAATTTTAGTTGATACATAAATCTCAACCCTATTACACGTAGAAAGAATAAAGCATTCTTCTATACCATCGATTTCCTTAAGCTGCTTTAAGGCATGGGGGAGTGAGTCTTTATTGAAAGAAAAACTTTCTAGAAATGATATCTCAGAATTATTATGGTTAATTGTTAGAACTGACAGCATTAGTGTTTTCCTTCATATGAGCGTTTTCCCAGGATTCCTGTTCTGTTGAAAAATATTTTAACCTAGTTTTCTTGTACTCTTTTGAACTATAAAGTGAATCATAATCGGTAATTCCAGACATATCCGAAAGAGACTTTATTATCGATTCACAATCTTTGGATGATCTACCATGAACCATCGTAAACAATGAATATGGCCAATCTGGATATGTTGGCCTTCTATAACAATGACTAACAGACTTAAGGCTCGACATAACAGGAGCAACTTCTTCTATTTTATCTACCGGAACTTTCCATACACCCATTGCGTTAGCTCTAAACCCTGCTTTTCTATGATGAAGTATGGCAGCAACACGTCTCATAACTCCCTTACTATTAAGTTTACCTAAACAGCTAATAAGCTCTTGAGTTGTAACTCCCGCTCTTTCGGCTAGGTATGAATATGGGTTTGATATTAAAGGAAAATCTTCTTGTACCTGTTTTATAATTCTTGTATCAATCGCTGACAAATCATAGTCTTTTGAAATATTTTCTTCACCATAAAACTTGTCGTCTTTCAAAGAAAGAGAGTCTTTTCCTGTCATATCCAATTTAACACCAATTTTATATAATTTAAGTGTTGGAAGCATCCTTGTTGATTTTGCACTAGAAAGCTTAGTTAGAATATCGACTGTACCTTCGAGTCCTATTTTACTATCCGGTGGAACAGCAAGTGTAAACCAAAGATTGTAGAAGTGATTTCTTTTGTAGTTATGAGTTACACCAGGATGTTGATTTATAACTTCTGCAGCTTTATCAACATCAGAATCTTCAAAAGACATTGCCACCAGCGTTGATTTATATTTCATGCTTCTTGTATCAAAAATTGCACTTATCTGTCTTATATAGTTAATATCTTTAAGCTTTTGAATTCTTTCAATAACCTCAGCCTCTGAAATTGATAGCCTCTCTCCAAGCTCAAAGAAAGGTCTCTCCGAAATAGGAAATTCGGATTGCAATAAATTTAAGAGTTCGTTATCAAGTGAGTCTGCTTCTTTTTTCATTTCCATAAGAATACCTGAAATTAAATTATACCATTAGGTGGCATAAGGAATATCTCATCCACATTTACTGACTTAACCTTAGTTATAGAATCAAATAATATATGCGCGACTTCTGCATCATTCATCATGTCTGACCTATCCCATTTACCATCAAGATTATTCCAAATTGCTGTATCGGTTGCACCAATCTCGGCATGTATAACCCTGACCTGCTTAGGTCTCATTTCTTCCCTTAAAGCTTCTGTAAATCCCTTTAGTCCAAACTTAGAAGCACAATATGCAGACCAATTTGGGAAACCACTCCTTGAAGCCAATGACCCCATGTTTAATATAACAGAATCTTTTTTTAAAAGAGTGAGCATGCTCTGAGTAAGATAGAAGACTCCTGTTAGATTTACGTCTATAATTCTTTTCCAGTCTTTGGCTTTAATCTTACTTATTGGGTTTAAAACATTAGTCCCGGAGTTGTTCACTAAATAATTAACCTTTTTAAAGTGCTTCTTTACATTGGTTGAAATTCTTGCGATATCTCTTTGTGAGCTTACATCGCCCTGGTAACAGATTAAATCTTCAGAGTATTCGCTTAGTTCGCGTTTTAACAAATTAACCTTTGATTTACTCCTGGAGAATGTAACGACCTTGACTCCTGCTTTAAGAAACATTGAGACCATTTTCTTACCTATTCCACTTGTCCCTCCACTTACAACTGCTACTTTCTTTGTCATTATTAGTTCCTGTGGTTACCTATAAGGTTTAAAAATTCTGCCCTAGTTCTTTCGTCGGTTCGAAAATATCCTAGAAGCTTACTTGTAATAGTATTAGTATCCGAAGTCTTTACACCTCTCATTTCCATACATAAGTGTCTTGCCTTAAGGACTACTGCAACTCCTTTGGCCTCTAAGTTTTCTTGAAGGTAGTCAGCAACTTGATTGGTAATCCTCTCCTGATTTTGAAGTCTTCTAGAAAAAGTCTCAAGGGTTCTTGCTAGCTTACTTAATCCGACAATCTTTTTATCTGGTATATAGGCAATATAGCCCTTTCCAAAGAAAGGGAGCAAATGGTGCTCACAAAACGAATAAAAAGGTATATCCAACTGCACTATCATCTCATCAGTTTTTTCAGCATCAAAAGTTGTCATATTAAAGGTGGGAGGGTTTAAAAACTCATCAAAAGCACTCAAATATCTTTTTGGCGTGTCCAAGAGACCTTCCCTTTTGGGATCCTCTCCAATAATTTGAAGCAGTCTAATTACCGTGTCATTCTGATCCTCATCAAGTTTCTTCTCAAAGGGAAAATTAACCCAGTCTACATTTGAATCCTTTTCAAAAAGAGCAACAAACTTCTTCTTTGGAAATAGTTTTTTAAATTTCTTTTTTGTAGATCCTGAGTCGATAATATCATCTAGTATTAGGTCTGCCTCTTCAGGATTTACAACATTTATAGCATTAAAAAAACCTGACAATATCATTCCGTTCTTTGGAACACCATAAATCTTGGTTTTCTTATCAATTTTATATTTCTTTTTTATATATTCTATTCTTGAAAATATATCATCCCAAGTTAAAAAAATATTTTTTTTCATTTTCCTTCCTTATAATCAAAAAAATTTTCTGAGGTTTCCCAAAGTCTAACATGAGAGAGATATGATGGCTTTGGTATTAGTACAACAATTTTATCCCACAAATACTTTGCAATATTCTCACCTGACGCTCTTACTTCAGAGAAATGATCGATCTCTATGTCGAGCCTTTTGTGATCAAGTTCGTCTACAACTACCCCTACAAGTTCATCAAGCTTATTTATATCTATAATCATCCCAGTTTCAATATCAATCTCTCCACCTATAGTTAGCTCTAAAGAATAATCATGGCCATGGCCATTAAGATTATTGCACTTACCGAAGATTTCCAAGTTCTTCTGATCAGAAAACTTGTCATTATGTAGTCTGTGTGCGGCACTAAAAGAATATACTTTAGTTAAAGAACAATTACTCTGCATCTTCATCCATCCAATATTCAACAAACAAATCTTTTGTTTCGTAGAGTCTAACTTTCTTCAGCTCGCACTCTTCATTTGACAACTTCTCTGATATGCACTCATATAAAACTTTAGCAAAATTTTCTGTTGTAGGAATTAAATCATCAAAATAGTCAGTATCAACATTAAGAAATTTATGATCAAACTCTTTAAGAGTATCTTTCAAAATAGGTTTCAACTTATATATATTTATAATCATTCCTGTATCATCGTCAACTGGCCCTTGAACTGTAGTCTCTAAAACATAGTTGTGTCCATGACCATACTTACTAGTACACTTTCCAAAGACTTCCAAGTTCTTTGATTTGGACCATTCTTCTTTCCAATATCTATGCGAAGAAGAGAACTCGATCTTTTTTGTTAAAGTTGTATATTCACCCATAAGTCTGTAAGGATAACATTTAATTATAAAAAATTTAGTCTCAATTAATTAGATTAGTAGAACTCTACTTAATTACTTCTATAATCCTCTCCATTACCTCTAAAGGACTTTGTTTTCCAACTGGATTAGGAGTAATTATAGGCAAATCTGCACCAGCTTCGACAAATTTCGCCAAGGTCTCTTTACACTTACCTATAGGACCTACTAGGGCAAGGTTACTAACTAACTCTGGCGTTAGAGCCTCTGCTGGGTTCATACCATCTTCAATGTTCTTAACAACATCCTCATAGCCACTCAATTTGAGGACTCTTTGATAGAATGGAAGTCTAGCGTAGCCAGAAAGTCCCTTAATTGCACTTTCAACAGCTAAATCAATATCCTCAGATATAAAACAAGGAAGGCCAGTTGTCATAGTAAAATCAGAAGACAAGCTTGAGGAAGCTCTACCTTTTTCCACGCAAAGTTTTAATTTCCTTAAATGTTCTGCACTTGCCAGATAGGGCATTAGACCATCTGCGACCTCACCGGCTAGCTCTGCAGTTTTCTCTGTTAATCCAGCAATAAAAATGGGAGCTACTGGGATCTTTCTCTTTAGACTAATTTGATCAGAAGATCCATCCATATAAGATCTTACTGAATTAACATAGTTCTTCATCGATTCAATTGGATCGCCCATGTCGATTCCAAGTCTAGCATTAACTGGCTTATGAGAAACCCCAAGTCCCAGAATTAGCCTACCGCCAGTAAGCTCTTGAATAGTCATAGCTTCTGCAGCACACATAACAGGATGCCTTAAATATATATTAGCTATCCAGGTTCCAACTTTTGTTTCCTTAGTATAGCTTGCAAAGATTTGAGCATTGGACAAAGAGCTATAAGGTGGTACTTCGGGTGAAAGCAAAGCTTCTACTGGCGAGTCCTCGGCCAACTTGGCAATACCTATTAAATTTTCTACTGAACATCCCCATACTGGTGTTGTTACTGCTACTCTCATTTTTAGTCCTCCTGCAAATATTATATAATCTTAATCTAATAACTTAATTAATTCATCCATCATTTCCATTGGTGACTGACTTCCCACGGGAAAAGGAGTCAAAATTGGAAGAGTTGCTCCATTCGCATATTGAGCTTCAAGCTGCTTCCTACAATCTTGCGGTTTGCCATATAGCGATAATTGATTTAGAAGTTCATCAGAAATCGCCTCTTCGGCTGGAATTCCTGCTTCGAGCTTTTTAACATCCTCACCAAAACCACTATTTGTAAGAACTCTTTTATACGAAGGCCTTAATGCTTGCCTGCCGACACCAACTCGTGCCGCCTTTAATGCTTCATCTGTATTATTAGAAAGAAAAACTGGTATTCCACTAGTAAATTCAAACTTCTTATCGCCTGATTTTGACTTTGCTGACGAATATAGTTTCTTTAAGTGTTTCAAATCCGCAAGATATGGCATAATACCATCAGCTAAATCACCAGCCAAAGCTGCTGTTCTTTCAGTTAAACCAGTTATGTAGATATCGAAAACTGGAACATTTCTCTTTATTGGAACCTTCTCGTAATGATCTGAAGTACCATCAGCATAAGACCTAAGTTTTACGACGTAGTCCCTCATCGACTCATATTGATCTCCCATGTCAATTCCGAAAATATCATTTACTGGCTTGTGGGAGTTACCTAGTCCCAAAATCATTCTTCCTTCTGAAACTTCTTGAACAGTGATAGCTTCAGCTGCGCACATAATAGGCTCTCTCATATATATATTCGTAACCCATGTACCAACTCTAATCGACTTAGTTGCCTCAGCCATAACATGTGCATTTCCAATTGCGCTATAAATTGGAACTTCAGGGGAAAAAATTCCATAAAATCCAGCCTGCTCAGCTTTTACAGCTATGCTTCTAAGCTCTTTTACACTACATCCTCTTATTGGTGTTGTAATTCCTAATTTCATTTTTTAGTCTCCTCAATATTGATTAACTATATCTCTATAATATTCTGGCCTGAGCTCACCCTCTGCTTTCTTGGCGATAATGTTTTTTATTTTCTTTACGGTTTTATCTTTATCTCTAGGATAGATAGCTTTAATAGGAAGATAATTAGAAATGTGATTTGAAAAGAAATGTCCATTAGTCAAAACTGTATTCTCAGCAATTATCTCCAGTTCTTTAAGAATCTGAAATTTGTCCGGAAGCTCAAATTCACCTTTTTCCCAAGCCTCATAAATTGGGGCCCCTGGCCTTACTTGAAGTGACAATAGACCTACATAGTCTGGATCGCCTTGAGATAACATATCTGCAGTTTCATAAGCATGGACAAAACTTCTCTCTTTTCCCCCTACACCCAGAAGTACCATTCCAGAGACTTTAATACCTGCCTCTTTTAACCTCTTCATAGACTCAATAGTCTTACTCTTATTCGCACCTTTTTTAATTCTCTTAAGTGTTATATCGTCTCCACTTTCAAATCCAATATAGACCATATCAAGACCAGAAGCTGCCAATTCTTTCAACTCTTGAGGTTTTTTTCTAAGAATATCACCCACATTTCCATAAATAGAAACTTGTCTGACGTTTTGATTAGACGCATATATAGTCTTAATAGTTTTTACTAATAATTTCACTGGAAGCACTAGGGCATTCCCATCAGCTATAAAAGCTTTTTCATAAGAAGAACTAGAGTTTTCAGCAATAATTTGAAGAATTTCCTTTTCGGACCTCATTCTAAACTTTTGATTAGACTGCCTATACATGGCGCAATATGTGCAAGAATTATGGGAGCATCCCACAGTGGCCTGGACGAGCAAACTGTTAGCTTCACTAGGAGGTCTAAACATTGGTTGTTCAAAATTAATCATTTATTCAACACTCTTCCATTAACAAGTATAATTATATATACTAACATTTCATATGAGCTTAGTTAAAGAATTAATTATCCAAAAACTACCCCCTAAAGCTCAAGAGCTTCTTGAGAAATACAAGTTAGAGCCCAATGAACTTGAGGCACTACCTTATGTTATTGGGATATTCCTTTTTATAGTTTTTCTGATTGGACTTATTAGTCTAAGTTATGTCCTCTATTAACCAGCTATAAAGAATAGTTCCAACTTCATCTTTATTAATTTTATTATTTGTATTATCGTAGATCGATTCGTCAGATTCTTTAATAGTTAGAATTAACAACTGTCTAAACTTCCGGTTTGATTCATCTATTACGCTTCCAAGAACAACGCAGGTCTCTTCTTTTTCATAAAGAATAAGAGCTTTAGACTTAAATTGGATATAAAGAGCGTCTGAATTACTCTTTATATTAGATAGATGGTTTAGGGCATTATGGTCTATATCAAGGACATAAAGGTCTCGACTTGAAAAAGACTTCCTAATAAAAGAAAAAAAACTAAAAAATTTACTCATTTTAAAAAAAATCAAATATGTTAATATTTTAATTATTACATGATTTTGAACATAAAGTCTCCATCAACCTTTATTACAGAAGTGTCTACAATTAGTAAACTATCTAATTCAATTGTTTCAACTAAGCTTAAAGTTGTATTTAAAGATGGTTTTTTTTATTTAACTAGACGAAATAAGAACTCCAAGTGGTACAACAACCTTCTATCTAACAGATATGCTGAGATTAGGATTAACAACAAAAACATAGTAACTTCCGCTGAAGAGATGGTTGATGAGGATGAAAAGAAGGAAGTATCTTCAATCAAATATGCAGATAAAAGACGAGAAGACAATAGATATGGTTTTAAATTGACAATCGAGGATGGATCCAGAAAATAGCTACACTATACGGAAATATAAATAATTTAAAAAGCATAGAGAAAAAAGAACTTCTAAGCCTATTTAGAAAAAAAATTAACACTCAAAGTGTTATATCTAAAGAGTTCCTTAATAATCTATCAGAAGTTCATAACACTATAAACAAAAATATTAATCTAGTTATTAACCATAGGGGAAAAATCGACCTAATATTTATTGGAGAAATATGGGAGGTTGAAGATTATATATCCCTAAAATTTGGAGATAAAAATGTAGGAAATTCAAAAAGGATGATAACAATTTCTAACCGAAAAAACGAATTTCAAAAGAATGAAAAGGTATCTCTAATTAATTCTAAATTTATAAACTATCTTTTAATACGAAGATTAAAAAATAATAGTAATTTATTTTCTATTTGCTACAAAAACATTAAGATGAAAGATGGAAATTTTTGGAAAGTTGATACTTTTAATGACATAAATACTCTCAATGAAGACTCTCTTTGGGCCTTTGGTGAATCAAGCAAGGGAAAGAAGAAGGAAATGAAACAGAATAAATTAAATGAAAAGGTTTATTTGGTTGGAGTATCTATTCAGAATAAGAAAGAACTTAATAATTCAATGCAAGAATTAATTGAGCTATCTAGCTCATTAGGAAAAGAAGTAGTTGGATCTGATGTTCAAGTTAAAAAGGCTTATGATTCCAAGACCTTGGTGGGTAAAGGATTTCTCTCTGATGTTCTATTGGAAGCTGAATACAATGATGCAAGTAAGATTATTTTTAATAAAGAGCTTTTGCCTTTTCAATCTAAAGAGATTTCTAAGCTTACGTATATGGATGTTTCTGACAGGACAGAACTAATACTTGAGATATTCAAAAAAAATGCTGAGTCTAAAGAGGCACATATTCAAATAGAGCTAGCAAGACTTAAATATGAGCTTCCAAGGATTGCAGGATCGGGCAAAAACTTCTCTCAAATCGGAGGCGGTATAAGTTCGAAAGGTCCGGGTGAGAAGAAGATCGAACAAAGGAGAAGGTACCTAAGAAAGAGAATTGGACTTCTTGAGAAGCAGATAAATGCTTTAAGTTATAGAAGGATGCAAAATAGATCAAAAAGAGAGAAGAATGAGCTGTTCTCAGCTACTTTGATTGGTTATACCTGTGCAGGCAAATCGACACTTTTTAATAAATTGACTAAATCTAATGTACTAGAGAGCACGAAGCCTTTTTCGACTCTTAATCCTACAACAAGGCGAACTTACCTCTCCGATAAGACTGAAATACTTCTTAGCGATACGGTTGGATTCATTACAGACTTACCTGAAGACTTAATATCGTCATTCAGAGCAACTCTAGAAGAGATAAATCAATCAGACCTCTTGATACACATAGTAGATTGTTCCACTAAAGACTTTGAAGAAAAGATTATATCAGTTGAAGATACACTAATCCGAACTAAGTTAATTGACCATAAGAGAATTATTATTTTTAATAAAATTGACTTAGTTAGTTCTGAAACTCTCGATTATATAAAAATGAAATATCAGCAACCATGTGTTTCATCTTTAACAAATGATGGAATAAATGAAGTAAGAGCTGAGATTGAAAAAATTATCAAATCTAGCGTAAAAAGTCAGAAAGTCGCTAATCTCTAGTGGTCAGACTTCCGCTTTTTATCACTTTGGTTTGTGAACCATTCTGAACTTCAAACTTTAATAAATTCGAATCCTCACTATCTTTCCATCCGTTAACTTTTAATTTGTCGCCAGGCCAAACTGGGCTAGAAAATCTTAAGGATACAGAAGAAATCTTTTCTGGATTAGAGCTTAAATATTTATCGATTATGTTGTCCATCACCATAGCCATAGTACATAGGCCATGAACTATTATACCTTGAAGCCCCGCCTTCTTTGCAGTCTCTTTATCAAGATGTATCGGATTCTTATCCTTTGATGCCTCCGCATATTTATAAGTAATACCCTCTTCTACATCAAACAAACCTTCTAAACAATACTTAGGTTCCTCTTGTGGCTCCCTTGGTGTCTTTTTTTGCTTTGGAGGTTCATTCTTTCTTAACTCCTTAGCTTTAGCAATTTCAGAATCTGAAGCACGAATAAAGAGAGTCCAAGAGGAATCTCCTACTTCCTTTTTATCAGCGTCTAAATGAAAGACTTTAAGCCTTAATATATTATTAAGTCCTTTTTGTTGTATGTTCTCTATTACTGCATAGGAATCTATTGTTTCACCAAATTTAATTAGTCTAGAAAAATTCATCGTCTGCTCACCGTGCACAAGCATTAAAACACTTCTCATCATTTCATCTGAAGACTCATATAAATCTTCCATCTTCCAAATGCTCTCTACTAATTCTATCTCCTGTACAACATTAAATATATGAGGTGCAACATTGTTATTCTCATAGTAAGGATTAGATGATCCTATCGAGGAGAGATAAGACAAAACACTATCCTTGTTAATCTCCTCGGAAAAAACATCAGTTTTATAACCAATATAATCAGTATTTAATCCCATAATTTACCACCCTAATCTAAAGATTCTAATATATTATCATACCTCTTCCTCTTGTCTTCATAAGAGGTCAAAGTTCTCCCTAGTACTATATAATCAGCTCCCAAACTAAAAGCTTCTTTCGGAGTGACTATTCTTTTTTGGTCATCATCAGAAGAATCTAACCTTACTCCTGGTACTAATATTTTAACTTTATCACCAAAATTTTTTCTAATTGGGTCAACCTCTTCACCTGAACAAACCACTCCATCAATGCCAGCAGCGATAGATGTTTCAACTAGCCTTAGAACATTGTCTTGGACTGTACCTTTTAGTCCAATAGCCCCCAACTCCTTGTTATCAAAACTTGTTAATATTGTGACTCCAAAAACCTCTGGTCGGCCAAGATAACTTAGTTCTTGATTTTTATTTAAATTTAGCCGCTGAATAATTTCATTATTTAGATCATCAATCCTTCTTACTACAGAAGAGATAGCTTTAGGTCCTGCGAGGCAATGGATAGTAAAAATTTTTGTATTAATCTCAAAAAGAAATCTTAAAGACTCAGTCATAGTGTTTGGAATATCAAAAAATTTAAAATCAAACATTACAGTAGAATTAGATTTCTTAATTGCTTGAATCAATTTAGTAGAGTTCGGAAGGAAGGCTACTGGTCCAATTTTAAGAATCTGGATTGGTGGGACCAATTCATTAATCAATGAAAGATTATCTTCAATTTCACTACTATCGAGTGCCAATATAATTCTATCAGAGTAGTTCATCTATTTTTTCTCTTATTGCTTCAAAATTATTTTGATCTAGTTCCAGAACTTCCCCAGAAAGTCTATCCTTAAACTCTACAACTCCCTTAGCCAAAGATTTTGGACCTATTCTTAGTTGAAATGGAATTCCTATGAGTTCTGCATCTTTAAATTTCACACCTGGGCTTTCTGCTCTATCATCTATTGCAACATCATAGCCAAGATCTAAAAGATAATCATACAACTCTCTTGCTTTTAAAAGTGCTTCCCCTTCTTTCTTGTCAGTGGAAATAACAACAATCTGAAAAGGTGCCAGGGCCAATGGAAATCTGATTCCATTCTCATCATTGTTTTGTTCTACTGCTGCTGCAACAACCCTACCTACTCCTATTCCATAACAACCCATGAAATAATTTTTTTCTTTACCGTCTTGATCGGTGAAAGTTGCGCTCATACTTTCACTATACTTTGTACCAAGCTTAAAGACATGACCAACCTCTATTCCACGCGTAGAAGTTAAAATACCAGAGCAATCAGAAGACAAACAGCGGTCACCGTCAACAGCTTCTCTCAGATCTGAGAACATAGCTTTTTCACTTCCAATCTCCTCGATATTTAAGGATTCCCAGCAAACATTTATATTATGAAAGTTTAGCTTATTAGCACCGGTAGCAAATCCCTTCAGCGGTTTTATTGAATAATCAGCATATATTGGGATATTTAGATCTACAGGCCCACAGAACCCTTTGACTATATTAGCCTCTTTTAAGACCTTTTCGCTTGCAAGTTCTAAAAAGTTCACACCCAGGACCTTCTTAAGTTTTGTTAAACTTAATTCATGATCACCACGAATTAAAACCGCTATTAATTGACCATCTGCTTCCAAAACTAAAGTTTTCACTATCCGGTCACTCTTTAGACCCAAAAATTCTGCTACTTCATCAACAGATGTCATATTTGGCGTCTCAACTTCCACTAAAGATTCCAGATTTTCTGACTGTTCTACGGGTTCAACTTCATTGCAGGGTGCGGTTTCAACGTTTGCGGCAAAATCACACAAATCACAACTTAGAACAAGGTCTTCACCTGTTTCTGCTAAGACCATAAATTCATGAGAAAAGCTTCCACCAATATTACCTGAATCAGCCTGAACAGCCTTATATGTTAGGCCACATCTGTCAAAAATATTCCTATAGGCACTAAACATGTTCAAATATGATTTTTCCGCTAGCTCTTCATTAACATCAAAACTATATGCATCTTTCATAGTAAATTCTCTTGCCCTCATGACTCCGTATCTAGGCCTAATCTCGTCTCTAAATTTTGGTTGTATTTGATATATAGTAAGAGGAAGATTCTTGTAAGACTTAGCTTCTCTCTCTACCAAGTCAGTTACCACTTCTTCATGAGTTGGACCTAAGCAAAAATCTCTATCTGCTCTATCTTTAAATCTTAGCAATTCTTTTCCATAGACATCCCATCTACCACTCTTTTGCCATAAATCTGCGGGAGTAACAAACGGCATCATCACCTCTATGGCGCCAGCCTTATTCATCTCTTCTCTTATTATATTCTCTACCTTTCTAAAAACGCGAAGTCCCGTAGGCAAAAAATTGTAGACACCTGCTGCAATTTTCCTTATCATTCCAGCTCTGACCATCAACTGGTGGCTATTAGTTTCAGCATCTGAAGGTGCTTCTTTTAAAGTTGCTATAAGATAACTAGATAATTTCAATTTTAATATTCAAATCAATTAAGATTTTTAATCTCCTCAATAAGTATATCTACCAATTCACTTTCTTTACATGATTTATATAATTTTCCACCTTTGTAGACGAGGCCTCTTCCATCTCCTCCAGCTATACCAATATCGGAACCTATAGCCTCTCCTGGTCCATTTACTATGCAACCCAGAACTGAAACTTTCAATGTCCTTGTAAGCTTTATCTTGGCCACCCTTCTCTCTACTTCTTCAACTAGAGATTGCAGATCTATTTCTAGTCTTCCACATCCGGGACAAGAGATTAGCTCAATACCGTTTTTAAAATGACCCAGTGCTTTTAGTATATTATTTCCCAACTTTACTTCTCTAATTGGATCATCTGTAAGGGAAACCCTTATTGTATCCCCTAGTCCCTCAGAAAGTAGGCTTCCTATTCCAATTGCAGACTTAACAGAACCAACATCAAAAGTTCCAGCCTCAGTTACACCTAAATGCAATGGATAGTCAGTCTTGACTCCGAGCTTTCTATAAGCTTCTTGCATAATTTTAACATTTGAGGACTTAACAGAAATCTTAATCTGATGAAAATTTAGCTCATCTAGAATCTCAATATGTCTTATTGCACTCTCAACTAATGCATCTGAAGTTGGAGAACCGTATTTTTTTAAAATATCCTTCTCTAAAGATCCAGAATTCACACCTATCCTAACTGGTACACCTTCACCTTTAAGTCTTTGAACCACCTCTTCTATTCTTCTTCTATTTCCAATATTCCCTGGATTAATTCTAAGACAATGTATTCCGGACTTAAGGGCTTCAATGGCTAGCCTATAATCAAAATGTATATCAGCCACAATAGGAATATTTGTTTTTTTCACAATACCCCTTAAAGCTTTTGCAGCTTCCATATCAGGAACTGCACATCTAACAATCTGACAGCCTTCAGCTTCTACATTATTAATCTGCAGAACTGTAGCTTCAATGTCACGAGTATCTGTCTTGGTCATAGTTTGGACGGTAATTGGATTTCCAGACCCAATCTTTACATCACCAACTTTTATTGTTCTAGTTTCTCTTCTCATCTAATTTTTAGCTTAGTGAATGTTGAATTAACTGTCAAATTTTTCAATAAAGTGAAAGAATTATTATTTTGTGTATAATACACTCAATGAAAAAAATTATCTTTAAAAAAAATATCAATGCTCCTTCAAATGAAGGAAACGTTTCAAACGTTGAGCTTAAATCATTTAAGAACAAGGAAAAAAAGGAAACAAGCTTTGAATTTACTTCTGAAACAGTTTTAGACGCATTAAAAAATGTAATGGACCCAGAACTACCTGTAAGTATTGTAGATTTAGGGTTGATTTATACAGTTGAAACTGCCGATAATAATATAAACGTAAAAATGTCATTGACGACCCCAGGTTGCTCGATGGGCTCTGCTATAACTAGGCAGGTTGAGAATGTCCTATACGCATTGGGGGCAAAAACTGTAATAGTTGAGATTATTTGGGATCCTCCATGGAATCCAAATATGATGTCTGATGAAGCTAAGAATAAACTTGGAATGTAGATTATGAAATCAAAAGAATCCTTATTAGACTTACTAAAGGAAGTCCCATATCCCGGTTTTACTAGAGATATAATTTCGTTTGGAATAGTTAAAGACCTATCTACAGACAACAATAAAGTTAAAATAACACTTGAGCTCCCAAAAGAAGATCAAGAGCTTGCTCAAAATCTAACATTATCAATAAATAATGCTTTTTCTAGAGAAGGATTGGAATTTCCAGAAATTCAATTCACTACTTATCAGAACAAAAACAGTTCAGTTCAGCAACCAGCAAATTCCCCAGATAGTGAGCCAAACCCTAAATTGCCTAATATTTCAAAATATATTGCAGTTGCAAGTGGGAAAGGAGGAGTCGGGAAATCAACTGTGGCAATCAATCTGGCTTTAGCCTTCTCAAAGAAAATTAAAAACTTTGGCCTAATGGATGCTGACATTTGGGGCCCAAGTATCCCAATGATGTGCGGTATAGATACAAAGCCTATGGCAACCAAGGATGACAAGATACTACCTATTGAAAAGTTTAATATAAAAATGATGTCTATTGGATTTTTATTGAACGAGGATGACACTGTAATATGGAGAGGACCTATGGTTCACGGTGCAATTAAGCAATTCGTAGAAGATGTTGAATGGGAAGGCGTTGATAACTTAGTGGTTGATCTTCCACCTGGAACCGGAGATGCTCATCTTTCACTCATTCAAACTGTTCCATTAAATGGTGGGATTATTGTTACAACACCTCAAGATGTTGCACTCTTAGATGTAAAAAGGGGAATACAAATGTTCCGAAAACTTAATGTCCCCGTATTAGGTGTAATTGAGAACATGAGCTACCTTCAGAATGGTGATGAAATAATAGACATTTTTGGTCGCGGAGGCGGAAAGGCCATGGCAGAAAAATTTGAAGTTCCCTTTCTTGGAGAAATACCTATAGATCCAGAAATTAGAAAAGGTGGAGATAAAGGTGAGCCAATAGTTTACAGCAACCCTGATTCTCCTTCCAGCAAAGCCTTTGAAGCGATAGCAGAAAAACTTCTGTATATATTTTAAATTAACTATAAGATATTATTATATCATTCTAGATAACGCTTATAGGGGTTAACAATGAGTGATGATAAAACATTAATGAACTTTTCTAATATAATTCTTTCCTATGCAGTTAATGCCACTATACACCTGGGATTATCACCTGATCCCGCAACCGGACAGATATCTATAGACCTAAATAGAGCAAAAGATTTAATAGATATTCTTGATGTCCTAAAAGATAAAACTAAAGGTAATTTAACCGAAGATGAAGAAAAAATTATGTCCGAAACTCTTTCAAATCTAAAGAACCTGTATATTAAATCTTTAGATACTAGTAAAACACTAGAGGACGAACCTAAGGTCGAGTAAGTACTCTATTCAGTTATTCCCATCTTTATAAATACTTTTATATCATCTAAGATATGATCTAGCCAGTAACTAACTTGTTTAGAATCAACAACTGTTTTCTTATTATCCTCAATATACTTCTTTAACAACAAGCTAACATCGCCATTAAGATCAGATCTTGCTATCTCGTTCTCAATTAACGCTACTTTTGACTTTATTAAAAGTAAGCTCGTCTTTAAATCGTCTTTATTTACATCTTCATTTACAGATAGAGTCTCTTTAAGTAACAAGACTTCCTTTTCTAAAGGTTTAAAATCAGCAAAAGCTGTACCTGTAAAAGATATAAAAAAGATTGCAAAGATTAAAAAATTCTTCATTTGTATGTCACCTCGTCATTTTCTTTTGTAAATATAGATTTGATAATTATAAAGATTAGTAAGATTAAAAATACTTGCTCTGTAATCATTGAAGAAACCTTAAGTAGAGAGAAACTACTTGAGACATACCTAACAAGCCAACTAGATCCAATATCTAATAAGCAAGATGTGAAAGATATTATTATTATTAAAATTTTATAGCTATCCTTCAACTTGCTAAAAAGCATCAAGTGATTAAGTGTCATCAAGATTATGCCCATTGCAAACAAGTGGAAGTGTGTTTCTTCAACTAAAGAGCCGTAACTTTTAGGCTGTCTGAAAATCTCAGGATTACCAAGATAATAATTTGTTACCGATGATGGAGTGAAGCCAATTTTGTACATAAATAGGAAATTTGTAATTATAAGACCTATAAAAAAAATCAGCGAGAAGAATATAATTAACTTCAAAGCGCTATTCTTATTCAAATCTTTTGTTATATAAAATCTCATTTGATATCCTATCTAATAATAAACTAATTATAGATATAATTATAAAGAGTGGTCATTCTTCTTATCGCAGAAGCTGTTTCATTATATGAAATTGTAGCACCACTAACTTTAATTAAGTCATCTCCTGGTTGCATTTTATCATTAATTGTTTTTGATTTAAACTGCGCAAACCATTTTGGAGACATAACATACTCCTCTGGCTCATAAAACGCTAATACCTGAGTGGATAGAATTCTCCCTTTATTATCAAAAACGATAAATAAAGTCTGGGTTCTACTTCTAAGTAAGTGGGTCTCCAGTATCCCCGACATGATTCTTTTGCCTTTGGATTTTGCTTCATATACTGAATATATTTTGGATTCAAATTTTGCCTTTGATACCCTCTCTAGCTCTTTCGTTACGGACCCTGTTAAAAAAACCTTTTCTTTTCTTACCTCATAATCTCCAAAGTTTTGCTTCAAAGCTGTAGGAACATCTATCAAGACCCCCGCAATTGATGAGGTGGAAAGTAATGTTAAAAGAAAAAAGTTTAGAAGTTTCATGATTTATATCTACTTTTGATTTGGCTTTTGTCAATACTCACCTGGCTGTACCATTTGTAGAAGCTGCTTGTCCCCGCAGAGATTAATACAAGAGTTGCAGCCGGGTGAGTATTACTAAAATTAAACATAGGAGGTGTTTAATTTAGAATATATAGCCAAGACCAAGACTAAGGATTCTGGAATCTCCATTCTCCGCTTTATCTGTGTATCTTGTAACATCCATTTTTAACGCGATATTATAAATCGGCTTAACTGTTAAACCAAAAGTATAATACTGAGTATCAAAATCACTATTTGTGAAAGCCGAAGCATCAACCTCTTCATGGAAATTCAGATTTTCATATCTGTAGAAAGGTGCAACGTACCAATCTGTTCCAAGCATTCCGCCAATGTCTTTAGCTAAACTATAGTAGTAACCTGCTTGTTTTGTACCAAATTTCTTATGAAGATTAGTACCAGTAAGTGTAGCGTTTAATCTAGAAACAGAACTAAATCTGTTTTCATGATAAAGAGCTGTGTATTCAAATGATCTAATTTCACCTGTCACCCAACCAGTCAGCATTCTTACTGACGCGTTAGAATCATTAACTGTTACAGCTGAGCCAGATTTTGGATTAATTTCTCCATCATAGATAGAGAATCCAACATCTAGTTGCTCATTAAGGTGAACCAGAACATGTGCTATATTTGCGAATTCATTACTTACAGTTTCTGAACCCTTACCTCTGAAGTCTCTCATTCCTGCGCCTTGTTTGCTGGATGAAGGATTTTGCCAAGAGTTTACGTAGTACCACTTATATTCAACTTTATCATCCATTAGTGAACCATAGATACCAACACCATTTTCTCTAGATGTGGTTGGAATTAATTTATTCTCAACCCATGGTCTAAATACTCCATGAAATGTTGTAGGTTCATGCATTTCATTCACAATACCAAGCGGTAAAAGTAAAAGACCTGCTCTAAAGCCCAACTTACCGTCAAACTTTTTTGGATCATAATCAATATATGCGAATTCTAAGAATGATTGGTCAACATGTTCAAACTCTAATTCTGTATTTAGAGACCATTCATCATCGAATTTATATCCTACATATAAAACACCTCTATAGGCGTCTGATTTGTCATAATTATCTCCTGCTAAGTATGCTTTGTTATAAACTTCTCCATAACCACCAATAGCAAGTCCTTTCGACGTATTGTAGACTTTTGACGCCGCAGGACCAAAACCTTTTGCTGAGCCAATTTCGCCCCCAAAAAGTTCTTGATTTCTTAATGTTTCAATTTCTTCAGCAAGGATACTAATTTTTTCATCTGTTGAAGCGGATGAAAAAGAAGAGCTATTTAAATCTGCTGACTCTTTAGAAAAAGAACTTGAAAAGGGTACTACCAATAATGCAAAAACAATTATCACTAGTACTCTTAGTTTCTTAAAATGTACCATAATTTCCTCCTTTAAAATGGATATTGTGGATGTTAGACATCCATAATATCCAATATGATACATAATAAATTATTCTTGTAAATAGTTTATGGTAAATTGTTAAATAAAGTTTTAATCTTACCATCCTGAGTCTTCTTAAGTATAAGAACTTTTAGGTCTTCTTTTTCTTTTAAAAAGTTTAAAGCCTTCTCCGTTGGCATAGCTTGAATAGCGGTTGACATTGCATCAGCATAAACAGAATTAGTACTAATAACAGAGACTGATAAGTTTTCTTTTCTCTTAAACACTTTACGTATGGGATCAAAAATATGAGAAAAAGTTTTATTCTCATACTCCACAATCTTAGAGTATTGGCTAGATGTTGAGATAGATAGATTATTTAAATCATAGGTACTATTAATATCAGATGAAAAATCAGGATTTTTTACTGAGACTTTCCATTTTTTCTTATTAGATAAGGTGCTAACGTTCCCACCAAAGTTTATCAATACTTCATTGAATCCGTTCTCTTTAAATTTGGCCAACATTAACATCATAACGTAGCCTTCTGCTATTCCATCCAAGTCTAAAGTAATACATTTTTTTTTCTTAAGTATAGTTCTGCTTTCTTCGTATGTATTTCTGTATTTATCCAGTACCAAGTTATCTAAACCTGAACATTTCTTGCCTTCTCTTAAGGCTGGATTTTGAGATTTGGAATAATTAAGCCCTCCAAGAGTAATATCAAAATATCCGTCAGAGATCTTATTGTAATAGATTGACTTATCAATCAAGAAGTACAAATGGTACGAAATCTTCATTTTTTTTTGAGAATCTAAAGTATTTATTTCTGATAATTCAGAATTTGGATTTTTAGAATTAAATATCAACTCCATAGAACCTGGAATTCTTTGAACGTTTTGAATTACGGAGAAGACTCGCTTCTCTTCTAAGTCAGAATGAACAATAAAATCCAGATTTGTTCCCCAAGCTATAAAACTTTGACTAAATTCTTTAGATAATGATGGGCTTGGAATTAAAAATAAAATCAAAAAAAAACTTATTTTGAATAGATTAGAATTAAATTCTTGCAATCTTTCTTAATTCCCTTTCTCTTTTTAAAATATCTTTCTTTTTTAGCTTTAGCAGACTCTCTACACCGAAGCTTTCAATAGTAAAAGAAGACAAAGCCGAAGCATATACCATTGAATCAATGATCACACTAGTATTAAGAGAAGGAACAACATCTAGTGAGCTAAAAAGCGCTCCTGCATAACTATCTCCAGCACCTGTTGGATCTACCACATCACAAAAAGGATAGCTTGGAACCCAATCAAAACTTTTCTTAGTAACCAGCAACGAGCCGCCGCTTCCCCTTTTCACTATAAGAAATTTTATTCCTATATCTTCTGTCAAGACGCGCATGCAATCGTGTAAAGACTTTTTTCTACCAATCAATCTAAGTTCAAGCTCATTAATTGTAAGAATATCTACTTTCCTTAGTATCTTGAGAAGATCTCTCCTTTTAGAACCGATCCAGAAATTCATAGTATCTAGTCCAACCATTCTAGGCTTTTCATAAAGATCAATAACTTTATTCTGAAGAACAGGGTCTATATTAGCTAGAAAAAGTATAGATTTTTTTTTCTTGTATGAGTCGGGAATTTCAGGTGAAAAAGACTCAAAGACATTTAAATTTGTAAAGTTTGTCTCAGGATCTTCAGAAAAACTATTATACTTACCACCCCAGCTAAAAGTTTTACCAGTCTTTACGACTAGACCTTCTGTAGAGATTGATCTTTTATTAAGAGTTTGAATTGTTCTCTTTGGAAAGTCTCTTCCAACAACAGAAACAATATTTACTTTTGTCTTAAAGCTAGCGGCAAGCGAAAAATAAATACATGATCCACCAACTATTCTCTTTCTTGAACCTCTTGGAGTTTCTATATCATCGAAAGCTGATGAACCTACAACTATAATACTCATGCTAACAAGTACCTCCTTATAATTGCTGACAACTTCTCTTTTGACTCATCCGTAATTGAATCAATAGAGCTTATAATTGAAGACTGTAATGCATTCTTAATATATTCATCTTTATCGTCTGGAATATTAGCGAGAACCTCAGAAATGACCAGTCTAGCATTCTTAACATTCTTGCTCATAGTGCTAACGACCTCGTCAACTGTTACTGATTCATGTCCTTCATGCCAGCAATCATAATCTGTGCTCAAAGCTAAGGTTGAATAGCACATTTCTGCTTCCCTTGCTAATTTTGCTTCTGGCATATTGGTCATTCCAATAATATCAGCGCCAAGACTTCGATAAAAGTTGCTTTCAGCTAAAGAAGAAAAATGTGGGCCTTCAATGCACACATACGTTCCCCCTTGTTTATAGGGAAAATCTAATTTTTTACATGCATTAGCCATACTTAATGACAATTTCTCACTCACTGGTTTTGCCATAGAAACATGAGCAACTATTCCTTCGTCAAAGAAAGTATTAAACCTATTTTTTGTAAAATCTATGAACTGATCCGGTATTACTATAGTTCCAGGAGGAATATCTTCTTTTAAACTACCGACTGCACTCACAGAAATAATCCAATCAATACCTAAGAATTTTAATGCATATATATTTGCCCTAAAATTGATTTGTGACGGACCTATTAGGTGACCTCTTCCATGTCTGGATAAAAAATATACTTCAATACCATCTTGTTCAGTCTTAAGAATTGAATCAGAAGTAGGACCCCAGGGTGTAACTATATTCAGCTCTTCAGCATTTGATGGATCTTCTATGTCATATAGTCCACTTCCGCCAATAATTGCAATTTTTTTCAATAGAACCTCCAATAAATATTTCGTTTTAATTATACAATGAATGTTTTTTTTATCTAATGACAAAATCTTAATTAAAAAAATTGATAAATAAAAATTGTGTGCTATATTTTTTCTCTATTATTCAATGATATGAGTATTCTAGTTAACAATGAAACAAAATTAATCGTTCAAGGCATCACTGGAAGCCAAGGACTATTCCATGCAACACAATGTCGTGAATACGGCACCAATGTAGTTGGTGGAGTGACTCCTGGTAAAGGAGGAACTCAAGTTGAAGGGTTTGATGTTTACGATTCCGTAGTTGAGGCAAGAACTAAAACAGGTGCTAACGTTAGTCTTATTTTTGTTCCCGCTTCTTTTGCACCTGATGCAATACTAGAAGCAGTTGACGCCGGAATAGAGCTAGTAATATGTATAACTGAAGGTATCCCTACAAATGACATGCTAAAGGTAAAGAAAGTTGTTGATATGTCCTCATCAAGGCTAATTGGTCCTAACTGTCCTGGAATTATTACTCCTGGTCAGGCTAAGGTTGGAATTATGCCAGGATATATTCACAAGGAAGGACGTATTGGTATTATTTCTAAAAGTGGTACTTTGACTTATGAAGCAGTATGGCAATTAACTCAACTAGGAATTGGTCAATCAAGTTGTGTAGGCATTGGTGGCGACCCTATAATAGGATCATCTTTTATAGATATTCTTGAACTTTTTGAGAAAGACAAAGACACTGATGGAGTAATAATGATTGGTGAAATTGGTGGAACTGCTGAACAAGAAGCTGGTCTTTGGATTAAAGATAACTTCACTAAACCAGTTGCAGCCTTCATAGCCGGTGCTACCGCACCAAAAGGAAAAAGAATGGGGCACGCTGGAGCCATAGTTTCAGGAAGCTCTGGATCAGCTGAGGAAAAAAGACAAGTTCTTGAGTCAGTTGGTATCAAAGTAGCTCCTAGCCCTGCAGAAATGGGCGAAACACTTAAATCTCTTCTATAATTCATTTATAATATTATTGTGAATTTTTTCTTTATTTCTACATTCAAGGTCTTATTCTGATGAAAACAAAAAGATTCTTTATTGACGGCCATCAAGATATTGCTTATTCGATACGAGCTAATGATCGACCACTAGATACAAATGATCCAAGATACATGATTACTTTAAGAGAAACTTTAAAATCTAAATTGGGATTAATATTCTCTACTATTTTTGTGTCACATGTTAAAAGAGACAAGAGACACCATGAAGCACTTTTACAATTTAAAGAATATGAAAAAATATTTAGAAATTACGACTCTTTCTATAAAGTAAAAAATAATAAAGATATAAAATTAAAAATTAAAAATAAAATTGGCTTACTATTTCTTATGGAAGGTGCAGACCCAATTAGAAATCTTAAAGATGTAGATATGTTCTACAATAAAGGATTAAGAGTTTTAGGATTGACTTGGAATAAGGAAAATAATTACGCTTTTGGTGCTAGCAAATCGGGGCCACTAAAAAAAGAAGGCTACAAACTAATTGAAGCAATGAATGAAAAAGGTATTACTTTAGATTTGTCTCATCTTAGCTATAAATCCTTTTGGGATGCAATAAATATTACGAGACTTGTACCAATCGCCACTCATTCAAATAGCTACTATCTACGAAGACACAAAAGAAATCTTACTACTTCTCAGTTAAGAGCTATTTCAAATAAAGGTGGAACTACCGGAATCGTTTTATATAATGATTTTATTTGTAAAAAGTCTTCTGTCTCATTTGATGACTTATATAGACAATTCGAATATCTTCTATCAAAATGTGGTGAAGATCATATTGCGCTTGGTTCAGATATAGATGGAGCACCAATTAATGATTTTCCTGGTGGAATTACAAAATCATCTGACCTATACAAAATAATACATATGCTTGAGAAAAAAAAGGTTAATTCAAGAATTATAGATAAATTTGCAGGGGAAAATATTCTGAGAGTTCTATTAACTAATTTAAAGTAGTTTATCGATCTTTTTCTAATTAGCATTTCAAACCAAACAAAGGGCAAGTTAGTTTAACTTGCCCTTTGTCTTGTAATTTTTAGCAATTTAAGCTTACATATCAAAATAGTACTGAATCATTGCACCGAATGTGTGTTTTATTTCATTCTCTTCATCAGCTTTCTTGTACCCAACATGAAAGTGTAAATTGTTGTTGACTAAATAGCCTACAGAGACCTGATAGACTTTATCATCTATTGCTTCGTCTGCTTCTGCAGCTTCATTAGTTTCTTGAGTATATGTACCACCAATATTAAACTTTTTATAGTAAAAATCTAAACCAGTTGTCATATAGTCTCTATCATGTCCATCTTCGCCAGTTAAATGCTCAATCTTCATAAATTCAGTAAGTATTCTCATACTTAAATTTGGAGCAATTAATGATTTATGTGTCAAAGAAATTGAAGATCTCTTTTCATCATTGGTTAGAGCCGTATTATCATTAATGGCAGATGAATTTGCTGAATTGCTTCCTAGATTTTTTGTAGCTTTGGACTGTTTTGCATGTCCTAATTTATAGGAAAGACCGTCTACAAAGTTATTACTTAGTGAGAAAAAATTCTTCCCTTCTAATGAGATAGAATATGATGAGAAATCTTGAGTATTTGAAACTCCACCATCAGATTTTTTAGTTTTTCCTCTATCAGTTATTACAGAATTACTTAATGAAGTTGTATCTTTGAAGAAGGTAGAAACGTCTAATTTATGTGTACCTAAATCTTCAAAATTCTGTTTTAAAGCTATTCCATAACCTAGCCTTTCAACTATTGCATACTCTTCTACTTTCTGATATCCCCATATTCCAGGGAATAGATGATAGTCCAAGCCGACTGAAGGGTTAAACTTCCCTCCATAAAGAGTAATACCGGTATCTGTAGAATAAGATAATATTAGCTTGTTTATAAAAAGCTTATGGTCTTCAAAAAATTTATCCTCAGGAACTTTAGCAGCTGCACCAGCATGTGAGTGCCCGCCTGATTCACCTTCTATCTTAATATCGGTAAGTAAAGAAAGATTTTTATTTAGATTGTATCCTATCTGTAAATGAGAATGGGTATAAGCTTCATCAACTTCTTCCTTCTTTTCATGCGCTTCCGCTATGGTATCAAAGTGCACTTTAAATCCACCATGGATGTAGAACTTTTTATCAGAACTTCCATGACTTGAATGATCATGACTTGAATGATCATGACCCTCATCCGCATCATCTTTCGCATAAGCTAAGTCAGTGCTCACACTAAAAGTTAAAATCGTAAATAGTAATAGTAAAAATATTCTTTGAAACATATAAAATCTCCTTATTAATTTTTATAAATGTTATAATATAACAAAAGTATTTTAAGTGTCAAGTTTTTATAAGTTTACTTATTGGGAAAATAATAATAAATATTATAGCTAGAACTAGGATAACAGTTGGCCCGGTAGGTGTATCTAATAACATCGACACAAATAATCCAAGGATTACTGAAAGCACTCCTATAAGTGAGGAGAAGACAGCCATTTGGATAGGAGATTTTGAAATCTGTCTAGCCGTAGCTGCTGGTATGATTAGCATTGATGTTATCAACAATATTCCAACGATTTTGACACAAGTTGCTACAAAAATTACTAAAAGAGTTAAAAAAACTCCTTGAATAAGATTTGTATTTATTTTTTCGGCTTTTGCCAAATCCTCATCGATTGTTAGCAAAACTAGCTTATTCCATATCGCATATAGCGATATCAAAACAAACGATGTAGCTAGAACAAACCAAATTAGCTCCTCGGATGTGACAGTTAAGATGTCACCAAATAAGTATGAATCTAAGTTTACTTTCTTATTTAATAAGCTTATTGATACTATACCAATTGATAAAGATGAATGGGCTAAAATTCCTAATAAAGTATCATTAGATAAAATTCTTTTATTTT
>Ga0315339_1001126_pt1 | contig 25705 bp, 22 predicted proteins | sample ASW17metaG_FD_204514 | JGI IMG/M metagenome (GOLD analysis project Ga0315339, IMG submission 204514) | Ammonia-oxidizing marine archaeal communities from Pacific Ocean, United States - ASW #17 | ecosystem: Environmental > Aquatic > Marine > Oceanic | place: USA: California | collected 2016-12-05 | reverse complement strand
GCATAGTTCCTTGGGCTATCGGCCACCGACACCGGAGGCATTCGAGCCGTTTTCAGCGAGCTACGGGGCTCCGCCCCTGCGCCCGCCGTAAACGGCCCAGATCCTAACTTAAAAAGTGGTGCAACTTCTGGGGGCAGGTCAACTTCAAAACCGTTGGATCCGAATCGGCAGAGCGCTGGAGCGTCTACCTATGTGACTGTCCCCTTTGAGCCTTGGCCCCTTCCCCTTTCGCCCTTTGACCTCCTGTCTTCCGGACAAGCCAACTGGTGAACAGGCTAAATACGACCGACAGCACTACGACGTTAGAGGTTGTGGCAACTAGGAAGAACGTCGCACTGTGCGGGGCGTCCACTGCCCAAATGGCTATTGTCACACCTGGAGACAGCAGGATAGTTACCGCTCCCATCACAACCCTCTCCCACTGAGTTGATGGAGGAGATACCCTCGCAGCAACGGACGCCGACACAGTTGTCACGGTAATGCCCAACGCTAAAGAAAACACAATGAGTCTTTTGAGCTTCATGAGCTTGCCTTCCAGGAAGAGAGAGTTAGGTCTACTCTTCCTTCTTCGGCTTGAATACGCTCGTTATTCCTTCTCCAAGAGTTTTCTTCTCTTTTTTTGGGGGTGTTTTCGCGACAGCCAAAGTCTGAGAGCTAAAGAACCGACTGAACAGGGTTTGCACAGCTTGCGTTGACTTAGCCAGTTTTTCATCACTGATGAACTTTTCCTGCCAAAGGTGAGCAGCAGCACTAGTCCCCGAGTCTAGGTTTTCCACATCATTGCCGGCGTCGGCATCGCCCCAGCCTGTGTCGGTGACGCGATTGGTAGTGGTGCTGAAGGCGAGCGGCCTGGTGGCGTGCGCGGTGAGGCTACTTTCGGCGATGACGGCGCGGTTGCCGTATTGGTCATATCCGAACTGGCGGCACCAGTGGGTGGCGCCGGTGGTTGTCGGATCCTCATCGCACCCTGACGGGCGCGGCTCTGAGTTTCATGAGGGATCGATTTGGTGGGTCGAAGGGAAAGCCGCGGATCTCAAAACTGAGATTCGCGCTACGGGTTGGTTTCTAGCCCCGCGCGGCACGGTGTAGGACTGGACGAGGAAGCCGCTGCCGACATGCCGAGAGGAGTGATCTTCTGCTCGTGGATGTTGCCGTTGTTGTTGGTAGGCGTGAAGATGTGGGCCGAGGCGGGAAACACGGCGGCAGCCCATAGCGACACGAGCAGCAGCAAGCCGACTGTTGTGCGTCCGCTGCGTGCCGGTCGGAACTTGTGTGGTTGAAATCTCATTCACGATTCAAAAGCAGTAGCCGATTTTCCGGGTTTCGGTCTTGGTGGGCCGGTGACCCTCGATTTGCGTTTGGATCGGCACAGGGCGCTCGTGTGAAACCGGGCTCTGCTTCTTCGCGGTTTCCGTAGCCGATGTGCCGTTCGGTCGCCGGCATCACTCAATAGAGCGGCCGGCGTGGCCGTTGGTGCGCGCGAGCTCTTGGACGCGATGGGTCGCCTGGGCGCGGTCGAGCACGTTGGCCAAGTGTTCAACCAGCGCATGTATGCGATGCCGCTCGCTGCGGTCTTCCAATACTTGCTGCTTGAACTTCAACTCCAGCGGCAGTGCGGCCGCGACGGCGAAGCTCGCCTGTGGCTCGTCGATGGTGAAGTCTTCGGGCATCTCAACGTTGAGCGCCTGCGCCACCTCCACTGCCAGGTTCATCGCCTCCTCGACGACAGCCGGCACAACCGAGTCGGACGATTCGTCCTGGAACAAGTCGATCGTCGCGCGGAGGTATTCCTCTTCGTCGTTGATCTCGAGTACGCGAAAGCGTTGACGCCCGCGCGTCACGATATCGAACCGGCCGTCGTCATACCGCTTGATGACTTGCTCCACCACGGCAGTGCAGCCAACCGATGAGATCTCGGATTCTTCAGCCAGGATCACCCCAAATTCCGACTTCTGCTCGATCGCCTGGCCGACCATTTTCCGGTAGCGCGGCTCAAAGATATGGAGAGGGAGCGGCTCCCCAGGGAACAGGACCACCTGGAGGGGGAAGAGTGGCAACAGTTGCTCACGCGCCATGCTACATTATGGCTTTCCTCCGGGCCGGCAAACAAACCATGAACGACTACGCGGGCAAGACGGCGGTGGTCACCGGCGCCTCGTCGGGTATCGGCCGTGCGCTTTCGCACCAGTTGGCGGCACGCGGCGCACGGGTCATTCTGACCGCCCGGCGGCAGGCCGTGCTCGAAGAAGTCGCCCGTGAGATCGAGCCAGCCGAAGGCATTCCGATGGCGGTCGACCTCCGAGACCCCACCGCCATCACACGTTTGTCAGATGAGATCAAACGTCGCGTCGAAAGGGTCGACCTGCTCGTTAACAACGCCGGCGTCGGGCTTAACAGAGCTGCCATCGAGTCGCCGTCTGAGATCGTACGTCAGCTCTTTGAACTCAATGTGTTTGGGCCGGTCGAGTTGACGCGACAGCTCGTCCCTTTGATGCCGCATGGCGGCGCGGTGGTGAATGTCAGCTCGATTGCCGGCAAGGTCCCACTGCCTAACTTGAATCTCTATAGCGCGTCGAAGTATGCGCTCAATGCGTTCTCCGATGGGCTATCGATGGAGTTGCGCGGCAAGGGTATCCACGTCATGACGGTGTGCCCCGGATACGTTGAAACGGCGTTCGGCGACAGTGTCTTGCTTGGGAAGATGTCGCACAAAGTCCCCGGTAAGAAACGATTTACGATTAGCGCCGATGAATGTGCGCTAGCCATCCTGGAGGGCCTGGGTCGCGGCAAGCGGACGGTCGTAACGCCCCGTATCGGTTGGCTCTTCATCGGGATCGCACGCCTGATACCGAGGTTCCTATTTGGCCGCATGGCGGGACATGTAAAACTAAGCAATGATCCTCCGGAGAACGCCTAGATGCACGTGAAGCTCAAGAGCTCGCCGGCCTTCTATCTCGTCGGTTTCATGGGTTGCGGAAAGACGACCGTCGGACGCTTGCTAGCTGACCGGCTCAAATGGGATTTCGTCGATCTGGACGAAGAGATTGAGAGAGAGGCCGAGGTGAAGATTGTCGACATTTTCGACAAGTTCGGGGAGGTGGCGTTCCGGACCCTGGAACGCAAGGTCCTCAACAAGCAGATCAGACACGTCCGCATGGGTATGGCTCGTGTCGTCGCCCTCGGCGGTGGCGCTTTCACCCAGGCGTCGAATCGCGAGGTGATCGAAGCGGCCGGAGTGTCAATCTGGCTGAAGAGCCCGATCGACCGGTTGTGGGGACGCGTTTCCGATGAAGACGACCGGCCGTTGGCTCGAGACCGCGAACGGTTTGAGACGCTTTACCACGAGCGCGAACCAAGCTATACCGAAGCTGATTTCACGATCGAACGCGAAGACGCCGCCCCGGAACAAATCGTCGAAGACATTCGGGGGCTATCGCTGCTGTGACCACGCCGCTTCCTGAATCCGCCGAGCACGTTTCCGAACCGCTGGCCGCTCCGTTGGTGCGTGTCGAAAACCTCCGCAAAGTTTTCCGATCGGGAACGGACGACCTCATCGTCATCGACCATGCCGGCTTTGAATTGAACGCGGGCGAAAGCGTGGCGCTCGTCGGCGAGTCAGGTGCCGGAAAGACGACGTTGCTCTATCTATTGGGAGCGCTGGACGAACCGACATCGGGCGAAATCTACTTCGATTCCCAACGCCTCTCGAAACGCTCTGAGACGGAGTTGGCCGGCTTTCGCAATCGATCGATTGGATATGTCTGGCAGAACTATCATCTACTGCCTGAGTTCTCGGCGCTTGAAAACGTGATGATGCCCTTACTTGTCAGCGAAACGAATCGAGCCCGCGCCGAAGAGGCAGCCCTGCGATGGCTTGCCGAGGTGGGGCTTGCCGATCGGACCGAGCACCAAGCGGGCGAACTTTCCGGCGGAGAACAGCAGCGCGTCGCCCTGGCCCGCTCGCTGGTCACGTCACCTCAGTTGCTATTGGCCGATGAGCCCACCGGCAACCTCGACGTGGGCACGGCCGACGGCATTATGGACATTGTGCTCTCGTTGCCGTCAACGCACGGTCTGTGCGTCGTCGTGGCAACGCACAACTTGACTTTTGCGCGGCGCTGCGACAGAACACTACGGGTCGAAGCGGGCCGGGTTGTCCCATAGTCGAAGTAGGCAGGTTCGACAACGGGAACTACCTCCTCCCACACTGGCTGGGACGCAACCAAACCGCCGCCGATTCGGTCGATAATACAAGGAAGACTGATACTATGGGAGGGGCTTCAAAGGCCCGAGCGGCGCGGCGGAAGGATTAGGTGTTCCATGTTTGAGCGATATACAGAGAAGGCGAGGCGAGTCATTTTCTTCGCCCGCTACGAGGCAAGCCAGTTTGGAAGCCCTTACATCGAGACCGAACATTTGCTGCTCGGCCTCATTCGTGAGGACAAAGCTCTCGCCAACCGTTTTCTCCGCTCGCACGCTGCTGTTGAATCCATCCGAAAACAGATCGAAGCCCACACCACCGTACGCGAAAAGGTTTCCACGTCAGTAGACCTGCCCCTGAGCCACGAGTGCAAGCGCGTTTTGGCCTACGGTGCCGAGGAGGCCGAGCGGCTTTCGCACAAACACATCGGCACGGAGCATCTCCTGTTGGGCCTGCTTCGTGAGGAAAAGTGTTTTGCGGCTGAGATTCTTCATGAGCGCGGGCTGCGCCTCGCCACCATTCGCGAGGAACTGGCACGTTCGCAATCGGAAAATCTTCTCTCAAGCCGTCCGAAAGAGAGTTCCCTGCTCGCGGAGTTCAGCCGCGACTTGACGCAGGCAGCGGTCGACAGCACACTCGATCCGCTGATTGGCCGCGAGAACGAATTGGAGCGGCTCGTCCAAATCCTGTGCCGACGGACGAAGAACAACCCGGTATTGATCGGCGAACCCGGCGTTGGCAAGACAGCCATCGTCGAGGGCTTGGCGCAGCAGATCGCCGACGGAGACGTGCCGTCATTCCTCGCCGAAAAGCGCATCCTGGCGCTCGACCTCTCGTTGATCGTCGCCGGCACCAAGTATCGAGGACAGTTCGAAGAGCGCCTGAAGACCATCATGAAAGAGTTGATGGAGAATCAGAACACCATCATCTTCATCGACGAACTGCACACTCTCGTCGGCGCGGGTTCGGCGGAAGGCTCGCTCGACGCAGCGAACATTCTCAAGCCGGCCCTATCGCGCGGCGAGGTTCAATGTATTGGCGCGACCACGCCCAGCGAGTTCCGGAAATCCATCGAGAAGGACCGCTCTCTAGAGCGCCGCTTCCAGGCCGTGAAAGTAAACCCGCCGACCGAAGAAGAAGCGGTGAAAGTGGTCTTCGGCATCAAAGACCGCTACGAGAAATTTCACGCGGTTGGTTACAGCGACGACGCAATTGAGGCTTCCGTGTACGCGTCGAACCGCTACATCCCTGACCGCTTCCTGCCTGACAAGGCGATCGATCTGATCGACGAGGCGGGCGCACGCGTCAAGCTGCGGCAGACGACGATGCCCGAGGAGATCTCCGAGGTACACAAGCGCATCAAGTTCATCGTGCACCGCATGGAGAACGCGATCGCCAACCACGAGTTTGAGAAGGCGCGCTTTTACTCCGACGAGGAACGCAAGGAGCGCGAGAACCTGCGGGCGTTGCGCGACAAATACAACCTCGACGAAGCCGTGACCGCCAGTGTGACCAAGGACGACATTGAAGAAGTCGTGGCACGCTGGACCGGCGTTCCCATGACCTCGATCAAAGAGGAGGAGATGGCCAAACTCCTGCGGATCGAGGAGGAGCTGCACACCCGCGTCGTCAGCCAGAACTCCGCCATCTCGGCGCTGTCCCGAGCGATCCGGCGTTCCCGCGCGGGACTGAAGCCCGCGGACCGGCCAGCCGGGTCGTTCCTCTTCCTCGGTCCGACGGGCGTCGGCAAGACGGAAGTCGCCCGCGCACTCGCGGACTTCTTGTTTGCCAGCGAAAAGGCGCTCATTCGCTTTGACATGTCGGAGTTCATGGAGAAGCACTCCGTCTCAAAGCTGATCGGCTCGCCTCCTGGCTATGTGGGCTACGAAGAGGGCGGACAGCTCACCGAGCGCGTCAAACGGGCGCCGTATTCCATCATTCTGCTCGATGAAATCGAGAAGGCGCATCCGGACCTGTTCAACATCCTGCTGCAGGTATTCGAGGATGGGCAGTTGACCGACGGCCTCGGCAATACGGTTGACTTCAAGAACACGATCATCATCATGACGTCGAACATTGGGGCACGCTATCTGCAGAGGGAGAAGCGGATGGGCTTCGCCGGCGGTTCGGGCGAGACCGAGAACACCAAGGCCGAGTCCGAAGTGATGAATGAGGTTAAGCGGATCTTCAACCCCGAGTTCCTCAACCGCATCGACGAGACGATCATCTTCGAGGCGCTCTCCGACGCCGACTTACTCGAGATCATCGGGTTGATGGTTGGGCAGATCAACAAGAATCTCGACCGCAAGCAGATTCACATCCGTTTGGCCGATGATGCGGCGCGCTACATTCTCGATAAGACATGTGGCGACCGCAGTTACGGCGCTCGTCCGCTCCGCCGGGCGCTCCAGAAATACATTGAGGACCCGTTGTCGGAAACACTCATTCAGGGTGTACTGGCGCGGCCGGCGGATCTCGCCATCTTCCTTGCCGAAGACGGCATGTATTACCGCTCCGTCAAGAAAGATGGCGAGGAAGACGAGGCCGATGGCGCCGTAGCCGTCCGCACGGCAGAACCGCTGTTCATGTTCTCGTAGGTTGGCTGTGGAAAGCCCTAGCTCCGCGACGTCGGGTCTTGCCACACGCACACTCTCCGAAGCGACAACGCGCCATCTCAGGCGCACAACTCGCTCCGCTCTTCGATAAGATTGCGCTGTTTGAGCACGGCCATCAGCTCAGCCAGGTCTTGCTGGAGTTCGGCTCGGTCCACGTCATAGCGCTCCAGGAGTCCCTCCGTAATTGTTTCGAGAGTCTGACCTTGCTCCACCCCCTGCCAGAATAGCGTTCCCACTTCATTCAACCCGAAGTGCCGGCCGCTGTCGAGGTTCAGAACCACGGCCTGCCCATCGAGAACCTGAAAGGCGACGTGTTCAGGAATGATCCATTGAGCGTCATTATGATTCGGCAGGGACATCGCGCAGCAGGAACTCTCCGTATCTGATGGGAGATTGACGCCTTCATTATCCCAGAGAGTAGCCGGCCCCCCGCGGATCCACGGCCTCACCTCTGCGCCCGCCCAACCAGCGCCAATGGATCGTAGCCGGCGCCTCTCAGTAGTCCAAAATCCTGATCCGGGTCGCCGGGTTCGTTGATCGCCGTCCCCTCGAACTCGACCCAGGCGTGGCCTTCGACACGACCGTCCTCTCGGCGGACACCCAGCTTCAGGTGTGCCTCGATTCCCTCTTGCCCCAGTAGACGCAGCAGCGTCAATGAACGGGGTAGGCAAACAAACTATCGGAAATGCCGTGCCGCCGCCATTTTCACCAACGTAGCTACTTGCCTGGCGCGTTCCATGGGCAGCGGTGGGGGCTCAACAGGCCGCACCCTTCCCGCCCAGGCATGCAGGCGAGGGAATCGAACGGTGCGCAACGCAAGAGCCATCGCCGGAAGCAGCATCGAGGCGCGCATCCACAGCCACCAAGCGTGTGCCGAGGTCGGACGCTTTTTGGAGCCGCCGTCGCCATCCGCGCACCGGGCAAACCGCGGCCATCCCAAGGAAGACGAACCGAAGGAAGCGGCTAAGCCATACATCGAGTGAAGAGGGCGTCGAGCCGTCGGGGCGAGTCCAGTGCCGAGGTGTCGGGGCCAACCAGCCCATTAGCTGCCGGACACGGTTTCGTGTCCCGTCAACGCGCAATAGTTAAACGACGGGGCGGTCCCAAAACGGACTCGTCTTGCCTTCAATCAGCCATTGCTCAGCGCTACGGGCCAAGCGCCCACCGGCGGCGTGGCTGTGTCGCTGGAGCTCGACGTGCAGTTCACGGCCAAAGAGGCTTGCGCAAAGCTGAAAAGTGGCGGCGCAAGACCGGCCGCGCCGTTTGCGCGGCCTAATCGCCAGACGAGATCCCAATCGAGGTTCGCTCCGAACTCCCGGAGGAACAGCTCGATGTCAGTCAACCACCGCAGGTCCCACCAGAAATGGTTGCCTGCGTGGCGGCATAGATAGACCAGATATGCCTCGGGGGCGGAGCACAGATCGTCTGTGGGCAGCGCGGGCTCAACCCAGTCCCAGTGCAGTTCAACGGAGCCCCCCTGGGCGCTCACGAGCCTGAGCTCGGGATCGTGCAGCGCCGACCGCCGCGCGAGCCGATCGAGGGCCTCGGTGTTCCACGGGTTCTCGGCATCGGCCATCCCTAGTTGCTTGAGGGCGTCGTAGGCCGCGCGGACATCACCGGGATCAATCAACAGGTCGATATCGGCGATAGCCCGCCATGACAGATCCGGATAAAGCCGCTCGGTAAGAGAGACACCTCGGACGGGGACAGCCGACACTCCAGCCCCGTGGAGCGCTTGCAGAACTTGCCTCTGCTCAGCTTTTAGAAATAGATTGTGGGCCGCATTCGACTAAACACGCCGTCTCCAGTCATCACCTCGAAGTTCCACACCTGCTTGCCGCAGCGACAGGAAAACGGCCGACAGGACGCCGAGCCGATCGGCTTCACAAAGCAGAGCCACCACCGCCGGTTCATCACGCGGGAGCGTCTCTGGCTGCTCCGTCGTGGGCAGCGCGAGGCGGAAAACAGAGCAAAGTCGGTTCATCAGCGAACAGAGCGAGTACCGATTGGCCTGCCGCCTCCATTATATGTTTGGATTTCGGGCCGACCTACGCACCGAACTCAGTGCCACGCACCAAGTAGTCGCCTAAGTGTCACCAACTGGCCGAGATGATAGGCGTTGTGATCGGCAAGCAGCATCGCTTCCCGCAGGAGGGTTTGTCCGGACCCGTGAGGGAACGCTTCAAACAGATCGAGCGAACGATCTTCGACGAGGGCTCTCATTCGTCCGAGGTCGGCGACGAACCCGCGGATGTTCTCGTCCCATGATTCCTCGGAGGCCGGCTTTTCCGAAGCCGGCCAATAGCCGTCGGGATAGTCGGGCGAAACGTGCCGCGGGTTGACGCTGAACTCGACGATGTCCCACTGGGCGATGCGCAGGTGCTCCAAGACCTGCCACGGCGTATAGGGAAGCCCTTCCGGTTTGACGCCGCGTAACTCGATCGGCCAGTCGTCCAGAACCTTATCAAACGGGGCATGCGCGTACCTGCCCTGCAGCAATTCCAGCAGATGGGCCCTCAACGATGCAACTTGATCGGACGCGGTCATCAGCTCATTCCTCCACGGCGAGATCCGCTTCGTCGGACAGTTCCTCCAACAATCGGACAACGAGCGCCTTCCGGCAGCTGTCGAACTCGCTCGAGGCCGGCTCGGAATCATGGGCGGCCACCCAGGCCTTCAGCATTTCCGTCACCGGCGCCGCGACGGCTTCCTCCGCGCCGGGCTCGAATCGGAGAGGAATTTCAGACTGGCGGATGGACTCGACAAGCAATTCAGAGAACTTCATAGCAGGCTCACACGGCGGATAACTCATGATGGCAGGATAAGTGGGGTTTGGCCTCAGCCACGAGGTCAGAAGCCGTGAGACAGCCTCGCCCCGATCCTCACCAAAACGGCCCGAACGAGAACGGTAGTCACAGCCATCTGAGAATTACATTATCCATCCAATCAACAACTTACGCACTCGGCACCCCGTAAAGACGACGACTCCGGGTTATAAGAGAACCGAGAGATACCATCCGTTTCCAGTCTCAGAATGTCTCATGGCGGATCAAGTGGAACGACACACATCACGGGCCCCGAAGCTGCATCGGGACTTACGGCTCCCGTTGCGTTGGCTCCGGGGTGATCCGACGGACAATGAGTTTCGCGGTTTGCATCAACTTCTTGGACTACGATAGCGTCAGTACTACTTATGGCCGATTATAATCCGGAACTTGAGAGTCTCGTTCGCGAGCTAAACCAGAAGGCGTCCTCGGGAGGACAAGACGGGGCACAAGAAGACACCGTGTCGGCGCCGAAGCCCGTGGAATCGCTGGCACCGGAAGCACCCGAGTCGCTTGACCGCATCCTGAAGCATGCTGTCGATCGCGGCGCGTCAGACGTACTCTTCGTGGCGGGGAGCGGCATCGTGTTGCGGCTCGGGGGGCACCTGGAGCGAAGTCCAGAGCCGGTGCTAACGGACGAAGCAATTCGTAGCTTACTGCTGCCGTTGCTGCTCCCGGAGCGGCGCGCGGAGCTGGAGACGCAACGCTCGTTCGACTTCAGCTTCGTGCGCGAGGGAATCGGTCGATTTCGCGTCAATCTGCACTACCAAAGGGGTACCCTGGCGGCCGCGCTCCGCATCCTGCCCGCCGAGATTCCGACTTTGGAATCGCTCAATCTGCCTCCGCACATCGGCAAACTGGTCGACCGCAAGCAAGGACTCATTCTCGTCACGGGAGCAACGGGATCGGGGAAGACCTCCACGCAGGCCGCTTTGATGGGGATCGTCAACCGCAAGTATCCCTACCACGTGGTCTCGATTGAAGACCCGATTGAGTACTATCACGAGGACGAGCGCTCGGTTTTCGAGCAGATCGAGATCGGACACGACGCGACGGACTTCGCCGCGGCGTTGCGAAGTCTACTGCGGCAGAATCCCGATGTGATTCTCGTCGGCGAGATGCGCGACCCCGCAACGGTTGCCACGGTTCTGAGCGCGGCCGAGACCGGCCATCTGGTTCTCTCCACGCTTCACACGAACGACGCGGTTCAGGCCGTCAACCGTATCGTCGATCAGTTTCCAGCGGGGCGGCAGGAACAGATCCGGCAACAGCTTTCGCTCGGGCTGCTGGCGATTATCGCCCAGCAGTTGCTTCCCTCAGTGGACGGGAAGAACCGCTTCCCTGCCGTGGAGATCCTATTGGCGAATACCGCTGTCCGACACCTTATCCGCAAGGGTGAAGACCACATGCTGGGGTCGCAGCTCAGCTTGGGACGCGGCGACGGGATGATCATGATGGAGCAATCGCTCGCCGAGCTGGTCCAGAAGGGCAAGGTCTCGCGAGAGGTCGCAGAGGCGCACTGCTTGCGGGAAGGTGAGTTACAGCGCTATTTGGTCTAGTCCGTGGACGGCGCGGCCACAAGTTCATTGTCGACGAGATGCTGGTAGAGAGCATCGGCGGTGATGACGTGGCCTTCTTTCGAGAGGTGGATGCGGTCAGGGAGAAGGTCCCGTCCGCCGTTGTCTCCGATGACGGGATACATATCGAGCAACGGCACACCGGCCTCATCGCAAATCTGCTTGAGGGCGCGCTGGGGCTTCATAACGTAGTTCTCGTTCTCCTCAAGCAGATCAGGTCGATACTGCGGTGCGAAGGGGAAGATTACCACGGTTACCCGACCGCCGATGCTCTTCACCGATTCGTGCAGCAGAGCGAACTCCTCTCGAAAGAGTTCCCAACCCGCATCTTGCCAGCCCGTCGCAAAATCGAGGGCGCCGTCCCACGGGAATCGTCTCCTCGGCGTCGTCATTATCGTGTAGGTCAGTCTAAGCCGGACAACCAGATAACTCCAATTCGGTAGGAGAGAAAGGGGGTCGCCCGCGGACGGAAGCAAAGCTCGCTTCGCTTCCTGCGACCAGATCATCCCCCCACGAGAATCGAAGCGATGGAGGAAATGGTGATTATCGTTGAGACAGACCTGTAGGATGACCAGGTCGGGCGCATACTTGAGTAACTCCCGGTCGAAGAATATGCGCTCCTGATGCGTCGTATAGCCTGGGATCGCGGCGTTGATCACCTCGGCGCGCCCGTCCAGTTTGTCGCCGACAAGTTTCACGAAACCGTCCTGCGGCCAAGCGACAGAATCGCCAAGGACAACAATCCGCTGGATTCCATCGCACTTTTCGAGTGGGAGTTCGTCACCGTGGATGCCGAGTGAGTTGATGTCTTCGTAGGCGGGGTTGAGGCGGTATCCAAGCTCGGGATCGCTAAGGGCCCACTCGCCGGAACTCAGATTTGCATAGGGGCGATCGCCCATCATGCCGCCCGTCCAGACGGCAGCGAGACTACCGAGGACTTGATAGCGCAGGTAGACTTCGACCATACCCAGGGCAAAGAGGGTGGCAAGGCCCATGGTCACTAGGGCGAAGATCAGCTTCTTCATTCGATTTCGGACAGTCCTGAAAATGCCATCGTAGCAACAGCCACTCGAAACCGTATGCGGCGCTACAAAGTGGCGGGCAAAAGGTGCCTTTGCACTTTGCCGAGGGCGTTACGGGGGAGGGCTTCGATACGGATGATCTTGCGAGGAGCTTTGAACCCCGCGAGTTGCTCCCGGCAACAAGCGCTCAGGGCTTCCTCGTCGATGTCTTCACCGGCTGCGACGATGTACGCCACGGGGACTTCTCCCTTAACCTCGTCCGGGACGCCAACGACAGCGGCTTCAGCGACGCCGGGTTGTTCACAGAGGAATTCTTCGATATCGCGAGGATAGACGTTGAAACCACCACAGAGAATGAGGTCACTCTTGCGGCCTTGGAGAGTGTAATAGCCGTCACGTGAACGGACTGCTAGGTCCCCGGAGCGAAAGTAGCCATCGGGCGTGAAGGCTTCGCTTGTAGCTTCAGGTTGACGCCAGTAACCGGAGAACACGTTTGGGCCTTTGATGAGGACTTCGGCGGTTTCGCCTTCGCCGACCTCCTGGCTGGCGTCATCCGCGGCGGGATCTACCAGACGAATCGAGATCCCCGGCAAAGGCTTGCCGACCGAACCAGGCCGCCGGTCGCCGACATAGGGGTTCGAGATGTTCATCATGGTCTCGCTCATCCCGTAGCGCTCGAGAATAGTGTGACCGTAGAGTCCGCGGAAGCGTTCCAGCGTGGCGGCAGGCAGCGGCGCTGAGCCGGAGACAAACAGGCGCATGCGGCTCCCGATCTCCCGCGCGGTATCGGGCGGGGCTGCCAGCAACCGTTCATACATCGTCGGGACGCCGAAGAATACCGTCGGCCGGAAGTCGAGGAATTCGTCGAGGATCGTTTCCTTGCGGAAGCGGTCAAGCAGCCGCATTTGGTAGCCGGTCGTGAGCCAGGTGTGGACACCGTTGCCGAGGCCGTGCACATGGAAGAGCGGCAAGCTGAGTAGCATGCGGTCATCCGCACTCATTCGCCAGCAGGTATTGAGGGCCGTCGCGTTGGCGGCGAAATTGTTATGGGTAATCGTCGCGCCTTTGGAGCGGCCTGTCGTACCGGAGGTGTAAACCAAGGCGGCAGTTGCGTCGCCCTCGGAGGGATGCACGGGGAACTCGGAAGGCTGGACTTCGACATCGGCGGCGACTTCTTCGAGGAGCCAAACCACCGCTCCGTCGGGGACGTTCGGGGACAGGCCCCGGTTCGTCAATAGCGCACGAGGTTCCGCGTCCCTGAGGATGTGGCTGACTTCGCGCTCGCGGTAGAGAACGTTGATGGGCGTGAAGATGATGCCGGCCTTCACGCAGGCGACGAAGACATCGATGAGTGCGACGCAGTTCGGGAGGTAAACCCCGAGACGGTCACCCGGCCTGAAACCTTGCGCATGGAGGTACGACGCCCATCGTGTCGAGCGTGCGTCAAGGTCGCAGAACGTGAAGAGGGAACCTCGGAACTCAAGGGCCGGCTCATCGGAGCGGCCCTTGAGCGTGAGGTTAAACAGGTCGCTGAGATTCACGGTCTTCACGGAAAAGCAGAGCGAATAGCAACAGAATGATCGCGGCGAGTCCGGCCGGAAGGGTCCAGATGGCTCGCCAGTTGAGAGCTGCGAGCGATACAATGGACTTTCGTGTCTGCTCGGCGGATAGCGTACTGATCTGCGCTTCGAGACCCGCCGTCCCGGCGGCGGCTTGCTCTTCCAGGGCGGCAATACGTCCGCCGAGTTGCTGCACTTCGGCGCTTAGAGCGATCGATTCCGCAGGAGTGTTTCGCTCCTCGACAACACCGGCAACCTGCGCTCCGATCAGCATGCCAAGTCCGAGCGTAAAGAGAACGAGCATGCCTTGCGCCTGTGCGCGAATGCCGGGCGGCGCGATGCGGTCCGTGTAGATCTGGCCGGTGACGAAGAAGAAGTCGTAGCAGATGCCATGCAGGACGATCCCGGCGATCATCATCCAACGCACAGAGTCCGGAGCACCGACGGCGAACAGCCCGTAACGCGCGACCCAGGCGAACATGCCGACAAGCAGCATCCACTTGACGCCCAGCCGCTTGAAGAACAGCGGCATGAGAATCATGAATAGAATTTCCGAGCCCTGCCCCATTGTCATCACGGCCGCGACGTTCTCGATGCCCGACTGCTGCACGGCCTTGGCGGCCAACTGGTAGTAGAACGCCAGCGGGATGCAGATCAAGAATGAGCTCATCATGAAAATGAGGAACGAGCGTTCCTTGAGAAGGACGAAAGCGTCGGCTCCGAGAAGCTGCCGGACGGAGACCGATTGCCCGGCCAAAGGCGGCGGTGTGTGCGGCAGGCTGAAGCAGTAGAGACCCAGCAGAATCGCCGATGCCCCCGTGAGATGGAACATCTCGATGCGGTTGCTCCAAGCGAGCCAGCCGACGAGAACACCCGCCACGATCCAACCAATCGTGCCAAAGACGCGGATCATCGGAAACTCTTTCTCCGAATCCGTGACGTGATGCATCGCCAGCGAGTTCGTCAGCGCGAGCGTCGGGAAGTAGCAGAGCATGTGCGCAAAGAAAACGCCGTTGATGACAGTGGGTGTGGCCGGGTTCTCGGGATTCATCAGCGTCGTCGCGGCGAACATGAGGATACCGCCCAGGATGTGCAAGATGCCGAGGACGCGTTCCGTCGGAAAGAAGCGGTCAGCGATCATCCCGACAAAGAACGGCGACAGGATACCGGCGATCGGGCCAACAGAATAGGTCAGTCCGAAGTCGGTGCCATCGAAGCCGATCGTCCCGAGATAGAGCGGTGCGGTGACGTACCATGCCCCCCATACAAAGAACTGCAAAAACATCATCAGGGCGAGACGGATGCCGACAGAAGAGATCATGGGGTTTGGGCGTTGGCGGACTACGCGAAGCGGTGCTTGCCATTCTCCTGGTCCCAGTAGACCTTCTTCTCTCTGCGGTAGGAAAGCGTGGCCAAGTGGCCCGTCACAGCCGCTTCGTGGCCGGTCCGTGCATCGCAGTTGAGAGGCGTGTCGTTGATAATGCCGTCGATGAAGTTGCGCAGGTGCGCGCCGGTGGGATTGCCCTGTCCTAAGTCTTTCTGCGAGTTGATGTGTATTTCGGGCCGGGATGACACGTGCTCGGGCGCACCGCGATACTTCTCCGGGTAGACGAAGAGGTCCTTGAGGCCCAGGACTTCGAGGGTGCCCTCGCTTCCCATGAGCTGCTCGCCGTACTTGTAGTGCGAGTTATTGAAAGCGGCGCTGTAGTTGATATGGAAGTGGTCGTTGTACTCAAAGCCCGCCGTCACGGTGTCAGGCACTTCGCGGTCGTCTTCGGTCCAATAGTGAATGCCTCCCGTGCAGGTGACCGACTTGCAATGGTTGCGTCCGGTGATCATATGGATCGCGTCGGTCTGATGGACGAGAAGATCGGTTGAGATGCCGCCGGAGTAATCCCAGTAAAGCCGCCACTGAAAGTAGCGCTCTTTGTTGAAAGCGGTGTCGGGCGCGGGACCGAGAAACTTTTCGTAGTCGGTGTTACCTCGCTCGGTATCGGGCGGAATCGCGTACCGCCATGCGGGATTATTGGGAGCGCTATTGCGATACCAGAAAGCGCGGGCGTAGACGACCTTGCCGAGGACGCCGGATTCGTAAATCTCCTTGGCCTTCTGATAGATCTTCGCGCTACGCCGCTGCGTTCCGACCTGGAACTTCTTACCGCTCTTCTCGACGGCTTTGAGAATGTCGAAGCCTTCTTCGATCGTGTGAGTAAGCGGCTTTTCGCAGTAGACGTGCTTACCGGCTTCGAGCGCGGCGATCGCCATGTCGCGGTGCAGATGCTCGGGTGTGAAGATGCCGACGGCGTCGATCGACTTGTCATCGAGCATCTTGTAGTAGTCGTTGTATGTCTCGGGCGATATCTTCTGAATGGTCGCGACTTCGTCCTTGGTCTTCGCCAAGCGCGGCGAGAAGGTGTCACAGATCGCCTTCATGTGGACCTCGCCCTTGCCCATATGCAGCATCGTCGCGATGTGCTTGCCACCGCGATTGCCGAGTCCCACCCAGCCCATGTTGACTTTCGCGCCGGCGGCCTGCGTGCTTAGAAGCGCGGGTGCCGCGCTCATAGCGGCGGAAGTGGTGACGAAACGGCGTCGAGAGATGGGTTCACACATAGTTTCTCCGTGGAAGCTCTTTGCCGGTCAATGCAACTAGGGCTTTGTCGAGAATATCAAGTCGTTTCTGTTGCGAGCAAGGTTGAGTGATTAGCGACAGAGGCCTACTCCCGGCGGAGCACCCGTCGCCGGACCAGATCCAATGCGCGATGCGTGGCCCAGAGTCGGACACGATCGCGCTCGCCGCCGATCGTCATGCCCTTAATCTCGGCGCCTTCATCGTCGGCGACCGCAACGAAAACCGTGCCTACAGGTGTGTCGGGTGTACCACCACCAGGACCGGCGATCCCCGTCGTCGCAATCCCTATCGAGGTATTGAACCGGGCCCTCACGCCCTGTGCCATCTCTGCCGCGGTCTCTTTGCTGACCGCCCCGTGTTTCGCCAATGTCTCATCGGATACATCGAGCCAGGTGTGCTTGGTGTCCCTCGAGTAGGTGACAAGGCCACCTCGAAAATAGTCCGAGCTTCCGGCAACGGCAGTGATCTTCTGTGCGATCATTCCCCCAGTGCAACTTTCCGCTACAGCCAAGGTAAGCTTTCGCTCGACGCAGTGGCGCATCAGCGCTGCTTCGAGTGGCTCGTTCTCACGCGTGAATACGCTGGAGCCGAGTTCCGTCTCCACCTTCCGGGAGAGAGCCTCGGCGATCACGCGAGCCTCCTCTTCGGTAGCGGCCTGAGCGCGCATGTGAACCTGAATTTCGCCGGGCGACGCCAGGATGGTCGTCGCGACCCGCGCTTCGGCGGTGTAGATAGGCGCGATACCTTCGTCGACTTGCGACTCGGCCAAACCCGCGACTCGTAGCGAAGCGGTGTAAAACTGGTAGGGAGATTCCAGCTTGCGCAGACGCGGCAAGCACTGCGATTCGAAGATCGGCTCGATCTCCCGCGGGGGTCCCGGCAACAGCATTAGGATTCCGGCCTCGTCTTCGAACCATTGGCCGGGAGCGGTACCCATGGCGTTGGGCAATACCTCGGCGCCTTTCAGGACGTAGGCCTGACGCTTGTTGATTTCCGCCATCTTGCGGTGGCCAAGCCGGCTAACGCGAGCCTCAATGGCTTCGGTGATCTCGGGGTGGTATTCGAGTTCACCTCCGAGGGCGTCGGAGGCAGCCTCGCGACTGATGTCGTCCATCGTCGGGCCGATGCCGCCAGTCATGATGACGATCTGCGATGACCCGCGCGCTTGCCGAACCTCATCCGCCAGACGCACGCGGTCGTCACCGATGATCGTCTTGCGAACAACATCAATCCCAAGCTCGTTCAGTTTCCGTGTAAGAAAAAGGGAATTGGTGTCGATGCGACTCGGGGTGAGCATCTCCGAGCCGACGGCGATGATTTCAGCAGTCACAGTTCGCGGCGGAGGGCGAGACCCTCCGGCTACCCATCAACCCACGACGAGCTATTGATGTGGTGGAGGCCGTTGCCCGTCGCGACAACCATCTCTTTGGTTGGTAGGAAGGCGAGACCGACGATGCCGGGCCCGGAGACGACTTGCGAAATCTCACCATCCGGCGCAAACCGAAAAATCCCCTTGCGGCCGCCGCGAGACGCCGCTACGTACAAGCGCCCCTGGGAGTCGGTCGCCATGCCCTGCGGCCGACCGAGTCCGCGGTAAAACACGCTGACTTCACCCTCCGAAGAAACACGGTAGACGTTGTCAAAACTTGAAGTGGTTGGCCCGGTGACGTAGAGAAAACCGGTTGGGTCCCAGGTCAAGTGGTAGGCAGCGATTGACGGTTCGATGGTTGCAAAGACGAAGATCTGGCCCGCCGGGCTGATCTTGAAGATCGTTCCGGTGCGGTCACCGACAAACAAGTTGCCGTCCGGGTCCAACGCAAGTCCGGTCGCTACGCCCATGCCTTCGGCGTAGACCTCCGTCTGGCCGTTAGGGCGGATCATGTAGATCGTGCCGTTGTTGCGGCTCGATACGAGCAGGTCGCCGGTCTGGCTGAACACGAGCCCGGTGGGGTTGATGATATCCGCGCCGACCGGTTTTACATCGAAGTTCAAATTGATCTTGAAGATGGAGACCGGAACCTTCTCACCGCGCGCTCCGCTGCGGGTGGTGTAGATGTTACCGTCCGTGTCGACGACGGGGCTGGCAACGGGGTGCAGATTCTCGGCGATCGTCAACCCGACATCGCAGGGGTGCGGATCACTCTTATCACGGCCATTGTCCATGACCATGCGGCTCTCGGTGACGTCGTCCGGCACGCGGACCACGGCGTACTTCGAGCCACCTACGACGAGGCGTGCTTCGATCGAACCAAACATTGCGAGAGGGCGGTATTCCAAGTCGGATGAGAGATGCTGTCCGTGGACCTCGAAATCACCGCCGGAAATGGCGGCGGGCGGCGTTACCGACTCGATGACGGGCCGAGAATTGGTACTGCTCCGCTTAGCGCTCATCCTCGATCGACTGTTCTTATTCCGGAGGTTGGGAGCCTATTTGCGCTCGACCGTTCCGTGGATGTGGGAGTTAAGACCAAACTGAAAAGTACTGCGAAGCTAACATCACGATGATAGCGCACAGCCCCGCAGCCGCGTCGTCGGCAACGACTCCGAGCCCGCCCGGAAGCGCCTCGAATTTTCGAATCGGCCATGGCTTGGCGATATCAAATAGGCGGAACAAAACCAGCGCGGCCAGCCACGATTGCCAGGAGTCCGCCGCTACCGCCGCCACGGTCATCCACTGCCCGACCACTTCGTCGACCACCACCTGTGGCGGGTCGTGGCGGCCGAGGTGTTCAGCAGCGACATCGGAGGACCGAATCGCGGGAAGGAACAAACAGAGCGCCGCGGCGCCGGACCAAATCGGCGCGATCGCAAACGCTTCCATCGCCCCGTAAGAGATCGAGATAGCGGCTACGGATGCGACGGTACCCTGCCCTTTCGGAAAGTAGCCAAGACCACCCCAGGTGGCGAGGGCCAGTGCCCAGCGCCTATTCATCGGGCTTATTCATCCGAAGATTGGTTCCGTAGCGCGTCGAACAATTCGTCGACCTCTGTGACCGGGCTGTGGGCTACGTAGGTTTCGGATGCCCAGTTGCCGAGATCGATCGTGCGGCAGCGCTCCCGGCAGAACGGGAAGTCTTTCGCTTGTGGGCCCGCCGGCTTGCCGCATATCGGACACTTGGGTTTTTGCTTCTGAGCCAAACCGAACTTCCCCGACCGAGAAACTGGGGTGAGAGACTATTGCAACACCGGCAGCAAGACAGGTGCAACTGCTTTCGTCAGCAGCGGCGCGGGCGTGGATTCGATACTTTCAATCTTTCCGAATAGGTCGTAGTCCCCGGCGCGTGTGATCTGAATCTCTCCGAAATCGCCCGGCGTGGGCATACGGCCGTCAACATCGACAATGTAGGTCGTACCGTCAATCTCCTCGGCTTGCGTTTCGAGACGGCCCTCCCAAAGGAGATCGCTTTCAGCCGAAGGTCCTGTGACGAGAATGCGGAACCGTTGGCCAACAAGCGCCCGGTTGCGGAGGCGCGAAATCTTACGCTGGATTGCCATCAAACGGCGTTTGCGTCGATAGATCACTCCCGCCGGGACTTTGCGGTTCAGATGATAGCTGGCGCTGTGTTCATCGTCGGAATAGCCGAACACCCCGACGCGGTCGAACTCGGCGGCCTCGACGAATTGGCAGAGCTGATCAAAATCCTCGTCCGTTTCGCCGGGAAACCCGACGATGAAGGTCGTACGAATGCCGACACCGGGGATCGTGCGGCGCATTCGTTCGATAAGTTTGAGAAACACGTCTCCGGACGCACCACGCTTCATGCGCTTGAGAACGCTCGCGCTGGCGTGTTGAAGGGGAATGTCGATGTAGCTGCAAATCGAGCGGTGTTGGGCGATAGTGTCGAGCAGCCGCTGCGTGACGCGGTTCGGATAGGCATAGAGGAAGCGAATCCAACCGGCTCCTTCGATCCGCGCCAGGCGGTCGAGCAGTGACGGCAGGCCGTTCTCTATACCAAGATCCTCACCGTAGGCCGTGGTGTCCTGTCCGATCAGATTGATCTCTCGTACGCCGCCGGCAAATAGGCGCGTCGCTTCCTTCACAACGGACTCGAACCGTCTACTGCGGAAGCCGCCGCGAAACTGCGGAATGATGCAGAACGTACAAGGGTGGTCGCAGCCTTCATTGACCTTGACGTAGGCCATATGGCGCGGCGAGGCAAGGCGGCGGGGTGTCAGGTCATCGTAGAGGTAGGGGTTTACACCGCCATCGGCGACTGATCCACCTTCGCAGTGCGTCACGATGTCGTCGAGCTCATTGGTGCCGAGAACCGCATCGATCTCGGGAATCTGATTGCGGATCTCGTTACGGTAGCGCTCGACGAGACAACCCGCTACGACCAAACGCCGGGCGTTCCCCGACTTCTTGTGCTCGGCCATTTCCAGAATCGTGTCGATCGATTCCTGCTTGGCCGGGTCGATGAAGCTGCACGTATTGACGACGAGCGCATCGGCCTCGCTCGGGTCGGTCGTGAGCTGGTGCCCGCGTGATTCGAGTGTGCCCATCATGACCTCGCTGTCAACGAGGTTCTTGGGGCAGCCGAGACTGACGAAACCGATTTTCATAGGGAAGGAGCCAGCGCAAGACAATGGTTCGCGCCGTTGGAATCTTCATTGTACCGGCGGGGCGGTCTGGCAGCGCGGGTTAGCGAGACTGTTGGAGTGCCGCGACCAGTTTCGGGAGCCGCTGAGCAGCCTTGACATCGGCTCCGAACCGGGCCGCATTGTACGAAACCGTGATCTCCTCCCAACGTCGGCGGAGCATGGCTGAATCAATCGACTGGGCGAACTCTTCGGCGGTTTCCCATGCTTCACGCCGAAATCCCTGCCGCCGCAGGACATCAAGGGCTTTCGCATAGAGGTAGGAGCAATCGCTCATCACCCCCCTGCCGACGCGCAGGCGGCGTGCGTGATACCAGAGAATCAAGCGAGGCCGGAGCCAAACCCAACTGAGCCACAGCAAGATGACGTTTGCGAGTGCCATCGCCATGAGGACCCAGGGCACATTGCCGGGCGAGACCGGTAAGCTCTTCATCCGGCGCTCGATGTCCTCGAAGAACTCAGCCACGGCGGCCGAGAAGGAAATGAGATCCCACGCCGCGTTGCGCGTCTTTGTCTGGACAACCTTGGCGAGAGCCAACTGACGGTTGACATCGTAGTCGATGACCCAATTCGTCCACGAAGACTCAATAGCGTCCAAGACCAACCAGTAGCTCAGCCAACGGCCGGCTAGTCCGGGGACGGGTGGTGTGGGATCAAACGTCAACCAGCCATAGCGATCGATGTAGGCCTCGACCCAACTGTGCGCATCGCTGCCGCGAATGACTTGCCGGCCGGTAAGCGGGTTGTACACACCGCCGTAAAAGCCTGCCGCGATGCGAGACGGGATGCCCTGGCTGCGCAGCATCACGGCCATCGCCGACGCGAAGTACTCGCAATGCCCCTCGCGCCGCTCGAAGAGGAAGTGCGCCAGGGGGTCGTCGGCGCGTTCCTTGGGTAGCTCGAGGATGTAGGCGTACTGGTTCAGTAGAAACCGTTCCACTGCCTTCGCTTTGTCGAGCGGCAAGTGATGGGGGCCAGTGATCTGCTGAGCCAATCCCGGTATGCGCGTGTCGATCGCGGGCAGTTGCAGGTAAGTCCTCTTAAACTTCTCGGAGAACAGTTCGACGACGGGAGCCGGTTTGAACGAGTCGCGATCAGAGACCCAGCCCTTCGCTCCGTATCGCAAGGGTTGTAGATCGTTGGAATCGATCAGAAACGAATCGGTTATGTTCACCCGCACGTCCTGCGATATTCGCGGCGACAAATGGATCGTCTCCGTCAACCCGGCGAGAAAAAGCGCCTTGACGCAGAGTGGCTGCATCGTAACGGCGTATTCCACGTCGCGCCCTTTGGGGGCCCTTCGGCGTTCGCCTTGCAAAGCGGCCAGATCTGGCGACAGCGGAACCTCGCCTCCCACCGGCGCCGACCAACGTACGCCGTTGAATCGCGACAGGCCGACTCCACGCCACCGCAGCCCTTCAAGACCAGCGCCGTTCATCGACTCGACGTGCATCACGGGGCTATCGTCGAGCACCAGCGTGCCCGTCGCGCCGAGGTCGATCTCGTCCGCAAAGCCGAGCCGGAAATCCCCGCGCAAACCGGGCAGCGATGAGATGCCGAGGGTGCGGGGGAAGATAACAAAGAGACCCGCGCTAAGAATCAGAACGGCCAGCCCCAGCACCCCGGCCAGCACCGTCAGACGGCGTCCGAGATGGCGGCTGCTGAGCGCGCCAAAATCCTCGGCTATGCGCGCACTCGATTCGCAGTTCTTCAAAATTTCGAAACTTGTGTAGGTGAGAATAGCGACCACGATAAAGAGAAACAGTAGACCGAGGTACATCACACTGCCGATGAACATCGACGCCAGCAGCATGTGGAGGAACGCCAGTATTCCTAGGTAAAAATAGTCGCGTCCTCGGTTCGCGATCACGAGCTTGAGTGCCGTGAAGAAGAACAACATCTGGACAGTCGCCGGAATCAGCCGCTGCAACGACTGCATGCCGCCGGCGAAGATGTCGTAGCCGTAGTAGGCCAGGTAAGCGACGGCGAGGAAAGAAGCCAGTCCCCGTGGGAACCAAACACGGACGACTCCGGCCGAGATCAGAATCCTGAACAGAAGGGCGGTCGTGAAGATACCGATGGGAAACACGTCCAGGCGCCCGGTCGAGGCCACGGTCAGAAACCCGACCGTCACCAGGATGAGTAACGAAGTCTGAAAGACCCTGCCCGCCCGCGTGGTGCTAACCGCCGCCGGTTCGTCCATGCCATGATTGTAGCTACCGTGCAGCGTCATATTCTTCTATTCGTTCTGGGCATCTGGTGTGGCGCGTCCGTCTTCATGTGGCTGGTCGCCACGCAAAACTTCGCGGTCGCCAAGGCCTTACAGGAGGCCCCGGTCGAAGGATTCGTGCAGACGACCTCAGGGCTCGATGCCGAGGCGATTCGGTTAGCGACCCGTCACCAGGCAGGCGAGGTCAACCGGCTGTTCTTTGACGGCTGGGGGATGGTGCAGATTCCCATCGCTTTACTTGCGTTCGGGCTGGCGTGGGGCGGGAAAAGCTCACGGGCCGTTCTGATGATGGTGGGCGCGATGCTCGTGATTGTCGTAGCGTTCCAGCTTCATGTCGTGCCCGAGACAATTCGTTTGGGCCGGGTGCTGGATTTCGTGGCCCGAGAGCCTGTTCCCCCGGAAGATGCGCCGTTTTGGCGTCTGCACCATACGTACACCGGGCTCGACATGCTGAAGTTCTTGTTGGGGCTCAGCGCAGCGGGGATCTTGGTTAGGAAACAGTAGGGATCTCGGATGCACGGGGGGCGGACAGGTTGTGTTGGCGTCCCGGTTTGGCAGGTTGTGTCAGGGTGTGAAGTTTCGATTGCGTCTCCTTGCGGCTGGTTGCCTTGGCTCCGACGAGGAGTTAGGCGGCGGATTCGTCGGGGTGGAGTTGACCGGGCTGGTCGGATGTCGGTGACTCTGTTGCACTTGGATCAAACCGGGTTCGTTCCCTTGCATCGTTTTCTTGCCAGGATGGGCCACCGGCGGGGTGATAGAAGGGTTCGCGCGGACTGCTGTGGTCGCGGGGGCTGTGGGCGGGCCTGTCCACCGCTGCGTACTGTTGGTTTTCTTGTTTGCGGCATTCGATGAGGGCTTGGTGGGGCTGGCGTTGCCGGCGGCTGAGTTGGGCTCCGTAGCGTTCGAATCGAGTTAGCTCGACGGTGCGGGTTTGCAGGGCTCGGCCGCGCAGTAGGGACTCGTCTGGTTCGGGCTTGCCGGGATGGAATTTATTGTGCTTTTCGCGCTCGCTTTCGACAGCGGCTTTGAGGACGTCGGCTTCGAGGCGAATGATGCGGCGGAGCCGCCATTCGGCGTCGGCCATTTAGCGAACGAGTGAGCGTTCGTAGGGACCATCGGGGAGAAAACGCTCGACGAACTCGTTGCAGAGTTCGTCGAAGTCGGCGGGGTCCTCGCCGGTATGACCGATTCGATGGCGTAGAGCCCGTGTTTGAGAGCGTTCTGGGAGGAACGCTGTTTGCCTTCATCGGTTTTGGGACCGGTGGCCTTTTGTGCGTTTTTGCGATTAGCTGCTCTTTCTTTACGGTTACTCATGACGTTTGATCCTTTTTGGGGGCGAGTTGGGCCCAGAAATAGAAAAGCCGAACGGGCCCTTGGTTTCTTACCAAGGCGCAAAGATGCCAAGGGAGAAACCAGGCACGCCTTCGACCTGGGTTGGGAGGTAATGGATGCGGCCTCCCGCTTCTAGTGTCTGCCAGGTGTCACCCAAACTGCCTGACGAGAGGGGACATCACACCCCCTCTACTAACTCACAGCGCGCGATTGCAACTGCGCGCCACAACGTGTATGCTTGGGATTCAAAGAAATGTCGCGCATGCGTCCGAAAACCCCAGCAGCCTAGCAATCTAGCCGTAGAGCTCACTATGGATCACAGGGTTTACGCCTCAGGTGGAAGGTCACAATGACTACTAAACTCGCGCAAGAAGACGGCGCTCCTGAAAAACACTACATTCCTAAATGTATGGTCGCAATGCGTTTCCGCTAACAGTGGTTGGATCGCGTATTTGAGGCGTGAAGGTTGACGTTTTCAACGTCTACACCTCAAAGAGACTGTCTCTCAAACTAGCAAAAGATGTTGAGCATCAAGTGATACGGGTTGATATTATCCTCGCTGATGTGACAACCAACAACACACATGTTTAATTACAAGTTGGCTTTGCGCTTGCAAATGACTAAGGACGTGCTCTTGTGCACCCAAAGCGATCAGGACATTTGCGCCCACCTTTGTGATTACCTGTACGTAAAGTATTCCCCTGACAAAGCGCGTCTTGAAGAGTTGAGTGGTCAGCTACGGATACGAGTCCCCGAAACCCTTGAGCGTCAGAACCTAACCAAGCAACAGATCTACCTCGAAATGGAGCTTAAGACACGTTACTCGGTCGAATGCTTTAAGGATCGGGGGGTTGCCCAACTAGTGGACTGTCTCAAAGTGATCTTGCATATAGGGAAGACGTCTTCTCTATATGCCCTTTGAAGGTAGCCTGGTTCGATTGAACTCCCGGCAATGTTCCGAGCTCGAGGAGATCGCTCGCTCCCAGTCGCTCCCCGCCGGCTTTGTGCTGCGCGCCAAGATTGTTCTGCTATTGGCCCCGGGGTTGTCCTATCAAGCCGTCGTCGCCAAGCTCGACACCTCCGCGCCCACCGTCGGGAAGTGGAAGAAACGCT
>Ga0315339_1001125_pt1 | contig 25711 bp, 21 predicted proteins | sample ASW17metaG_FD_204514 | JGI IMG/M metagenome (GOLD analysis project Ga0315339, IMG submission 204514) | Ammonia-oxidizing marine archaeal communities from Pacific Ocean, United States - ASW #17 | ecosystem: Environmental > Aquatic > Marine > Oceanic | place: USA: California | collected 2016-12-05 | reverse complement strand
AGAGTGGTGATGCGATAACGGTTTCTGGTAACCGGGTCGAAGTCGGAAACGATGTCGGCCTACACACGTCGCCCGACCCCGACGACGTGTCGGCGATCGCGGCGGTAGTGCGTAACGCCAAGATGTTGGCCGACTACGTCGTTGTGTCGATCCACGCACACGAGGGCGGCACGAACCGCACCATCCCCGCAGACTTCATCATCGAATTCGCCCACGCCGTCATCGACGCCGGTGCCGACGTGATGGTGGGCCATGGTCCCCACGTGTTGCGTGGGGTGGAGATCTACAACGGCAGGCCGATCCTCTACAGCCTCGGCGACTTCATCTTCCAGAACGAGACACTGCTGCGCCTCCCTGCGGAGAATTTCGCCCGGTACGGGCTCGACCCAACGGCTGGCGTGAGCGCTTTCAACTTCGAGCGTTACGCAGGCGATACGCGAAGCTTCCCGGCCGATCCCGAAATCTGGGAAGGAGCCATTGCGATGCCGTCCTTCCGAGACGGAGAACTCGTGGAGTTACGCCTGCTCCCGGTCACCCTAGGCTTCGGGGAGCCCCCGTCGGTCCGGGGAAGGCCGTTACCGGCCACAGGAGCATTGGGCCAGAAGATCGTACGCGATCTGATCGAGCGTTCAGCCCACTTCGGAACCGCTGTCGAAGAGAGGGACGGAGCGGCGATCGTCCAGATCCCGAGATAAGAAGAGGCATCGATAAGGGAGCCACGTTACTCGAGCGAGACCGAGGATCGTCTCGCGATTTAGCCGTGCGGAAGTCGGGGCCTGAGGAGGCCGTAGACCCAAGCACCGCTCATGGCCGCCAGAAGCCCCACAAACATCACCCAAACTCCTGTCCCGATCAGCGCATAGATAGGGCCCGGGCAGGCTCCCAGGAGGCCCCAGCCCAACCCGAAGATCGTGCCGCCGATCCAATGCTGCGGTCCGGGGCGACTGTCCTCGGGAGCAGGAAAGACGATCGGCCAGCCCGTGAGCGAGCGAGCGTCCGCCCGCTTGATCAGAAAAATCCCCAGAGCCCCGACGGCGACCGCAGCACCGATGATCCCGTACATGTGGAACGAATGGAAGCGAAACATCTCCTGGATCCTGAACCAGGAGATCACTTCCGTCTTTACGAAAACCACCCCGAGAAAAGCACCGAACAACAGGTACGGCCCCAAGGGCTCGGGTCGGTTGAGGTTTTGCTCCGTCATCATCACAGAATCAGCGGAAGCAGAAGGTGGGTAACCGTGAGGCCACCCATGAAGAAACCGATGACGGCGGCCAAGGACGACAACTGGAGGTTGGAGAGACCCGAAATGGCATGGCCCGAGGTGCACCCATTGGCATAGCGCGCTCCGAAGCCCACTAAGAAACCACCAACCACGATCAGGATGAAGCCGGGAAGGGTGGCGAGCCCACTCCAAGAAAAGATCGACGATGGGAGCATCCCTTCGCGGTCTTGTAGCCCGAGTTCAGCTAGGGCCGTCCAGGTCCGCTCCGATATCGGCAAGACCGCGTCTGGTGACGCCAGGAAGGCATTGGCGAGCGCTGCACCAATCACCATTCCCAGCGCCATCAGTAGTTGCCAGCCGCCCCGGGACCGCCAGTCATAACGGAAATACTCGATGCCGGCAGGAATCGTCGCAGCACACAGGTGTCGCAGGGTCGAGGATACACCCCACTTCTTGGCCCCGTACAGGTAAACGGCGGGAACCACCAGGCCAATCAACGGGCCGCCGACCCACCAAGGCCAAGTCCCTTGGATCACTGTGCAGCATTCACGGTGACCGAGACCACGCCCGATATATCACCCGTCGAGCCGGTGATGGTAACGGCTCCGACGGCAAGAGCGGTCACGAAGCCGCTGGACGCGACCTTCGCGACGTCCTCATCCGAAGTGTTCCAGGTAACGACCGGTCCGCTTACAACCGCACTGGCAGCATCGACCGGCTCGCCCAAGAGCTGGAGCGTCTCTCCCTACCAAGAGGGCGGACTGTGCCGGGCTGATCCTAACTACCGCGACATCCACACAGCTGGCGCACGCAGTCGAGGGGCGGGTGAATCCATCGAAGGAGTCCAGCCCCGTGTCGAGGCTACACGACGCCGCAACGAGCATGGCAAAGAAGAGAAATGGCACCGAACGCCACGTCGGGAGGCTTAGCCTCATGAACCCTTGTCCCTCCTCAAAAGAAGCCGGCAATTGACACCTTCAATAGGGGGCCGGCATCGAAAACGCAGAATCCCTCCCCGCTGCTAACCGTACGCCCATCCGATACGCGCGGTTACTCCAACGAAGCCATGCTCTTTTCGGTCTGTTCCCACTCGTCCATGAGCTCGGTAACGTCGTTTTGATGACGTGAGCGCTCGTCTTCCAAGGCCCTCACCTCGTCAGCCGGAGTCTTCTCGTAGTAGTCGGGCCTGCAGAACAGCTCGTCGATCTCCTCTACGCGTGCCTCAGCGACCTCGATGCGCTCCATCAACGCATCCAATGTGGCTTGTACCTGACGCTTGTTCACCGACTTTTTGCGATTGTCGGTCCTCTCATCACCGCGTCCCGAGCCCGCCTGTGATTTCCGGCCCTTCTTTCCGTTGACCGTCGCTCCGCCCCCGGACTTGGTCCCTTGCTTCTTCTCTTTTTTGGCCTTGAGTATCACACGATCCGCGTCGAGATGATCATCTCCACAGAAGTGCACGTACTCGTCATACGTGCCGAGATAGTCGACAATGTCGTCGGGTTTGACCTCCACGACCCGCGTGGCCAACTGGCTCACGAACCAGCGATCGTGCGACACCAGCAGAAGGGTGCCCTCGAAGGACTTCAGTCCCTCGACGAGCGCCTCGATGGACTCGAGATCCAGGTGGTTCGTCGGCTCGTCCAAGACGAGAACGTTTGGCCGTTCGATAGCGAGCCGGCTGAAGACGAGGCGGGCGGCCTCCCCGCCTGAGAGTGCGCTCAGCCGCTTCTTACCGTCGTCACCCGAAAAGAGCATCATACCCATGCGGGCCCGGACATAACCGATGTCTTTGTCCGGGCAGAAGTCCCAAACCCACTCTTCGGCTGTCGAGTTCGGAAGCTCGAACTGCTCATGGTGGTCCTGTGCGAAATACCCCGGGTGGGTCTCGTAACCCCAAACCACCTCGCCGACATCAGCCTCCAGATCGCCCATCACGATCTTCAGCAGAGTGGATTTTCCTATCCCGTTCGGGCCCATAATTGCCAGCCGGTCGCCCCGGTTCACTACGAGATCGACACCGTGGAGCACCTCGTTGTCCCCGAAGGCCTTCTTGACTCCCTTGATCAGTAAGACGTCCCTACCGCTATCTCGCGTCTGGTCGAATCGAAAGTGGGGGTAGCGCCGAGAGCTCGGTGGCAGTTCGTCGAGGGCATCCGCCTTCTTTTCGATCATGCGGACCCGGCTCTGTGCTTGACGGGCTTTGCTGGCCTTGGCTCTAAACTTGTCCACGAACTTCTGATGATGCGCGATGTCCCGCTGCCGCGCGGAGATGTCCTTCTCGCGGCGCGTACGCTCGGACTGTTTCGCGTTTAGGAAGGCGTTGTAGTTCCCGTGATACAGCAGCACCGTCTCGTAGTCCACATCCAGGATGTGCGTCGAGATGTTGTCCAAGAAGCGGTGGTCGTGGGAGATGACGACCAATGGCCCGCCAAAGTCTCGCAGAAACATCTCGAGCCATCGGATCGAGAGGATGTCGAGGTGATTCGTGGGCTCGTCGAGGAGGAGTACATCGGGCGCGCTCGCCAAGACCTGGGCGAGCAACACTCGAAGCTTAAAGCCGCCGGACAGCGTAGAGAGCGACTGGTGATGCACATCGGCGGGGAGACCCAGCCCTTCCAGAATCGTGGCCGCGCGCGCCTCGGCCGTATAGCCATCGTGTAGCTGAACGATCTCTTCGAGTTCAGAGAAGCGGTCGGCGTCGAAGTGCTCCTCCGCCTTGGCCAAAATGGCTTCCTTCTCCACCATCGCGTCCCATAGCACGGGGTTCCCCATCAAGGCCACCCCGAGAATTTCCTGATCCTCGTACAGGAACTGGTCCTGGCGCAGAACGCCGAGCCGTGTGCGTTTGGGAATCGAGACCGAACCGCCAGAAGCATCCTGGTCACCGGTCAGGATGTTTAACAGCGTCGACTTACCCGAACCGTTGGCACCAACCAGCCCGTAGCGCTCGCCCGGGTTGAGCTGAAACGACGCCCCGGCGAACAGGGTTCGGTCGCCAAACGACTTTTCGAGATTGGATACGGAGATCATAGCGGAAGAATCTAAACGATATCGGTGGGTCTAGAAGGCTGTTGAGGAAGTACAGTGGGCCGCGTTGCGGATGCCACGGCCCCAAATCCTAGGCGGAGCGACGAGGGCGAGACGGCCAGCCGCAACCGTATCGCCCGGCTCATGGCCAAGAACGGGCTCTACGGCATCCCGCAGCGCCGACGGTGGCGACGGAAACGAAACGGGATCCGGCCGGCGTATGTTCGGAGCCACCTTGAGAGAGACTTCAGCGCCGCAGAGCCGAACGCCAAGTGGGTGACCGATATCACGTACATCCGCACGACCGAGCGCTGGCTCTACCTCTGCGTGGTGATCGACCTCTACGGGGGCAAGGTGTGGTCGGCTGGTCTATGTCGACCACGCAGGACCGCCAGCTCGTCCTCCAAGCAGTTCTGATGGCTTTCTGGCAACGCCCAGATCGCGAGCCCGTGATCCTACACTCGGACCGCGGGACACAGTTTACGTCCTACGAGTACCAGCAGTTCCAGAAGGACCACCACATCACACTGAGCATGAGTGCCGTCGGCCATTGCGGCGACAACGCTCCCGCTGAGGGCTTCTTCGGCATGCTTAAACGCGAGCGCGTCAACCGTCGCCGCTATCTGAGCGTGGCTGGCGCCCGATCCGACGTGTTCGACTACATCGAGCGCTTCCACAATCCCAGAATCCAACGAAGGCTCGACTCCCGCGAGGGGGAGATCATTACCTTAACTCAACCGTCCGCGAAAACGGGGTAGAACCCCCTCGCCCTAGCTCGGCTACAACTCGTCGTCGTTCCTTGTCTGAACGCGCGCAAGCACCCTGTGCGCGACCCGCCGTACTTCTTCAACAGCCTTCTAGGTCTAGTCCCCCGTGGTTGATCCTGCCCTGAATGCCTACCATGCTTCTTCCATGACCGTTGAATCCCCAAGAGACTCACGCCTTCCGGCCGCATCAAGAAGTCGGACTGCAACCGCCCTAGTCGCTCTTTTCGTGGCGACGACCGTGGTAGTGGGAAGCCGAAGCCTGAGGCGCGGAGATTCAGTCGTGCAGGAGGTGAGTGGTGCCACGATGGGCACCACGTACTCCGCCAAGTTCGTGGCCCGCTCTCTAACGGCGGACCAGTTTTGGAATCTTCAACTGGCGATCGACGAGTGGCTCAAGGGGGTCGACGCGGCGATGTCGACCTACAAGGCGGACTCAGAACTGTCGCGCTTCAATAAGCATGACAGTACAGAACCCTTCCCCGTCACGCAGGACGTCCTCAAGGTCTTTCTGCTCGCTCAACAGGTGAGCGAGGCGAGCGACGGTGCCTTCGACATCACCGTCGGCCCACTGGTAAATGCCTGGGGCTTCGGTCCCGAGGGTGGACCTGAGACGATGCCCGATGAGCACCGCCTAGACGAGCTTCGGCGGCATGTCGGCTTCACGAACATTGCGATCGATTCTGCTTCGTCGAGCCTTGTGAAGCGCGATCCGCTAGTGGTGGCCGACCTCTCCGCCATCGCGAAGGGCTACGCCGTGGATGGATTGGCCGATCTACTGATGGCACGGGGTTTCACCGATTTCCTGGTGGAGGTGGGTGGCGAACTGCGATCCTCCGGCGAGAAACCGGGCCGGATGCCCTGGGTGGTTGGGGTCGAGGCGCCCCTTCCAGGCGCACGGAGCCTTTATGCGACCATGGAGCTACGTGGCGAGGCCGTGGCCACCTCGGGTGACTACCGAAACTTCTGGGACGCTGACGGCGGTCGCTATTCACACATCATCGACCCTCGTACGGGGCGCCCGCTCCCCTACGTGGGGGCGGCCGTGACGGTGATCCACGAGCGAGCGGTCCTGGCCGACGCTTGGGCCACGGCAATGACGGTGCTGGGACCGGTGGAGAGTGCCGCCCTCGCCGAACGGCTGGATCTAGGAGTCATCTTCGTGCAGCAGAGTGAGTCGGGCATCACAGAGACCCGGACGAGGGCTCTGCGTGATCGGCGGCTGGAGTCGGTACGATAGTAGACCGAAGAGGGGGATGCCGGTCCCGACTGAGCCTGGTTGTTCCCGACGCGGGGTAATAGTTTTTCCAGGACTGAAGTCAACACCCTGAGGGGCCACGATGCCCATCCACACGTACCACCAGCGCGGATCTGCTCTCCTAGCTGTCTTCACGCTCTCGGCGGCCTTGGGCGTCACGGCGTGCGGACCCCAGACCTCATTTGCTGATCTTCCCGAAGACATCCGCCCGCTCGTCGAAGGAGCTGAGAGCCGCTGCGGAGGACTCGACAACGCCGACAAGGAAAGCTGCTACGAGGAGTTTCTCCTCGACCACCTCGCCGAGTCGGGGGTCTCCGACGCCCTGCGCCTGTTAGAAGCGATAGGCACCGTGGATCCTGAGGTCGAGCGGACCGGCCACATGTACGTGCACGGGATCGGTATCACCGCTTACCAGAACAACCCTAATTGGGAAGAGACGTTCGAGCAGTGCACCGAGCTCTACCAGTCCGGGTGTTACCACGGGGTGATCCAAGCTCGCTTCATGGAGATGGGTGAGGTCACAGGGCAGGACATCAACGAGCTTTGCGCCCGATACGAAGGCGATGGCGGCGACCGCTTCGTGCTCTTCCAGTGTCTGCACGGACTGGGTCACGGCCTGACCATGTTGTACGGACACGACCTTCCCCTGGCCCTGGAGAGCTGTGACTTCTTGGCCTCCGATTGGAATCGTCAATCGTGCTACGGGGGTGGCTTCATGGAAAACATCATGAACGCGACCAACCCTCATCATATGGTGGCCGAGGCGACCGGAGGCGAGACGGCTCCAGCTGAGCAGGACGGCATGGCGGCTCAAGGTGACATGGCGGAGCAAGACGCCAGGGCCGAGCACGAACACTTGGCGAGCGAATGGTCGGGCATCGATCCCGACGACCCGCTCTTTCCATGCTCCGTACTGGAGGACCGATACATGGTGCAGTGTTACATCATGCAGACGTCCGCCATCCTGTGGCTGAACGAATGGGATATCGGAGAAGCTGCCGCGACTTGCCTGACGGCTCCGCAAAACCTGCATTGGACTTGCATTCAAAGTCTCGGCCGTGACATCGCCGGTCACGTTGTAGGGGATCCAGAAAAGGGAATCGAGGAGTGTGCGAAGGCGAGTGCGGATCTGCGATCATGGTGTCACGTGGGCTTCGTGAAGAACCTGATCGACGTCACCGCCCAGACCGACGGGGCGTTCGCCTTTTGCCCGCTGCTCGAAGAGGAGACTTCCCGGAAGGCTTGCTACCAAGCCATCGGCGAACAACTCTACGTTCTGCACGCCACCGAGGAGGCACGGGCCGAGGAGTGCGAGGTCATCAGTGGTGACGACCGGTCGGCATGCCTATTCGGCGCGCGCCTGTTCACTCTGGAGCCCGTCGGGAGCTGATCCTCCGCCCAGCACGAGACCCACGATCAGGACCGTGACGGCCCCGATCACGTTGTGCCACAGGAACGAAACGTCCGGGGCTCCGAACGCGACTGATGCGACCACGCCCATCCCGGCAATCAGGCCGAAGAAGGCGCCGTTGCTGCCGCCACGAGGCATCATCGCCAAGAGGAAGACTCCCAGGATCGAGCCGTAGAAGAACGAACCGAATCGGTTCACGACCTCGATGAGTGATCCGAGGGTCGCCGCGTAGATGGCGACAAAGCACGCGAAGATCCCCCAAAACACCGTGGCGATCTTCGAGGTCTTGAGATAGTGCTCGTCGTCCCCGTCGTCCTTGACCCACCGTCGATAAAAGTCCAAGACACTCGTGGTCGTGAGCGACGTGAGTTCCGCGGCGATGCTCGACATAGCAGCAGCCAGGACGCCGGCAATGAAGAGTCCCGTCAGTCCGATCGGAAGCTCTGAAAGCACGAAGCGGGGAATGATGTAGTTCGTGTCGCGTGATGCCTCGCCCGTCACCTCTTCGGCCATCGTAAGAGCCTGACCTCGGATCACCTGTATGTCGGCCTCACGCGCGAGAAACTCCTCCATGGCCGCGGCAGCATCACCACCGTTGTCGCCGGCGTCCGCCGCCGCCCGCGCCGCGTCCTCACGAAGCGAGAACGTCGCAGCATAGTCCCGCTGTAACGCACCGTACTCGGCGCCACGCTCTGCCATCACAGCCGACTCATGGGTCGGATTGAAGAGCAACGGAGCAGGAGTGAATTGGTAGTACACAAACACGAGCACACCAACGATCAGAACGAGTCCCTGGAGGGGGATCTTCCAATAGGCGCTCATGAGCAGCGAAGACCGCGCCGCGTCCACCGACTCCGCTGCGAGGTAGCGCTGGACTTGGCTCTGGTCCGTTCCGAAGTATGAAAGCATGAGGAACGTGCCCCCGATAACTCCGGACCAGAACGTGTAGGTCTCGGTCAGGTCAAAGCTGAAGTCGAAGGCCTTGAGCCGGCCTGTCGACCCCGCAATCCGGAAAGCGTCATCCGGGCTGACCGGCATCTGCACGAGCAGCACAACTGCGATCGCCGCCAGTGCTACCACGATCAGAACCATCTGTTTCACATCTGCCCAAGCGACCGCCTGCACGCCACCGACCATCGTATAGAGGATGGTCGGAACGCCGATCAGGGCCACGCTCCACACGAGTGGAATTCCGAAGATGGCACTCAGCACCACCCCGGGGGCCGCCATGATCGCCCCCACCGACATGCCGCGGGACAGCAGGAACAGGAAGGCGGTCAGCGAGCGGGTCCGGGCGTCGAACCGACGTTCGAGGTACTCGTAGGCCGTGTACACCCCCGAGCCATGCAGGAACGGCACCAGCGTGACGCCTAGGATGACCATGGCGAGGGGTAGCCCGAAGTAGAGCTGCACGAACCGGATGCCGTCCGTGGCCCCCTGCCCCGGCGTGCCGATCATCGTCACCGCCGAGAGCTGCGTCGCCATCACGGAGAGCCCCACCACCCACCATGGCAGGCTCTTACTGGCGAGGAAATACCCCGCCATTGTGTCGGTATCCTTGGACTTCCGGATACCGTGGATGATCACATATGCCAGATAGACGACGACGATCAGCCAGTTGATCCAATGCATGCGGTCTGCGCCCTAGAGCGTGTAGCGGAGTTGGAGAAGCGCGAGCGCAGCGAGAGCAATGACCTGCACGATGATCACTCGGATCAACGTGGTCTTGAACGTCGAGCCGGAGGATCCGGGCGTGGCGTCTGGGTCGGTCATCGCTGTCTTTCTGATGAAAGTCGAAGCCAGAAGCTTCAAGCAAGCAGCACGGCGGCGCAAGCCGGAGGGTCCAGAGGCCGTCGGCTAAGCTAGGGGGACCTCGATCGGCTGCGGTCCGCGCCGGTCGAGGCTGAATCCCACTCGTTCGATGATGGCGGTGAGCTCGGCGCGCGTGTAATCGTCGATCTGCATGCCCGGCGGGCGGATAAAGCTGGAGTCGATGATGCCCCGCTTCTGAAATGTGAACTTCCTATACCCGAGCCCGATCTTCGGCTGGAACTCGTAGCGGATCAGCGTCGCGTAGTGGTCGAAGATCGCTGCCGCTCTCTCCTGGTTCCCCGCCCGGAACGCCTCATACACGGCCACGAGCACTTCGGGGAACGCGAAGCCGGTCATGATTCCCCGGGAGCCGCGCTGTAGCTCCTCTAGGAAGTACACGCCTCCAAGACCTCCGAAGATGCCCATGGTGTCGGGGGCGAGCTTCTGGACCCGGCTCATCTTCGCGAGGGGTGGATAGTCCTCGAGTTTGATGTAACTCACCCCGTCGATCTCGTTGGCCATACGGGCGATGAGGTCCGGCGAAAGAATCGTCCGGAAGGACTCGGGGAAGTCGTGGATGGCGACGGGAATGTCCAAGGCCTCAGCCACCGACGCGTAGTAGTCGAAGATTACCTTGTCGTTCTGGACGCCGATCGGGGCAACGAAGACCCCTTCTGCGCCCAACTCCTGAGCCTCGAGGCCTTGCTCGATAGCACCCGCAGCCCCGAACGCCAGGACCCCGACCCATGTCGGGATCGCCCCGGCCGCCTGGTCGACCGACGTCGCGACAACCTGCCTTCGCTCCGCGTTGGATAGCCGATGCGCCTCACCCATGAAGCCGAGGACGCTGACTCCGTGCACCCCAGCTTCCAACTCGTAGTCGATGACTCGTCGGAAGCTGCCCTCGTCAACGACCCCTTGGTCCGTGAAGGGAGTCGGAAGGATAGGGAGAACACCTTGAAGGCTCATGAGGCTCATCGTGTCTGAGTGTGACTCTTCGGGCTCACCGGGCCGCCGCCGAGTGGGGAGCGGCCGCTAGGAAGCGGCCGGTGCCGGGCTCAGCGCTGATCCGTCCATCCTCGTAGACGCAGCGACCCCTTAGCCACGTCGAGACCACGCGGCCCCGTACTGGGCGTCCATGATAGGGGCTCCACTCGACCGCGTAATGCATCTCGTTCTCGTCCATGACCCACTCGGCGCCGGGGTCGAAGACAACGAAGTCGGCGTCGGCGCCCGACTCGAGTCGGCCTTTTCCCTCCAGGCCGAACACCGACGCCGGACCGGAGCAAACGAGATCGAGGAATCGTTCGAGTGTGATCCGCCCGGTCGCTACTCCCTCGCTGTACAGGAGCGTCCCGAGCGTCTCGGCTCCGGGCATTCCGGCAAACGCCTCGAAAATGTTTGCGGTCTCCTTGCGATGCAGCGGATACGGGGAGTGATCGGAGGTGACGATGTCGACGACTCCGTCCTGCACCTGCTGCCAAAGACCGTCCACGTCCTCCTGCGAGCGAAGCGGCGGGTTGCACTTGGCCCGTCCCCCCTGCTCACGAAGCGCATCCATGGTCAGAAGGAGATACTGAATGCACGTCTCACCTGTCGTGCGAACACCCTTGTCTCGGCTCCATTCGATCAGGTCGAACGTGCGCGGCAAGGTCCCGTGGACCATGTGCAGGTGGGCTCCGGTCCAGTACGCCAACTCCAGCAGACGTCCGGCGGCCTCGGCTTCCGCCACCGGCGGGCGGCTCAGGGCGTGGTCGATGGGCTGCGTGTCTCCGCGAGCCGCATAAGCGTCCGCCTGGGCAACGATGATCTCTTGATTCTCCTGATGGGCTGCCACTGGGCGACTGAGATGGGCGATCTCCTGAAACGCCTCATACATCCTTCCGTCCGGGATGCGCGGAAACCGGAGGGGGTCGACCTCGATGGTCGACACCTTGAAGCCCACCGCCCCGAGCTCCGCCATTTCAGCGAGCATGTCGAGATCACCTTCGGGAGGGAACGTGGCATAGAGGCCCACGTCCACGACGGCTTCGTTACCGACGTCCGATACCTTGGCCTCGAACCGCGCGCGCGAGTCGACCGGTCGGGCCGGCTTGTCGAAGGGCATGTCGATGATGGTGGTGGCCCCCCCCGCGGCAGCCGCGCGTGTGGTGGCGGTGATCCCCTCGTCCACGCAGGACCGCGTATGCACGTGTGCGTCCACGAAACCCGGAAAGACAAGATGGCCGGAAACATCGACGATCTGCGTGCCTGACAGGGGCGTCGCTGACACGCCGGTAACGAGACCGTCGGCGATCCCGATCCAACCGTCCGACATGACGGTGCCGTCCGGAAGGACGATATCTCCGCGTACGACGAGATCAGGCCCGCCGTTGCCCGTCTCCGAGTGCGTCTCGCCCGGGGACTCCGCATGCGTCCCTGTCGGTATCTCCTCCGCACTCACCGATGAGGTCTCATAACGTCTGTAGCTTCCCTTCGAGGGCGTCCAAAGCGAGGTGCCCGAGGTCGAAGACCGGGATGTCGATCTCGGTGGCCAGCTCGTCTAGAATCGTGGCGGGGAACCCAACGTAGTCGAAGACAACGGCGTCGGCACCGGTGTCGGGAATCCGGTCGCATAGCCACTTCGCGACGGAGAGGCCAGCAGGCCCGTCTCCAAGCACGTGGGCCCGGCAAGAAAACCCGGCAGCCTGCCATTTTCCGAGGGCGGGCCCGCGTTGCTCTGCGAAGGGCACCACCATCTCCATCGATTCAACACCCCGGGCCGCCAACTCCGCTACTGCGACCTCGAACGGCTGGATGATCGTCTTGAGAGCCGTGAGGTTCGTAAACAGCCCAGCACACGACACCAAGTGCACGGAGGCGCGTTCGTCCATACCCGTGATCGCCCGCTGCAGGAGCGGCTCCACAAAAGCGGTGTCGACCACAACGCGGGTCCCGTCACGCAGCCGCGTCTCGAGGGGATACCCCTCCGGCTCACAGCTGAGAGTATCGACGGAGTGATCGTCCAGCGCGCCCACGATCTCGAAGGGTACCCGACCGAAGCGATTCTCAAGATCGATGGTCAGATCTGGACGCGGTGTCTGGCCGATCGTGTAGACCGCTACCACAGTTTGAAGATCATCCTGGCTCTGAGGACCGAGACACCAACTCTAGATGACGAATGCTCGGCTCGGCGACTTCGCGGGACAAGACCCTCACCTTTCATCGGGGGCCTAGGCGCGCGTAGGATGGGATGCGCCCGAAGCTTTCGCGGTGGTTCGGCTCTGTGTGCCGGTTCACATCAGTGAGGTCACATGCTCGACTCGTTCCTCGACAGGCTGGCCCTTATCGACGCATTCCTTTGGGGGCCGTGGACCATGGCCTTCTTTGCGGGCGTGGCGGTCTACTTCACCGTCCGCTCGGGCTTCTTTCCGATCACGGGGGTGGGATACATCCTGCGGAACACCGTCGGGAAGCTCTCCCCGGGATCGACCAAGCTCACAGAAGGCCAAACCATGACACCCGTGCAGGCCGCCACAACGTCGCTGGCGGGCACGGTGGGGATGGGCAATATGGCCGGTGTCGCCACCGCACTGTCGGTGGGCGGGGCCGGGGCCATTTTCTGGATGTGGATCCTGGCGTTCTTCATGATGATGTCGAAGACGGTCGAGATCACCTTGGGGGTCTACTACCGAGAACGAGATCCCGACGGCCAGTTGAGGGGTGGACCCCAGTACTACATTCGCCGTGGGCTCGGGTGGCACCCCCTCGCCGTCCTGTTCAGCGTGGGTATGCTCATCAACGCCGTGTTCGCCGCCTCGATGCTGCAGTCCCACACCGTGGGTCGTGCCCTGCTGGCGAGTTACAGCCTCAACCCCTACGTGGTAGCCGTCTCGATGGCGACCATCACGGCGCTCGTGGCCCTAGGTGGTATCCGCCGGATCGGTCGCTTCTCGGAACGGCTGGTCCCGATCATGACGATCGCCTATCTGGCCGGCGGTATCGTGGTGATCATAGCGAACATCGGCACTCTCCCGGCCGTCTTCAGCTCGATATTCTCACACGCGTTTTCCGCCACAGCCGGAGCCGGCGGCGCGGCTGGTATCGCGGTGAGCACCGCGATCAAGCAAGGGATGGCGCGCGGCATGCTATCCAACGAGGCAGGGATGGGCAGTGCTCCCATGGTGCACGCAACCGCCGAGGCTGAACACCCGTTCCAGCAGGGTGTGTGGGGGGCATTCGAGGTGTTCTTCGACACCATCCTGATCTGCTCCATCACGGCGCTAGCGATCCTCTCGACAGGGGCGATGGCCGATGGTGAATCGGGGATCGAGCTATTGCTGACGGCGTTCGCGAGGGTGCTTCCGTTATCGGTTGCGTCGATCATCGTGTCGGGGTCGATCGCCACGTTCTGCCTGTCCACGCAGATCAGCTTCTACGTCTACTTCGAGACCTGCCTGGTGAATCTGGTGGGGCTGCGCCCGGTCCGCGTGCTGCGGTGGCTCTACTTCTTGCCGGGAATCATCGTTGCCGGGGTCGCGGATGTTGATCGGCTATGGGTCGTTGCCAACATCGCGGTCGCCGTGGTGGCGATTCCGAACCTGGTGGCGATGCTGAGCCTGAGCGGTGTGTTCAGGACCTTGATGAAAGACGAGTTGTCGGGTGAGCGGGCATACGCGACGGCCAATGTGGACGACCACGAGCCGGAGCTCACCAGAACTTAGCCGACCACTCGACGTACCTCGGTCCGTGCACCGTCCGAGACAACCTCTCCGAGCAGTTCGCGATCTTCAGTGAGAAGCACAACTGGGTCATGACGTGGCTCTACGTCATGACCTTCGGCTCGTTCATCGGATACTCGGCCGCATTTCCGAAGCTCATCCAGGGCATTTTCGGCACACTGCCCATCGGAGCACCCAACCCCAATGCTCCTAACCCGCTCCAATACGCTTGGCTCGGGCCCTTGGTCGGATCTTTGGTAAGGCCCCGGTGGGCGGCTGGGTCTCCGACAAGGTAGGGGGCCGCTCGCGTCACGCATTGGGACACCATGGTGATGATCGGTGCGGCCCTCGGCGTTGCCTATTACGTCAAGGCGGCCTGCGCGGCCCCGACACCGGAAACGTATTGGTGGCCGTTCTTCTGGCTCTTCATGCTGCTTTTCGTCACCACCGGAATCGGGAACGGGTCCACGTTCCGGATGGTGCCGATCAGCGCCTGCAGCGGTCCCCGACGAAACGTGATGCATAAGTCATCAAGAGCCGTCACCCCGCCGAAGTGGAGCGTCAGCCCTTCGCCCCTGATTTCAGACCGGGCTGCCGCATGGTAGCGGCTTAGACCCAACCCCTCCTTCGGAACATCCGAAGAGTGTCGGCGAAACGCTCCAGCCCATCCGGCGTGGCGGAGAGAGAGAGACGGTTGTAGTTGAGCATCGGCGGGAACGGCCGGCCCACAAGGATCCCGTTCTCCTCCATTCGGCGGATGTACAGGTCCTGATCACCTCGTATCTCATGGAACAGGAACGCGGTGTGGCTCTTGAAGTAGTGGAGCTCGAGTTCGTCCAGACACTCCGTCACCACCACTTTGCATTCGTCCCAGATCGCCAAGCTCCGGTCGTACCAACCCTCGTCTTCGAGCGCCCCGATCGCAGCCTCGACCGCCAGCGTGTTCGGGTTCGAGCGGGTGGCGTAGAGCTTGAGTCGCTCCGCAGTATCGGCACCGCAGATGCCGTAGCCAATGCGGAGTCCGGCGATGCCGTAGAGCTTCGAAAACGTTCGTGTGATCAGAACGTTAGGCCGTTCGTTCGCCCATTTCTCCGCCGACCAATAGCGGGAGTCGTTCACGAACGGGTAGTACGCTTCGTCGACGATGAAGAACACGTTGTCGGACGCCGAAGCGAACCAGTCGTCCAGTTCAGCGCTCGGCGTGATCGTACCCGTCGGATTGTTCGGATTGCAGATGTACACGACCGTGGGCTCGGTCCATCCCTCGGCGAGCCTCCGCATGCGCTCCACGTCATGGGCGAAGTCATCGGTGAGCGGCACCTGCTCGAGCCGGTAGGTATAGGGCTCGGCGTAGTCCATCGCGTTCTCATACGTCGGGTTCGCCTGCAGAAGGCGAGCGTCGGGCGAGGCATAAGCGCCCATCGCCATGCGGATGACCTCGGTCGAGCCGGCTCCAAGGACCACCTGCTCGTCGCTCACCCCGTGGATCTGGGCAATCTTCGCGATGAGCGTCTCGTCACGAGGGCCCGGATAGTGCGGCACCTCGTCCATAGCGGCCATCATCGCAGCGTGCGCCTTCGGCGGGATACCGAGCGGGTTGGCGTTGTGGTTCAGGCGAAGGATGCCGTCTTGAACGGGCCCCTTCGTAGCGATCCGTACCGATTCGCGGGCAGCGGCATCGGCTGATGCGGCCAAAGCCGTATCCGGCAGGGCAGCCAGCCCCACTGAGGCCATCGCTCCGTTCGAAATAAATCCTCGGCGATCCATGCTCACCTCCTAGTCGTTTCCGACAAAATCCTGACGATTAAATTACCACGCCCCGTGTGAACAATACGGAGCCGCTTGGTCGAGCCAACTCAGCCCAAAGGGTAGACCACTCGGTCCACTTACTCTCCAGTCCCACCCGGACTGATCGACGTTCCAGCCACCCGACCCCGCGCCGCCTAGAAAGTCCATCGCGGGAGACCCGATCGGAGCCCCCGGAGGAGCACTAGGAGCAGCCTGCAGGCCGTAAGGCTCACCCGGCCGGTCAAGAAAGCGGCCAATGTCCATGGCGAGCAAACGCTCACTGGCGAGCTGGACGTCGAACGGTGTGTCGATAGAGGCCAACGGAGCGCTCCGCTCGTCGAGGAAGTTGCGCGCCCGCTCCAGATACGCGGTCGTGATGGCTCTGACCTGGGGCATGGTTGCGCCACCGGCCAACGCCATCATCCGATCGATCGCGACGCTGCGAACTGCTCGTCGGATCTCCGCCTCGTAGGGGGAGTCCGCGTCGACGGGTCCGGTCTCCATAAGCAGCGCGAGAATCACTTCCTGCAGGCCCGGCAGCGACGGATCCAGCGCGTGCTGTTCCACCATCCGTGCGGCCCGCGAGGGCTGAAGTAACTCCGAGATGGTGTGGTCGGCCGCTACGACCGCCGGGGAAATGGCGTCGAACATCGAGCCCGTGTAACGAGGGAAGAGCTCCCTGGTACGCCCATACCCTCCGGGCCGCGGAGGCAGCGTAGCGAGCACACTCTGCGGTATAGCCAGCGCCGACGGGGTGATTGTGGCCAAGAGCGACGCGATCGCTGCCCGCTGGTCATCAGCCGACACCGGTTCGACCGAGGTCCGTCCATCCCCGCGGAACGCGTAGATGTAGTGCAGGCCGCCCGCAGACGAGGCGGTCGAGGTCACCTGATAGCGATGGTGCATATAAACAGGCACCAGGACCTCTTCCATAGTGGCCATAGGCCTCCCGGTCTTGATCACGCGCTCCCCGAAACGGTCTAGTGCATGCCGCCGTATCTCCATCATCTCGTCCAGGTCGGCGCTCGGATTCATCCCGTTCACCCACTGGTCGACACGGGCGTTCGCCGACTGGTCCTGATTGCTCAGATAGCGAATGTCCTGCGCCCATGCGTCGTCCAGAATCTGCATCAGAGCCGGTCCAGCCTCGGACTCATCGGCATAGACCGAATACCCGTAGGAGATCGCGACCCGGTCCCACTCCCCGATCTCGGCTTCGTACACGTCCGAGTAGTCGACCTGACCGTTCTCGAGGCTCACCAGCGCTGTCGGATAATCCATGACCGAAATGCGTCCGACTTCACTGTTGTAGTAGTTGTGGCCCAACCCGATGGTGTGGCCCACCTCGTGTGCACTCAGTTGGCGGATACGGGCGAGCGCCCACTCGGCCAATTCCGGCGGGGTCTCGTCGCCATTCTCATAGGGAGCCAACAGGCCTTCGGCGATCATGTAATCCTGGCGGATGCGGAGCGAGCCCAAGGTCACCCGTCCCTTGAGGATTTCACCTGTGCGTGGATCCGTCACGGACCCACCCGAACTCCAACCGCGGGTCGAGCGATGGACCCAGTTGATCACGTTGTAACGGATGTCGTGAGAGCTGACGTCTGCAGGACGCATCTCCATGCGAAAGCCGTTGATGAATCCGGCTTCTTCGAACGCCTGGTTCCACCAGGCACCCCCATCGAGAAGCGCCGAGCGGATCGGCTCCGGCGTGCCCGGGTCGAGGTAATAGACGATGGGCTCGACGGCTTCACTCATCGCCGCCCCCGGGTTCCGCTTCTCCAAGCGGTGACGTCGCACGAATCGCTTCGTCATGGGCTCGCCCAACGGCGTCGAATAGTCATCGAACGTCATGCTTCCGAATCCGGACCGCGGATCGTACACGCGGGGCGTGTAGGTCCCCAGTTCGGGCAGCTTGATGAACGAGTGGTGGACACGCAGAGTGGGCGCAGCCGCGCTCGCCGCCACGTCCCCGACCCCCTGGAAGCCATCGGCGTCACCGCCGCCTCCGAACCCGCCGCCGCCACCCGTCACACCAGGCTGAAGGGCAAACGTCAACGAGACCTCGATCTCTGTGTTCTCCGGGAAACCCATCGTCATCGGCAAGTAGACCGCGCTGCGGGCCGTATCCACCCGATATGTGCCCGGCCGCATGCGGCGCGCATAGTTCCCGATGTCCTGCATCAGGAAGTCGGTCGCGTCCACTAGGACCCGCTCACCCGTCTCGGCGGCCACCGTGAATCCGGCCAGCGTGGCAGGTGCGAAAGCGTCTACAACGGCCTCGACCTCATTGGGGTTAGTCGACGACGCTCGGAACCGGTAGTTGGGTTGGACCATCATGACTCTCGGACCCACCCGGTGAAAGCGGACAGCCCGGGAGCCTCCCCCCGATCCACGATCGAGGCCGAGGTCATTGGACCCCAACCCGGCACCGAGTCCCGCCTGATGCATCAGGTCCGTATCCCACAATGAGATCTCCAGCCAGATCTTGCCGGTGGATGCCTCCCAGTAAATCGGAACGAAGCCGTCGATCCTCTCCATATCCTCCGTCTTGTCCTCGATGGAGGGTGGTGGCCCGCCGGCAGCGTCATCGCCACCCGGCCTCGCCTGGGCGGATACGGCAGACGGAACCGTGAGGAAGAAGACGAATGCGCAGATACTAAGGAGCAAAGTTGCTGCCCGGTGCATGGAGACCTCCTGAACGCTTTGTGCTCGAACGTGCCGCCTCCGGCACGGTGGGACGGGGATGGTACTCGGTAAGGAGGGGTGGTGCCATCCCGGTTCATCTCGCGGTGCGGAGCGTGACGACCCCTGACCGCGCATATTATGTTCCCGAGATATTCCACTGTGGTCCCGGGACCCCCGATCGTGGTTTCGAGACACCGAAGTGGCACTCACGCGCAGTACTTGTGGAGGAGGACGATGATGATGATGAAGATCGCAACCGGATTGATGGGCCTGTCCCTACTCCTTCCCGCATCCGCGGTGGCCCAACCGGACGCTGACCGGGCAGCGGTTGAGCGCGCCGCCCTGAACTACCTCGAGGGCTTCTACGAGGGATCGACCGACAAGATTCGCAGCGGCGTGCACTCCGATGTGGTCAAGTACGGGTTCGCGATGGAGGACGGATCGTACAGCGGTAGCCCCATGTCCTTTGACGAGATGCTGGCCTATGCGACGAGCGTGAAGGAACGTGGCCGTCAGCCTGAGCCCGGCACCGTCAAGCGCGTCGAACTGCTCGACGTCCTGGACCAGACTGCTGCAGTGAAGGTCTACGCGTGGTGGGGCAGCGATTATCTGCTGATGGCCAAGTACGAGGGCGAATGGAAGATCGTCAACGTACTCTGGCAGACGCCGCCCACCGACTAGTTGTCCTTTTGAGCGGCACCACCGCTGACGTCGTCGTAACTGGCGCCGGCATTACCGGCGCGTCCTCGGCCTGGCATCTGGCATCGCGGGGCCTGAGCGTGGTCGTGCTCGAGAAGGACCCCGCGCCCGCGATGGGCTCCACCGGAAAGAGCGTGGCGGGCGTCCGGGTGCAGTTTACGACCGAGGCCAATATCCGCCTGTCGATGTACTCCCTACCCGTATACCGCGAGTTCAAGGAGCGGCACGGTCACGATGTCGGGTATCGGGACATCGGATACCTCCTGCTGGTGCCCCACGTCAAGTGGGAACGGCACCTCGAGTCCGTCGAGTTACAACGAAGCCTCGGTGCCCCGGTCGAGGTCCTCGATCCTGTCGAAGCACAGCGGTACCTGAGCTTCGAAACCGAGGATCTGGCCGGAGCCACCTACGGGCCATGGGACGGCGTGATCGACCCGCACATGGCCACCCATGCCTGGGTTTCCATGGCCAAGGAACTGGGCGTGGACTTCCGGTTCGACTCGCCCGTGTCTGAGATCGAGCGTAGCGGCACGGGCTGGACCGTTCGCAGCGGTTCGGATTCCTACCACTGTGGGCACATCGTGAACGCCGCCGGAGCCTGGTCCGGGCTGATCGGCGAACTCGCCAACCTCGACGTCCCGGTGGGGCCCAAGCGGATCCAGATATTCCTGAGCGCCCCTATCGATGATCCGCGCACCTATCCCCTCACCATCGATCTAACCACCGGCGTGTATCTGCGGAGCGAAGGCAATCGAGTTCTCTTCGGCCGAGACGACCTCGATCAAGACTTCGGATTCACTGAGGGGATGGACTGGAACTGGCTGGAGCACGTCCTCCTTACCGGGGTGAAGCGGTATCCGTGGTGGGAAGACCTGGGGGTAGACCGAAAAGGGAGCTGGTGGGGGTACTACGCGGTCTCCCCGGACAACAGCCCGATCATCTGCCCCAACCCGGGCGCAGAAGGCTGGATCGACGCGTGCGGCTTCTCGGGCCACGGCATCATGCACGCCCCCGTGGCAGGCCTAGCCGTCTCGGAGTTCATCGTTGACGGCGAGTCGCACACGCTGGACATGGCTCCGTTCCGGCACGGGCGCTTCGGAGAGGAAGGTGTGGCAGTAGAGACGAACATCTTCTAGCAACACCACTACGAACGGCCGTGTAGGCGCTGTAGCAAGCCCGTGAGCCCCTCCGGAAGAAAAGGGACCGCTCCGAGGCTCGCCGACAGACTCGCCAGGAAATTTCGCCTCTCCATATCTACTCCTGCCGCATCGCCCGAAGGATCATGCGGCCCTCCAAGTCATCGAATAACTCAGGGACTTCGGCGACTAACAGGCGCGTGATCTCGGACATGTCTCCAGCAGTCCAACCCACAGCCCGCAACGCCTCGCCCTGATCCATCGCCCTGAGGGCGGGCACAGCAAGCAGATCCAATCGCGAGAAGCCGGGCTCCGTACTAATCGCCCTGAGATCACCCCATCGGGCGACGTCAGCGCTGGCCTCGACAACCATCTGGAACGACTCCCTAGCCGCGCCGTCATGCCCGAGGTGAGCCTCGGTCTTGGCCAGGAGCAGCCGGACCAGTCTCTCCTCCGGCTCATAAGGCTTTCCCTGCCCCAACAGCTCGGGCCACTCGAGGGCCGTGAGAAGGTGCGTTCTGGCCTCCCCGTAGTCCTCGGCATCCATCGCATCGAACGCCACCAGCGTGTGCGCCTGAACGTGCAGGCCGTGACTACCTCGGGCGTTTTCGGAAGGGAGCACATGAGTGGCCGCCAGGATCTCGGTAGCCTCCTGGGCGCGGCCCACATTGATCAGGGCTTGGGCCATGAACAGATCCAGGTTGAACTCATCCGGAAACCGCTCGCGGGCCACGTCGAGGGCTGCCAAAGCCTCGCTCCACCGACCGTCCTGCTCTAGCCGACGGATCAACTGAATCTGCAGGGGCCAACTCTCGGGGTCAGTCGCGACTGCCCGCCGAAAGTCCTCCGTCGGATCCACGCCAAGCACCTGGTCCAGCAAGTGGCCGCGGGCCACATAAAACGGCCCGAAATTGGGCTCGTTTCCGATGGCGCGGAGGCGCGACCCGGCCTCCACTCCTCGATCCACAGCCCAAAGGTTGAGGGCGACGAGGTAGTCCCACTGCCAGGCATCACTGTTCTGTGCGGCCCACTCCAGCATGGAGAGCGTCTCACGCCGGAACGGGAACTGGAAGTCAGGATCTTCAACGGAATCGAGGGAAGCAGGATCTCCGCGAAGAAGCGCCAGCCATCCACGATGCAGAAGGCCGCGGTTTCCGGCGTCCAGGGTTGTTGTTCTCAGGACATCGCTGCCGGCCGTCCCCTGTGGAGCATCCTCGCCGGCCCGCGCTAAATCGACTTCAAGAAGCGTGAGGGCATCGCCCCCCAGTCCAACATTCAGGTAACCGATCGCCATCTCCAACAACGTCTGCTCGGGATATTCACCACCGAGCGCTCCGGCCAGGATCTGGGCCCCAGCCCGGGCCGACGCGTTGCTTCGCGAAGCCAGGTAGTTCTCGGCCCATACGAAATGGTGAAGCGGGTCGAGCGCCGAGAGTTCGCTCTGAGCCTCTTCAGCGAGCGCCGCATCCTCGGTTTGCCGACCGACGATGGCCAGCGCGCGCCAGGCAGGCACACTGTAGCGATCGTAGTCCACCGCGAGCCGTGCGTAGCGAGCAGCTTCAGCGAACTCGCGCTCACCGATCATGATCTCGGCCAACTGAGCGTAGGCGGCTGAGCGATACGCTACGGAGCGCGCTGCCCACCCGAAGGCCTCGCGAGCGTCGGCCGTTCGTTCCGTCGCTCGGTACAACGTCCCGGCCATGAAGTTGGCGTCGGCGTCGTACGCATCCAGTTGCAGCACGCGATTCACGTGCTCGAGTCCGGGGACGTTGAGCCCTGCCCGGTAGTCTAGGTCCGCCAGACCCAGATGGGCCTCACGGTTCCAGGGCTCGTGGTCGAGCGCGGAGCTGAAGAGCGCTCGAGCTTGTGCGTGACGGCGACCCTTCAGGAGTTCCTTGGCCTCGAAGACCATGCGGTCTGCTTCGGGGGTGTCGACGACGGCCCGAGGGTCCGTGAGAAACCGGCGGCTCAGCAAGCGTTCAGACGGATCCGAGTCGTAGTTCAATCCGAGCCCTCGGAGCTGCACGCGGAAGGGGTTCCCGGCCGTGACTTCAACTGTCGTCTGATACGGATCCAGCACCGCGAGGGAGACGGGAACCGCTGTAACCGGTTCGTCCCCAGACCATACCTTGAGCGTGTCATCGACAGCGCCAAAGGCGTTCACCTTGATGGTCAGCTGATCACCTTCACGTGAGATGTGCATCGCCCCGTCGCGTGATGCGTCGGTGAGTCCCCCCGTCTCCTCCAACGGAAACCACGTCTCGGTCCAACGGCTGGCCGACATCGGATCAAACGCCGCCTGAGTGATGGGATTCTTCTCATCGCCCGGCTGATACTGGACCAACAACCGCCCCGCCTGGAGTTCTATGTATTGGCCATCGGTATCGGTAAGAAGCTCCTCCCACACGCCGCCCGCGCGGGAGAGCGCCCACAACCAGAGTTTCTGGCCGGGCATGTCCTCGTACCGGGCCCAATGTCCGAAGCCATAGTCCTCGTCGTGGAAGTAGCCGCCGAAGAAGTCGTTCAGCTCCCCCACGACGTGATAGGACTTGTTGCCGTCGAACCGGTTGTTGTCGTAAAGGGGGAGGTATCGATCCTGATCATCGAACGGCCAAGACCTCTCGGCTCCCGGGTGGGTGAGATAGGCGTCCCCCGGAATGAACATCTCTAGGTCGTCCTGAGCGAAAGCCGCCGCCGTCATCCAGTTGTAATAGGGCTGCTGCAGGGGTGTCGGGTTATACCACAGGACGTTCGTCTCGAAGTAGGCTTTGTCCGCCGGAAGCCGGATTTCGACCCGCCAGTGCGTCCGAGAAGGCAGGTCCATGCCACCGACCCAGCAGCTCACGCTACCGTCGGGATTCTCGCGGATCACGTAGTCCACCGGGGTAGCGGTCGCGGGGGTGTGGCCGATGACCCCGAAGTTGAACTCGATGCCACCCGAGGTCCACGGTCCGCGCAGGGCGATGTTCCTGAACTTCATGACCTCGTTGCGATAGATGAACTCGTGACCGGTCTCCTTGACCACGGCGCCCCAGACCTTACCTCCAGCTTCAGGGAGCACGTACACCTCGATGAAGTCGTTCTCCAGCCGAACCACGTTCCATTCTCGGGGCTCAGGGGTGGTTGAGTACCCATCGAACGAGTGGTAGGGATAGAGTCGAGCGTCACGACTCAGAATCGGAACGGGATTGGGCTCAGAGAACGGGTAGGTCGAGAGGGTGATGACCTCTTCGGAGATGCGGGCGGTCCCGACCGAAGTTGGAGGGGACTGAGCCGCCAAGCCGGCCCTGGGCGCCAAGGCCGGGAGCACCAGCGCCAGGAGCATCAACGTCGGGAGCACCGCTAAACCCTACTTTCGCGGGCGCACGACACGCGCCTCGCTCGTCTTGGCCTGTTGCCGTTTCCAGGTGTCGGGGTGGAAGAGCAGCAGCACCGTATAGATCTCGAGGCGGCCCACGAGCATGAGAAACGTGATCACGATGAGCCCGGGATTGGTAATCCAGCCATAGTTGTCGGTCGCCCCAACCCCACCCAATCCCGGACCGATGTTCCCTACCGATGCCGCGCTAGCACCGACCGCAGTCAGAATGTCCATTCCGAAAAAGGTCAGCAACATTCCGCCGAACAGCACCAACAGGACGTAGAGACTTACGAATCCGAGAATGTTCAGCAGGACTTCCTCGCGCACGCTGTGCTTCCCGACGCGCACCATCAGGATCGCCCGAGGGTGCAGGTGCTTCCGGATCTCGCTGGCCGTGTGGCGCAGCAGCACCAACACACGCACCGCCTTGATCCCACCACCGGTCGAGCCCGCCATACCACCTACGAACATCAGGGCAACGAGAAGCCCCTGGGCGGCGGGCGTCCACACTTCGAAGTCCGCCGAGACGAACCCCGTTGTGGTTGTAATCGCGACCGCCTGGAACATGCCGTCCCTGAGTGCGTGCTCCATACCGGCCATGGAGAGTCCATAACTGCCGGCCATCAAATTGCTCACCATGAGGAAGAGGCCCGCGCCTACCACGACCATGGTATAGAAGCGCCATTCCTCATCCCGGAAGTACTCGAGATGTCCGGTCGCTGCCCGGAAGTGAAGGGCGAAGTTCACCCCCGCGATGTACATGAAAATGATCGTGACGTAGTGGATGTACGCCGAGTCGAATCCGGCGATGGAAGCGTTCTTGGTGGAGAACCCCCCGGTGGCCAGCGTCGCGAAGGCGTGGTTCACGGCGTCGAACAACGACATCCCACCAAACAGGTAGAGCAGGATCTGAACGCCGGTGAGTCCCACATACACGCTCCAGAGCAGCTTGGCGGTCTGGGTGATCCGCGGCCTCAGGCGTTCGGGTGTCGGTCCGGGCACCTCGGCCCGGAACAGCTGCATGCTGCCCACGCCTACATAGGGGAGGATCGCGATGGCCAGCACGATGATCCCCATACCGCCGATCCAGTGCGTTACCGAGCGCCAGAGAAGGATGCCTTCCGGCAGGGATTCGACATCCGAAAAGACGGTGGCGCCGGTGGTGGTGAACCCGGACATGGATTCGAAGATCGCCGGTACCACCCCGTCCAGCGTGCCCGAGAGCAGGAACGGGAGTGCACCGAAACCCGCCAACGACGTCCAGGCGAGAGTGACGATAGCGTACCCCTCACGGGCGGTTAGCTGCTCGCCTTTTTCGAACTTGGTAAAGGCGTAGGTGACTGTTCCGACCAAGAGCGTAATACCGGCTGAAGCAAAGAGCGCCGGGGCCGCGCCGTCCTCGTAGAACAGTGCGCCGGCACCGGTGGCCGCCATAGCGATAGAGATAAAGACGAGAAGTAATGCGATGATGTTGAGGAGGTGCCGAATCGACATCAGGCGAACAGCTTCTCGATGTCGCGTATGCAGGTCGGCAGGGCAAACACGACCGCGATGTCACCGGCGTTGAGCACGGTGTCACCTTGAGGCGCGAACACCTCGTCCCCTCGTACCAGCATGCCGAGAATTCCCCCATGCGGGAAGTGCACGTCCCCGAGCCGCTTGCCCACGATGTGCGACCCCTCCCCCACCTCGAATTCAATGGCTTCGGCGTCGATCCCCTTCAGCGTGGCGACGCTGGTGATGCTCTCCCCACGCACATCTCGAAGAATCGCGTTCACCGTCGACAGCCGGGGCGACACGGATGCGTCAATGTCGAGGCGCGGAATCAATTGCAGGTAA
>Ga0315339_1001124_pt1 | contig 25723 bp, 22 predicted proteins | sample ASW17metaG_FD_204514 | JGI IMG/M metagenome (GOLD analysis project Ga0315339, IMG submission 204514) | Ammonia-oxidizing marine archaeal communities from Pacific Ocean, United States - ASW #17 | ecosystem: Environmental > Aquatic > Marine > Oceanic | place: USA: California | collected 2016-12-05 | reverse complement strand
TGGGGTTGGTTCTGTGGATGCCGAATGGGGCGGTGGTGCGCACTGAGCTACAGAATTTCATATCGGCTGAACTGCGGCGCCAGGGGTATAAGCAGGTGTATACACCGCATATCGGCAAGCTCGACCTCTACCGCAAGAGCGGGCATTTCCCGTACTACCAGGACGGTCAGTATCCTCCGTTTATAGAAAAGGACCATTTGCGCAAGTTGGCGGATGAGGGTTGTTCCTGCGGTGATCTCGCCAGTCAGATGGAGGCGGGGGATATCGACGGCTATCTGCTCAAGCCGATGAACTGCCCGCACCATATTAAGATTTTCGCTTCCAAGGCCCACAGCTATCGCGATCTGCCGGTGCGTTTAGCGGAGTTCGGCACGGTGTATCGCTGGGAGCAGTCGGGAGAGATCGGCGGCATGACGCGGGTGCGCGGTTTTACCCAGGACGACGCGCATCTGTTTTGCATGGAGGAACAGGTCGCCGAGGAATTGCTACAATGTCTGGAATTGGTCAAGGTCATCTTTGGCACTCTGGGCATGGCCGACTATCGGGTGCGTGTCGGTTTGCGCGATCCCGACAGCAGTAAATACGTCGGTGAGCCCGCCAAGTGGGACCGTGCCGAAGAGGCTTGTCGGCAAGCGGCTGAGTCGTTGGGGGTCCCCTTTAGCGAAGAACCGGGGGAAGCGGCGTTCTACGGACCCAAGATCGACTTCGTGGTCAAAGACGTCGTTGGCCGCGAATGGCAATTGGGCACAGTGCAGGTCGATTATAACCTGCCCGAACGCTTTGGGCTCGAATATGCCGGCGCTGACGGGCAGATGCATCGTCCGGTCATGATTCACCGAGCGCCCTTTGGTTCGATGGAGCGCTTTGTCGGTGTATTGATCGAACATTTCGCCGGAGCTTTTCCGGTGTGGTTGGCACCGGTGCAAGCGGTGGTGTTACCGATCGCCGAACGCCATGCCGAGTTTGGGGCCGAGGTCCGGAAAGAGCTGTTGGCGGCCGGGATCAGGGTTGAACTCGACGCGGCCAGCGAGACGCTCAACAAGCGAATTCGCCAAGCCCAGACGAAGAAGGTGCCCTATATGTTGATTGCGGGGGATCGCGAGGTTGAAGAGGGCCAAGTCTCAATTCGTTTGCGCTCGGGCGAAAACCTGGACGCACTCTCGGTCGCGGATGCGGTCGCGATGATGACTGAGAAGGTTGCACAAAAGGCTGAAGTCTAAAAAAATAGCAACGCCCTGGAACAATTGTTGGGACTCGACTTGCTGAAAAACGGCAATAGTGACGCGGCGTTCTGGTTTACCGGATTTGATTGCCAGGGCGATTTGGTGATTTGGGGCTATCGCGCGGGGGACTCTCTGGGGCTATTCGATTTTTTCGCGAGTCCCAGTTCGACTTCAAGCTGCGGCAGGGGGACGAAGGTTTGTGAAAAAAATCAGCTGGGATGACGGCTCGATCGCCGGCGATTGCGACGGGCCGGTGGCTAATGCCAATTGAAGGGGTTCGAAAATTGGGCTGAGCGGTGTACCTTGATAGCGAAGGTCCACCAAGGACGCTATTTTAGGGGCTATGAGATTATTCAGCCGAACGCGCTATATCATTGGGGTTTTTTGGCACTTTCGTTATTATGTCCTGTGCACGGGACTGGCAATGGCCTTTTGGGATACGGGACTGATCAAACCCTTCCGTTTTTTTGTCGTACTGGTGCACGAGGTTAATCACGCGGCGGCGGCTTTATTGACCGGTGGCGAGGTCGTCGAGATCCGCACGCATTGGAATGAGTCGGGCCACACCTTGGCGCGCGGCGGGATCTATCCGCTGATCAGCGCAGCGGGTTATGTGGGTTCGGCATTGATCGGTTCGTTATTGATTTACACAGGGCTCTACCCGCAGGCGCAGCGTTTTGTATTGTTGTGCATCGGTGCGGTCTGTATGGGTATGACGATGGCTTATACCCCCTTGGGGGGTGTTGACTTTTTTCTCGGCATCGGCGGCGGTTTTGTGTTATGCGCGATGGCGATAAAGTCACAGCGGATGGCCAGGGTCGGGTCGGTGTGGATGGGAGTGATGCTCTGTTTGTATAGTTTATTTGATTTCCGTACTGACCTTTGGTATCACGCGGAGCGGACCGACGCGGGGCTTTTGTCGGCTTATTGGGGCCTCGATCCCCTGCAGGTGCCCTACCTGGCTTATTTGATCGCTCTGAGCTGGGTCTTGTTGTCGTTAGCGTGCATGTATCGGGCGATGCGCGCATTGGTCTTAAAAAGGAAATCTTGACCTTATGCGTCTATTCTTTCTACCTTCAGCAAAATTCATAAAAAACAACACGCATCATAGCTACGTTCCGTCTTCCGTACCGGTATTCGCACTGGGCCATAGACGGGGTTGCGTCTCGTAAACAGACTGAGAAATTCATCTGCATTCGCCTTCGATTTAATCGACGGCGTTTTTTTGTTTTTAAAAGAAAATGAATGCCATGTTTGTGATGGAGTTTAAAAGAAGGGCTGAGATCAACTAATACTGGTCGTCAATGTAGTATGTTCGGTAGCTGTATGTACAAAACGATGGCGTGGGTGAAAACGGTAGACATCGCTTTGGACCGGATTGAGGGGGAGGATGGGTTGGTGTATAGAGGCCGGTAGGTATTTCGGTTGAGTGGAGTGGTTTGATGGGCTAAGTTATCCAGATTACATAGAATTGCGAGATCTGGGTAATTTGACGCATTGAGACTATGAATGGATGATAGGGAGAAGAGTAAAGAAGAGCTCTCTTGGGAACTGACAGCGCTCAAGGTGCGGTTGGGAAAGCTGGAGTTTATAGAGGCTGAACGCGGTGCGTCGGAGCGAAGAGCGTTTTCGCATGGCGGTAGAGTGTTTGGATGAAGGCCTGTTGATCACCGACTTCGACGATGTGGTGCTCTATGTCAATTCACGTATCAGCGAAATGGCCGGCTATGCCCAGGATGAGATGATCGGTCGACCGGCCTATGAGCTTATTCTGCCGTCGGATCAGTGGCCTGATCTCCGGCAACGGAACCAGCAGCGTAGTGAAGGGCGTTCCGATTGCCATGAGATGGAGGCGGTGCGCAAGGACGGCAGCCGGTTTTGGATCGAGAGCAACGCGATGCCCTGCAGTTTTATTGTCAACGAGTTGGTTTCCAATGCGCTGAAATATGCCTTCACAGATGGGCGCAGGGTGTGTTGTTTATCGGACTCAGTGGCGGATCTGGTGATAGCGTAGAGATGGTAGTGCGCGATAATGGTGTGGGCTTGCCGTCCGGCTTTGATTGTCAGCAGTCTACTTCATTGGGGTTGCGTCTGGTGCATACTTTGGTGCAGCAATTGCGCGGGAAATTACAGGTGGTGGGCGATGGCGGTGCGGAGTTTAAGGTGTGTTTTGCTATAACAAAAAATGAATCAAAATAGAGGAGAGGGTAGATCCATGAGAATGAGCCGGCTTTTCAGCCAGACCTTGCGCGATATAACCGCTGACGCCGAAGTGGCGAGCCACCAGCTATTGCTGAGGGCGGGTTTTATCCGTCAATTGGCCAGCGGGATCTTTAGCTATTTGCCGCTAGGGCACAAAGCCCTGCGCAAGGTAGAGGAGATTATCCGCCGGGAGATGGACGCGATCGGGGGGCAGGAGATCACGATGCCCGTGGTACACCCGGCCGAGATTTGGCAACAGACCGGTCGCTGGTACGAGGTCGGCTCGGAGATGAGCCGTTTTAAGGATAAGAACGACCGCGATATGGTCCTGGCCATGACGCATGAGGAAGTCGTCGCCGAACTAGTAAGCCGAGAGATTCATTCCTACAAGCAATTGCCCCAGCTGGTTTATCAGATCCAGACGAAATGGCGCGATGATCCTCGGCCCCGTTCCGGCCTTATCCGGGTCCGCGAGTTCACGATGAAGGACTCCTATAGCCTCGACGCTGATTGGGAAGGCTTAGACAAGCAGTACCGGGGCCACTATCAGAGCTATTTCAATATTTTCAACCGCTGTGGCCTCGATGTGATCGCGGTCAGTTCCGATACCGGGATGATGGGCGGCGAGATGGCGCACGAATATATGTATTTGACGCCGATCGGCGAAGATACTTTGCTGCTATGTGATGGCTGCGGTTATGCCGCAAATCGCCAGATTGCGACCTTCACTAAAAAAGCTAATCCGGAAGACGAGCCCGCTGTACAGGAGAAGATCGCCACGCCGGGTACGGCGACCATCGATGATTTGGCCAGGTTGCTCGACATGCCCGCCAGTAAGACTGCCAAGGCGGTGTTTGTGATGGCGACGGTCGGCAAGGGCGAGGAGAAGGAAGACAAGTTTATCCTAGCCGTTGTGCGCGGTGATATGGAGGTCAACGAGACCAAATTGGCGAATGCCGTTGGTGCGTTAGAGATGTGGCCTGCGAATGAGGCGGAGATTCGCGCGGTTGGCTCCGAGCCGGGGTATGGTTCGCCGATCGGGGTCAAGGGGGCGCTGATTATCGTCGATGACGCGGTGGCCTCAGCGACTAATTTGGTCGCCGGTGCCAATGAGCCGGGTTTTCACGTCAAAAATGTGAATTGTGGCCGGGATTACGAGGCCGAACAAATCGTCGATATCGCCTCGGCACGCGAGGGGGACGGTTGCCCGCGCTGCGAGGCAGCGCTAAGGGCGGTACGCGGAGTTGAGACGGGTAATATCTTCCAGCTCGGCACCAAGTTTACCGAGGCGCTGGGTGGAAATTTTCTCGACGCCAATGGTAAGGCGCAGTCGGTAGTGATGGGTTCGTACGGGATCGGCGTTGGGCGGATGTTGGCTTGTATCGCCGAGGAATACAACGACGACAATGGGCTGGTCTGGCCGATTACCGTCGCACCGTTCCAGGTGCATATCGTATTATTGGCCAAGGGCGAAGGTGAGGCGCAGGGCGTGGCGGAAAAACTATATGGTGAATTGACAGGGCGCGGGCTCGATGTGCTCCTGGACGATCGCAAAGATAACCCGGGCGTCAAATTCAAGGACGCCGATCTCATCGGCATACCGGTGCGGGTGACGGTCGGCGACCGCGGTTTGAAAAACGAGATCGTCGAGTTCAAGTTGCGCCGAGAAGAGCAGCGGCTGGAGATACCGGTCGAAGATGCGTTTGAGCACGTCGTCGCGGCGGTCGAAGGTTTGTATAATGAGCTGGAAGAGCGGGTCGTCGAAGTCGAATACGAAAAATAAGCAGGGCTGGCCGATGGAAACGATACAATCGCTATTTGTCGAAGGGTATGCGGACCAAGTCAGCTACAAGGCAGGGGATACCGCGCGCTTTCACGTTTCGACCAGCGCAGAATCGTATGCGTTGGAGATTGCGCGTATCGGTGCCGAACGCGAGGTCGTCTGGCAACAAGACGGATTGTCGGCGGCGGTGTACTCGGTGCCCGAAGACGCCTCTTCGCACGGTTGCAATTGGCCGGTTTCTTGTGAGTTGGCAATACCTGCCGACTGGCAGAGCGGCTATTACGAACTCGTGTTCCGCGCCGGGGACCGCGGTGGTAAGTTTACCCAGCGCGGTCCCCGCACGGTCGAAAGCCAGGGCCTTTTTATCGTACGGCCGTCGGGGCCGATCAATAAAAATATTCTTCTGCAATTGGCCACCAACACTTACGCCGCCTACAACAACTGGGGTGGCTATGGCCTCTATGGTTATCACGGTCGCGGCGGTTTGCAGGGGCATCGCGTCTCTTTCGATCGGCCGATGGAAGGGTTATTTGATCGCTGGGAACGCGATTTCGTCGCTTGGGTCGAAGCGGCGGGTTATGCGATAGACTACTGTGCCAATTCCGATCTCGAATTTTATCCTGAGCTATTGGAAAATTATAGTTTAGTGCTGAGCGTTGGGCACGATGAGTATTGGTCGGGGCCGATGCGCGATTCTCTCGAAGCCCGTATCGCAGGTGGGGGGAATGTCGCTTTTTTTAGCGGCAATTCGGTCTGCTGGCAGGTCCGAAGCGAGGAGGCGGGGCGGGCACTTACTTGCTGGAAGCAGCTCTTCAATATGGACCCAGCTTACGCGGCGGGTGATTATGCGAATCTGTCTACTTTGTGGAGTCACCATTTGCTCGACCGGCCCGAAAACCAATTGACCGGTGTTGGTTTTCTCTATGGGGGCTATCATTTAAGCCACGGGCAATATATGGATGGCTCAGGCGCTTTTGAGGTGCATAGACCTGAGCATTGGATTTTTGCAGGCACGGGTTTAAAACGGGGCGAGGAATTTGGCGGGCAGCATACGGTTGTCGGTTATGAGTGCGACGGCTGTGAGTTTACGATGGAAGGCGGGTTGCCGGTGCCAGTAGGTAGTCATGGGACGCCGAAGGATTTCACTATTCTGTCAACGGGATCGGCGCGCTGGCACCCCGATGACAGCGTATGGTATGAGCGCTGGGAGAACGGCCGGGAAGGCGCGGCGGTGATGGGGGTTTATACAAGAGGTGGCACGGTGTTCACGGCGGGGACGACGGATTGGCCGCACGGGCTTAAAGGCGACGAGCAGGTCGTGCGCATCACGCGGAACGTGCTGGACCGTTTGGGGCAGTAGAATGGGTGTCCCTATATTTTTGGGCTTCGCCCGGAGTGATTGAACCGAAGCGCGGCTGCTGCCACATTTAATTCATGATATGATCGGCCATGTAGTTTACTTATCCCAATCCTCCTCTGGTACCTGCGCGTAATCGTGCGGCTCGTAGCCGATCACTCTTTTCCCATGTTCCATATCGTAGAGCGGCCAGTTGCTACCCGAGACCCCGAAGACGATTTCGAATTTGACGCCTGGGTGGGTCAGCGCCTGCTCGAAGACGCGCACGCAATCGCCGTGGCTCAAATGGTGCGGGTGCTGAGGCTGGTCGCGTTCGAGGCTGAAGTTGCCGATGCGCACGCAGATGAATTCCATATCGTGCTCGTGGGCGAAGGAATGCGCCAGGGCTTCGGCGAAGACCTTGCTGACGGTGTAGATGCCCACCGGTGTCGTCGTCATATCGATCGTGCGGGTCAGTCCGCGTGGGTAGAGCCCCAATACCCCGGCTCGGCTGGCGTAGGCGATGCGCTTGACTCCATTCTGGCGGGCGGCTTCGAAGACATTGTAGGTGCCGATGAAATTACTCTGCAGCATCGGCTGCCATTCGTTGCCGCCGGGCAGGCCGCCGATATGGGCTATAGCGTCGATGTTGCGGGTGGCTTTGAGCAGGGTGTCGAAGTCGTTGAGGTCGGAGACGAAGGTGTCGTCGAGGTCGGGCATTTCCGCGCGGTCGTGGCCGCGGACTTGGTGACGGGCTTTGAGGCCTTGGGCAACGGTGGTGCCTACGCGGCCGGCGGCGCCGGTGACGAGTATGCGCATGGGATCGATCCTTCCAGTATGGGGTTGTATGGCGTCCTAGTATTATCCCCTAAAATAGGTGCAGGTGGTCTGGTAGCGGGCACCGTCTTCGGGGGCATTCAGTCTCCTGGGCTTTCGCCCCTCGGGCGCCTTCGCGACCACTCACCCCGGCCCTTTCCCCCAACGACCTCCACGAAAAAAACCTGCGTCACACCTTGCGACCGGACCTTGGAAAATCGAGCGTTTTCTGTGGGGTCCCTTGGTGGAATGATTGCGGCAGTCGTTCAAGAGCGGTGCAGGGTAAATAGCGGGGCCTCTGGTGGGCAGCCGAAGCGAAAGGGCAACCAGTGGCCTACGCCGGCGGTGGTATAGAGCTGCGTCTGCTCTTTGGCGTAATGGCCCCAAATATAGTGTTCGGGGAAGAATGGCTCGAACGCGCTGCGGCCGGCTATGCCGAATTGAAAGCCGTGAGTATGTCCGGCGAGGATCAGGTCGACGCCGCTGAGGGGTGCGGCGTAGTCTAGGGCTTGCGAGCGGTGGCTCATTAATAAGGTGAAGGCATCGCTGGTCGAATCGGCGACGGCTTTTTCTACCGAGTTTTGCAGGTGCTGGTAGGATTCTTCACTGCGCAAAATACGCGGGTCGTCGACTCCACCCAAAAAGAGCGTCGCTTCGCCGACGGGTATCGATAATCCCTCGTCGACTAAGAGGGGGATTGTCGTCTTGTCGAAATGGCCGCGGATACGGCCGACGCCGCGGATATACTCGTGATTGCCCAGACTGGCGTAGACTCCGAGCGGGGTCGGGGCGCTTTCGAGCAAGCGCAGGGCGGCGAGATAATCCGGTTTGTGATCGCAGATATCGCCGGTGACCAGGATTAGGTCAGGGGCGAGGGTGCGGGCGCGTTCGAGCAGTTTTTCGAGATCCGACAATTGGATATAGGGGCCGATATGCATATCGCTGATTTGCAGAATTTTCAGTCCTTCGAGATCGGCGGGCAGATGCGGATAATTGAGTGGGATGACCGGTATGCGGGTTTGCGCGCCTGAGGTGTAGATGCCGTGGCCGACGCCGGCGACCCCGAGGGCGGGCACGACGGCTAAACTGTGGCGTAGGAAGTGGCGTCGCTCAAGTGAGGTCGGTGTTTCTTGGGGGCCAGGCCGTAGGCGGTCGTAGAGTTTGCTGCCCAGTACGGTCGGCGTGGTCAGCAGCAGGGCGATCAGGAAAGATCCCTGCATAAGGAAAAGTATGGCGAATAGGCCCCAACCGATCGACAGCAGCCAGGTTAGCTCATAGGAGCGGCTCATAAGCCAGAGGCAGCTGCCGACTAGCCCCAGGGAAAATTGTCCGTAAAGCAGGCGGCGCAACCAGACCCTGTCCCACCAATGCCCGTGTAGGTTGGCGACAAGGGTCAAGGTTATGATGTAGAGCACGCAGTAGAGCGTGGTTACATAGAGGGCGTAGCGCATTATTACTCGTTGTTAGGGCGCGACCGAACCTGGGTCTTTGCCTGTATGCCACCAGCAATAGAAGATAGGCAAAAGGGCCAGCAGCAACAGCACGCCGGCTTGTATCTGGTAGGTGGTAGAAGATAGCCCCTCCAGACTTACGATGGTTGAAAACACCGAGGTGAATCCGAGCAGTATGTAGGCGAACAGGTTTTTGCGCAGCAATAGTACGACGGCGGCGACGGCAAAGGCGGCATTGGCTATAAAATTCAACAGGCCGTAATAGAATTCGTTTAGATGCACGGCTTCGCTGCCGTTGCTGATTAGGCCGAGGCCAACGCCGACTAGTGCCCAATGCATCCTCTTTCTCAATAAGGTGCGGCCGAAATGCAGCGCGATGCCGGCAACGATCGGGGCGGCGAAAGCCAAGCCCAAGCCGCTGCTCAGACCATTCCAAAAGGGCAAATACGTATCGAGACCGGATGGCAGGGAATAGCCGGGCGATGGGTTGTGGGCTATAAATTGCGCGGCCCAATAGCCGCGCACGTGTTTCCATGACTGGCCGACGATAAGCAATAGACCGACCGCAATAAGGGCGTCGCGTAATTCGGGTATGCGGCGCGCGGCACGCAGGCGGTCGGGCCAGTCCGGGTAGAGGCCAGTCGCTAGGCCGAGGGCACCGACGATTAACAGGCCGACCCCTAGGCTGCTGGAGATGGCGACGAAGCATTGCGTAATAGTGAAGATCAGCAAGGTTAGTTGTGTGCTGTAGCCGCGTTCGAAAGTCGCGAGGCCGTTGAGGTAATTGAGCAAGAAGAAGACCATGCCGACCGCGGCGATTTTGACGAGCGGTGCCCAGTTCAGGCCTTTGAGCCGGACTTGCTGGATTAGCAGCCAGAGGCTGTAGAGGATGGCGGCGACCATCAATAGCGCGAGTAGGCCGGTGAGCGTGGATTTTAGCGTCGTGCTTTCTTGGCGCTCGCGCTGCCAGGCCTCGGGAATCTTAAGGAAACGCAGAATATTGCTGGCCTGGTCGCCGGCGATATCGACCCGCACCCTGTAGCGCAATTCGTCGATATTGCGCGGGTCGCCCGGAACGGCTTCAAAGACGAAACGATGGTCGCGACGGGCGGGCAATTTTTCCGAGCTAGATTCCTTGAGCAGCAGTTTTTCGCTATCGAAGCCGAAGGCCTGCAGGTGATTGAGCGCTATCGCTCGGGCTTGCGCCTCGTCGAGGTCGGCGCCTGGTGCTTCCTCGGGAAGCAGGTGGCGCAAGGAATACAGCGCGCCGGTTTCTGGATGGATGGCGAGCTGGTATTCTTCCTTTTCTCCATAGCGGAAGAAGCGCGTCACCCAGAGGCTAGCTAAGAGGTCATCCTGGTAGAGTCGATTGACGGTGCCTACTGGCTCGCGTTCGAGGATGTATTTGATGCCCGAGCTATTGGGCTGGTTTTGGTGGAAGGTGACGATTTTATAGGTGGTGGCTTCTACTCCTGTCGCCTGCAAGTGCCCGATGGCCTTAGCTTCGGCTTGGGTGCGCGAAAGACCGATGTCGACGAAGTCGAGTGGTTTTTCGTAGTCGAGGGTGAAAAAACCGAGCGAAGCGACGGCGAGGATGGCCACGAGGGCGGTGCGCCGCAATGGTAGGGGCTTGTAGTCAAAGCTGGTTGCGGCGGGTTGTATGTCGACAGGGCCTGCTGTTTTCTCGGGGGATATTACAGCGGGTGTTATGGCTTGATCGTGCTCGTTGAGCAATGGGGTTGGATCGGTGAAGTGCCGTTGGCGGAAGTAGAGGAAGAGTGCTACGGCCAAGGGTAATAACATCAGCCCTGCAGAGATCGCCGCCGAGACAACAAAATAACTATTAGACGAGCGCAACAGAATCAACGCAGTATAGAGGGCGTCGACGGTATAGTGCCAGACTAATGGGGCGAGCAGGCCAAAGCGCAAGAATACGAAGCCGATGATAATACCGGCGATGCCGACTTCGATACCGCGCACATAAAAGGGCTGTTGTGGATACCCGGCGTGCGCGAATCCCCAGATGACGGCGGAGGCCACGACCGCCGCCCAGCGCGATTTGAGGTATTTGTGCAAGAAGGGAATAGAAAAGGCCCGGGACATGAATTCCTCGGAGACGGCGGGCATAAAGCCGATCAGTAGCACCATAATCCAAGGGAAGTAGGTATTGACCATCTCGCTATAGGGAATTTGCGCCGGGCTCCAGGCGCCGAATTTTTCCGCGATGATATAAAAGAGGGTCTGGTAGGCGAAGAAGAATGCGGTCATTGCCAGGCCGAGCACCGAACCGAGGAGGAAGCGTTTGGTGCGCATACCCGTGGGGGTGAACTGCGCACCAAGTTGGATCTGGTCGCCGTAATATTGCCGGTAGAGCGGTTCGGCCGCCGCCGTTAGAAAGAAAATGAATAGGCCCTGACCGATGGCTACGAGACCGGCATTGAGCAACTGGCGTGTCAGGAATGAGCCATAGGTGTCGGTCGTGTCGAAGCCGAATTTGGCCAAGGGCAAGTTGTTGAGTTCGGCTAGCAGCGTTAGGGCAGCGGCGATCCCACCAAAGATCAGCGCGGTTTTCCAGCGGATGTCTTGGCCGCGCACCCGGCCGAAGAACACGGCCAACATCGCCAGTATGGTCAAGAGTAAAAACAGGCTGGCGACCATGCCGGTCGCCTGGTTGCGCGATTGCAGTTCGGCAAATTCGCGTTGCCAGGCTTCTGGCACTTTGAGATACTCGCCAAAACCGCCGACCTGGTCGCCCTGGATGCGCACATAGACGCGGTAGGTGCCTTCGCTGACGGCGAAGTCGCGCAACTTCCAGGTAAAGGTGTGGTCTACGCGATTAGGGCGTTCGTTGGTTTCGGCCTCGACGTATTCAAGTATCGTTAGGTCCCGCCCGAGATCATCGGTGAGGAAGCGTTCGGCGTTCGCGCGGGCATGGATCTCGTCTAGACGGGCGCCCGGGTCCTCTTCGGCGATGATATGTGAGAAGCCGACGAGTTGGCCTGAAGTCGTGATATCGACTTGGTATTCTTGCTTTTGCAAGTCGCGCACCCAGCGGTTGCTCCAGCGCCAGAGTTGCACCGGTTGGCTGATTTTTTCGGTTGCCCCCTGTAGGCCGAGCTCGCGTTCGAGAAAGGTTTTGCTCTTATCGTCGAAGCGAAATACGGCGCTGTGGCGATACTCCTCGAGGTCAAAACCGCGTTTGGCGAGGAAGGCGGCCGCTTGCGTCTCGGCCTGGTCGCGAGTAAGGCGAAAATCGATCGATGCCTCGGGAAATGCTTGATAGAAGTAGTGGACGCCAATGGTTAGGCTGACGACGGCGACCAACAGACAGACGCCGATAAAACCCAGGTCTTTTTTTTCTAATTTCCCTTCCATCTCGAACTCCCATTGCTTGCCGTGTATTCGATAGGGGCCTTATATAATATGGCACAGGCATGCTAACAAGCTATTTCTAATTGCGAACCGGCTTGCAATAGGTCATTTTTCTTGGGATAGCATGTATGAGATTTTTTTATTGATAATGGTGGTCCTTAAATTCTTTGGAAGATGCCGGCGGGCGATGAGAAACAGCGCATCGTGCAAGGGGTCAAGCATTTATTGCGTATTAGTCCGGTGCGCACCGCGTTGCTCCAGGAGATGCAGGTCATCATCAACGCGCAGCGGCAACAGGCGCGCCGAAGCCTATATCGCAATACGTTATCGATTTTTTCCTGAGTCGAAGTGCGCCTTGGCGAGGAGACTGTGTTGATGGTCGAGGAGCGCTAACGCGTGTATTTGCGTATGGAGGTCAAAGAAGGCCAACGAAAGATAATGATCAGTTGGTTGCCGGCCTGAAGTTGACGCGACCGGGCTGGTTTTTTAGCCTTGGAAGCGTATTCTAATACGCGTAGAAAACAATTATTAAAAGGAGACCTAGATGAGTAAAGGCGATGGGTTTCGCTGTGGTGTAGTCGGCTATGGTGGCGCCTTCAATATGGGCCGGTTGCATCTTACTTCAATGCAGAAGAATAAACGCATGGAAGTGGCTGCAGTTTGCGAGTTGGATCCGACGCGGCGGGCGGTGGCGAACGACGATTTTCCGGGTATTAAAACCTATGGCAGTGTCGGCAATATGCTGCGCGGTGCCGAGTTGGACCTCGTTACGATCATTACCCCGCACAATACCCACGCCAAGCTGGCGGTGCAGTGCCTCAATGCGGGGGTAAACGTGGTCTGCGAAAAACCGCTGGCGATCACCAGCGCCGAGGTCAAGCAGATGCTGACTACCGCCAAGAAGAAGAAGGTGATGATCTCCACTTTTCACAATCGACGTTGGGATGGCGACTTCGTGGTCTTGCGCGATCTGATCCGCAAGGAAAAGATCATTGGCCGAGTCTTTCGCATTGAAGCCGGTTTTTTTGGCTATGGCGAGCAGGGGACCTGGTGGCGATCGAACAAAGAAGTCTCGGGTGGGGCCATCTACGACTGGGGTGCGCATTTCACTGACTGGATCCTGAATATCATCACTGATCCGGTCGATTGGGTCAGCGGTTATCAGATCAAAAATAACGAGTGGAGTAAATACGATAACGAGGACCACTCCGAGTATACGGTGCAGTTTAAGGGTGGTTGCACCGCGACCTTGACGATGTCGAATCTGTCGATGAGTCCTAGGCCGCGGTGGCGGATACTCGGCGAAAAAGGATCGATCGAGGATATCGGCGGCAAATACCTGGTCAATACAATCGTCAATGGCCGGCAGATGAGCACCGAAGTGCCCTTCGCCGAATCCAATTGGGATGCCTATTACGAGAATGTCTACAAGCATTTGATGGGCCGCGCCAAACTGGTGATTACTCCCGAGTCCGCAGGCCGGGTGATTGGCGTGCTGGAAGCGGCCAATATCTCGGCCGCGCGCGGGTCACAACAGGTTAAACCCGCTTTTGCTTGAGCCGGAATTACCTACCTTGGACCTGGTGCAAACCCAGGCCCTGTCGCCGTTGTTGGGCATCGGTTGCCGCTCCGGCGATACCGTCATCGGCCTTTCGTCGGTGCGCCGGGCGGGCAAATTGGCCTTTGTCTTTGCCAGCGGGGATTTGGCAGTGCGTACCCTGCGCGAACTGGCGGGGTTGGCTGCGCGGGGCGTACGAGTATATCTAGTCGAAGATTTTTCTGCTCTGACCAAGAGTTTTGGCCGCGCCGACGCCCAGGTGGTGGCGGTCGTGCGCGGCGACTTGGCCAAGGGCCTGGCCAAACGTTTAAAGGGAGACGAAAAATGATTCTTGCCGAGATGACCTCGCCAGAAATAGACGCTCTGCCGCGCGATATCGTAGTGTTGATGCCGGTGGCCTCTTGCGAGCAGCACAGTTTACACTTGCCGGTGTTTACCGACTCGATGATCGGCGGCGAAGTCGCCCGCCGGGTGCACGAGCGAGTGCCCGACGATGTGTTGGTGCTGCCAGTGCAATGGCTGGGCTATTCGCAGCACCATATCCGTTATCCAGGCACGATCAGCGCGATATCCGAAACGCATTTATTGTTAATGATGGATATCGTCGCTTCGATTGTCGGTTATGGTTTCAAGAAAATCCTGGTACAAAACAGCCACGGCGGTAATGGCCCCAATATTTCGGTGTTGTTGCAAAGACTGATGGAGCGCTATGGCGACGAGCAGATCGAGGTCTACTCACGCTGGGCTTGGGCTGGCGGCGACAAGCTCGACGAGATCCGTACGCTGGGCGGTGGCGGCTCGGGGCATGCGGGTGAAACCGAGACCTCGATGGTCCTGGCGATGCGTCCGGACTTGGTGCGCACGGATCGCCTTGACCCTGACGGGGAACGCGAGGGCATGCGGGTGCCGGGCGTCGCTGCCTATCATCGTTTTGACCAGCGCACGCAACACGGCGGTGTCGGCGATCCGCGGCCGTCGACGGCAGAACAGGGCCAGGCGCTGCTCGATGCTTCCGCTGACGAGGTAGCCGAAGCGGTGCGGCAGATCAGGGAGTTAAAGCCTTTTAGCTAAGCTGTCGTGAAACTGGCTACTTCTATTGACCACTGGATCTAGTGGGAGAGGCGGACGACCAGCCGCATATCGCTTTGCACGACCACGATGGATCCGATCACGGTCTGGGCGACGCGGCTTATGCCGTGCGGGCCGGGGCAGGCTGGACGCTCGAACTATTCGAGTCGCCCGTAGCGACGGCGACGGCAGTGGTCTACTCTATGCCGTCAACGACGGCACGGGTTGGACGATTGAAGCGGTCGACCCGCCGGGTCGGGGCTTTATTGCTGTGTTTGCAGGCAGATGCCCAACAGGCTGCGAGGAAGGTGTTCTTGTTGCGATGCCCCGTCTGTTTTGTAGTCGGCCATGGGGAAGCGGTTGACATGGTTTCGGGCGGAATCTATTTTGGCTAGCAGAGCTCGCCAACCCATCGTCTATACTGTGACTTAGAGACTCAAGGCCGCGGGGAATCGATCTGCGGACTTTCCCTCATATAATGCAGACAATAGCACCCAACCCCCGATTATTAGAAACTCCGTCCGAGGCCGTGCGCACCGTGTTAACGGATCGCTTACCCGCGGGCGAAGAGGTCTTGATCCAGGTCGTTACGGATCTGACGGCGGAGCGTGCCTATGGTGCGCAATGGATTGTCGTGACGGCTGAACGCGTGATCATCGTGCCCGTCGAGGGGAACGATGCACCGGTGGAGGTAGCCGTCGACAAGATCAAGCTGGCGCGGACTGAGCCCTTGGTTGGTGGCGGTCGACTCGAGATCGAACAAGAGGCGGCCGCGACGCTTTTGCTGCCTTATTCCGGCTCCCTGTCTGGCAAGTTTTCGGAAGTAGCTCGCGGTATAGAACAATTGCGCAAGGGCGAGCCCTTCTTTATAAACGCCAAACTCGACCGCACCCGTTGCGAAAAGTGCGATCGCCTACTCCCGGAAAAAAACGGTATTTGCCCAGCGTGCATCAGAAAGCTCGCAACGCTCAAGCGTATCGCCTCGTTTATGGTCCCCTACAAGGGCCGGGCGGCGATACTCGCGGTCGCCTCGATCGCGACGACGGTGGCAGAGCTGATGCCACCTTTGGTGACCAGGCATCTGGTCGACGATGTCTTGGCGCCAATGGTGGGCAGCAATCTCAAGATTGAAGACCGTTACGATCTGTTGGGTATGTTGGTATTGGCATTGGTCGGGGTCAGGATCTGGAGTTGGGGCGCCGAGTTGGTGCACCATTGGGTGGTGTCGTGGCTCGGAGCTAGGGTGACGACGGATATTCGCGCATTGCTCTATCGCCGGCTGGAGATGCTTTCGCTGCAATTTTACGACAAGCGGTCAATCGGCGGCTTGATCTCTAGGGTATCGCGCGATGCCGAAATGATGCAGGATTTTCTCGTCGACGGTCTGCCCTACCTGATCATCGAAGGTCTGATGGTGATCGGCATACTAGGCTTTCTGTTTTCGATGAGTTGGAAGATCACCCTGTTGATCATGATACCGGTGCCGCTGCTTTTGCTCTGGAGTATTTTTTTTTGGCGGAGGATGCGGTGGATCTTCCGCAAATGGCACCATGGCTGGTCGCAACTGAGCGGCCGGCTCAATGAGGCCCTGCACGGGATTCGAGTCGTCAAGGCATTTGCGCAAGAGCATCGCGAGATCGAGGCCTTTACAGAGCACAATGAATATTTAGCCGTCTCTGGGCGACGCGCTTCCCGCAATTGGTTCGTCTTGTGGTCGACGATGAGCTTGGCCACGGGTTTGGGCATTCTCATCGTCTGGTATTTCGGAGGCGCTGAAGTCCTGCGCGGCGAACTGACCTTGGGAACCTTAATGGCGATCTACTACTATATGTGGCTGGTCTACGGACCGTTGGAGTGGTTTGCCGAAGTCAATTCCTGGATGACTCGGGCATTTGCCGGTGCCGAACGCATCTTCGAGGTCATCGACGCACCGGCCGAAGCCTACGAAGACCCCGATGCAGTCGCCATGCGCCAAATGCAGGGGCGGGTAGTGTTCGACGGGGTGACGTTCGGTTATGACAAGAGTAAACCTGTGCTGCACGAGATCGAGTTAGAGGTCGAGCCGGGCGAGATGATTGGCCTGGTCGGTCGGTCGGGAGTGGGAAAGACCACCACGATCAACCTTGTGAGCCGCTTCTACGACGTTGACCGGGGGGAACTCTCGATCGACGGGGTCGATATTCGCAAAATAAAACTGCAGGATTTACGTTCGCAAATCGGCATCGTGTCGCAGGAGCCGGTGCTTTTTTCGGGGACGATCGCCGAGAATATTAGCTATGGCAAACCCGGGGCCGGATTGCCTGATATTATGGATGCGGCGAGGGCAGCCAACGCGCACAAGTTTATCATGGCCAAGCTAGATGGCTACGATACGCCGATAGGCGAACGAGGGGCCGGGGTTTCCGGCGGCGAGCGCCAGCGGATCGCCATTGCCCGGGCGATATTGCACGACCCCAAGGTGCTGATCTTCGATGAGGCGACCTCGTCGGTAGACGTGGAGACCGAGAAACAGATACAAGAGTCGATCGCCCACTTGATCAAAGGGCGTACCACCTTCGCCATAGCGCACCGGCTTTCTACCTTGCGAAATGCCGATCGCTTGGTCGTACTCGATGCCGGGCGCATCGTCGAGATCGGCACCCACGACGAATTGATCGAGCAGGGGGGGCGCTTCGCTGAGCTGGTGCGTTTGCAGCAGGAAGTGGCTGAAATCATCGCGATCAAGGATTGAATGTGGAAACTTCCGTTTTAGACAGACCGTTTATCGAGGACCCACCGTTTATTGTAGCGAAGAAGTTCTACGGGGTGCGGGCAGAGGGCGAAGTTCTCCATATCCAAGTCGCCACCGATATGTCCGATGAGCAAGTCTACGGCGAGCGTTGGCTGCTGGCCACTGATAAGCAGGTTTGCATTATCCCCGTCGATGGCATCGATGGCATCGAGCAGATCGCGTTAGACCAGGTGCAAGGGGCGGAGGTGCGGGAACTGGTCGGCGGGGGGTATCTCGAGGTCTCGTGCAAGGAGGGGCCGCCGAGTCACCTATTCTACTCGAATTCACTGCACCCCAAATTCGTCGAAGTCGCCGCCGCCATCGCCCGTCTCGCGGAGGGCGAAGACCCGGAGTTGCCGACTCTGATCGAGGGTACGCGCTGCGAAAAATGTGAGCGCCTGCTGCCCGAAAAAGATGGTTTCTGCCCATTCTGCCTGTCGAAGTGGGGAACCTTCAAACGCATCGCCTCTTTTTTGTTGCCCTACAAATCCAGGGTCATCGGGTTGATGTTGGGTTCGGTGCTAACGACGGCGTTGGGGCTTTTGCCGCCCTACGTGGTCTCGCTTATCATCGACGACGTGCTGACGCCTGCGGCTGAAGGACAGATGACCTTTGACGCCGGTATCGAGCTGTTGGCGCTTTTGGTCGGTGGGTTACTGGGCGCGCAGGTGTTGGCTTGGGGAATCGAGGTCTTCACTGGTTTTATGCGCGCCGATTTATCGGCGTGGTCAACCCGTGACGTGCGGGCCAAACTCTATCGCAATTTGCAGTTTTTGCCGCTGAGATTTTACGAGAAACGCCCGGTCGGTAATTTGATTGCGCGTTTTACCCAGGACTCCGACCGTCTGGAGATGCTGTTGTTAATGTTTTTCCCCTTCGTGATTACCAATGTTCTGTTGTTCTTTGGTGTGTTGGGGTTGCTGTTCTATATGAACTGGGAACTGACGCTCTACGTAATGGCGCCGACGCCGTTTATCGTTTACGCCAGTCTCAAGCGTTTTTCGTTGATGCGGGTGCAGTGGGGCCGTTGGTCTACCAAGTGGTCCAGGCTCTCGTCGCATCTTAATGAGTCGATTAACGGGATCCGTATCGTCAAGGCTTTCGCACAGGAGGAGCGCGAGGAAAAGCGCTTTGCAGTCCGCAACGAAGACCTGTGGAATACAGTCGTTACTGCCGAACGGACTTGGGTGGTGCTCTACGCGGTATCGAACTTCGTAATGAGTTTCGGCATCTTTCTGGTGTGGTATTTCGGTGGACGTCAGATCCTCAGTGATGAATTGACGTTGGGTGTGTTGATGGCCTTTATCAGTTATATCTGGCAGCTCTACCGCCCGATACAGTTTTTCACCAACGCCAGCAATATGCTCACACGCTCTTTTGCCGGGGCGGAGCGCATCTTCGAAGTCATCGACGCCAAAGCCGAGCCCTTTGACGATCCTCAGGCGGTGCGCTTGCAGAAGTTGGAGGGGCGGGTGGAGTTTCGCGACGCCTTCTTCGGTTACGACCCGGGCAAACCTGTGCTCAAAGGGGTAGATCTCGTCGTCGACCCGGGTGAGATGATCGGTTTGGTGGGTAAATCAGGCGCGGGTAAGAGCACCTTAATTAATCTTATCTGCCGGTTTTACGATGTTGACCGCGGTGCCGTGCATGTCGACGGCACGGATATTCGCCAATTGAGCCTCGGGGATCTGCGCGGGCAGATCGGCATGGTGGCGCAGGAATCCTTCCTTTTTAACGGCTCTATATTCGAGAATATTTGTTATGCCCGGCCAGACGCCTCGTTCGAAGAGGTGATGCGCGCGGCAAAAGCGGCCAATGCGCACGAGTTTATCGTGCAAAAGCCCGACGGCTACGATAGCAAAGTCGGCGAGAGGGGCGACAAGCTTTCGGGCGGGGAAAAACAGCGTATCTCCATCGCCCGCGCGATCCTGCACGACCCCAAAATTCTGATCCTCGATGAGGCGACTTCCTCGGTCGATACACCAACCGAAAAGAAAGTGCAGGAAGCCATCCAAAGGCTAGTGCAAGGACGGACGACTTTTGCGATCGCCCATAGGCTCTCCACTTTGCGCAATGCCGATCGTCTTGTGGTGATGGACGAGGGTAAGGTCGCCGAAGTCGGGACCCACCAGGAGTTGATGGAGAGAGAGGGCATCTTCTACAAGTTGGTGAACACGCAACAACAGACGACGGCGGTGATGGCGGTGGGAGGGGGAAAAGATGCAGACTAATTATTGGCAAGTCGGAGGGTTTTTTTGCTTGTCGATGGAGTGTGGTAATGGGCCGCGGCCCTCGCGAGATGTTTTATGATTGGGGTTGAAATCTGCATCGACTGCGATAGCGGGCAGTCGGTGGATGAAGCGGTCGCGGCTGCCTTCGAGGGCGGGGCTGCAACCGTGGAATTGTGCGGAGCGATGGCTTGCGACGGGCTGACGCCTACCCAGAAACAGGTTGTCGCAGCGAGAAGATCTTTTAGCATGCGGCCGGGCTTGATGGTGATGATTCGGCCGCGGCCGGCCGGTTTTTGCTATGGGCAACACGAGTTGGCGACGATGCGAAGACAGATCGCCATGGTTGCTGCCACCGGTGCCGATGGGGTGGTTTTCGGGGTTTTGCATCATTGCGAGCGCCGCATCGACACGGCGGCGTTGCAAGTCTTATTGGCGACTAGCGCTGAATTTGATTTGTGTGTGACTTTTCACAGGGCCTTTGACGTGGTTTCGGATCCTTTTGCCGCGCTGGAAATATTGATCGATGCCGGCGTGGATCGCATCCTTACCAGCGGGACCCCTTGGGGAAAGGAGAACTCGGCGGTCGATGGTATAGAGCAGTTACATCAAATCATTGCGTCGGCGGCGGGGCGGATCGAAATAGTCGTCGGTGGCGGTATATGCGCATCAAATATACAAGATATTTTTGCGACGCTTGTCCCTTCGCCGAGCCGAGTTTCGCTACATGCGCATTCAGGTGCTCAGCAGGGGGGAATCACTACGGTATCAGCCGTGCAAGCGTTGGTGGCCGCGGCGCGGCCTTTTTGAAAAAATAGAATATGGCTCTGGAGATCGAAAGAAAATACCTCGTTGCCGACACGGCCTTTCTCGATGGTTTGACCGGTGTATACTTCAAGCAGGGTTATATATCCGCCGGCGAGGGGACAACCGTGCGGGTTCGGATTGAGGGTGAACGGGCCGTGATTACGCTCAAAGGATTGAGTAAGGGCATCACGCGCAGGGAATATGAATACGAGATACCCCTCGTTGATGCTGAAGGGATGCTTGAGGAGTTTTGTCTGCGGCCCTTCATCGAAAAAACGCGGTACACCATAACGTGGCGCGGCCAGGCTTGGGAAGTCGACCTATTTGAGGGTGATAATAAAGGGCTCGTCGTAGCCGAAATCGAATTGCAGAGCGAGGAAGAGGCGATAGAAAAACCGCCCTGGTTGGGAAAAGAAGTGTCGGGGGATCCGCGTTATTACAATGGGAGCCTGGTACACAACCCCTATGGTGGATGGTCAGAAGGCTAATCGGGCGGATACAACAAGGCAGCTTTACCACCAGGTCCGGCCTGCTGGAATTTTTGACGCTTAACGAATGTTTATCGAAGCAGTCTCTTTATGGGGCGCATTTTTATTTGCCGGTAAAAAGCATGCTCATATCCAGAGCCGGGGCAGAATGTGTCAGGGCGCCGATAGATATCAGGTCGACGCCTGTTTCTGCGGCATCGCGCACTGTTTTTAGGGTATAGCCGCCAGTGGCCTCGATCTCTATGGTCTGGTTCGATGCGCGAATGGTCTCTACGGCCTGGCGCATAGTCGCAGCGTCCATATTGTCGAGCATGATGCGGTCCGGCCCTTCTGCCAGTGCGTCCCGGACTTCGTCGAGGTTTTCGGTCTCGACGAAGATCGGCACGCGCTTGTCGAGGTTTTGCAGCCGGGCTTTGGCTACGGCTTGACCGACGCCGCCGGCGGCCGTCGCGTGGTTTTCCTTGATCAGTACCGCGTCGTACAGACCCATGCGGTGGTTGACGCCGCCGCCCAATTGCACGGCCCGTTTTTGCAGTTGGCGCCAGCCCGGGGTTGTCTTGCGGGTGTCGGTAATGCGCGCGGAGCTGCCCTCGATAGCGTCGACGAACAGGTCGGTGAGGGTGGCGACGCCGGAGAGTTGTTGGAGAAAATTGAGCGCGGTGCGTTCGCCGGCCAACAACGCCCGGGCCGATCCCTGGAGACGGATCAACACCTCGTCCGCCGCGACCCGTGCGCCGTCCTCGACTTGGGGTAGGAAACAAATGCGTTCGTCTAAGCGGGCGAAGACGGCGCGGGCTACTTCGATACCGGCACTAATACCGGCTTGGCGGGCGATGATGCGGGCGCTGTCTTCGGCGTCTTTGGCCACCGTCCAGACCGCGGTCAAATCGGCTTCAACGTCAATCGTGCCTAAGTCCTCGCGCAATGCCAGATCGACTAGTTGTTCGTAAGTGGCTGGTGGATTTGATGCTGTGATGGTCATTTTTTCTCTTTTTCGACGGTTACCGTATTGAGCTGGTCGAGGTTGCCCATGCAGGTTTCTTGGGCCTCGAGCGAATTCTTCTCCTCCTGCAAAATTTCGAGATCAAGCGTTAGGGTGTCAAACGCCTCGTTATTGTTTTTTAGGCGAGCCTGCAGGCCCTTTTTTTCTTGTAGGCGGCTGAGTTCGTCTTTGATTACCCCGCCGTGGACCCCGTATTGCGTTAAGGTGACGACGATCAGTCCGCCGAAGATGGTTAGCAGAATGATGTAAAATATTTCTAAGAGGTTGTTTTTGAACAATTATAAATTAGTAGCAATTGAAGGAGCGTATTCACTCGGCATATATTCAGGTATTTGCAAAGAATCCTGAACCGAAAGGGCCAAGATGAATACGCAGGATCAATATCCGACAGACGTGACGGATGACCTATGGCATCTTCTTCAAAGGCTGCTGCCCAAACCGCGTTGGTAACCCGGTGGACGGAGTCGCCGCCTGCGGCCTTTGTGTAAGGTGCTTAACGGAGTGCTTTATGTGACGAATACTGGCTGCCAATGGCGACAATTTCCGCCGAGTTTCAGCCGTTGTCTACGATTTATGGCCACTTCAATCGCTGGGCTCAAGAGGAGATCTGGCAACAGATCCACACCGTGCTCGTACAACGCCAACGCCAAGGACGCCCCTAAACGCCTTCGGCGGGCAATATCTATACTCAATCGATTAAGATGGCTCACCAACCAGGACCCAAGGGTTTCGAGGCGGGTAAACAGGTCGACGGTCGGGAACGTTATTGCTTGGTCGATACTTTAGGCTTGATCATCAGTTTATGGGCGGCCCCGGCCTATACGCCCGATCCAACGGGTTTGAAAACGGTGTTGGGTACCTATTTTTATCGGTGTGCAACGCTTACGCAAGGTCTGGGTCAATGGCGGCTATCGCGGCGACGACCTCAGAACCTGGGTCGCTCAGTTGAAACAGACCCACAAAATCGACTCGGAGGGCGTCAAGGAAAAAGGGACCGGCTTTACCGTATTACTCCGTCGATGGGTCGTCGAACGCACCTTTGCTTGGCTGTTGAATTACCGCCGCCATTCAAAGGATTGCGCAGTCCTAACCCGCAATAGTGAAGCTTTCATTCAAGTCGCTATGATTCAGTTGTTGATTAGACGACTTGCGAAAAAAATAGATTTCTTAAAGCAGCTTCTAAGCAAAACGTCGGCAGTTTTCCAGCCAAGCCAAGGTGTGTTCGACAATCCAGCGTTTGGGTTGTATCTGAAATCCATTGTTAGTTTTTTCTACGATGTCGACGCGTCGATTGACGCTTTTGCGTTGAATTGACACTAACCGAGTGCATCGCTACCTTTTTTCCGGTTTTTTGAACGCGGTATCGAGGTTCGTCCGGCCGCTTGGGTTTTACCCGCCGCGCTCTCCCTTCAGATTGTGGGTGCGCTTTTCCCTTCAGTCATTGTGAAATTTCATTCGATATCATCGTGCGGCGCATTCAAGCGCCTTGTTCAGCCGTTGGCTCTGCTATTCGGCTTGGTCCTGTTGGTCGCTTGTGTCCCGGGCGATAGCAAAGTCGAGCAACTGGCCCCCGGTGTGGTCTACCACAAAATCCATCTGCTCGAAGGGCCGTGGTGGATCCACGTTATCGAAGTGGATCTACCCGAAGCCTGGGCGGCGGGTGTTCGTTTGCGCACGGCGATGGGGCATTCGGAGCGGGGTGGAGTGCAGAAGACCAGCAGTCTGGCCTCCGGCGCTCTGGCGGGGATTAACGGTGACTATCTCTACACCAGTAAGACTAGTCACACCGCGGGTTTGCAGATCCACGCTGGGAGTCTAATCCGCACCCCCCAGCGGCAATCGGCTTTCGCCATTTCTGGTGCAGGTAAGCCGTTGATTGCGGTCTATCAAATGGAATTGGGCGTGTTGACGGCGGCAGGCGAGGATTTGCGCGCCCAGGGTTTTAACCGCGAGCCGAGTAGCAAGGAACTGGTCGTCTATAACCACTACGCACAGGTATGGCATGATTCGGTTCGCGCGGCGCGGGGATTCTTGTTGCAGGGTTTACACGGCGAATCGACCATTAACGATACCGTCATTACCCGGGTGCAGCAGGTCAGGCGACGGGCTTGGCCGTTGTTTTTGGAACCCGGTCAATGGTTGTTGGCCGCCGGGGCCGAATACGACGCTTCGTCGTTGATCACTCCAGGTGACACGGTGCGTCTGTATTGCCGTCTACCACCTGCCCATGACAAATTGGTGGAAGCGGTCGGTGGCGGACCGCGGATCCTGCGCGATGGTGCGATCTCAATTGAAGTTGAAAAAGAGAGACTCAGCCGAACCTTTGCCGACGAGCGTCACCCGCGCACGGCGATTGGCTATTCGCAAAATGGGCAAGTGCTTTTCCTAATCGCCGTCGACGGACGACAACCCGGGCATAGCGTCGGTATGAGTTTGCAGGAATTGGCCGAGTTTATGCGTATGCGGCTAGCCGATTTTTCTTTCGCCAAGGAAAACGCCTACCAAGGCCTCAATCTCGACGGCGGTGGATCGACGACGATGGTTGTTGGTGACCAGGTCGTCAACAGCCCTTCGGATCCCACGGGTGAGCGGCCAGTGGCCAATGCCTTGTTGGTTGTTGCCCCCCCCGAGGGTGGAGAGGATAAACCCTAATGCCCACGTTGCAACCACAGGACCTCGACACTTTGGCCCGGTCCTGCCTTGCCCGGGTCGGTGTGCCGGAAATAGATGCCGCGCTGGTCGCCGATCACCTGGTCGAAGCGGGCTTGATGGGGCACGATACCCATAGTGTATTGCGCTTGCCGCAATATGTGAATATGGCGCGCGAAGGGGTAGTCGAATTGGGGGCCGAGTTTCAGGTTTTGCAGCAAAGCGATTATGGTGCCCAGTTGAGTGGTGGTTGGAATTATGGCCCAGTGACGGCGACTCGGGCCGTGGAACTGGCGCTCGAGAAAGTGCGGGACGGGGCGATTTCGGTGGTCGGGGTACGCGATTGCAATCACGTTGCCCGGCTCGGTCGTTTCGCCGAATTGGCTACTCGCGAAGATTGTATCTGCCTAATGGTGGCCAACGGGCACGGCGGTGATTGCTCGGTGGCGCCCTTTGGCGGCCGCACTCGTCGCTTGCCGACTAACCCAATCTGCTGTGGCATCCCCACGGGTGGCGATTGGCCGGTTATTCTGGATATGACGACCAGCATGATCTCGGGCGGCGATATGCGGCTTTTACGCAATAAGGGCGAAGACGCGCCGGAGGGTATGCTGATTGACGGCAACGGTAACCCGACGAAAAAGGTCGAAGAATATTATGGGCCGCCGCCGGGCGCGATTCTGCCTTTGGGTTACCCGGGCAGCGGGCATAAGGGTTACGGGCTTTCGGTGATGGTCGATATTTTGGCTGGGTCGGTATCTGGTGTGGGGATGACGGAGGAGGCGCCTGAGCGCACGGGCAACGCGCTTTTTATCGCCATGCTCAAGGTCGAGGCTTTTCAGCCTTTGGCGGAGTTTTACGGTGAGGTCCAAGGATTTATCGAGTATGTCAAATCGTGTCCACCTACGGCGGGCTTTGACGAGGTGTATCTGCCGGGGGAGCGGGCGCATCGGCGAATGTTGGTTAGAC
>Ga0315339_1001123_pt1 | contig 25725 bp, 25 predicted proteins | sample ASW17metaG_FD_204514 | JGI IMG/M metagenome (GOLD analysis project Ga0315339, IMG submission 204514) | Ammonia-oxidizing marine archaeal communities from Pacific Ocean, United States - ASW #17 | ecosystem: Environmental > Aquatic > Marine > Oceanic | place: USA: California | collected 2016-12-05 | reverse complement strand
ATTAATGATATAGAAGGAATTGCAGAAATAACTAGGCCAAAAGGCATCATTTTTCATGTAGATGCAGCTCAAAGTACTGGTAAAGTAGAAATAGATCTAAAGAAATTTAAAATTGATTTAATGTCATTTTCCTCTCACAAGACTTATGGACCAAAGGGAATAGGTGCTATGTATGCATCTAGAAAACCAAGAATAAGGTTGGAAGCACAGATTCATGGAGGTGGTCACGAAAGAGGAATGAGGTCAGGAACTTTACCAACTCATCAGATAGTAGGAATGGGAGAGGCTTTTAAGATAGCTAAAGAAGATATGTTGTCTGATAACAAAAGAATAAAGAAGATGAGAGATAGATTTTGGAACGAACTTAAAGATATAGAAGAAGTTTATTTAAATGGAGATACAGAAAATAGAGCTAATGGTTTCATGAATGTTAGTTTTAATTTTGTAGAAGGCGAATCTTTGATGATGGCCCTAAAAGATATAGCAGTATCTTCAGGTTCAGCTTGCACTTCAGCAAGTTTAGAACCATCTTATGTTCTGAGAGCGTTAGGCATGAAAGATGAATTAGCTCATAGCTCAATTAGATTTGCAGTAGGGAGGTTTACTACAGATGAGGAGGTTGATTACACAGTAAGTCTTGTTAAATCAGCAGTGGTGAAATTAAGAGAGCTTTCTCCTTTATGGGATATGTATAAAGATGGCGTAGATTTAGATTCTGTAGAATGGGTTCAGCATTAAACTAGTATATAATCACTTAATAAAGGTATAAAAAATGGCATATAGTAAAAAGGTAATTGATAAATTTGAAAAAACTTTAGAAAATCCTGAAGGATCTAGTGTAGGACGGTGGGACCCTAAAGAGAAAGATATAGGCACAGGAATGGTAGGGGCTCCTGCTTGCGGTGACGTCATGAGATTACAAATTAAATGCGAGTCTCTCGATAATTCTCATGTTATTAAAGATGTAAAGTTTAAGACTTATGGTTGTGGTTCAGCTATAGCTTCTTCTAGTGAATTAGTAGATATGTTGCTTGGTAAGACTTTGGAAGAAGCAAAAGAAATAAAAAACAAAGATATAGCAGAGGCTTTAGATCTTCCCCCGATAAAACTGCATTGTTCTGTATTAGCAGAAGATAGTATTCATCAAGCAGTTAAGGACTATGAATCTAAGTTATAAAATATACTTTGATCAATGACTTTAAATAATCCATCAACTTATGATCCTAATTCCTTTTCTCTATCAAGTGAAGCTGTAGATCACTTTCATAACAAGTTATCAAATAAATCTGGAGCTCAAGGGGTCAGGTTCTCTGTCAAAGAGAACGATGGATGTTCAGGTTATAGTTATGAAATGGATTATGTAACCCAAGAAAGTGAGAAAAATTTTAGAGATGATCTTGTGATAAATTATAGTACTTTTAAGGTTTTCGTAGATAACCTATCTCTTCAATATCTAAAGGGCACGAAGGTAGATTTTCTTGTAGAAGGTGTAAATCAAGGGGTTGTTTTTAAGAACCCAAATGTGAAAGCAGTCTGTGGTTGTGGTGAAAGCTTTGACGTTAGCTAATTGATTTCATTTACTAAGCAAATTTCATAAATGCCAAAAGTTAGAATTCTACCTCATAGTGAGGTTTGCCCTAGTGGAATGAATCTTGATATTTGTGAAGGAGAAACTCTTTGTGAAGCAATGCTAAAAAATCATATTCCAATAGAGCATGCTTGCGAACTTTCTTGCGCTTGCACAACATGCCATGTAATCGTTAGGAAGGGCTTTAACTCCCTAGAAGAGGCTAGTGATAAAGAGGAAGATATGTTAGATAAAGCTTGGGGCTTAGAATCAAATTCTAGGTTAAGTTGTCAGTTGATTATAAAAGAAGAAGATCTTGAGGTAGAGCTACCTAAGTACACAATTAATATGGTTTCAGAAATTAATTAATTCCTATGATCTGGACAGATATTAATGAAATAGCCATAGAATTAGCAGAATTATATAAAGATATTGATCCTAGGTTTATTCTTTTTACTGATTTAATGCAAAAGGTTATTGGACTAGAGGGATTTGTAGGAGATCCTGATAGGGTTAATGAACAGATTTTGGAAGCTATTCAAGCAGCTTGGATAGAAGAACTAGACTAACTATTTTAAGTTTAATGAGTATAATGCCGCTCGATAATAACTATTAAAGGATTAAATATGTCTATAGAAAGAACTTTATCTATAATTAAACCAGATGCAATATCTAAAGGATATAGAGAAGCCATTTGTTCTAAAATAGAGAAAGCAGGTCTCTCAATATTAAAGAAAAAAGAAATATTATTGAATAAACAAGAGGCTATGGGGTTTTATGTAGAGCATGAAGACAAGCCATTTTTTAAGGCTCTTATTGAATTTATGACTTCTGGTCCAGTTCAAGTTCAAGTATTAGAAGCTGAAGGAGCAATTAGTAAGTATAGGGAGTTAATGGGAAGTACAAACCCTATTGAGGCCGATGAAGGCACTATAAGAGCTGAGTTTGCAGATTCCATAGATGCCAATGCTGTTCATGGTTCAGATTCGATTTCATCTGCACTAAGAGAAGTAAAGTATTTTTTCCCAGACAGTTAACATTTCTTTTATATAACTCATTTTATGGCAGAAGACCTAAAGAAAGATTTTCAAAAAAATTCTTTAAAAGAAGCAAGAATTGAGAAGAAACTGACATTAGAAAATATTGCTTTAGAACTCAAGATCTCAGCAGTTTTTTTAAGATTCCTTGAAAATGAGAATTATGCAGAATTACCTGGTCCTGCTTATGTTAGAGGTTATATAAGAGTTTATTGTAAGATGTTGGGTATTGACCCTGAGCCTTCATTAGATAAATATAATTCTTTTCTTATTCCAAAAGAGTCAAAAGAAAAAAAATTAATTTCTAAAGATTCTTTTTTTAGAAATTTTATTTTAAAAAAATTCTATTTAGTTGGTTTCTCTTTAATTCTTTTATTTCTCTTTATCTTTCTATTTTTTAAAGATGATACCGAAGCAAACTATCAAGTCGATGAAAAGAAAAAAGCAGATCAGGTTGATTTAAGCAATATCGCGGAAACTAATATCATAGAAATGAGTAAACCTTCTATTTCAATAGAGAAGAAATTTAGTCTTATTTTAGAAGAAGATAGTCAAGAAATACTGGCTTTACAAGAGTCAAGAAATAATTTGATTTTGATAAATTTTAAAGATGAAAGCTGGCTAGAAGTGTCAGATAAGAATAAATCTATAGAATATGCGTTACTAGAGTCAGGGACTTCAATAGAAATTAAAGGAGAACCCCCGTTTAGAGTATTGATAGGCAACGTAAATAATGTTGAATTAATATTTAATGGTAAAGTTATAGATTTAATGAGGTCTTATAATAAAAGAACAAATGTTGGCTGTATTATTTTACCAACAGGAAAATGCGATGAATTTATCACCACAAATTAAAAGGAGAAAATCTAAGAAGATTATGGTAGGAAATGTTCCTGTAGGAGGAGACGCGCCTATATCAGTTCAAAGTATGACAAATACTAATACGCCTGACATTAGTTCCACTGTAAATCAAATTAATAGTTTACAACAGGCAGGAGCTGATATTGTAAGGGTTTCTGTACCTGATCAAGACTCATTAGAAGCATTTAAGAAAATTAAAAAGCAAGTATCAATTCCATTAGTAGCAGATATCCATTTTGATTATAGTTTGGCTATAGGAGCAGTAAAGGCAGGCGCTGATTGCATAAGGATAAATCCTGGAAATATAGGAAATAGAAAAAAAGTTAAGGAGATTGTCTCTTGTGCTAAGGATAACAGTGTACCAATAAGGATTGGTGTAAATGCTGGTTCTTTAGAAAAAAAGCTTCAAAGGAAATATGGGGAGCCTAATGCTGATGCTTTAGTTGAATCTGCTATGAATCATGTCAATATTTTGTCTTCTTTAAATTTTGACGATTTTAAATTGAGCATTAAAGCTTCGGAAATTTTTATGACAATTGAAAGTTATAAAAAGATAGCTACTTTAATTGAGCAACCTCTGCATTTAGGTATAACAGAAGCAGGGGGCTTTAGATCGGGAACAGTAAAATCTTCTGTGGGTATAGGCTCTTTATTAATGGACGGTATTGGAGATACAATAAGGATATCACTAGCATCTGAACCTGAAAATGAGATTAAGGTTGGTTTTGATATTTTAAGAAGTTTAAAAATTAGATCAAGAGGGGTAAATTTTATTGCTTGCCCTAGCTGTTCTAGAATGAACTTTGATGTAATTGGAACAATGAATGCCCTTGAGGCCAGACTAGAAGATATTCAAGAGAGCATAGATGTTGCAGTTATAGGTTGTTATGTAAATGGTCCAGGAGAGTCTAAACATGTTTCTATTGGAGTGACAGGAGCATCTCCTAAGAATTTAATTTATATAGATGGAAAACCGGATCATAAAGTCAGTAAAGAATCTCTCGTCGATCATCTAGAAAATCTTATAAGAAATAAAGTATTAGAAATTTCTAGCAAGAACATATCTAAAGATATAATAGCTAGTTCAGATTAATTTTATAATTATGTCTAAGTTAAGAACAGTAAGAGGAATGCAGGATATTCTCCCATCCCAGGTAGGCTTATGGCAATTTTTTGAGAAAAATGTTAGAAGAGTTTTCTCTGCGTATGGTTATGATGAGATAAGGTTTCCAATAGTTGAATTTACAGAACTCTTTGATAGATCCATTGGAGAAGGAACAGATATAGTTACAAAAGAAATGTACACCTTCCTTGACCGGGGAGGGGAAAGCCTTTCTTTGAGACCAGAAGGAACAGCTGGATGTTTAAGAGCATGTCTAAATAATGATTTGATCAGAACGGAGTCACCTAGGCTTTGGTATATGGGGCCAATGTTTAGATATGAGAGGCCACAAAAAGGAAGATTCAGACAATTTCATCAGGCTAGTGTTGAAGCTTTTGGTGTGAGAGGCCCTCATATTGATGCTGAGATGATTCTCATGACTGCTAGGCTTTGGAAAGCATTAGGAGTAGAAAAAGATTTAAAATTGGAAGTTAATAGCTTAGGTAGCAACGAATCTAGAAAAGACTATATTTACTACTTAATGGAATATATAGAAGATAACAAATCTTCAATTGGTAAAGAAATTATTGATAGATCTAAACAAAATCCTTTAAGAATCCTAGATTCTAAGTCTCCAAAAATTAAAGATATTTTGTTAGATGCGCCTAAAATATATGATTATTTAGACGCTGATAGTAAAGATCATTTCCATAAATTCTTAGAGTTATTAGATCAAAATTCAATAAAGTATAGTATTAATCATCAACTTGTTAGAGGTTTAGATTATTACAATAGAACTGTTTTTGAGTGGAAATCAGATTCCTTAGGCTCTCAAGATGCGATTTGTGGAGGTGGAAGGTACGATAAGCTTGTTCAACAATTAAGTGGAAAGGATATATCTGCAGTTGGATTCTCTATTGGTATAGAAAGGTTGATTTTACTTCTGGATGAGGTTATAAATTCTGATTCAGCAAGTGACCATAATCTTGATGGTTATTTTATTTGCCTTAGCGATGAGAGTTTTGCAGTTGCCCAAGGGTTAGCAGAAGAAATTAGGAGTTCTCTGCCATCTTTTAATCTAAAAATTCATTATGGAGATGAGAAAATATCAACTCTGTTGAAGAGGGCTGATAAGGAAGGAGCTAAAATAGCTTTAATATTAGGAGAAGAAGAAATTAATAATAAGAAAATATCTATAAAAGATCTAAGAAGATCATCTCCTCAAATGAAAATATCATTCACTGAAATTTCAAAAGAATTAACCAACTTTATTAAATAATTATGTCTACTAATTTTTCAAATGATGATGAGCAGCTAGAAAATATTTCACAATGGTGGAGCTCGTATAAATATATTGTTTCAGGTTCATTAATAGCAATTATTTTGACTATCCTAAGTTGGGATTATTATAAAAAACAGTCTTTAGAAAATGCATTAACTGCTTCAAAAGATTATCAAGATTTCATAGAAAATTTTAGTTTAGATGATGACGTATCTCAAGAAAATTTTGAAATAGAAGCTTTGAGAATAATAACGATATATTCCAATCAAGGGTATGCTGATTTGGCTGCGCTTCAGCTTAGTAAATATTACGTAATTCAGAATAGGTTACAAGAAGCTGAAGACCAGTTGAGATGGATATTGGATAGAAATAGTAGTAACTTTAGCAATAATCAAGAACCGCTTTCAACTCTAGCCAGCACTAGATTAGCGAGACTTTTATTATCACAAAACAAGTCTCAAGAAGTCATAGATTTCTTATCTGAATCCAATGATTTAAATGCTAGCCTACTTGAACTAAAAGGAGACGCATTAGCACTTCTTGGAAGATTAAATGAAGCCAAAGTCTCTTATCTTGAATCTCTAAACTTAAACAGGAGTCCACTATTGAAGAATATTATTTTAATGAAGATTGCAGATTTGGAAATTTTGGATGAATAAAATTTATTTAAGGTATCTCTTCATTTGCTCGTCAATATTTATTTTTTCGAGTTGTACGACATTAGGAAACTTAAAATTTTGGGGAGATGAAGAAGAGATAATAGAACTACCTGCAGAATTGATATCTATTGAAAATAAATTACAAATTAAGACTCTCTGGAAGAAGAATATGGGATCAAAACCTGGATATGGTACTCATAAACCAGTTTTAACTTCTGATACTATCTACTACGCTACTAGCGAAGGATCTATATATGCTCTTTCATCGAAGGGTAAAGAGATCTGGTCAAAAAAGACTGAGGATTATATTTCAGGAGCATTAGCTGCTGGGTTTAAAGTTTTGTTATACGGCACTTTAGATGGAGAGCTAGTAGCTTTAGATGAGAATAAGGGGAGTGAATTGTGGAGAAAACAACTTTCCAGTGAGATTTTATCTCTTCCAGTTACTGACGGTTCAATAGCAGTTGTACAGACAGCTGATGGCAAAGTCACTGCTTTAGACCTGAGAAATGGTGAAGAGGATTGGGTTTATGTTTCTAAAGTTCCTAAGTTAAGTTTGAGAGGTACTTCTACCCCCATTTTAAGCAATGGAGCTGTTTTTGCTAGTTTTGCAAATGGAAAGTCGGCAATGATTTCTTCTAGTTCTGGTTCTGTGAGATGGGAACTTCCCATAACATTAAATGAAGGAAAATCTGAGCTAGAAAGAATAGTAGATATCGATGGAAAAGCCATTGTAGATGGAAGGGTATTTGTAGCTGCCACGTATCAAGGAAATATTACTGCAATAGATTTAACTTCCGGGAGAGCATTGTGGCAGGAAAAGTTTTCTACTACTAAAGATCTTATTAAGTCTAGATCTAGAGTAATAGGTATAAATCAAAAAGATATAGTAGAAGGGTTTGGTTTGTCGACAGGCGTAACAGTCTGGAGGCAAGAAGGCCTTAAGTTAAGACAACTTACATCACCTGTAAATATCAAAGGAAAGGTAGTTGTAGGAGACTTTGAAGGATATCTTCACGTAATAGATTCAAAAGACGGCAAGTTTTTAGCAAGAAGTAAAATCTCAAATAAAGCAATCAACGAAATTGTATCTTTCTCTGATGAGTTGTTGGTAAGTGACAGTTCTGGACGATTAATATCACTCTCTATCAAGTAATCTATTATAATCAGCACCCTCTACACTAGGGTTTATTATGCTTTCTATAGTTACTTTAATTGGAAGACCTAATGTTGGTAAGTCAACTATCTTCAACCTCTTAACAAATACTAAGGATCAAGTAGTAGCTGATTATCCCGGTCTGACTAGAGATAGGAAATACGGTAAATTGAGTAATTCTTCGATAACATTGGTAGATACAGGCGGTATAGGTACTGGTGGAAATTTAAGCAAAGAGGTTCTAGCTCAAACTGAATTAGCAATTGATGAAGCAGATGGTTTTCTATTAATTTTAGATGCTAAAGAAGGTATGCTACCTTTAGATCAAGAAATTGCTACTAAATTAAGAAAGACTAACAAGAAATTAATTCCAATTATAAATAAAATTGATGTATTGTCAGGAGCCTTAAATTCTTCAGATTTTACTAAATTAGGCTTCGAAGATCTTTTTCATATTTCAGCGGCACACAATAGAGGCATAAGAGATTTACATGAATTATTGATAGGTTCTTTCCCAGAAGATCAACAAATAGATTTATCCAATGAAATGTCTATAGCTATTGTTGGAAGGCCTAATGTCGGTAAATCTACTCTATTGAATAAACTGTTGGGTAAAGCAAGGGCTCTTGTATCTTCTGAAGCAGGGACCACAAGAGATACAGTGGATGGTTCTTTTGTTTATCAAGGTAAAAGAATTAACTTGATTGACACTGCCGGCATGAGACGTAAGAGCTCAATCCAAGAAGCAACTGAAAAATCTTTTGTAGGAAAATCAGTTGCTGCTATTAGGAAATCACAAGTAGTAATAGTTATGATTGATGGGACTGAAGCATTGGTCGATCAAGATTTACACCTAATTAGCCTTGCAGCTGCTCTGGGGAAGGCAATAGTAGTAGCTGTTAATAAGGTAGATGTATTAGATGCCGAAGCCCAAAGGTTGATAACAGATCAGATAGATAGAAAGCTCAGATTTGCAAATTATATTGATTTTACTTTTATTTCATCTAAAGAAGGAAGGCATATTGGGAAGCTTTTAAGGTTAGTAAATAGGGCTTATATTTCTGCTACTCAAGAACTAGATACATCTAGTTTAAATAATATCTTAAATAAAGCAGTAGATAGACAACCACCCACAATGAAAGGTAGATTTAGACCTAAATTAAAGTATGCACATCCTGGAGGTAAAAATCCCCCTTCGATAGTTATTCATGGAAACAATATATCTGGACTTCTACCTTCGTATATTAAATATTTAGAAAATTTTTTTAGATCACATCTGGAGTTATCTGGAAGCCCTCTGTTTATTAAGTTAAGAGAAACAGAAAATCCATTTAAAGATAAAAAAAATATTTTAACCGACAGACAAAAGAAAAAACGAAAAAGAGTTATAAAAAAAAGAAGTAAATAAATTTTGATTAGTTTAATAAGATTTTTAATTTTTCTGTTAGGGTTTGCTTCTTTCGCAACTAATGTTTGGGCAAACAGAGATATAGATATGAACAAAATTATCCCCAATCCTGAAAAGATTCCTTTCAGAATGGAAGCTCATGGCATAGAAAGATTAGATAATTATTATTGGATGAGAGACGACACTAGAAAAAGTAAAAAAGTCATAAATCATTTAAAAAAAGAGAATAAATATTTGGAAGCTTGGTTTAGCGATGGTGAAGACTTAAGAAAAGAATTATTTAATGAAATAGTTAGAAGGGTACCAAAGAAAGAAGATTCAGTACCAGTTAAAATAGGTTCTTTTGAGTATTTTCGTAGATATAAACCGGGTAATGAATATCCTATATTCGTTCGTAGGTCTTCTAAAAACAGTAGAGATGAGATAATACTCGACGTAAATAAATTAGCTTCAAACTCTGAATTTTTTCAAATAGCTAATTTTAGTATTTCTCCTAGTGAGAATATTATTGCTTTTGCTCAGGATATTTCTGGCAGAAGAGAATATGAGATTATTTTTAGAGATATCGATAGTGGCATGAATTTAAGTGATTCTATAAAAAGGACTTCGGGAGATATGGCTTGGTCCGAGGATGGAAAAACTCTTTTTTATGTAGAAAGGCATCCCGAAACATTATTACCTTATAAGTTGTTCAAGCACACTATTGGTAAAAATCAAGAGAATGATATTTTAATTTATGAAGAAAGAGACCCCACTTTTTATATCTCTGTAGGAAATACACGTTCAAAAAAATATATTGAAATTAACATTTCTAGCACAACTAGTTCAGAAGTTAGACTCATAGAAGCAAGTAAACCTAATTCAGATCCAAAGATTTTTTATCCTAGAAAAAAAAATCATCTTTATTCTGTAGAAGATGAGAATGATAGGTTTCTTATATTAACTAATTGGAAGGCAAAGAATTTTAGGCTTATGGAATCAAAATTGGATAACTCTGCTAGCAGGAGTCAATGGAAAGAACTTATATCTCATGATCCAGAAATATTAATTCAATCTTTCCTAACTTTTCCTTCAAATATTGCATTAAGACAAAGAGTAAAAGGATTGAGTGAAATTATTATTTTAGATACTAAAGCTAAGCAACCAAGAAAATTAAAATTTAGAGATCCTGCATATAGCTTACATTTTAGTGCTAATCCAGAATATAACTCTAATAAGTTATATATAAGATATAGCAGCATGAGAGTCCCTGACAGTGTATATTCTGTAAATCTCAATACCCTTAGAAAGACTCTCTTGAAACAAGCAGATGTTAAGGGTAAATATTTAAAGAATGATTATTCAGTAAGAAGATTAAATTTGAAGGCAAGAGATGGGGCTATGGTTCCAGTATCACTTATTTATAGGAAGGACACGTTTGTAAAAGGAAGTAACCCTTTATTTCTCTATGGTTATGGTTCTTATGGACATTCAATTGATGCAAGTTTTAGTTCAACAAGGATATCACTCTTGGATAGAGGTTTCGTTTTTGCTATAGCTCATGTCAGGGGAGGACAAGAGCTCGGCAGAGATTGGTATGAAGATGGAAAGATGTTAAAAAAGAAAAATACTTTTTTTGATTTTATTGATGTTACAAAGGGACTTATTGAGCTAGGATTTGGATCGCCTAATAGAGTTTATGCCGGAGGAGGGAGCGCAGGTGGTTTGCTTATGGGAGCTATAGTAAATATGGAACCAGAGCTTTATAACGGTATAATTTCAAATGTACCTTTTGTAGATGTTGTAACAACAATGTTTGATTCTTCTATACCTTTGACTACAGGCGAGTATGAGGAGTGGGGAAATCCATCAAAGAAAGAAGAGTTTGATTATATATTCAGTTATTCTCCTTACGATAATATAGATAGATTGCCTTATCCTGCAATTTTAGTTACAGCAGGTCTATGGGATTCACAAGTTCAGTATTATGAACCGGCAAAATATGTATCTAAGCTAAGAGATTACTCAGTTTCAGATAATCCAATTATTTTGAAGATGAACTTAAAGGCTGGGCACAGTGGAGTGAGCGGCAGATTTGCAAGTCTTCAAGAGGTAGCAATGGAGTATGCATTTTTATTGAGGATAGATAAAAAAGTTGAGTAATCTTTCCGCAACCCCTATTGTAAATTCAGAAAATATAATCTGGGTTCTTATGTCTGCAATAGTTTTTATTAGCATGGGCCAATCAGTTTATTGGCAAGTTATGCCGATTATAGGTAGAGAATTTGGATTCACTGAAATACAAACTACTTCAATTATTTCAGCTTCTTCATTTATATTTTTAGTGTTAACACCTTTATGGGGAAAATTAAGTGATCAAGTGGGCAGAAAAAAAGTTCTTCTTATAGGATTAGTTGGCTATGTAATAACAACTTTATTATTCTCTTTTATTGTCTACCAAGGTTTAACAAAAGAAATTTCTTTTTTTATTTTATTTTCTTTAATTTTATTTGCAAGAGTTCTCAATTCATCTTTAGTTGCAGGGCAAAGACCAGCAATGGGAGCCTATGTAGCTGATATTACTTCAGAAGAAGATAGGTCTGCTGGAATGGGAAAATTTGGTGCTGCAAACAATTTAGGAACTATTCTTGGCCCAGTTTTGGTCGGTACTTTTGTTGGATTTAGTTTTTTTCCTGATTCAATAGCAACTTTAAGTTTATTGACTCCAATTTTTTTTATGACAGCTCTGACTATTTGTGTTCTTTTAGTTGTTATATTTTTTTTACCAGAATCTAAACTTTTAGATCCTAATCAGGATTCAGAAGAAAGTCTTACAACTACATTAGATTCAAATCTTAGATTGCTTATTTTGATTGGAACTCTAGTTTTTACAGCTTTTGCTATCATCCAATCTGTTACTGCATTTTATCTTCAAGATAAATTTAGTTTAGATTACTATCAGACTGCCTCAGCTACAGCTATGTCTTTGGGGGCGATGGCTATATCTTCTATTATAGTTCAGTTAACTTTTGTTCAAAGGTTTAGTGGTGAATCTTTAAGATTACTTCAGTTTTCCTTACCCTTTTTTGCAGCAGGTTCATTGGTAGTTATTGCTTCGTCAGATTTTATTTTTATAGTTGTTGGTATGTCCTTAGTAGGTTTAGGTATGGGTTTAGCATCACCTGGTTATACAGCCACAGCATCTTTAAATTCTAATTCTACAAACCAAGGGGCAGCAGTTGGTTTAGCCATGGTGGCTCCGGGCTTAGGGTTTACAATTGGACCCATAAGTGGGGGGTTTTTATATGAAATTAATCATATTTTTCCTTTTGTAATAATACTTCCTATTCTATTAGTAATTTACTTAATAATGCCTGGTTTAAATCTTAAGAAATAGTCATTGCATAAACCTTGTCTCAATCTATAATTAGGGGCACGTCGCGCCTTAAACCATAAATTATTCGTAATTTACTATAGTGATTGAAAAAGATACTAGACCTGTCAATTTAGATTTAACTACAATTCATCTCCCAATAACTGGAGTAGTTTCAATACTTCATAGGATATCTGGGGTCGCAATCTTTTTTGGTTTCTTGACTTTTGTTTGGATGCTAGATCGTTCATTGAGCTCAGAATCAAGTTTTCAGGCTCTTACTATACAACTAGAGGAACCTTTATTTAAGATTTTTTTGATCCTCATGGTATCTGGATTCCTTTATCATTTCTTTGCAGGAATTAAGCATTTGATAGCTGATATTTTTGGTATTGGTGAAACCCTTAAATCCTCAGTATTATTGAGCTGGATAGTTCTTACATTGTTTATTCTTTCTGCATTATTTTCAACTCTGTTTATCTGGTAAATATATGAAAGGAATATTAGGTTCAGGCACAAGAGACTATATTTGGATACGAATAACAGCCATTATACTTGGTAGTTATTTTATTCTAATAAGCTCAGTTCTTATTTTAAATTCTCCCTTGAGTTTTGAATATTGGACAGGATTATATGGCTATACATGGATGAAAATTTTTACATCTTTAAGTGTTTTTGCTTTTTCTATTCATGCTTGGCTTGGGACTTGGGCAGTAGGAACAGACTATTTAACACCACTTAGATTGGGAGAAATTTCAAAATATATTTATGGTACTTATAGAATAATTTGTGCGCTAGTTATTTTAACAACTTTAATTTGGTCTATTATTATTATTTGGTAAAGGAATATGTTAGTAAACGAAACTATAACTTCAAAGAATCTTCCTGTTAAAGAGTTTGATGGAATAATAATAGGAGGAGGTGGAGCTGGCATGAGAGCTTCATTACAACTTGCTGAATCAGGTTTAAACACAGCGGTAATTTCAAAAGTCTTTCCAACTAGGTCTCACACTGTATCTGCTCAAGGAGGAATAACTTGCGCAATAGCTAGTGATGATCCGGATGATGATTGGAGATGGCATATGTTCGACACCGTTAAAGGTTCTGATTACATTGGAGATCAAGAAGCAATTGAATATATGTGCAGTGTAGGTCCTAAAGCTGTATTTGAACTAGAACACATGGGTTTACCTTTTTCTAGAACTGCAGAAGGACGAATTTATCAAAGACCTTTCGGGGGCCAGTCAAAAGATTATGGAAAAGGAGGTCAGGCTTCAAGAACATGTGCAGCAGCGGATAGAACAGGCCATAGCCTTCTTCATACTCTGTATCAAGCTAATCTAAAAGCTGGAACAAATTTCTTAAATGAATGGTTTGTGGTAGATCTTGTTCTCAATAGAAATAAAGATGTTGTAGGAGTGATAGCTTTTGACATTGCTAGTGGAGAAATTTTCTTTGTTAAGTCAAAAGCCACAGTATTAGCAACTGGAGGAGCGGGAAGAATCTATGCTTCAACAACTAATGCTCTCATCAATTCAGGAGATGGTATTGGAATGTCTTTAAGAGCGGGGCTTCCTGTGCAAGATATAGAGATGTGGCAATTTCATCCAACAGGAATATACGGAGCTGGAACATTGGTAACAGAAGGATGTAGAGGTGAGGGAGGAATTTTAATCAATAAAGATGGTGAAAGATTTATGGAAAGGTATGCACCAAATGCAAAAGACCTTGCTGGGAGAGATGTTGTTGCTAGATCAATGGCACTGGAGATTATTGAAGGAAGAGGTGTTGGACCTAAATCTGATCATATTTTTTTAAAACTAGATCATCTTGGGCCTGGAGTAGTTCATAAAAGATTGCCAGGTGTAACCGAACTTTCTAAAACTTTTGCTGGAGTAGATCCAGCTATATCACCTATACCTGTAGTTCCAACATGTCATTATATGATGGGAGGTATTCCTACAAACCTTAATGGTGAGGTATTAACAAGAGTTGATGGACAAGATAAACCTGTTAAAGGTTTATATGCTGCTGGAGAAGTGGCGTGCGTTTCTGTACATGGAGGCAATCGTTTGGGAGGAAATTCTTTACTTGATTTAGTGGTATTTGGGCGAGCGGCTGGGATACATATAGAAGAAACCATGAAGCAGGGCATAGATTTAGTTGAACCAAACTCAGATGACATAGAACAGGCAGCAATTCGTATAAACAAATTAAATGAGTCCAAAGAAGGAAGACAAGCTAGTGAACTAAAGAAAGAGATGCAGGATAATATGCAAGTAAATTTTGGAGTATTTAGGAGAGGAGATTTGATGCAAAAAGGAATCGAAGAAATTTCTAAAAGTAGAGGAGATATTGAGAATATCTTAATGTCCGATAAGACTTCAGAATTTAATACAGCTAGAATTGAAGCTTTAGAAATGCAGAATCTTTTTGAAGTTGCTGAAGCAACTGCAATTACAGCTAATGAAAGAAAAGAAAGTAGAGGAGCGCATGCTAGGGATGATTATCCTGAAAGAGATGACGCTAATTGGTTAGCACATTCGATCTATTTTTCTTCAGATAAATCAGTTTCAAAAAGAGAAGTAAATTTTAAACCTAAATCAGTACAAGCGTTTCAACCCGCTGTGAGATCATATTAAGATGAGTAAGTTAATTCCATCTCAGAGTATTCCATCAGATCAGTTTGATGCAGTAATCCTAAGCGTCTATCGTTATCAGGAAGAAGGAGGTAGGAATCCATATATGCAAGAAATACAAATTGATATACCTTCAGATAAGGATATTATGGTTTTAGATCTCTTACATTTAGCAAAAGAAAAAGAACCTTCGTTAGCTTATAGGAGGTCTTGTAGAGAAGGAGTATGCGGATCTGATGGCATGAATATCAATGGTACAAATGGCCTTGCATGCATAACCCCTCTTTCTAAAGTTTTAAGAAATAACAAGATCACCTTAAGACCTTTAACAGGTTTACCGGTTATTAGGGATCTTATAGTTGATATGAGGCAGTTTTTTGATCAGTTAGAGAAGGTTAAGCCTTATCTTATTACTAAAGGCGAGGCGCCAGAAAAAGAAAGAATGCAAACACCAGAAGCACGAGAAGAGTTAGATGGTTTATATGAATGTATCTTATGTGGGTGTTGTACTTCAGCTTGCCCTTCTTTTTGGTGGAATCCCGATAAATTTTTAGGACCTGCAGCTTTACTGCAAGCATGGAGATTTATTGCTGATACTAGAGATGAAGCTACAGAAGAAAGACTAGATAATTTAGAAGATGCCTTTAGTGTTTATCGTTGCAAAGGCATAATGAATTGTACTTCGGTTTGTCCTAAGGGATTAAACCCAACAAAAGCAATAGCTGAAATTAAAAATAAACTTATTCAAAGATAAAATTAAGTTTTAGGAGATGAGATATGTCTGATAATTATGATGTAATTATTATAGGCTCTGGTCCGGGGGGTTATGTTTCAGCAATTAGATCTGCACAGTTAGGATTAAAAGTTCTGTGCATAGAAAAATGCGGTTCTGAATTAAACCCAATTTTTGGAGGAACATGTCTAAATGTAGGATGTATTCCTTCTAAGGCCTTATTGGATAGTTCTTATCATTTCAAAAATGCATCTCTTGATTTTATTAATCATGGTATTGCATTAGATAACTTAGAGATTAATGTTGAACTAATGATGGCACGAAAAGATAAGATTATTTCAGGATTAACTTCAGGGGTTGCTGGATTATTTAAATTAAATAAAGTTAACAGTATTAAAGGTGAAGCTGTTGTTCAAGATTCTAAAAAGGTTTTGATACATTCTGAAGATGGTTCTATAAAAGAAGTTATTGGAGATAAAATTATAATCGCTACAGGTTCAACGCCTATAGATTTAGCAGGTTTGAGTGTAGACCAAGAGTTAATAGCAAATTCAACAGGTGCATTAAGTTTTAAAGAAGTTCCAGAAAACTTAGGAATAATCGGAGCTGGTGCAATTGGTCTTGAATTAGGAAGTGTTTGGTCTAGATTAGGATCTAAAGTAACAATTATAGAAGCTCTAGAAGAGTTCTTACCTATGGCTGATTTGCAAGTAGCATCAGAAGCAAAAAAAATACTGGAGGGTCAAGGACTAGAAATATTATTAGGCTCTACGGTAGAGAGCGCGATTATAGAAAATAATAGGATTAATCTTTCGTATAGTGATAATAACGATAAAAAATCTATGACTCTAGATAGATTAATAGTAGCAGTTGGAAGAAAGCCTTTAACAGATGAGGTATTAGGCCCAGATTGTGGTATCCAGACTGATGAAAGAGGCTTTATAAAAGTTAATGAATTTTGCGAAACTAATCTTGAAGGAGTTTTTGCTATTGGTGATGTAGTGAGGGGTCCTATGGTTGCGCATAAAGCAAGTGAAGAGGGTATTATGGTTGCAGAAATAATTGCAGGTGAAGGAGGAGAAATTAATTATCAAAGAATACCTGCTGTTGTTTACACACATCCAGAAATAGCATGGGTCGGATTGACTTCTCAAGAGGCCGAATCCAAAGGAATTAATATAAGCTCCGGAGTATTCCCATTTCAGGCAAGTGGAAGAGCTCTAGCTGCAGATGAAACTCAAGGTTTTGTTAAAGTTATTACAGATTTAGAAAATGATTCTATATTAGGTGTTCATGTTATAGGCCCTTCAGCAGCTGATATAGTTCAACAAGGACTGATCTCAATGGAATTTGATTCCACCGCTGAGGATTTAGGTTTAGTTATGTTTAGTCATCCTACTTTTTCAGAAGCTCTTCATGAAGCAGCTTTAGCTTCTAGAGGTAACGCAATTCATATTGGAAATAGAAGGAAATAATTATGAATTTGCATGAATATCAAGCTAAAGAGCTTTTTAAAAAATTTAATATGCCAGTTACAGAGAGTTATGTTGTCGATACTGCTGAAAAAGTTGTTGATTTAGCTGAGGAATTAAATGGAAAGAAGTGGGTTGTAAAAGCTCAAGTTCATGCTGGCGGAAGAGGAAAGGCAGGGGGTGTAGAAGTTGTTGATTCTTATGAGTCTATCGAGAAGTTTGCTAATAAATGGCTTGGTAATAATTTAGTTACTTTTCAAACAGATGATATAGGTCAACCAGTCAATAAAATTCTCATAGAATCTTGTTCCGATATTGCAGACGAATTATATTTGGGAGCAGTAATTGACAGAGCTTCACAAAGATTAGTCGTAATGGCTTCTAGAGAAGGTGGAATAGATATAGAAGAGGTTGCTTCCAAAAATCCAGAGAAAATATTTAAAGTTGCAGTTGACCCTTTAAAAGGACCTAATAGCACTGAAGCTAATGAACTAGCTACTTTACTCAAATTAGAGTCTTCACAAGTGGATCAATTTATTGATCTATATTTAAGTTTAGTGAACCTTTTTATCTCTAAAGATTTAGCCTTACTTGAAATAAATCCTCTGGCTATAACTTCAGAAGGGAACCTTCTGTGCTTGGATGCAAAAATTAATGTGGATTCAAATGCACTTTATAGACAAAAAGAAATTCTAGCTATGAGAGATGTTAGTCAAGAAGATCAAAGAGAAGCTCTAGCCTCAGAGTGGGACCTGAGTTATGTTGCATTGGAAGGAAATATAGGTTGTATGGTTAATGGAGCAGGTTTAGCTATGGGAACTATGGATATTATTCAAATATATGGAGGATCTCCTGCAAATTTCTTAGATGTAGGAGGAGCAGCAGATTCAAAAAAAGTCGCAGAAGCTTTCAAGATTATTTTGTCAGATAATCATGTAAAAGCAGTACTGATTAATATTTTTGGAGGTATAGTTCGATGCGATACTATTGCGGAAGGCATAATCACAGCAGTAAAGGAGATAGGAGTCAAGGTCCCTGTAATTGTTAGGTTAGAAGGAAATAATGCTGATCTTGGATCAAAAATCTTATCTGATAGTAGTTTAAATATTATAAGTGCTACAAGTTTAGAAGAAGCTGCACAATTAGTGGTTAAATCCTCAAAATAAATTATGAGTATTTTATTAAATAAAGAAACTAGAGTTATATGTCAAGGTTTTACAGGGTCTCAAGCCACCATGCACTGTCGACAATCTTTAGATTATGGAACTAATATATTAGGCGGGGTAACTCCAGGTAAAGGTGGTCAAGTTCATCTAGGTCTCCCTGTTTTTAATTCTGTAAATGCAGCGATTGAAAAAACTTCAGCGACAGCGAGTCTTATATTTGTTCCAGCTAGATTCTGCAAATCTTCAATCTTAGAAGCAGCCGAAGCAGGTATATCGCTCATTGTTTGTATAACAGAAGGTGTCCCTACTCTTGATATGTTAGAAGTAAAAGTACGATGTGATCAATTAGGAGCGAGATTAATAGGACCAAATTGCCCAGGTATTATTACACCAGGAGAGAGCAAAATGGGAATAATGCCTTCAGAAATTCACCTTCCAGGTAAAGTAGGAATTATATCTAGGTCAGGAACGTTAACATATGAAGCTGTTAAGCAAACTTCAGATTTTGGTTTCGGTCAAAGTTCATGTATTGGCATAGGAGGAGATCCTATACCTGGATCAAGTTTTATAGATATTCTTAGACTTTTCCAAGGAGATGAGCAAACTGAAGCCATTGTTATGGTAGGTGAAATTGGGGGTACAGCAGAAGAGTCGGCCGCTCTTTATATAAAAAATAATGTCACAAAACCTGTTATTTCTTATATCGCTGGTGTTACAGCCCCTCCTGGTAAAAGAATGGGTCATGCTGGAGCGATCATCTCAGGTGGGAAAGGGACTGCTGAAGAAAAGTTTGCAGCATTATTAGATGCAGGAGTGCATACTATTAAGAGTCCTGCAGATATTGGAAGAGGGGTTGCAGAGGCAACAGGTTGGGGATAGTATTTTATTTAAGTTTAGACTTTCTTCTGATAATAAAACTAGAGACTTCTGATTCAATTTTTTTGTCAACTAAGGTATGACCTAGAAAATCACAAAATTTGATAATATCTCTTTCTGTAGATGGGTCTGTAGATAATAACTCTATTAAAGCTCCATCTTCAGATTCCTGAATAGCCTTATGTAACATCATAATTGGTTCAGGACATAATAAGCCTGTAGCATCTATTTTCATTCTTTTTTTAATTGTAACTCAGAAATATGTTGTAATCTCCAAGGCATTAATACTGATGCTATGAAGAGACCAAAAGTCATTCCTATCCACATTCCTGAGGCTCCAAGCTGTATAGACCAAAAGCTTGTGACAGCGAGACTATAACCTAGAGGTAACCCTACAATCCAATATGCAAGTATCATAATAAACATAGGACCTAAGGTATCTTTATAACCTCTTAAGCTTCCCATTGAGCACATAGTTATAGCGTCAGCTACTTGAAAGATTGCAGCATAAATTAGAAGAACAATCGCTATAGATATGATATCAGGATCTGAAGTATATATTGTGGTTACAATCCCCTTAGAAAATAAAAGAAGAGTTAAGCAAGTTACCATCCCAAATATAATACCAAGTTTTACTGCTGAGAAAGCAGAATATTGAGCGTTGGGGAATTCACTAGCTCCGATTTGGTTACCTACTCTCACAGCAGCAGCTAAACCAATACTTAAAGGCACCATGAAAACCAAACCCGCTATGTTGAGTGCTATGCCATGAGCTGCAATAACATCACTTCCTAGTTTACCTAATATTAGTGAAGCTCCACTAAACATGCTCAATTCAACAAAATTAGACGCACCTACAGGAAGCCCTCCCTTTAGAATTTCTTTAATGTGAGGAAGTGAAGGCAAGTCAAATCTTAGATAAAGACCTCCTGGTTGATAAGTTTCATTTAATCTTATATAAATTGCAGTGCTGATTAGAGCTGTCCATGTTCCAATGGCAATAGATATTCCTGCCCCTTTAGCCCCTAATTCAGGAAAATTGAAGTTTCCAAATATTAAGCAATAATTAGCTATTATAGTAATTAAAAGAGTTACATAGCTAATCACAGTTATTGGAAGAGGTTTCTTGATTCCTTCGCTAAATGATCTCAAAGGTTGCATTAGTAATATAGCTGGTACAGCATAAATTAGACCACTTAAGTATTCTTCGGCAGGAATGACCACATCTATAGGAACATTCATAGCTATTAGGATTTGTGGAGCTAAAGAAAGAATAAAATAGATTATCAAGAATAAAGGTATGCATAACCAAAGAGCTTGCCGTATTACAGGACCTATTTGATGGTCTTTATTGGCACCATGCATTTGAGCTACCATTGCTGTTACAAAGAAAATTATTCCTCCTAGACCTATAAAGGCAGGAAACCAAATACTATTGGCTATTAATGCACCAGCTAAACTCTCAGAGGAATATAATCCTAATTGGATAATGGCAGAAAGACCCATTAACTGACCTGCTAGATTTGAAAGAAACATAGGTACCGCTAAAGAGCTATAACTTTTGAATTCTTTTATGAATTTATCAGGCAGAGAAAACCTAAATTTTATTTTTTTTAATTCAGTCTGTTCCATTGAGGTCGCGTATCTTATCATGTTATAAATACAAAAATTAGGTAAAAAAAATTAGAAGAAATAATCAACCTTATTGGATTAAAAAACTTGCAACTAAGTCTGTAAGATTTTATGTGGAACATTATCTAAAACCCCAATTTGAGAGTCTTGGCCAAAGACCTGCTGTTATGGGAGCAAGATATTTAGAATTATTTGGGACAAAAATAAATGTAGGAAAATCAGCTACATTTGTCGCTACAAAAGACTGCAAAATAAGGTTAACAACTTGGAACTTAGGTGATCATGATGGAAAGATAGAAGCGGGTGATTTTTGTCTATTCACGCCAGGAGTAAGGATAGCAGCAGCTAAACATATCAAAATAGGTGATGGTTGTATGTTTGCTAATAGTTGTTATGTTTCTGATGCTGATTGGCACGGGATTTATAATAGAGCAGAGCCTGTGGGGAATGCTAAGCCGATAGAATTGAAGGATAATGTTTGGATTGGTGATAGAGCAATTGTTGGAAAAGGGGTGACTATAGGAGAAAATAGTATTGTTGCGGCTGGCTCAGTCGTCGTTAAGGACGTGCCTTCAAATGTTATAGTCGGAGGAAATCCTGCAAAAATTATTAAAGATCTTGATCCGACTAAAGAGTCTTTTACGAGGATAGATTTATTTCAAGATCCAGATGCTTTAGAAAATCTTTATGATTCTTTAGATCGTCTTGATTTAGGTCAAAACTCAAGCTGGAATTGGATAAGAAGTATTATTTGGCCTTCTAATAAAAATTAATAAATCTAGATTATAAAAAATAATTCTTAAAATACTAGGAGAGTATGTTGGAAACTCAAGTCAGACAGCTGAGTTTAAAAGTTAAATTTGGTTATGGAATAGGGGATATAGCTATCTGTTTCTATTGGGGGGGAGTGGGTTTATATCTTTTATATTTTTATACCGATGTTATAGGTATTTCTCCAGCTCTTGCTGGGACTATATATGGTATAGGTATGTTTTGGGATGCGTTAACTGATCCTTTTATGGGATTTTTAGCAGAAAAGACAAGAACGAGGTGGGGAGTTTATCGACCTTACCTATTATTTGGGAATATTCCTTTGGCTTTATCTTTTGTTCTTCTTTTTTGGGTCCCGCCTTTTGAAGGTGTTCTTTTATTTATAGTATTAGTTTTTATTAATATATTACATAGAACATTTTTTACTATAGTAAGTGTTCCTTTCTCATCTCTGACTCCTAGGATTACTTCTGATAGCAAGGAAAGAACAAACCTTACAGGGTTTAGAATGCTAGGCGCCCAAACTGGGACCAACCTCATGGCTGGTCTAGCATTTCCAATAGTTTTTTGGACAGGCTTTGGAAATGAAGCAAAAGGTTTTTTGTTTATGGCTGCAATTGCAAGTTTTATTGCAGTCATAATTCAATTGATTACTTTCTATACAGTAAAAGAACCTGAAGATAATCGTCAATTAGAAAGAATAAGTGGTAATTTTGTAGCAGTTGTAAAATCTGTTGCAGGCAATAAACCTTTTTGGTTAGTTTTTAGCGCAACTCTTATAGTAGGCATGACCACTATATTTTTTGGAAATACTTTAGTTTATTTCACTAAATATGCACTTGATTTGCATCAAAGTCAGGGAATAATCCTATTTACTGGTGGTTTTATATCTTTTCTTAGTATTCCAATTTGGTGGCTGATATCGAATAGAATAGGTAAAAGATATACTTGGATGATATCTATGTCCATGTCCTTAGTAGCTTTCTTAACATTTTATTTGTATCCAATTACAATTTTAGAAGAATTATTGATTTTAGTTTCTTTTATTGGTATTGGAACAGGGGCTGGAGGAATTCTTTTTTGGTCTATGCTACCAGATACAATCGAATATGGTGAAGTAAAAACCGGAGTTAGAAGTGAATCATCTTTATATGGTTTTATGACTTTTGCTCAAAAAGGGTCTATTGCTATGGCTATTATTGTATTAGGAATTGTTTTAAATTTTATTGGTTTTGAACCTAATCAGATTCAAAATCCAGAAACCATTTTATCTATGAAGGCTATGATGAGTTTAATACCGGCTTTAGGGATATTAATAAGTATAGTAATAATTTATTTTTACCCTATAGACTCTAAAATGCATAAAGAATTGTTAAATAAACTATCATCATTATCTAGAAATGATTAATTGGGGAGTATTAGGCACAGGAGCTATAGCTAGGGCATTTGCTCATTCTCTTAAAGAAAGTAAAAATTCTAAACTTTATGGGGTGGCTAGTCGTTCAGATTCCAAAGCAGAAGAGTTTGCGTCAGAATTTGGATGTATTGGTTTTAATGGTTATAAGAATCTAATTACCGATCCTGCTGCTGAAGCAATTTATATAGCTTTACCTCATAACCTCCATTTTGAATTTGCCTTAGAGTCTCTCAATAATAAGAAGTCTGTTCTATGTGAAAAGCCAATGTCTATAAATTCTGAAGAAACAATGGTTCTTATAGATATGGCTAGAAAGAATCATGTTCTATTAATGGAAGCTTTTATGTATAGAACTCATCCTCAAACTACTCAAATTAAAGAGATAATTAGAAAAGAGTTTAGTGAAGAGCCCTTAAATATAAAGGCTTCTTTTGGTTTTAAAGCTAAGGTCCCAAAAGAGCATAGGTTGCTTAATCCATCTCTAGGAGGTGGATCTATACTAGATATAGGATGTTATCCAATGTCTTTTTCAAGAATGGTGGTAGGAACCCAAGAAGGTAAATATTTCTCGAATCCAATTTCCATATTGGTTAAGGGTAAACTCTCCGATGAGGGTATTGATTTATTTTCTTTTGCTGATTTAGAGTTCATGAATGGTTCACTAGCATCTATTTCTTCTGCAATTAATATGGATTTACCTAATTCAGTTTCAATCTTTAATAAAAATAAATCTCTTGTTATCAGTCAACCTTGGCATTGTGGAGAATTTAAAGGAAGGAAGTCTAGTTTAATCTTTACTAAAGATGAAAATGAACCAGTTATCATAGATATTCAAGAAAAATTAGGAGTCTTTACTCACGAAATTGATCATTTTACTGGTTTATTAGAATCAGGATCTCTTGAATCACCTCTAATGTCTCATGCTGATAGCTTAGGAAATATGACTAGTTTAGATAATTGGCGAAATGAGTTAGGTGTTAAGTACCCAGAAGACCAACCTGAGACTAGGCCTAGTAATCTTTTTTTGGACATGAATAAGGGAGCAAAGCTTTTAATGCCTAATTCAAAACTAAAAGGAATAGAAATTAAACCTTCAAGATTAGTTTTTGGTTGTGATAATCAAATAAATAGTAACCATGCTTTCCTTATGTTTGATCATTTTTTCTCTCTGGGAGGCAATATTTTTGATACTGCTTATATTTATAACGAAGGAAAGAGTGATAGGTATCTAGGCAGGTGGATAAAACATAGAAATATTAGGGATGAAGTTATTGTTTTAGGAAAAGGAGCACATACTCCGCATTGTGAGCCTAAATTCATTAAACCTCAGTTAGAAGAGTCCCTTTCTAGGCTTAATATAGATAGTATGGATATTTACTGTTTACATAGAGATAATCTTGAAGTACCAGTTTCTGAGTTTATAGATGCACTGAATGAAATTAGAGATGAGGGACTTATAAAAGTAATAGGAGCCTCTAATTGGAGCTTAACTAGATTTAAGGCTGCTTTAGATTATGCTGAGAGATCAAATCTAGAACCTTTTAGTGTTTTAAGTAATAATTTTAGTTTAGCTAGGATGGTAGAGCCAGTCTGGCCTGGATGTGAAAGTTGTAAAGATGAGGATTTTAAATTTTTCTTAGAAGAACAGCAGGTAACTCTACTCCCTTGGTCTAGTCAGGCCAGAGGCTTTTTTCTAGACAACAAAGAGTTTGAATCTCAAAATCATATCTCTAACCCTAATTTAATAGAACAAAAGCGGGTATGGTTTAGTGAAAAGAATTTAGAAAGAAGAAAAAGATGTTTTGCTTTGGCTCAAAAAAAAGAAGTTGATCCAATCCAGATAGCTTTAGCATTTTGCTTAACTCAACCATTTAAAACTTTACCATTAGTTGGACCAAGAAATATTTTTGAGACAGAAAGCTGTTTTCAATCTCTGTTTATAAAATTATCTAAAGAGGAAATAGCCTGGCTGGATTTGGCCTAAACAAGTTATTTGAGTAAGAGTTAATTAATTCTTATAAAAAATTAAATAGTATAATACTTTAAGTTGAAAGAATTTTTTTAGCCCAAGAATAGTCAGGTTTTCCACTAGGAGCTCTTTTAATTTCATCTACATAAAAAAACTCTTTTGGAAACTTATAGTTTGCAATATAGGTTTTACAGTGGCCTTTTAATTCATTTATATCTATTTGATTATTTGTTCTTGATTTAACAACAGCTACAACCTTTTGACCCCACTTATCATCATTTATTCCTACAACTAGACAATCAAAAACTTGAGGATGAGATTTTAGTGCAGCTTCAACTTCTTCAGGGAATATTTTTTCCCCTCCTGAATTAATTGAAACAGATCCTCGACCGAGTAAAGTAATCTGACCATTTTGCTCAAATTTTGCATAATCACCTGGTATAGAATATTTCTCTCCATCTACTTCTATAAAAGTAGAAGCTGTTTTCACAGGATCTTTATAATAACCTATAGGTACATTTCCTGAACGAGCTAAAAAACCTATTGTAGAAGTATCAGTTGAGACCAAAGGTTTTTTTGTTTCTGGGTGAAGAATCACTGAATGTTTCGGACGAGAAAAACTAGGG
>Ga0315339_1001122_pt1 | contig 25780 bp, 24 predicted proteins | sample ASW17metaG_FD_204514 | JGI IMG/M metagenome (GOLD analysis project Ga0315339, IMG submission 204514) | Ammonia-oxidizing marine archaeal communities from Pacific Ocean, United States - ASW #17 | ecosystem: Environmental > Aquatic > Marine > Oceanic | place: USA: California | collected 2016-12-05 | reverse complement strand
GCTCCCAGCAGGCGGTCCCTCCACACGTTGGCGCAGGGGAGAGGCACATTGACTGCCTCGCCTGCCGCTAGCGCCAAATTAACGTCTTTCAGCCCTATTTGCACCGACGCGCCAACCTTGTCGTATTCCTCTTCGACAATGATTTGGCCGTAGACCTGATACGCGGGCGCGCCGAATAATCCCTCGGTGAGCACCTGTTGGAAGAGTGCCGGATCGACATCGAACTTCCTGACAAGCGACATGCTCTCCCCGATGACCTCGATCGCGGATCCGAGCACGAAGTTGTTGGCGATTTTAACGGCGGTGGATGTCTGAGGATCGTCTCCGGTGATGAAAGTTCGCTTCGCCAGTAGATCGAAGATCGGTTGGAGTCGTTCGAGAGCCTCCTGCGGGCCACCCGGGATTATGGTGAGCTGGCCTTCAGCGGCGAGGTCCGGGCGCCCAAGAACGTGTCCGGCCACCAGGATCTGGCCGGCTTGTTCATGCGCGACCGTCAGACGCCTGATGATATCTATTCCGTGGGTGCCGCTGGGCATGTGGATCGTGCCTTCGGCCATGGACTCGAGTAAACCGCCCTCAGAGAAGGCAAGTTCCTCCAAAGCTTCGTCGTGCGGGAGCATGGAGATCACTAGCTCGCGACCCGCGACGACCTGAGCGACGGAATCGGCGACGCTTGCGCCTGCCGCGCCGAGTGTCTCCAACGTCGAGGAAATCTGATCGTAGATGGTGAGGTCATGGCCGGCGTTCAAAATCCGCGTGGCCATCCCATGGCCCATACGACCTAGACCAATGAATCCGACTCTCATAGCTGAAGACTCCTCAAAAAAGAATTCTCAAGAGGTTGCTGTAGGAACAGCGGGGCCTCAGAAGAGGCAGCCGCTGGAAATTACGATATCACGCAGAAGCTTTTGATGGTCCATGGAGGCCATTGTTTTGGCGCCCTTAGTCACGCGAGCTTCATTCGTCTGCAAGAGGCGACTGAACTCCCACCGTAACCAGGGTTTTTCGATAAAAACATCAGCGGGAGGGGATCATCGGGAAAATAGCCTAACTCTTAGTCTGCGTGAGTATACGCGGGGACGCTACCCCTCGGAAGCGATTCCCTGGTACCTGAAAAGCCAGGATGATTTTTATCTTATTGATAATTAAATAAAAAATATTATCTTCGAATTTGCTCGATCTCTTCACCGGTAGGGTAGAGCACAACAAAATTGAGGGCGATACACTTAGCTCACCCCTGACAGTCCACGAAGAGAAAGCCAATGAATTCGAGCGAACTGTTTCGCAGGCTCCGCCGAACCCTCCTGATCTTCCTGTGTGCTGTTCCGCTCGGGTTGGGCGGGGTTTCACGCTCCCAGGAGGTCGTTCCTCTCACCGTGATCGATGCGTACGCGCCCACCGCGCTCTGGGTCAGGGTTTTCATGAACTACTACATGCCAGAGGTCGATCGTCGTCTAGCCGAAAAGGGTAACTATCAGATTGACTGGAACAGAGCATTCGGTGGCACGGTTGCGAAGACCGGCGGTGTGCTTGAGGCGCTGCAGTACGGACTGGCGGATATCGGCATCATCACCTCGCCGTTCCACCCGGACAAGGTGCCGTTCTACAACATCAGCTTCGTGACGCCGTTGGTCACGGCCGACATCGGTCTGGTCGCTCGCACGGTTCACGAGTTAGTTGACCGTTACCCGGAACTGCGCAGGGAATGGGATGACTACAACCAGGTGTTTCTCACGGCGGCAGGTGCCATCGACACCTATCAGGTGCTGATGAATGAGCCGATCGAATCTCTAGAGGACTTTCGAGGCAAAAAGATTTGTGGTGTGGGCTTGAATCTGCGTTACGTTCAAGGTCTGGGTTCCGCTGCAGTCAGCAGTAACCTAGGTGACTTCTACAACAACATAGCGACCGGCCTCACAGAAGGTACGGTCGCATGGGCAGAGTCGGCTGTAGCTTATAAGCTGTACGAGGTTGCGCCCTACATGATAGACATTCGCCTCGGTGCTGTGACCTCTAAAGTCATAACTATGAACCGGCGTACTTATGATCGGATGCCGGAGGAAGTGCGTGAGGTGCTGGTCGAGACGGCGATCGACTATCGTGACGAGCTTGCACGGGAAACGGATCGGCGCGCTCAATCCAGCCGAGAAGAGTTCGTGGCGCAAGGCGGGACGATTCAGCCGCTCACCGACGCGCAGCGACGCGTTTGGGCAGATAGCCTGCCGAACATGGCTAAGGAGTGGGCCGAGGATCTTGAGGAACGTGGGTTACCGGGGCGCCAGATTCTCCGCGACTACATGGACGTCATGCGCGCCAACAACCAACCGATCGTCAGGCACTGGGACCGGGAACTATGAGCGAACCGGCCGGGGCTTTCGACGCGACCGGCAACTCCATCAGTCGAGCCTTTATGGCTCTGGTCGCCGGGCTTAACAGCGTTGGGACGGCGTGGATTTTTGCGTTGATGGTCTTGATAAACGTCGATGTGTTGGCCCGGTATTTTTTCAATGCGCCCATTCAGGGTGTCGCAGAAGTTGTCGAGCTCTCCATCGTCGGCATCGTCTTTCTACAGATTAGCGATGCGGTTAGGGCGGGGCGTCTCACCCGATCTGATGGACTGTACCGCCAAATACTGATGCGTCAGCCTACTATTGGCCGCATTTTGGGTGTCTTGTTCGATTTGGCTGGCGCCGCATTTTTCATGTTTATCCTTCTTGGAGCCATACCCCGACTGATCGAAGCCTATGAAAGAGGGTACTTCGCTGGAAACGAGGGACTGTTCGTTGTCCAAGTGTGGCCAATTCGCCTGATACTCGTCCTCGGCTGCATTGTCGTGGCCCTGCAGTTCTTGGTTCTGGCCTGGCAGAACGTCAAGGCACTGCAGGCTCACTCCTCTAGCAGTGCCGGATCGGACCCGTAATGACCGGATTCGAGGTCGGACTACTTTCGGTTATCGCGATCCTGGTGCTCATTTATGCGGGTCTCTATGTTCCCGTGGCGTTGGGGTTGGTCTCGTTCATCAGCGTCTGGTTGCTGCGGGGTACGCTAGAGGCACCCATCTATCTTTTAACACTGGCCGCTTCCAATAGCCTGGAGGACTACATCTTCGGCGTGATCCCACTCTTCGTGCTCATGGGCCTTTTAGTCAGTCAGTGCGAACTGGGGCGCGACATATACGAGGTCGCGAATCATGCATTGCGACGTCTGAAGGGCGGATTAGGCGTTGCGACGGTGGCGGCGAACGCCGGATTCGCTGCGATTACGGGTGTGAGCATCGCGTCGGCCGCTGTTTTTACGCGCGTCTCTGTTCCGGAGATGCTTCGATTCGGGTATCAGCCTCGTTTCGCCGTCGGCGTCGTGGCAGGAAGCTCGGTGTTAGGCATGCTGATCCCTCCGAGCGTCATGCTGATTATCTACGCTCTGATCACTGAGCAATCCGTCGCTGACCTTTTTACGGCCGGCATCGTGCCGGGAATCCTGCTGTCGCTCGCTTATGCGGTTGCCATCGTCGCCATGGCGCATTTCATGCCGGGATATGTCGGTGGTCAGGATACGGCGGCGGGGGCTGAGGGGCAGTCCAAGATGACCTCGAGAGAGATTACCTACAAGACCGCACCGATCGTTATCCTAGTGTTGCTGGTGCTCGGCGGTATTTACGGCGGTCTTTTCACACCGACGGAAGCGGGCGCAGTCGGCGCACTCGGTGCGCTGATCGTCGCCCTATTGAAACGTAGGCTGGACCGAAGCGCGCTCTGGAACGTTCTGGTGGAGACCGGGCACATCGCCGCGTCCATCCTGATGTTGATCGTCGCCGCCACTATGTACAGCCGGATGCTGGCATTGTCCGGCCTGCCAAACGACCTGGGCGAGTGGATCACCCAGGCGGAGATAGGCCTCTATGGAATCCTCGCGATCTACGTCGTAATTCTGATTCTCATGGGCACGATCCTAGATACCACGTCCATCATCCTGATCATGGTGCCACTGTTCTTGCCGATCATGGAACCCTATGGAGTCAGCCTAGTCTGGTTCGGGATCGTCACGATCGTCGGGGCGGAGATCGGACTTTTGACACCACCGCTCGGAATTGCCTGCTACGTCATCAAAGCTACGCTGGCGGATGACGATCGTATCTCGTTATTCGATATTTTCGCAGGTGCTTTTCCATTCGCAGTGATCATGCTCATCGTTCTGATTCTGCTGATTGTCTTCCCCGGATTGAGCCTCGTCCTGGTGTGACCTAATCTAGCCAACACGTCATTGCGCTATCAACATCTCATAAGTTCCGGCAACGTTTCGCGCTCGGGAGACCTCGTACTCGATCAGATGATCGTAGTCCTCCATCAAGATTGTCTCGACTAGCTCCTCCTGGCTTTTACCCTCGGCGATCCCCGCCGAGACGGCCGCAACGAGGTCTTCGAGGTATTGGCGCTGCTCGATAACGTCTGCTTTGGTTCCCGGCAACTCGTGTCCGGGTGAGATGATGTCGAAGTCCAGTTGCTCGACTTGGCGCAGAGACTCGACCCAATCGAGAATGAATCCGCCGTGCAGTTGTGTTCGGGGTGGGCGTTTCGGTGTCAGGAAGTCGACCGTGTATATGGTCCGTTCTTCTGGAAAGAGGACTACGGTCATGTCGTCGGTGTGGTTGCGGCCGGTGTAGTGAAGCTCCACCGTCTTGCCGCCCAACGCGATCGTCGCATGATCCGAGTAATAGATGTCCGGTGGAATCTGCGATCCAGCTAACTGCCGTCCCCAGATTTCGACCCGATTGAGGCCGCCATTGCCGTCCACATCCGCTCGTGCGAAATTATTTGCCAGGGCGGTGTCCTCTGCTTGTGCCTCTGCTTCCTGGATGAGTCCGTCGCCATTGGCATCCCAGAGTTGCTCACGGGGCAAGAGGGGGGCGTTGTCCGCGGGGCGCTGTAAATTATTGCGCATATTCTCGTGACCGATGAACGTTGCCGTGTCCGCGAAGGCTTCGCCACCGCTCGCGTGATCGTTGTGGGCGTGACTGTAAATGACGTACCTCACCGGGAGTTCGAAGCGCTCATCCAGTTGCTCCCTCAGCCACGGTGCAACCCTGGAGTTGGTAGGGTCTACGAGGATGATTCCTTCGGGCGTGACGAGGAACATTCCAAAGTGGCGGTTGTTTCTGAACCTGTACAGGTCACCCGTGAGATTCGTGATCTCGAATTCAGGTAAACCTTCCCCAGACCCGAAACCCATTCCCTGGGCATGGCTGAGCTGCATTGTGGCGCAGCCCATACCGATCGTGATGACCAGAGTTATTGTTTTTTTCAGCATGGAATCACCCGTTTGTTTTTTTGTCTACAGATCCGAGCCCATGTTGGGGCATCTCGGGTCCTAACACTAGCGGCAGAGCAGATTTTTCATATTCTGAAATTTTATTGACTCCTGTGCGGTAATCCCTGACGATGGGTCCATGTCGCCACAGGTACCTAACACTGCGAGCGAGCCCGCGGCTACCCGCCGTGCAGGCCTCAGACGTGTTCGGGTGAGCGATGGCCGCACTATTCAATCCGTGGACCGGGCCATCGACGTACTGGAAGTGCTTGCCCAGGTCGGAGCGGAGTTGCCGCTCAAGGAGATCGCCCACAAGACTGGCCTCAACGTGTCCACCTGCCATCATTTGCTAGCCACCCTCGTCCATCGCGGTTATGTAGGGCGGTCCCGCCTCGGACGCCTCTACTCCATCGGCGGTAAGATTTCAGAGCTCTCCCGCCGAAGTCCGGGCCCGTTCAGCCTGGTTGAGCTGGCCATGCCGGAATTGAGGCGATTGAACGAAGAGACCGGCGAGGCCGTGGATTTGAGCGTGCTTCAAGGCCACCAGCTGATGTCGCTGGCCCGTCTGGAGTCCAGCCACCCAGTAGGTGTGGGTAGTTCCACCATGAGTGTTTCTATGGCGGTGCACGCAACGGCAGGCGGTAAGGCGATTCTTGCCTGGCTCCCGGAGGCGAAGGTCGACAAGGTGCTCGCGAAAACGGGACTCAGGGGATTCACGATTAACACGATTACCGATACCCAGGTTCTTAGGGCTGAGCTGCGAAAGATCCGTCGCGATGGGTACGCGTCCGATTACGAGGAGTTTCAGCTCGGCGTGAGGTGCATCGGGTCCTCTGTCCGAGACTATAACGGCGCCGTTATCGGGGCCGTGAGTTGTTCCATGCCGGAACTGCGCGTGACGACGGAGCTCGTGGAAAAGATTCGTGATGAGGTTTGCAGTTGTGCGAAGGTATTGTGTGAACGCCTCGGTTCATCAGACTAGGCCGCTAGTACAGGTGCGTAGCGGATAACAAAGTTGGTCTCGAGGAAAAAAATCTGCTGGTTTGGTTTGGGTGCTGCGGTGGCCTCCATGGTGGTGTTTGTCGCTCGTTTTGCGACCGCACAGGACGCCTATCCGCGCGATGTCGTCACCCTCATCACCCACTCGAGTCCCGGTGGTGGCAGCGACGTGTTCTTGCGGCAGTTGGCGCGCTTCCTAAGCCCGGAATTAGGTGTCGATATCGTGGTAGATAATGTGCGCGGCGGCAGCGGCGCACGCGCTATCGCAGAGCTTGTTAACTCGCCCGCCGACGGCAGCACCTTTTATGCCTTCACGCCGACGATTATCTATACGTCGCTGCTGAGCGACCCGGCATACACCTTTCGTGACCTGGAGCCGCTCGTCAACGTTTTCTTCGACGAGGATGTTATCTACACAAGAGCTGACGGGCCTTTCCAGACGCTCGCGGACGTCATCGAGACCGCGAGGACTCGGCGCGGGCGCTGGGGCGCGTCCACACCGGCGTCATTGGAAAGACAAGCTCTTGAGCAACTGAAGAGCGCAGCGGGGGTCGGACCCGCCATCGTCACCCATGAAGGCGGGGGGGACCTGATGTTGAACGTGCTCAACGGTACTCTGGACATCGGGGTCGGTGAGGCACAGGAGATCCGCAGTCAATTGGAAGCTGGTAGGCTCCGGGTGCTGGCGGTTTTCAGTGGCAAGCGTATGGAGGGCTTGCCGGAGGTGCCGACAGTTACCGAATCCGGCTATGATCTGGTCTTGACGAAGTTTCGCGGGTTGGCAGCACCTCAGGGCACGCCACCGGAAATCATGAGAGCTTGGGAGCAGGCTATTCAACGCTTGCTGAATAACTCCGAATACCGCGCCGTCTACGAAGAAGAGATGCTAACCGCAACTTACATGTCTAATGAAGAGTTCGGGCGTTTCATACATGCCTTCGCCGAGAGAACGGAAGGTTTTCTTCGAGACACGGGTGTTATCCAGTAACGCATTGCGAGGAGTGGAGGAGGGCAGTTGGCGCGGGATCTCGTTTGCTCCGTCGTACTCTTAGTCGCCGCCGCCGGCTATTACTATCTCGCGAGCGGGATCGCGAGTAGCGCTCTCGCTGACGAGGTCGGTGCGGCGGGTCTGCCCACCATCTATGCCTTCGCGCTCGGTAGCATCGGACTGATCATGGCGTTGCAGGCGGTCGTGAAGGGGTTGCTGAATCGGGTCGAAGTGGGAGAGGCCGTGGACCTGGGGCTCATGCTCCGCCGGGCAGGTGGGGTGCTGGGCATCGGCATCGGTTATCTCCTGATCGTGTCCGTTGTCGGCTATATGATCGCTCTAGTCATTGTTCTTGCCGCGATGCTGATCTACTTCGGCGAGCGGGCGAGCGGACGGATCGCACTTGCCGCGATAGTAGGAGCTGGCCTGTTCTGGGTCTTGTTCGATCGACTTTTGGGTATCCCCATGCCAGGTATCTGGGGTCTGTAAACGGTGGAAGCGGTTTTTCAGGGACTCGGTTTGCTGGTCACCACGCCAATAGTTTTTGTTGCTATGGCGGGTGTCGGTTGGGGTATCTTGGGAGGTGCGCTACCAGGCATCTCACCGTCCATTGCTATGGCGCTGTTGTTGCCGCTCACCTACGGGATGGACCCAGGGCTCGCCATCGTGTTGCTCGCGTCCACCTATGTAGGCGCCGAATACGGTGGCTCCATACCCGCGATACTCATTAATACGCCTGGTACGAACGCGGCGGCGGCGACGGTGTTGGACGGCTATGAGATGCAGCGGCAAGGGCGCGGCGGGGAGGCGCTTGGGATCTCCCTTTATTCCGGTGTCATTGGGGCGTTCTTCGGTCTCATGATGTTGATCCTGCTGTCAGAGCCTTTGGCGGAGGTCGCTCTCGCATTTACGCCAATGGCGTACTGCGCGCTGGGCGTACTGGGCCTTAGCGTCATCGTCTCGCTATCCGGAAACTCCCTGATGAAGGGTCTCGGGGCAGCGGTGCTTGGCCTGATGGTGGCTACGGTGGGCTCGGACCCGATCTCCGGTGTTTCCCGTTTTACTTTCGGTCAACCGGAGCTTTTGGACGGTATCGCGCCGATCATCGTTATGGTTGGGCTTTTCGCCGTTAGCGAGTTGTTGCGACAGGCCAGTGCGCCGGCGTGGGAGAAACCTACTGGCACCGGCACGCAGCTGAAGCTGCCCGATGGACCGATGCGCCGGCGCCTGGTGAAACCCCAGCTGCTCGGTTCCGCTATCGGTACGGTCGAGGGCGTAATGCCGGGTGCTGGGGGGACGATTGCTTCATTCATGTCTTACAACGAGGCGCGGCGTTGGTCGCGCCATAAGGGCGAGTTCGGTAAGGGCTCGCCCGAGGGCGTTGCGGCGCCGGAAACCGCCAATAACACCGTTGCCTCGACGGCGTTGGTGCCGGTGTTGAGCTTCGGTATTCCGGGTTCTAACTCCGCGGCCATTTTGCTCGGTGGTCTGCTGGTTCATGGACTTCTTCCAGGGCCGCGATTGTTTATGGAGAACGGAGACGTTGTCATTGGCCTCTACGCGGGACTCTTCGTAGCCACTCTGTCGTTGTTGGTTTTGGGTATGTTGATACTCCCGGTTTGTCTATGGCTAGTGAATCGCCCCAAGGCGTACCTCATGGCCTTTATTTACGCGCTCATTTTTTCGGGTATCTATTCCATAGACAACAGTCTCTTCGACCTAGGATTAGTTCTTGGGGCAGGTGCTGTCGGTTTCTTGATGCGTTTGACCGGTTTCCCGTTTCTTCCTGCCGTCCTAGGAGTCGTACTCGGCTACCTGGTCGAATCTAATTATCGGCGCTCTCTGGTTCTTTCCGGCGGAGATCATGCGATTTTTTGGGAGGACCCCATTGCGTTCGGACTTCTGATTGTGGCGACACTGTTCATCATTGGTTCGCTGGGCACACGTAGCTGGCTGGGTTGGCGAGCGCTGCGTGGAAATACGCCACCGGAGTCGGCATGAGCGATTCTTCACTAGGGCAGGTGTTGGCCGAGTGGATTGAATCCGTCCGGGTGGAAAGTTTGCCCGCTGACGTTGTTAGAGCCTGTGCCGATACTGTCATCGACACCGTGGGACTCAGCCTAGCTGCTCGAAGGACCGACTACGTGGCGGCGTTGCGTGATGCATGGACCGGCGAGGGCGGATGTACGATTCTTGGGTGGCCGGAAAAACGAGATGCTCCCAGTGCAGCCATGATCAATGGCACCGCCGCCCACGGTGAGGATTTCGACAATACCTTCGAGGGCTGCCCTTTGCATTCCGGAGCCGTGGTCGTACCGGCCCTACTAGCTGCAGCGGAGGCTTTCGGCCTGACCGGTCAGCAGGTCCTCAAAGGGCTAGCGGTTGGCACTGAGATCATGTGCCGGCTGGGCCTAGTTGCCCAGAAGGGTGTTCACACGGCTGGGTTCCATCCCACCGGGGTCCTGGGCACGATGGCAGCGACGACGGGGGTCGCTGCCGCTCGGGATCTTTCACCCAAAGAGATCATGAACGCATGGGGCGTTGCCGGCAGCATGGCGAGCGGGCTTATCGAGTATCTGGCTGACGGCACCTGGACCAAGCGCATGCATGCCGGATGGGCAGCTCAAAACGGCTTGCGGGCGGCGGCGATGGCGCGTGCTGGCTTCACTGGGCCGGCGACCGTTTTCGAAGGCCGGCACGGACTCCTGCATGGATTTGCGCCGTCAGTGGAGCCGGACTTCTCGATCATGACGGGTGGGTTGGATGAAACGTGGTGGACGGCTCGCATGGCTTTCAAGCCCTATGCCTGCGGTACCATGACACAGCCGTTCGTCGATTGTGCCATCCGCCTCGCTAACCGTGTGAACGTCGAGGATATCGAGTCGCTGATTTGTACCGTCGGAGAGGGCACAGTGCATCGGCTGTGGGAGCCGCTCGCGGATAAACGCCGGCCACTCAATGCCTACGCGGCGAAGTTCGCCACGCCCTTTTGTGTTGCGGTCGGCTTTCTCAGAGGCGATGCCGGTTTGGCGGAGTTCACAGAGGATTGCGTACGTAACGAATCCATTCTCGGTTTGGCGCAGCGTGTTGGCTACGAGATTGATCCCGAAGACGAATACCCACGCAACTACACTGGCCGAATCCGGGCCAAGCTGCGGGATGGGAGTGTCATCGAGGAGTACCAGCCGCACCTGCGTGGGGGCAGCCGCTCGCCGATGACTCGGGAGGAGTTGCTTGCCAAGTTTACGGCGAATTTGGATTACGGAGGCCTGGGTCCAGTATCCGCGGAGGGGGTGGCCCGATTCGCGGACGGCCTCGCGGGTTCGGATGGCGCTCTAGATCTCAGCTCTCTTGAGTTAAAAGGCTAATGTAGGAAGAACTCCCCGCTACCACCGGGCTGGCTTCCAGCGGGGGCTGGGGTGACTCTTGATACAATTAGGTGTCGTAAGGAGTGCAACCATGCAAAAAAATAGAAGAGTTCCTTTCACGGTGAGCTTATTCGTTGCAGCTTGCATTGCATCACCCGCTTTTGCCCATCATGGCACGGTTGCGAACGGGGCGCTTTATTTAACCGAGAGCCTGCTTGAGCTCGAAGGCGAGATTGTTGAAGTCCTCTGGCGCAACCCGCATGCTCGAGCGCGAATGAGCGTGATTGACCCGAACGGGGGTGAGAAGGTTTGGGAGCTCGAGCTCGGTCCGACTCCGCGGGAGCTAGAAAACCAGGATCTTTACGCGGATGACTTCCTCGGGCGTGTGAGGGTTGCCGGCTACCAATCCAGGCGTGACCCGAACGAGATTGGTGCTATGCACATCTTGCTACCAAGTGGCGAGGAGCTCATCCGGAGTCGGAGTGCGGTGCCTTTGTGGTCCGACACCCGTGTCCCGGATGCAACTGAAAATCTCGATCCGGCTAAGGTCGCCGAGGCCAGGCGGACCGCGAACGGTATCTTTCGCGTTTGGGGTCCTCGACTTCTGAGTCGTCCAACGGCCGCCGACTTTGAAGACCAGTTAACCGATCGCGGCCGGGCGCTTCTCGCCCAGTTCAACGCCGTGACCGACAACCCTGAACTCGAATGCCGCACCGGTGTCGTACCGAGCATGATGGATCCCAATGCCCTGGAGATCGTGGATGAGGGTGATCAGATTATTATCCACGCCGAGGAGTACAACGTACGTCGAACCGTTTATCTGGATCTCGAGACCGGTGGCGTCGAGCCTATGCCGTCGACTTATGGTTTTTCCGTGGGACGTTGGGAAGACGATGTGCTGACCGTCACCACGACGCACATGGACTATCCGTTGATGCTTCCCGACGGTGTGCCTCACTCCGATCAGGTTGAATTATTTGAGAGCTTCTCGATATCGGACGACCAAATGATGCTGAACTACTCAGTTACGGTGACCGATCCGGTTGTTTTTACCGAGCCGGTTACGATCGAGCGCCAACGCCGCTGGAATCCGGGCTATGAGATTCTAGACTTCGACTGCATTCTCTCGTGGACAGGTGAGGAGGGCGATTGAGGCGCTCTGGAATTGGGTTCCTACAGTGGAGATGAGAGCATGTAGATGGTCCTTCTCTCCCTGGATCATGTCGTACGTGTCAAAGAAACCGTATTCCGTTTGCTTCGAGCTCTAAAGATCTGAATCCTATTCCCAAACTCGTGGTGTTATTGCCCTTCTTCTTCTAGAAAATTTTCGAACTGGGTGAAGTCCAGGTAGTCTCCGGAGCAGCTGATCTCGCTGAGTTCCCAGTGAGATGGCGCTAGTCGGTAGTAGAGCGTTTCGGCCACCCAGGGTTCGGTGAGGGCGACGGGATCGTCCATAACGATGTCGACCTCTAGGTTCAGGTTGTCGATACGCCGGAAAATCTCCGTGACCATCAACTGGCTGCTGTGTTGGTAACCAGACCGATCGATCCAAGTCCGCTCGTCGATGCCGATCGTCGTGATGACGAAGGTGGTGTCGTCCTCCCAATGGCCTGTCGAGTGGCCTAGCCAAAGCGGAATCGGATCCTCTGGGTGCTCGCGTCCGTCAGTGAAGATGCGCCGTATGGTGTGATCGTACTCGTAAAGCATGATCATTTGCCTGTCCGTGTAGACGATCTCGAAGGGATAGGGATGAAAGTAAACGCGTGGTACGCCGGGTGGATAGCACCGCGTCAGCACAGGGTCGTTGGTTTCGGTCAGCGAAAAGCTGCCTGCATTGGAATCCCTTGAGGTGGCGAATCGTTCTTCTCCCCAAGGCGTGAGTTGTGGGGGGGTTGGCGTCCAGGTGGCGTTACTGTAGAACGCGCCCTCAGGCCTGAGCCGCGTCCAGACCCCAGAAAGATCACGAGCGGGGGGAGGGCCGTTCTCTAGTGGCTCCACTTCTGCGGGGGTCCCCGTTCCGAACTGGGAGTAGCTGGGCGCAGAAAAACACAGCCCCATCAACAGCACGAATACAGATCGGTAGCTTGCACGGGCCATGCCGTCACCTCCAGTCAGGATTGCTACTCGTGGCTCGCTGGACTTCAGTCTAACACTTCCCTCAAAGGGGCCTTTTTGACGCTGCGGGTCACGATTCGCTAAAGATTTTCTGCAGTTCGAGGGGTGGTCCGCGTGCCGGATAATCCCAGCTGGCGTTAGAATGGCCATAGCGTCGCGGTTTCGCGGCACCACCGGTCAGGGAAGGATAACAAGCTCAGCGGAGTGGGAATGGAGGGCCTAGACATGATCAAACAGGCTGGAGTCGCTTCACTGTTTTTCTCTGCGCTCGTTTCGTTAGGGGCGGGGGCACATCACTCGCGGACCGCATTCTTTCATATGGACCAGACTGTGGAACTCGCGGGTGAGATTACACGGGTCCAATGGCGACACCCCCACGTCCGTTACTGGATCCAGGCTGATGAGGAGTTTGGAGGTGAGCTGTGGGAGCTGGAAACGACTGGGCCCAGTCTTCTGGAACGCCAGGGAATCAACCAGGATATTGTAACGGTAGGCACCCACGTTCGGGTGGCGGGGCCACCATCAAAACTCACTGAGAATGTCATGGAGGCGAGTCACGTGCTATTGCCGGACGGGCGCGAGGTGTTGCTCCACTCCGGGGGTGTACCGATTTGGACCGACAACACCGTCGAGCGGTCCGTGCAGGAGTTTGACGATGTGGCTATCAGGGCCTCCGAGGCGACGGCCAACGGCATTTTCAGGGTCTGGAGTCGTCCGGGCTTCGGCCTGGGTGGTGGGCAACCCCTCTGGTTGGATAGCTATCCACTGACCGATGCCGCCCAGGCTGCCGTGGCGGTTTGGAATCCGGTGACCGATATCGAAATCGGCTGTAAGCCTAAGGGTATGCCGTTGCTAATGGCTAGCGGTTGGCCAGTCGAATTCGTGGACCAGGGCGATCGGATATTGCTTCGGGCCGAGGAGTTCGATCGGGAGCGGATCATTCACTTGGTCGGGGTGACGGGTGATGTTTCGCCGTCGCCTCTCGGCTACTCGACCGGATATTGGGAGGACACCGAGCTCGTGGTCGCCACGACGGGTGTCAATTCCTTGAGCTTCAGGTCCGGAATACCGTTGAGTGAGGACGTGGAGATACTGGAGCGCTTCAGTCTGAGTCCCGATGAGCGGCGCCTCGACTATGAGATCTCCGTCACAGATCCGGCGATTTTTACTGAGCCAGTGACCATGAACTCTAATTGGATATGGCGTCCGGGTGAGTCAATTAAACCCTACAACTGTATCGAGACTCCCGGTTCCTGGACTGATCGCAGCACAGACTAAGTTTGATCACACGGAAAACGAAACCCCGGACGGTTTTACCGCTGTCCGGGGTTTTTTCTCTTGAGGGGGTTAACGCAGGTTGTCGTGGTGGGTGTCGTTGACCCTGATGCTCATGTCTCGTTCGAGGCAGGGCGCTGCTTCGGTGATGCCCAGATCGGTTAGCTGCGCGATTCGCGGGACCAGCTCCCAGGGTTCCTGCAGTATTTCAGAGTCATGGGCGGTCGCGCGCCATTCTAGCGTGTCCTCGTCCCGAGTGATGCGTTCAATGACCCGCAGGTCTGTGGTGTGGAAGGAGCCGTCGTCGGTGAGCCACGTTTCGTCGTTGAAGTTAACTGTCTCGACCACCAGGGCGTCGTCTTCCCACCAGCCTATAGAGTCGCCTAGGGCGCTCGGCTCGACGTCGGTGCGGTGTGGTCGTCCATCCATTGGTACGACGCGAAAGTAATTACCGGTGTAATCGTCGTACAGGAAAATGATCTCGCTGAGAGTCTGAACGATCTTGTCCGGTGGACCGATGCGGGGCAGGCCGGGAGAGCGGCAATGCATCACTGGATCTTCTTCGACCTGGCGTGTCTCGAGGTCTTGGACCTTTGCCACGTACTCGAGCTTGTAGGTTGGGCGATCCCCCGTCGATGGTGATCGTGGGTTCGCGTCGCATCCCGTCACGCAGATCGATTCACCGATCTGTACGGGAGCCAACCAGTCGAGCCCTGAACCGTTGTCCCATGTTCCGGAGAGATCCGGTTGACCGTCGGCCGTAAAGGGTGTTTCGGCGCTTGCCGTGAACTGCAGCGCTAAGCACACTGCGGCCGTCAAGCTAACCGAGTGTCTCGAGACCTGTTTACTCGTGTTCATGGTAGTCGGTTCCCCAGTTAACCGTCTGTAAAATATGACTTTTGCTGATCTGCAGGCTATCACAGCCGATCGCCATTTTGAACCGAGGTTTTCGCTATGGTATGAGCACAACAATCTGCTCAATGGGAGGCTCTCAGCGGAAGAGTTGCAGCAGCACCGGCTGCTGCAAACGCAAATCGAAGCACTGCGGGCCGGAACCTCGTCAGCGGGGCGCTATACCGTACAGCAGTAGATGTCCCGGTTTAAATGGCGGCTGCGATAGCTTTTCCGAGCGCTTCGGTGTTTGATTTGCCACCCATGTCCGGAGTGAGATTCGCGCCTTCCCGCAACACGTTCTCAATCGCCGTCATGATGTCGTCGTGTGCATCTTGGCAGCCGAGATGCTGCAGCATCATGGCGCCGGCCCAGATGGTGCCGATGGGATTGGCGATACCCTCTCCAGCGATGTCGGGCGCCGAGCCATGGACCGGTTCAAACATCGAAGGATGTTCCTTTTCCGGGTTCATGTTGGCGGAAGGCGCGATGGCAATCGTGCCAGTACAGGCCGGGCCGAGATCTGAGAGTATGTCGCCGAAGAGGTTACTGCCGACGACCGTGTCAAAGTGCTCAGGCATGCGCACGAAGTTCGCCGTGAGTATGTCGATGTGGTACTGATCGACCGTAACGTCTGGATAATTCTTACCCATCTGCTTTAGCCGAGCATCCCAATACGGCATGGAGTGAATGATACCGTTTGATTTCGTCGCCGAAGTTAGGTGTTTCGCTGGGCGCGATTGCGCGAGCTCGAACGCATAATTTTGCACACGATCCACGCCGCGGCGGGTGAAGACAGTCTGTTGAATGACGACTTCGTTCTCCGTACCCTCATATTGAATTCCGCCAATGGCGGAGTACTCGCCCTCGACGTTTTCTCTGACCACGTAGAAATCGATATCACCGGCTTTCTTGCCCGCAAGGGGGCAGGGCACGCCCTCGAAGAGGCGCACGGGGCGCAGATTGATGTACTGATCGAACTCTCGGCGGATAGGAATCAATAGGCCCCAGAGCGAGACATGATCCGCGACGGTCGGGAAACCGACGGCACCGAGGTAGATCGCATCGAACGTCCGCAGCTGATCGATGCCGTCTTCCGGCATCATGGCGCCCGTTTCTAGGTAACGCTCGCAGGACCAATCGAACTCCTGCCACTTGAACTCGAGCCCATGTTTACTTCCCGCAGCCTCGAGTGCTCGGACCCCTTCTGGCATGACCTCCATGCCGATCCCGTCGCCCGGGATGAGAGCTATGTTTAGTGTGTTCATGATCAACTTTTAATAGTTCATTCCACAACCATACAACTCGTCGGTGGGGAACTTCGTGATTACCTCGACGCCCGTCTCGGTCACCACTACCTCGTCCTCCAGCCGAACGCCGTCGTACCCGATGCCGGCGTAGGTTTCGAGCGCAAAAACCATACCTGGCTCGATTTCCACCGGATGCTCGAGGCTATAGGCTCGGGAGATGATGGGGAACTCCCAAAGTCCAACGCCCAGGCCATGGCCGTACTGCAGGCCGAAGACTTCCATCTCGCTATTCGCGCCCATGGTCTTGGCATCCGGCCAGACGGTGGCGACCTCAGCGCTGGTGACGCCTGGCTTAGTCGCCTCAATGCCAGCGAGCTGGTATTCGAGGCACCGCTTGTGGATATCCTTCTGCTTTTGAGTGGGCTTGCCGCAGCAGAAGCAACGGTATACACAGGTGTGGTAGCCGTTATACATGCACACGATATCCATGAAGATCATGTCACCCGGTTGAATGAGGCGGTCGGAGCTTAGATGGGGGTGAGGATGCGTGCGATTGCCGCTAGTGACCTGAACGTTATGGACCCACTGTGCGCCGAGTCGATGCATCTCATATGAGGCGACGGCCTGGAGATCGTTTTCCTTCATTCCCGGCGCGATGGTCTGGGCGATTTTGTGGAAAGCCCCATCGACGATGGCAGCACCGTGCTTCAGGCACATGATCTCGTCTTCGTTCTTGATTGCCCGGGCATACTGCATGACGCCTTGGCCATCGGTGATGTTGTAACCGTTTTCAAGGAGCGCCAGCATGATCTGGGATTCGACGATGTCCACACCGATCCGGACCTTCTTTTTATCCATTCCGTGGTTGTCGAGGACCATGTCTAGGTCTTTCAGGAAACCCTCGTAGCACTTCCAATCCCTCGGGAGGGCTCCGTGCATCGTGCCATGGGCGGGAAAGGTCGTCTCCGCGATCCAGGGGCAATAGAGTTTCTCGGCGGCCACCTCCGAGCCAAAGCCGAAAATGTACGGATATCCGTCGCGCGGCACGATGGCGTAGCGGCCCATGTTATCGACCTCGGGCGAGGCAACGGCGGTCGAGGTGGAGTAGCGCTTGTTCCCGGTCTCGAAGAGAACCAGGCACTCGACGTCGAATTCGTCCATGTACTTTTTGATTCTTGAGACGCGGTACTCTCGCATGCGGTCCATGTCCATCCGCTGCTCATAGTCCACCTGCGCCATTCCATGTGTGCCTTCTCTCACGACTCAGTCTCCTTAAATTTATCGTGTGAAAATATTTACTAGAGTTATTGCTCTATCTAGACAACTTTCTCAACTTGGTGAGATTCTGCAGACCGCACCACCGCTTCAGTGACTGCGACACCATGAACCATTTCACTTGCAGAAATCATGAACGGTTGAGTTCCATTAACCGCATCAGAAAAACGTTCCAGTGCGGCTTTTACAATATCGGTTTCTTCCGCTTGCCAGTGCTCGAGAGGACCTTTAATGGGTTTGAAATAACAATTACCAAAACATTTTTTGCGTCGTTCTTCAGAAGGAGCGCCAGCGATGTGGGTCATCCCTTCAAGCCTAACATGTCCCTTCGATCCAAAGACCTGAAAACTGAATCCTCCACCAGTAGCTGTCATAGTGCTTAAGTATCCAGACATACCTTCTTTCATCCGGAATAAAATAGATGTCGTGTCATCAGCATCTACTTCCACTGCGCGTCTAAAACTTTGGCAATACACCTCGTCTATTTCACCGCACAGGTCAATCATTCCGTCAATAGCGTGCACGCCCATTGGTGTTAAACCCCCGCAGGGGGTTTCTTCTTTGTTGGCTCGCCATGCATCGGCTGAAAGGAACAAGGCGTTAGGGAATGTCATATTAGCTTCACAGTGGAGAATGACACCGAGTTCACCTGAATTAATTCGCTCACGTAGTTTTGTTATTTCCGGGTGAAGTCGGCGGTTGTACCCAAGCCCAAGGGTCACTCCGGCCTTCTTGGTTGCAGCTACCGCACTCTCAGCATCAGCTTTGTTGAGTGCAAATGGTTTCTCGCAAAAAACGTGTTTTCCAGCCGCAGCTGCCGCAATGGTTTCTTCGGTATGCAAGGAGTGAGGGGTAGCAAGTACGACCGCATCAATCTTTGGATCGGCAAGAACCGCGTCGAAATCCCGAACCAAATCCATCTTGTGGAGTTGTGAAAATTCCTTGGCCGTTTCAGAGGCAGAACGAGAGACAGCACTGATAAAACGGAGCTTCTCGCTGTTGCCAGACATGGATTCGACAAGCGTTTGTCCCCACCAGCCTAGGCCTACAATTGCCGCATTTATCATCTCGTTCTCCGTCAAAAATTCGGCAACCGCCGTCGTCAGATGTGCTGCGAAGCGCTCTGGTAGGGTGCAGGTGGTTCGACGCTAACTCGCGAGGAGACGATGTTACCTGAAGCCCATCGGGTTCGGGTGAATGATGATCGCGCCTGAGGGCCCCCTTCTGGTCCCCGGGATTAGCTGTTAAGCTTTCTCGCTGCCCCCAACTCGGTTGCGGGCGACTTCTTGGGAGCTTGGCACGGTAGAAATAGTCCGAGTAAATGCTCTAAGTATGATCAGTAATATACTGATTAATGATGATTAATTAGATCTAGAAGCGGCTCAATGGAAGAGGTTGTTATGGGCTCGTCCGACCCATCCGAGATTCCCACTAACATCCCGAATATCGATACCGATACCCGGTTAAAGCTCTACCGCACCATGTACGAGTGTCGGGTGTTGGAGCAACGGGCGTACGACTTGTTCATGCAGAATCTGGTCAAAGGGACGAGCCACCTAGCGTTGGGGCAGGAGGCGGTGGCTGCTGGGTTCGGTACCGCTATGCGCCAAGACGACTACACGTTTTGCACCTACCGGGGACACAATCACACGTATGTCCGGGGTGTGTCCATGACCTCCATACTGGGTGAGCTTATGGGCCGGGAGTGCGGGCTCTTGCGCGGCAAGGGTGGTTCCATGCATCTCACTAGCGTGGAACACGGCGCCATGGGTTCCTATGCGATCATCGGCGCTCATCTGCCTGTTGCTGCGGGTGCTGCATGGTCGGCGCAGTATCGCGGCACCGAGCAGGTCGCCGTGTGTTTTTTTGGTGACGGCACGACGAATATCGGTGCATTTCACGAGGCGCTGAATTTTGCAGTGATTTGGAAGTTACCCGTGGTCTTTGTGTGCGAGAACAATTTGTACATGGAGTACACGGCGATTGCGGATGTCACCGCGGTGGAACGTCCAGCCGCTGATCGGGCGCAAGCGTATGGCTTAGAACCCATTCTTATCGACGGGAACGATGCGGATGCGGTGTACGAGGCGGCCGGTGCGGCGCTCAGCAGAGCCCGCAAGGGTGAAGGCCCCAGTTTGATTGAGGCAATGACCTATCGCCACGGTGGGCACTCGCGTGCGGACCCCGGCAAATACCGCCCAGACGAAGAAGTACAGGAGTGGCTCGCGAAGGATCCGATCCCTATGTACCGTGGGCGCCTGATCTCTTTGGGGATAGATAAGGAGGCACTGGACGCCATCGAATCCGAAACCAATGCCGCTATCGAAGCTGCAACGGAGGAGGCTCGAAATAGCCCGCCGCCGCCAGTGGATATCGCCCATATCGATGTTTGGGCGGATGGAAGTGCGTCATGGCGGAACTAACCTATCGAGAAGCCGTGAGTGAGGCGATCGCTCAGGAGATGCGCCGCGACTCGAACGTGGTTTTCCTAGGTGAGGACGTTGCGGCAGCAGGAGGGGTGTTCAAAACGACGGCTGGCCTCCTGGATGAGTTCGGACCGGATCGGGTCAAGGACACGCCGATCTCCGAACAGGCGATCATCGGGGCTGCCATGGGGGCGTCAATGACGGGCCTTCGCCCGATTGCTGAGATCATGTTTTCGGATTTCTTCGCAGTTTGCTGGGATCTCGTTGCCAACCAGATCGCTAAGACACGCTACATGACGGATGGCCAGTGCAGTTTCCCGTTGGTTCTACGGAGTGCTAACGGTGGCGGTAGCCGCTTTGGTGCCCAGCATTCGCAAAGCGTCGAGAATTGGGCGATGGCAGTGCCGGGCCTGAAAGTGGTCGCGCCGTCGAATGCGGCAGACGTCAAAGGGCTTCTCGCCGCGTCGGTGAGAGATCCCGATCCCGTAATGTTCTTCGAGCAGAAATCTCTGTATGCGACGAAAGGTGAGGTGCCGGAGGGCGAGCACGTGGAGCCCTTGGGTGTGGCGAGCATCGTCCGTTCCGGAACGGATGTCACAGTTGTCGCCCTCGCTGCGATGGTGCCTCGCGCATTAAAGGCGGCGGAGATATTACAGGATGAGCATGGTGTGTCCGTTGAGGTTGTGGACGTGCGTTGCCTGGTGCCGTTGGATACGAAGACCATCCTTGATTCGGTGTCGCGGACGGGCCGGTTGGTGACGGTTGAAGAGAACCCGCGACTTTGTGGCTGGGGTGCAGAGATAGCATCTATCGTCACCGAGGAGATCTTCTGGAATCTCGATGGTCCGATCGTACGTGTGACCACGCCGCATATCCCACTGCCGTCAGCCGATGCGCTTGAGGATGCGGTTTTACCGAGTTCGGAGCGGATCGTCGAGAACGTGAAGCGACTGGTTGACTGAGACCCTATGATGAATGTCTTGATGCCCCAGCTTGGAGAGACAGTGACCCAAGGCACGGTTGTGGCTTGGCATAAGAAAGAGGGCGACCAAGTTTCCAAGGACGAGATTCTTGCGGATGTAGAGACCGACAAGGCTGCGGTTGAGATACCGGCCCCAGCGGATGGCGTCATCTCTTCGGTCCAGGTCCAGGAAGGGGAGACAGTCGATGTAGGCACGGTGCTCGTGGTCATCAACGGTCCGGAGGGCTCCGCGGAAGATTCCAGTGTCCCAGCGACTGACGAGCAACCCAAGACCGATCACTCCTCAGAGGCCTCGCGGTCTTCCCATTCAGGTAAGCGGCCCAGTTTGTCTCCGGTCGTGCGGCGCCTGATCGCCGAACATCGGTTGGAGGCAGACGCGATTCCCGCTTCAGGGCGGGGCGGGCGCCTCACTCGAAGCGACGTTATGTCGTTCATCGAATCCCACGCAGCTGATGCGTCCGCACAGCCGGCCGAATCGGCTCCGGCTCAAGCGAAATCTCCTGCGCCCCAGCCGGCGGTGCCGTTATTCAGCGACGGTGATCGCGTGCCCTTTGATCGGATCCGACGCGTCACTGCCGAGCACATGGTGCGCTCCAAGGCCACCAGCCCTCACGTCCTTCAGGCCGTCGAGGCTGACTTTAGTGCGGTGGAATTCGTGAGGTCACAATCACGAGAGCGTTGGCGCGCCGATCACGGTTTTTCGCTCACCTACCTGCCGTTCATCGCGCAGGCTGTGTGTGTTGCTCTAAGGGACTTCCCGCGACTTAACAGTAACGTCGATGGTGACAGCCTGATCCTGCACAAGCGGATTCATCTTTCCGTTGCTGTTGATCTGAATTTTGAGGGCCTCGTTGCGCCGGTGATCCAGAATGCGGATGGGTTGACGGTGTCCGAGCTAGCGCATCGCATCCATGAGATTAGTGCGAGAGCGCGTGAAGGGAAACTCTCCGCCGACGAGTTCTCCGGCGGCACTTATACGCTCTCCAACAACGGTTCGTTCGGGACGCTTTTGACAGGGGCGATAATCAATCAACCCCAGGTAGGGATACTGTCGATCGACGCCATCAAGAAACGTCCGATGGTCATCGAAGGCCCCGCCGGCGACTCCATCGGAATACGCCCGATAGGCATCCTTTCTCAGTCATTCGATCACCGTGCTGTTGACGGGGCATACTCTGCTGCGTTCCTGCACAAGATCAAGACCCTCCTTGAAGAGAAGGATTGGTCAGCCGAGTTGTGAGTCGAGTTTAATCCACGGACTCCACGAACGGTTGCGCCGATGGAAGAACCGCTTTTCTCTTGGTTTCTGCTTGTGGGTAGGGTTTGCCTCAGCCTGACTTACCTGGTCAGCGGTCTGCACAAAGGCATTTATTTCCAGAAAGCGGTAGCCGAGTTCCAGGAAGCACGTGTGCCGTTCACGCGGATCGCCGTGGTTTTGACGGTTGTGTTTCATGTTGTGGCAGCGTTGTGCCTCATCATTGGTGTTTTTGTCCGCGAGGTGGCGATGGTCCTTGCGGTTTTCACCATCGTCGCCAACTGGCGGGTGCATGACTTCTGGAATTTGCGCGACGGTCCGGAGAGATTGTTGCAAAGTCGCTTCGCACTCGCACACCTTGCCGTTGTTGGGGGGCTATTGCTCCTGGCAGCCATCGGCCCCGGTCGGCTCGTCCTTCTGCCGCACTAGTGGGCCTCGTGAGGAGAAGGATGAAACCGGCGAAGCTGGGGTAATTACAGGTAGTATTGGGCGAGGAAAACCCTGTATGGGGACGCACTTAGCGCTTAGCTTGAAGCAAGTATTATCAAACTCGAGGGCACGAGATGAACAAGAATACGATGTCTAATGTGGTGTTACGCCTATCCGTACTGTTCTTACTGGCGTTCTCCTTTCGTTCATACGCGCAACAGCTACCGAATCCCGGAAGATTCGAAGGCGATATAGCTCGATTCGAGCTTCAGGACCGGGCTAACCCCCCACCGGAAGGCGCAATCGTATTGACCGGGAGTTCAAGCATCGCCCGTTGGAATAATCAGGCCGCGGGGGTTCTGTCCCCTCTGACGGTTGTCCCAAGGGGGTTCGGTGGTAGCGTTATGAACGATGTCTTGCACTATCTGGATCGTGTCGCACTTGCCTATAAGCCGCGAGCGATCCTGATTTATGAGGGCGACAACGACACCGGTAGCCGCAACCCGATTCCTAAGGAGCTGATTTTGGATCAGCTCGCGCAGATCATCACTAAAGTCCATGAAGAGCTGCCGGAAACTAGAATTTACGTTTTGTCTGTCAAGCCGAGCGTCCTGCGCTGGGGCGTCTGGTCTGAGGCGCAAGCAGTTAACGCTGGTTATAAAGCCATCGCCGACAACGATCCGCTGGTCTACTACGTTGATGTGGCGACGCCGTTTCTTAATAGCGACGGAACAGTAATGGAAGACATCTTCGTTGCAGATAATCTTCACTTTAATGATCTGGGTAATCTGATCTGGGGAGCGACTATAAGAGCTGCGTTGATGCCGATCGAAGCCCGCTTCGAGTGAGTGCCTAGGGTTGGATGCTTAGAACAAGAAGGAAGAGTCGTGTGAAAGAGAATGCCTTTACCTATGGAGGCCTTACGGTAGTACTTGCTTTTCTTCTGGTCGCAAGTGCGAGCTCCCACGCACAGGACAACGTCCAGTCGATGGACGAGAATGGAGCGCCGATTTTTCAGGTAGACCCGTTCTGGCCAGGCCCATTACCTGATCGTTGGAGCATGCAGCAAGTGACTGGTATCTATGTGGATCACATGGATATTGTCTGGTTCTTGAACCGTCCAAACGGCGCTGAGGGTGACGAAATAGGTGGGGAAGAAAATCCAAACCGTATGGCTTGCTGTGTTAAAGGACCTGAAGTTGTTGCGATGGATCAGGACGCTAATGTGGTTCACGCGTGGGGCGATGCAGAGCATCATCCCCGTTGGCCAAGGAGTCTGCAGACTGTTATTGCCGACCGGGATGGGTACGTGTGGGTAGGTGGTCTGGCTCCTGGGGACAGCATTCTGAAGTTCACGCGTGATGGCGAGTTCGTCTGGGATTTCGATCATCGACCACCCGAGGGTGTTCGTCCTGAAGAGGACAACACCGCCACCGAGGTTCTGGATCAGAAAGGCCGGTTTCAACTAGACCAGCAAGCCCGAGAAATCTATATCTTGAGCTGGAAGCGAGTGTTGGTTTATGACATGGACACAGGCGAGTTTAAGCGAGGCTGGGGCGGTCACGGCATGGCACTGAGCGATATTACCAACGACCCGATCCCATCTTACGAATGGAATGGTACGCGTCCGCCGGAGGAGGAAAATTTTGTTCCAGCATTGCACTTTATCGAAATTTCTAACGACGGGCTTGTCTATGTAGGTGAGCGGGGTCAGAACCGGATGCAGGTCTTCCAGAAGGATGGCACCTGGGTCAGGGATATCTATGTCGCCGAAGGCACTCCCGCCGAGAGATTGGGCCCGACTCAGTGTGGTGGTGTAGGTACTCGAAAGGAGCTGCCTCCCTGCGGCACGATGTACAAGATGGTGATCTCTAAGGATCCCGAACAGAGATTCCTTTACGTCGCCGATACTGCTAACTCGAGCGTGTGGATCGTCGACCGGCAAAGCGGCGAGACTCTCGGCTCGTTCGGCGGCAACGGTCGTTACGCTGGTCAGCTACACTGGATCAACGCTATCGCTACGGACTCGGATGGCAATATCTACACCGGCGAGGTTGAGCACGCTAAGCGCATTCAGAAGTTCGTACCGGTCTGGCGGTAAGCGCCTTAGGCGCTTACCGCGAGTTCGACCGTTAGGAGCGGATGTGAAGATGGAATTGTCTGGAGCTATTGGCTCTAGGCCCTATTTTGGGATCTTTATCAGGCTTTCCACTTTCGACCCCTGCTCTAGACGACCAAAAGCCAGCGAACATTTCTTGTTTTAGGACGATCCGGACGTCTAAGAATCGGCCTGTGTCATTTTCCTTCTTAGGGGCAGATATAAAAACATAAAAATCATATTCTTAGGGAGCAATTGTAAAGTTAATTAAGAGATATCTACGCTACGTGCCAGCGGCCGAAAATGTCAAGACATCGGATATATCGATAGAATCGGTTAAAACCGTAACTTAAGTCGCTTGGGGGATAGCGATGATGTCTAAGCAAATGCTGTGCGCTCCTTTACTTGGCGCTACGATCACTCTATTCGTTTCATCTTCGGTCATCGCGCATCACGGTCCGGTCACTAACCCTGCTCTGTACGAGGCTGACGGCCTTACGGAGGTCGAGGGTGTTATCACCGACGTGTTCTGGCAGAACCCACACCCTCGATTCAGGGTGAGGGTGCGAGACGAAAGCAATCAAGAGGTAACGTGGGAGTTGGAGTTGGGCGGGAGCCCGATCAGTTGGGGTCGGCAGAGCCTTGGTGCAGAGGATTTTCCTGCCGAGGGGGATAACGTTAGAGCAGCGGGTTATCTATCAAGGCGTGATGCGCACTCCATGGGCGTACTGCACATGCTCTTTCCCAGCGGTGTGGAACTGGTCAATGGTAACCGAGAGCTTCGTTGGTCGGACGTCCGTTTAACCGGCACGGGACAGCAACCCGATTCGGCTAAAGTAGCAGCTGCCGAGAGCGCCGCGCGCAGCATCTTTCGCGTTTGGTATAGAGATGCGGATGGTACCGGTGCGCACCCACCGCCCTCGGATTACACGCCCCTGCTCACGGAGAGGGGTAGGGCATTGGCTGCGACATACGATCCGGTGACGCAAAACCCTGAGCTCGAGTGCCGACAAGGGATGCCGGGAACTATGTTCGATCCGGTGCCGATGCACATCGTCGATGAGGGTGACCGCATCTTGATACGTGTGCAGGAGTACGACGTTGAGCGAATTATTAATTTGAGTG
>Ga0315339_1001121_pt1 | contig 25803 bp, 26 predicted proteins | sample ASW17metaG_FD_204514 | JGI IMG/M metagenome (GOLD analysis project Ga0315339, IMG submission 204514) | Ammonia-oxidizing marine archaeal communities from Pacific Ocean, United States - ASW #17 | ecosystem: Environmental > Aquatic > Marine > Oceanic | place: USA: California | collected 2016-12-05 | reverse complement strand
GCAAAGCGAGAGCAAACGCCGCATGGAGAATACAGAGAACGCCAAAAGTGACGAAGTATATTGTTGAACGCATATAAGCCGTCTCAACCCATCTTTGGGCTGTGAAGATTACCAAGGTGAACGACGCCCCCGTTGGGTGACTCGCAGTTTGTGCATTTAACCATCTTGTTCAAACGCGGAACTTCAAAGTCGTCGCCGTACTTATCTTTCAATGCGGCCACATCAAGCTCCTTGGACCTTCCGCAATCATTGCAGATGGCATTGAGCTTATATTTTTCAAATACGCTTCCAAGCGTTGCCGCACCCATAATCAAAGGACTTTATCGGCGGAGTTTCTAACCTACAAGCGAGGGCGTTAGTCCTTTAACTGCTCGCCGCATCCATACCTCTTAAAAGGTTCGCGGCCATTTTCATGCCTCGGTATGCCTTTAATGGAATAAATTCACAATCCAACATCCCAGCTTTTGAAAGGGGCAACTCTGCCATCTTAGCCCGAGCTGCCGCCTCGCTTTCCGCTTCTGCAATTATGAGTGCGCCCCCTCCGTCCAATAGGCCGTAAACCTCTCGAAAAAACTCCTCTTCCATATAGTCGAAAGCGTGAGCGGCCTCGGCATCTGAATATGGAGCAAAATCTTCTGGCTTATGGTGCTTACTACGACGGGCGATAATCACAATTTTCATCTTACGTCTCTCCTTTAAGCGAGGGCGTTAGCGGCAAGGGAAGGCATCCTTCATGGCAAAGTATGTCAAAAGGGCGCTAGATTCATGGAGCATTTCGGGGTGGTCGCGGAGAAACTTGAGAAGCACCATTTTCTTTTGGGTTTGGTTGACCTCACTGGAAAGGCAAACATTAATTAGGTGGTTGTTCCATTTTTTAACGTCGTCGTTGTCTTTCATATACATAGTCGTGACGACAAATGCATCTATCCACCCTTGTAAATATGTGTAGCAAGCAAGCTCACTATTTTTGCACAAATCCAGAAATTGATTACCATTCATGTCAGCAGCGGCAAGCCGTGGCGTTGCCAGTACGCCAACCAATGCCAAAACCATAATTGCATACTTCAAAACATTCGAGGCCCATATGATTGCATCAATACTCCCTGCGATCTTACCCACCGTTGGTAAGCTCGTCGATAAAATCTTCCCCGATGAGGAAGCCAACAAACGTGAAAAGCTCAAGATCGAGCAAGAGCTTCTAAAGCAGCTCCAATCGGTGGACCTAGCCCAGATCGACGTCAACAAGGTCAAGGCGGCTGGTAATGCACTTCAACGCTCGTGGCGACCGACAATAGGTTGGGTTTGTGCTTTAGCTTTTGCCTACCACTTCTTGGTGCAGCCAATGATTGTCTTCATAGCCAGCATATCGGGCCATCCAATTCCACTACCTGACTTTGATATGTCAGCACTAATGAGCGTAACGATGGGCCTTCTTGGATTGGGTGGTCTACGAACATTCGAGAAAATGAAGGGCATCAGCAAATGAAGCGCGACATCCCCAGCCGACGTCCTTGCATTAATACCCGCACGGACAACTTTCACTTTTCAGTAAGTTTCGATCCCCATACTGGTCATCCCGTTGAGTTCTTCATCACAGGGCGTGGCAAGGTTGGCCAACAACTTGATACTGAACTTTATGAACTCAGCGTCAAAGCGTCGAAACTCATGCAAGGAGAGATTGAAGATGATTTGCCCAGAATGCCAGAAGGGGATGGTGCAAGTGCAAGCGAGATCCTCAGAGATGGGGGGTTGGTTTAAAGCCATACCATGCCCCAGATGCAACGGCTCAGGTATAGCGTATTGCTGCGATGGCGAAGATGCTAGCCAGCCAGATACTCTCTATGGTGATCAGGCCAGCACTCTCGAAGATCAACCTGTGGTCGCCTAATGCCGAGGAACTCGTTCTTGGGACGGCCATTGTTGAATCGGGCCTCACTTATCTAAGGCAGTGGGGTGACGGTCCAGCGTTAGGCTTATGGCAGGTCGAGCCTTCAACGCAAAATGATCTATACACCAACTTTCTACAATACAGGCCAGAGCTTGGATCGGCGTTAATAGAGCTTCGAGCGCCTAATTTATCAATGGATGAAAACCTTGCCACCAACTTGATGTACGGGGCGGCGGTTTGCCGACTGTGTTATTATCGAAAGCCGGATGCGCTTCCAGAGGCTGGTGACATCGAAGGCCAAGCCGCATTTTGGAAGCAGCACTACAACACGCCTTTAGGTAAAGGCACGGTGACCAAGTATGTCTACAAGGTCCAAAAGATCCTCAAGGCGGCATGAGCTAAACACGCCACTCGGAATTGGTCAGCCACTCAGGGCCTTTGCCATTATTTGTGAATCATCAACTAAGCGAAATTCCGTTTGCAACCCATCTTCCACTACAAACATGTGAACACTCTCCGCATCTAAATTGTCAGCAGTATATTTCACATGAACAATAACTCGGTTTTCCTCTGCTGTAACGTTTAGAATATCCAAGTCAAAGTTCGGGAATTTGATTGGTATCTTTGCCAAGAAATTATTCAGAAAATCATCAAATCCGTGATATTCCCCCGATAATTCGTGGTCTCCGTTTACTTTCATTACTGCATTTTTATGATTAATTTTGCTAAGGCTTTCCATATCGCCCTCAGCAAACAACTTATAGCCACCCAAAACTATTTCTTTTGGCGTCATAATTTCCTCCCACTTATAAGTTCGTGAATATTACCATGCCAAAGAAGCCCCACAAGCATATCACCCCGAAACAGCGCGATCCCTCATGGCAGCTACGCCATGCCCTCGGCCACAAGGTCGAGGATAATCCCAAAGCTTACACTCGTAAGCGTAAACATCCCGAAGAAGACAATCTAAAGTTTATCAACCTTGAACCGCCTGACACATGATTTCAACAAGTGTATCTGGAGTGAGTGTTACACCCACGCAGGCGCGAGCAGGCGGATTGTTTGATCCCATCCACTCCACCCATGCTTCATTCATTTCGTCCTTGAGGGTCATGTCAGAGATATAGATAACTGCACTTACTATCTTGGTCTTATCTGATCCGGCCGTGGCTAGGATACCGTCGATCTTCACCAGAACATTGGTAGTCTGAGCTTTCATGCCAGCGGACTTGTTGTCAGCTACGATACCGGACATGAAAATGTCCCCATTGTGAATAACGGCGCGACTGTTTACCGCACCCGGCACTAAATGTTTAAGGGCCATGTTGGCTCCCTTTTCTAAAATTAACTTTAGTTTGATATGATTGCTTCACTAATGCACGTAATCTTATCCGCTGTTGGCAATCTCGTCGACCTCCCGAAGAAGACCACCCCAAGTTGAGATTAGAGACTGGTTAGCTTGTGCAGAGCTAGCCAGTTATTTTTTTAAAGACTCCACGTAGTTATTTACCACTTCCTTTGGATAGTAAATTTTAGTTCCTCTCAAGTCGTCACCCAGTTGAAAGGCACTTCTCTCAAACTAGAAAGCGGCTAGTGTTGGATTATTACCAAGCCACTTCTCATCAGTATACAATTCGCCAATGCTATACTCCGCATTACTATCACCTTGTTGCGCTGCCTTGAGGTACCAGTCATAGGCCTTCTTATAATCTTTAGTTACACCTTTGCCATGTTGAAAGGCCCATCCTTGAGAGTATTGAGAATAAGAATCTCCTTTCTCTGCAAGTGGCTGATAAAGGGAAAAAGATTTTTTATAATCCTTTTTCTTGTAAGCATCACGTGCGGGCTTTGTAATGTTCTTCGGTGGTTTGATAGCATCTGCCAACGTGGTTCTTACACAAAAACCTTTTATCCTGGCGCCAAGTTTTACGACCCAAAGGCACTGTCCGAGAAACCCACAATTTGACGGCGTTCAACTGAATTTTCATCCCAAAATATTAGGAAAAAAGCTAGGATGTGGTCAATGTTGTTTTTCCACTGACAGTGCTGTCTGATAGCATCGTTAACCCTGACCCGTTGGGGATATAGATCGGTCGCGGAGTTTCATTAGCTCTTTGACGAGACCTTCATGAAGCTTGTGCCGGATCGAGGTTTTATTCTCGTCACTCCAGAGATTCCTAATTTCGTCTGGATCATCAACCAGATTATACAATTCTCCCCAGTCAGTTCCCTCGTAAATAGTCATTCGCCATTGATCGGTGATATAAGAAAGCATCCCAGCGACTGTATCCGGGTCTCGGAAAACGCCGACGCCGTAATCTTCGATCACTAAACCGTCGCGAGGTTCAGAATTGCTAAGAAGACTGTGACCTTGGATACCATGATAGGGTCTAAGACCTGCCGCATCCAAAATTGTCGGAGCGATGTCTATTGTGCTTGCTAGTCCAGCATCTCTTTTGTCTGATTCAGGGGAGCCAGGATCAAACCAAATAAAAGGCATGCGAATGGTGCTCTGGCGATGTAATCCCAGCTTCAAGATCATGCCCTGATCACCCATGTAGTCTCCATGATCAGATGCAAATATGATGATCGTGTCCTCTGACATTCCTTGAGCTTCCAGAGATTTCAGGATTTCTCCAATGGCATCGTCAATCATGGCGATCATGCCATAGGTGAGCGCAATCGCTTCACGGGCCTGACGTTCATTGACTTCAGTCGGCCAATAGGCATTCGGTTCTGCCCGGCCTCGTTCAAATCCTTCGACGATTCCCGGAATAGGGGGCAAGTTTTCAGCCATTTTGGTATCAAACGATGCCGGCAACTCAATTTCATCTGGATTATACATGTTCCAATATTTGCCTGGCGGCGTAAAAGGATGATGGGGATTGGGAAAAGAACAATGGATGAAAAAAGGTTGATCCTTAGATTTTTCAGCATGACTTTCAAGGAAGGAGATCGTTTCATTTGCAATATACCTGGTCGGGTAGAGTTCCTCGGGCATTTTTGTTCGGTAAGCCTGGGGTGCAGAAAAATTATTTGCCGGATAGGCATTGTCCGGACCTTTGAGCGAGGCTGGATCGGAATGTTGCGCGTTTAGCCAGGACGTATAATGGCCTTCGACCATATCTCCATCACCGGAACAGATCCGGACATGCTCAAATCCATAATAGGGCGTATCAATTTCGCGTTCTGGATCATTGCGCCACGCTTCAATATTCTCTGCTTTATAGGCTTCGGTCTTTCGATTGTGTCTGAAAGATTCTTGCAGGTCCGGGGGCGGCGCAAGCTGTCCACCACTTCCTGGCAGCGGTCTCGAATGAACCGGTGCATTACCAATATTCTGCAAATGAATTTTGCCAATAGCAGCTGTTGAATACCCGCCTGCCGCCAAAATATCTACGAAGGTCGTCGATTCCAATGACAAGGGAATCCCATTTTGGCGCACGCCGTGGGCCGATGGTAAACGGCCTGTTGCGAGAGATGCGCGGTTTGGCATGCATACTGGAACAGCCGTATAAAACCGATCGAAAATAGTACCGTTTTTTGCGATGCTGTCGATGTTCGGCGTTTTCAGTAATGTGTTGCCGTAGCATCCGAGATGATTTGCATTTTGCTCATCGGTCAAGAACAGCAGAATATTTGGCTGTTTTGCCATTTTTATCTGACTTTCAAATATTTCCAATAGGTCAGCATACTATGGTCCCATTAGTTGTGGCAGAAATAGAACCAATTGTGGAAAGAAAAGGACCAACATTAGGCGCACGATATCTGCGGCAAAAAAGGGCATGATGCCGTGGTAGATAGCGGATAAGGGGACTTCCGGTAGCATTGATTTGAGCACAAAAACGTTCAAACCAATAGGCGGTGTGATCAAGCTTATTTCAACAACCATGACGACGACGACACCAAACCAAACTAGATCAAAACCCAATGCCTGAACCACGGGGGCGAATATCGGCACGGTCAAAAAAATCATGCTGATTCCTTCAACGAACATGCCGAGGATCACGTAAAACCCAAATATGATAAAAATGGCCGCCAAAGGTGTGGCGTCAAAGGACCCAAGAAGGGTCAAAATCGCGTTGGGCAGGCCAGCAAAGTTTATAAATTGATTTAGAACGAGTGCGCCAAACGCAACAAAGAATATTTGCGCGGTTGTTTGGCCGGCTTCGAGCAATGATTCTCCAAAATTACGCCAATTTAATCGCCGTCTAGCAGCTGCGAAAGCCAGTGCGCCGACAGCACCAATGCCGCCAGCCTCAGTTGGTGTAAACACGCCCAAGAAAATGCCGCCTAAAATTATGAGAAAAAGAACAACAATGCCCCAAACTTTTGAGAGGCATCGAAATCGGTTGGACCAATCTGTTTTTTCTCCGCGCGGGCCCCAAGCAGGCCGAAAGGTCACGACTAGGAATATGACGAAAATATAAAGCAGAACAGTAATAATGCCGGGAATTATGCCACCCATAAAAAGCTTGGCGATATCCTCTTCGATCAAGACGCCATAAATAATAAGTGCGGCGCTCGGCGGAATGAGAATTCCCATCGTGCCACCCGCAGCAACTGTTCCTGCAGCTAGACCATCGTCATATTTAAATTTCCGCATCGAAGGTATTGCAACTTTTGCCATCGTCGCTGCTGTCGCAACAGAACTGCCCGACACGGCAGCAAACCCGCCGCATGCCGCAACTGTTGCGACCGCTAGACCGCCCCTCATATGGCCGAGCCACGAATTGCAGGCTGCATAAAGTTCTTCTGCCAGGCCTGCTCTAACTATTAATGCACCCATGAGAATGAATAGGGGTAAAACGGAGAAGCTGATAGATGTAGAAAGATCGAGTACCTGTTGCCCTACCATGTGAATGGCAGGCTCGAAACCACGGAGCATCCCAAACCCCGCAAATCCAACTGCCATCATAGAAAAGCCGAGGGGGACTCCAGCCAATGCCAAAAATAATAGCACTGCAAATCCGATGAATACGATTTCCACTCGCTTACCTTTTCAATCTATTTGAGATCAAGTTCTGCTACTCTGATCCGGCGTTGAAATGTTTCCAAATCAAACCAATCTGAAATAAAATCGCGATGACACAAAACACCGACATGGCATAAACAATCGGTGCAATGGGGAATTCTAAGAACTGGGAAATAAAATTTGATTGCCGCAGACTTTCTGCCTGAGTCCAGGCGGAAACTAGAATTAAAAGCATAATACCAAGACTGAAAAGCAGGATCACTAATTGCAGCATCCAGCGAGGTCGTCCTTTTAGGAGATTATCGACAATGCTGACGTTGATGTGCCCGTTGTTTTTTGTGACAAGGGGGAAACAGGCAAAGATACTTAATCCCAACATGAATTTAACAAGCTCAAAAGCACCGGGGACCGGCGAATTTAATACGTAGCGGCCGAACACATCGACAAATGTGATGACCATCATGCCTGCGACCAATAGGATTGTGATTGCTGTTAAAACAAAGGTGAGCGGCATAATTTTTTTTCTATGCCGCTCGATAGCATCCATGTTTAGAGTCCGCCTATTTAACGGTCTTTAACTGAGCTTTGAAGTATTTGAAGGCTGCCTCGCCATCAACGTCTTTCTTATTCGCCTTGGCGATCCACGCTTTACCCAGATAGCCCAATTGGTTTTGTAAATTGGCGACCATCGCGGAAGAGGCTGCTTGAATTTTTATGCCGCCTTTTTGCAATGCTTTTTGAGCACCGGCGCGTGCCCTATCCCAGGCTTTTGCATTTTGGGCAATTTTTTCGCCTGATACGGAGGCAACGGCTTTTTTGTCAGCTGCTGACAGGCTGTTCCATTTGCGCTCATTCAACAGGAAGGAGAACTGAGAATTGTAGACGGCTCCTGGAACTACTGTTGTATGTTTCATGTAAGGAATGAGCTTAAATGCAGCTATTGCATCGATACTCATCGCGACACCATCGACGATTCCTTTTGAAACGACTTCATGACTTTTGACAGCTGGAACCGCAATTACAACGCTACCAAGTTTTGAAAATATTTCTTTACCGATACCGGCATAGGCCAACATTTTGGTCTTTTTCAAATCGTCGATTTTACGTATCGGCCGTTTGCTGTGGTGAATTTGATTGCCGGGTGTAGTGAATAGACTAAGCAATTTTACACCTTTGAATTCCCCCGCTTTCGCAAAATGCTTATTGTAGGTTCGCCAAAGCGCCACTGAGCTTGCTTGTGCAGAAGGTGTCATAAAGGGAAGTTCGGCAATCGGCGGCAAGGTAATACGATTGCGCTCGAACGTATTAAACAGCATTGCTGCATCCGCAATTCCCGAAGTTACCATAGACCATTGACGAGGGGGAGGAGCCATGGATGCGGCTGGAAATTCTACAACGACCTGGCCATTGGTAGCGATTTTTACGTCCTGTGCCCAAGGCTGTATAATACCGCGGAAAATTGGATGACCGCGTGGAATAAAGACATTGAAAATTAATTTGGTTTGCGCTTCCGCCGCAGCAGCTAAGCCGGTCAGACCGACCATAAGTACCAATACGAACAAACATTGCTGTTTTCTTGATATCTGGAACATAAATACACTCCCTGGAATAATAATTGTTATTATTTGATATTTTTAAAAGTGTATTAAGTTCACTATTGAAAGTCAAGAATAAATTGGGGTTGCCAAAGTATTTGCTTAATTTGTTTAAAATGGAGGAAGAAAGTCTGACATTTTAAATCAGATTAAGTGTCTGTCAGACTATCGACCTTTATCCATTTTCCATTGTCGCGACTCGATTCATCCATTGCTTGGATGATTGCAACATTGCAAATTGCTTCTTGGGGGCTGACGGGGTAATCCGCTGTTCCTTCGCACGCATGACCAAAGGCCTTAATCTCTGCAATCAGTGTGTCTTCCTCTGGGATCATTTGCGGTTGACCAGAATTTCCACTCGTCCACGATAATGTCGAAAAGTCATCTCTCGTTTCGGCGATGCCTTTGGTGCCGTAAATGCGAAGATATGAATTCAGAGGCGTCGCAAAAAGAGTGCCGAGAATTCCGGTTATGCCATTCTCAAATTCGAACAATGCTGCTGTCGTATCTTCAATATCAACTGAGAGTGCCTGCCGTTTGCTAATACAACTTAGTCGCTCAATGGGACCCAGGAGCCATTGCATGGTATCGATCATGTGAAGACCGATGGACACCAGCGAGCCAGCTGGAGATTCCAGGCGATCGGCACGCCAATTATCGGGCGTGAATTGCATTGCGCTATTGCCGGAGAAATGGGCTTCGACGTGAAGAAGTTGTCCAAACTTTTCTGCTTTTACCCATTTTGCCAGTTCCTGAGCGACAGCAGAGAATCGGCGATTGTGACCGACAGCTAGGACAACATTATTGTTTCTACAGCAAGTAGCTGCGGCATTCGCGTCTGTGATGGAGAGAGCAAGTGGCTTTTCCACAAAAACATGTTTGCCGGCCTTTGCGGCTTGGATAATTTGATCGGCATGCAGGCTGTGTGGTGTGGACAATACGACGCTGTCAATTTCGCGATCAGCCAGCAACGCCTCATAACTTGAAAAGGTGCGCGCCTCAAAAATTTCTTCAAAATTGGCCATTTCCGTATTCGATAGGGACTGGCACCCGGCAATTTCAATTTCCGGGGACAATGTTTTTGCAGCATTAGCGAGTTCATTGCCCCACCATCCTAAGCCGACAAATCCGAGTTTGATCATTAGGTTGCCTTAAATTTGATTATATCGCCTCTTGTAAAAGTGAACCTTATTCGCTTATTTAGGTCAAGCTATTGTAAGACAGGGAACAAACACCAGATGACCATCGACAATTTTACCGTAAATAATTCCGATATCAATTATATTGGCTCCGAGTTGGTGCGTCCAGAATGTGCCCTTGCGGACAAGGATGGATCCCTGTGGATATCCGATGGGCGCGGCGGCGTTACACGATTATTTGCAGATGGATCTCAGGAATTCATTCAGCAATCAATGAATGCTGAAAAGCTCGTCGGTAGCCTGCCAAATGGATTGGCACTCCTTGAAGACGGTAGTTTTGCGATTGCAAATATGGGAACTAGGCGTTTGGAGCGAATGTCGGTGTCAGGAGACACAACTGTTCTTTGCGACAATATCGATGGGCTGCCTTTAGGAATTTTAAACTTTGTATTGGTCGGTCCCGACAATTATTTATGGTTCACCGTTTCCAGTCGGAAAAGTGAATTTATGGAAGGGTTTCGACACGATGTGGCTGATGGCTATATTGGCGTGTTTGATGGCAGAAACGCAAAGATCGTTGCTGATAATCTCAGGTTTCCCAATGAAATTAGATTTGATGCGAAGAACGAATATCTGTACGTCGCGGAAACAACAGGTAAGCGAATTCAACGCATGAAGCTATCAGAGGATTCTATACTCGGTGAACCGGAACCTATGGGCCCGGAGTCGTTGGGCGACGGCTTTCCTGATGGAATAGCTTTTGATCAGGATGGCAATCTCTGGGTGGCGATGGTCGTGGCGGAGAAAATTGTGGTTATCACGCCTGATCGTTCAGTTCATACAGTACTTGATGCAGGAAATGCTGAAGCGATTAATTCTGTGGAAGAGCACTTTTTAGAGGGTACGTTGCAGCGAGAGCAAATGGCTGAAGCCAAAGGCTCCGTTGCGCCTTTAACCAGTAGCATCGCTTTTGGTGGGAAGGATTTAAAGACGGTATATCTTGGCTGCTTGGCAGGAAATCGAATTGCGTCGTTTCGTTCGCCCATTCCCGGACTGCCAATGGCACATTGGAAATGATTAATCCTCGCGTTTAATATTTAGAAGCATATCGCAAAAATCTTCGGCAATTGCATAAGAACGACGAGATGGCCCGATGAGGCCATAGCCCATGGCAAACCCATCTGTTCCCATGAACAACATATGAGCCAATCGGTCATCTTCTAAAAGGAACTGCCTTTCTTCCGGAATACAAGTGCGCAGCATTATTGTTAACCGACCCTCCAATTCAATAAGAAGGTCACGCGAATATTGCTCATCTGGTTTCAACGTGCTGAGTGCCTGAATAATGTTGTAGTGAAAGCCGTTGTCCTTTTCGGGGACGGTGCGCCACATCGTATGGACAATGAGCCCGAGCCGCCGCCGCGGATCTTGGATGGCTGCCATCTCAGATTCAAGATGATCTAGTATTTCATTTAGCCAGGGACCCGCTACCGCAAACAAAACATAGAGCTTGGATTTGTAGTAGCGATAGATGTTCGTTGTCGTTATGCCGGCACCTTCACCAATTTGTTTTACCGTTGTGTTGGTGTAGCCCTGCTTAGAAAACAAATCAAAGGCGCTTTCAAGTGTCGCTTTTCGGATGGATTCTTTCTTTATTTGTACCAACTTAGACGCATCCTGTGATTTTTCGGAAATTTATTTTATTTCCGTCTTGTCAAATAATTAAAAGTGAATTAAATTCACTAATAGAAAATATATTAAAATGAACTCGTTTGTCAATTGATCTCAATTATACGAGTAACAAATAAAGAAACAGGATAGGGTAGGCAAGATGTCTCGCGTTCAATTAACCAATCCAGCAGAAGTACCTGATCTTTTTCGCAAGCAGTTTGAGCTGTGCAATGTTCAAGAAGGGGAAACCATCGTTGTATTAAGCGATCTTGGAACTCGGAAGGAATACGTTGAAGCTGCTTTTGCCGCGGCGACTTCCTTTAAAGCCGATATTTATGAGATGAAAGTTAATGCGATCCCAAGTTGGACGTCAGTCGGCCGGGAAACGGTTGGTGCCTGCAAAGGCGGCGTTGAAGCTTTAAAAGCGGCTGATCTGGTATTAGCGATGCATGTGCCTTTGTTTACCAAATGGATGAAGGAGGTGCGGGCAGCTGGAACGCGGGTTCAAATGATCGTTGATCACCCGGACGATCTAAAAAGTCAAATGTCGACGCCTGAAGTAAAGCGGGCGACCAAAGCTATTACGGACCATTTGGCCAAATCAAAGACGATGCGCGTCACGAGTGAAGCTGGTACTGATTTCCAAGCTGAAATTGGCGACTACCCATCCCTGTGTCAGTGGGGATATGCCGATGAACCTGGACATTTTGACCATTGGGGTGCGGGGCATTGCTATACTTTCCCGAATGACGGCAAAGCAAATGGCATTGTCATCGCTCAGCCAGGCGACATCGTTGTTTTGCCTTATAACCGCTACATCACAGATGAAATTCGAATTACGGTGGAAGACGGCTTCATAACCAATATTGAAGGCGGGCTGGACGCGCGGCTGATGAACAATTGGTTGGACAGCAACATGCGTAGTCCTGACGACCGGGATGGTCATGCCATCTCCCATATCGGATTTGGTACCAACCCGTATTGCCGTTGGGATTGTCTTGCCCTGAATGGCGACGATGTTGATCGCACCAATGGCGCAGTTCGTGGATTTGCAGGTAATTTTTTGTTTTCCACCGGCCCAAATACGCAAGGCGGGGGTACGCGCGTTACCAAAGGTCACTACGATTTGCCAATGAAAGACTGCACGGTTTTTCTGGACAACGAAATGATTATTGAAAACGGAAACTATGTCGTTGATGAAATGATTGCAGAGATTGAGCCACGCGAACTGGCTTAGTCAAAATATATGCTGGTCGGGGCGTGTAAGCCCTCCTTCCGGCACAAGAACGTGAGCGATGAAAAACATCGCCGAAAACAGGCGGGGAGCGCCGGACTAAAATTTTCCCGAAAAGCCACCCTCAGAATGGCTTTGGGCGAGCTATCCGAATAACTCCGTCATAAATTGGAATGTGCCGTGGATGACAGTCAATTGAACCTGTCTGAAACGATGCTTGGTAGGAAGAGCGAGAATATCGGCCATGCAGCTTGAAGGTAGCTTTGATATTGATCAGCCACGAGCCTTAGTCTGGCAAAAGATCAAGGATCCGACAATGATGGCCGGAAGTATTCCAGGCTGCGAGAACATTGAGCAGATCGATGGTCAAAACTATACCGCAACCGTGGGCATAAAAGTCGGTATAATTAAAGCGAGTTTCAATCTCGCCGTCGAAGTGACCAAGGAAATAGAGCCGAGCGAATTGCACTCTCGCACAACGGGCCAAGAAGGCAGTCGTGCCAGTATGGTGACCACCGAAAGTGTGGTGACGTTGAGCGAAATTGATCCGCAAAAGACCAGATTGGACTATACGTCGGACGTTATGGTATCAGGCCGCCTTGGTAAATATGGGCTCGGTATGATGAAAAAGCAGACCGACCGTCTTGCCGAGGAATTTGCCCAAAACTTCAATCGAGCTCTTTCCGACGATTCCGCCCCCGATCAGATTTCAGAAGAGACTCAAATTCCAAATGCGTGGCAAAAGTTCCTCGGTCTAATTGGTATTGGATCCGTTGAGGAAACTTCTGATGTAAAACCTGTCCCGATGCCGCGCGGTGAAAATGATCAGCTGCTCTTTCCTCAAACGACCAATGAGGCGCTCAGCCAACTGAGCAATCAACCCGGGCGCTTGCCGATTTCTGGTGGTGCGACATTGGTTGCCATGCTCAATGCAAATTTAATTGATCCGTCCGCATTGGTGAATCTCAAACCTATACCGGAACTCGCCGAAATAAATTTGATGGAAGACGGATCTATCCGGATTGGTGCCCTTTCACGTCATGCAATGACAGCTTCGTCTGACCTACTGGTAGGTAGTTTGTCGGGCGTGAAAAATGCTGCTTCGAAGATCGCCAACCCGACAGTACGCAATATGGGAACAATGGGGGGCTCGATAGCATTTGCAGACCCTGCCGCTGACTACGCGCCGGCTTTAGTAGCGGCTGAAGCGGAAATCGAAATAGCGTCCTTAAAAGGAGTTCGCCGGGTTTCGGCTACTGATTTTTTTGTCGATTGGTACAAGACCGCGCTCAATGACGGCGAAATCGTTCAGGCGATATATTTGCCGAAGCCTGACACAGCCTGCGTCGCTCATCACGAAAAATTTGCCCGCGTTGAAGGTGATTTTGCAACAGTCTCCGTTAATATCATTTTGAAGTTGGACGGCTCTATTTGCCAAGACATTCGGGTTGCTGTCGGTGCCTGTGGGCCTACGCCGGTGCGTGATCGTTCAATCGAAAAGACGTTAATCGGCACGTCTTTATCGGAGCAAGAAATATTACAGGCCGGTAAATCCCTGGCCAAACAATGCGATCCGATCGATGATGTGCGGGGTTCTGCATCTTACCGCCTGAAACTTGTTCCCCAGCTTTTGCTGCGTGCCATTGAAGCGGTGCAGCGACAATTTGTTGAGGGAGAGGCGGCATGAGCACAATTTCTCTCCGAGTAAATGGTGTCGAGCGCGACGTGTCGATCACGGGCTGTGAAACACTGCTTACGATTTTGCGGGATGAATTAAAACTCACGGGCACGAAGCGTGGCTGCAACCAAGGGGTTTGTGGTGCGTGTACGGTGCTAGTGGACGGCGTGGCTGTGAGAAGCTGTCTTTCTCTAGCGGGACTCCATGACGGCGCCGAAATATCGACCGTTGAAGGCATGGCAGATCGTCAGACCTTGTCGTCTATTCAGGAGGCTTTTAGCGAGACCGGTGCCGTGCAATGCGGATTTTGCACGAGCGGCATGATGATGGCGACGAAAGCTTTGCTTGAAAAAACCCCTAGTCCAACGCGGGATGAAATTCGCGAAGGCATTTCCGGTAATCTCTGCCGCTGTTCCGGCTACAAAAAAATAGTTGAAGCGGTTGAATTGGCCGCCCAACAAATTTCTGCTCAAGAGGGTGCATCATGAATAAGATGACCCCAGAGATTTCGGGTGGCGTTGGCGATTCGCCGCGGAAAGTTGAAACTTCAGAGAAAGTTCTCGGACGGGCAAGATATATTGCGGATCTCTCTCGTCCCGGCATGTTGCATGGGGCTATTCTCCCAAGCCCTTATGTACATGCGAAAATTAATTCCTACAACACCGAGGCTGCCATGGCGCTGCCAGGCGTTGAAGCTGTCATCACGGGCGATGATTTTGGTCATGACTATATGGGCCCCTTTATCAAAGATGAAGGTGCCATCGCCAAAGACAAAGTACGCTATATTGGCGAGCCCGTTGCCGCTGTTGCAGCAACAAGTCCGGAAATAGCCCGGGAGGCATTGGAGCTTATAGAGGTCGAGTATGAAGTGCTGAAACCCGTGCTCTCGATGGACGAAGCCGTGGCCGACGGTGCGCCGATTGTCCACGATGATTTGGAAAAGTACATAAAAATTTTCGAGGCGGTTTCTTATGACAACGTGATGTCTGAAACCAAGATGTCCGAAGGCGATGTTGATGCGGCTTGGGACGACTGTGATCTGATTGTCGAAAATGTCTACGAGACCCAGGCGCAAAACCATATGCCGCTGGAAACTTGCGGCGCCTTAGCGGAAATCGATGGAAATGGACGCATCGAACTCTGGTCTGCTAATCAATCTGTTTTCCGGGTGCAGGCCAATGTTTGCGAAACGCTTGGCCTGCCAATGTCGAAACTTCGTTGTCTGACGCCCAGTATTGGCGGGGGATTCGGCAATAAGATGGAAGCTCACATTCAGCCGATTGTTGTTAAACTCACCATGGAAACGGGGCTACCGGTAAAATTGATCCTTAGCCGCGAAGAAGATTTCGAAATGATCCGGGCCCGTCATCCGTTCCGTATCAAGATGAAAACCGGTGTCAAAAATGATGGCACCTTTGTTGCGCGGGATGTGGAAATTCTGATGGATGGCGGCGCCTTCTCCGACGACAGCCCCGGTGTTTTGGGCTACAGCATGTTGTGTTCGCGAGGGCCCTATCGCATTCCCAACATGCGGGCAACGGGTCAGGTGGTCTATACAAATCGCTTGCGATTTGCTGCTTTCCGCGGCTTCGGCAATCCTCAGGTGAATTTTGCGTCTGAAACTCAAATCGATGAGATCGCTGAAAAACTTGGAATTGACCCGATTGAAATTCGACTTAAGAACGCGATGGAGACCGGTGATACCTGGTTCGGTGGTCAGATTGTCGAATCCGTGAGTCTCAAGGAATGCCTAAGCAAAGCCAAAGAAGCCTCAAATTGGGAGAGCAAAAGAAAAGCATATGCAAAGGACAAAGGTCCAATTAAGCGTGGCATTGGGTTAGCGTCCTGCGGTCATATCAGCGGCTTGCTGGGGACGGGTGCGATTATTCGGCTGTTGGAAGATGGCACAGTGGCGCTGAATACCGGCGCGACAGATATCGGACAGGGTTCCGATACCGTGCTTTCGCAAATGGCAGCTGAAGCGCTACAGGTGCCGCTTGAAAATATTTCCCTGGCATCGCCAGATACCGATGGCTCGCCCTTCAATTGGGGAACAACTGCAAGCCGTGTCACCTATACGACGGGCCGGGCAGTCGTAGGTGCGGCCAAGGACGTCGAGGCGCAGGTAAAAAAGGCTGCCTCGCAGATGCTGGAATGTGCGGTTGAAGACCTCGAACTCAAACCCGGCGGAATGGTTGGCGTCAAAGGAGTTCCCGGCCACGAGGTCTCATTCTTCGATGTGTCCAAATATACCCATTGGGCGGTTGGTGGACCCATTGTGGGTTCACACACGCTTGTCTATGACAAGCCGACGATTGACCCTAAACGTGCGACGGTTTCCGGTACGCCTTTTAGCAATATTGGTGCCTATGCATTTAATACCATGGTCGTAGAGGTTGAGATTGATGAGCGCACGGGGCAGACCAAAGCCGTCGAGGTTTGGTCGGCAACTGATGTCGGAAAGGCAATAAATCCGAAACTGGTTGAAGGTCAACTGGAAGGTAGCTTCGTTCAAGGGCTAGGTTACGCCTTGTTTGAAGAAATGGTTTGGGACAATGGCCGCTTAGCCAATCCAAATTTGATGGATTACAAGGTGCCAGGTGCACTGGATGTGCCGCACGATATTCATTCGATCATTGTTGAGCAACCCGAACCAGATGGTCCTTTTGGAGCCAAAGGTGTTGGTGAAGTTGGCATCGTTACTGTGCCAAGCTCAATTGCCAACGCAATTACCCATGCGACCGGTGTTGCGCTCAATAAATTACCGATGACATCTGAGCGGTTATTTGAAGCCCTAGAAGAGAAAGAGGAAAGTGATGCAGCCTAAAGATTATCCGCCGCAAGACGCTCTGGCTGAATTTGCGCAACCTTATGCAGCTGAAGTCATGAAGCGCGCTGACGGCCTCGCCGCGGAAGATGTTTTGTATGGAGATGATCCGTATCAAAGCGTGGGCATTCACAAGCCGCTGCATCCAAATGGAGCCGTTTTCGCTTTCATACATGGCGGTGGCTGGACCAATGGGTATAAGGAGTGGAACGATTTTATGGCCCCAGCATTTACGGGTCAGGGCGTTACTTTCGTGTCGATTGGCTATCGTCTGGCGCCAATGCATCTCTTTCCGGCAGGCCTCGAAGATTGCGCTTCAGCTATGGCTTGGATCTATAAAAATATTGCAGATTATGGCGGCGATGCTCAGCGCATATATCTCGGTGGACATTCAGCGGGCGGGCATTACGCAAGTTTGTTAGCCGTCAAAAAAGACTGGCAAGTTGCGTTGGATGTTCCGCAAGGTTTTATCCATGGATGTGTTCCGGTTTCCGGCGTGTATCGTTTTGGTGATGGTTCTGGCCTGTCGACGCGCCCGCGGTTTTTGGGTGAAGAAGGCAGCGGCCAAACTGGACCAGCGAGTTCCATCAAGCATATCAATGGGGCAACTTGCCCATTTTTGATGGCGCACGGTGATAACGACTTCCCTCATTTAATTACCCAAGCTGAAGAAATGGAAGCCGCCTTAAAAGCCACCGGTGGTTCGGTGGAACGCGTAACTTTACCAGGAAGTGATCACTTTGGTGCGCATTATGCGTCAGGTGAAACGGGTGGAGAATTGCCCAAAAAGATTTTGAAATTTATGGCCGTTTAGGAGCGGTGACTAACAGGAATTATATTTTTAATTTAACAGGAGGAGTAAGGACCATGTTTAAACGTTTACTTGCAGCGTCTCTCGTCGTTGCCGGGACGCTCGGCATCTACACAACAGTACAAGCGGCAGATACAATTAAAATTGGTTTCTCAATTCCCAAAACGGGCTTGTTTGCCCCAGCGGGTCCAAGTCAATTAAATGCCTATTTGGTTTGGCAGGATTTGGTCAATGCCAAAGGCGGTTTGGATATTGGTGGTAAAGGTCGGCGCAAGGTCGATTTTGTCCATTACGACGACAAATCCGATCCCGCTCAAGCTGTCAAAATTTATGAAAAGCTGATCACCAGCGATAAGGTTGATTTGGTAATGGCGCCTTGGGGCACGCAGCACCACTTCGCTATTGCACCTGTCGTTGAACGTCATAAGTTTCCCTTGATCGGAAACACAGCAGCGTCAGTTGCGCTTCGAAAAGTGAAGCCGGGCTATCTTTGGTTTACGACGCCAATGATGCCGGACAATCTCGCTAAAGAAATGACAGCCATGCTGAAATCCCGCGGCGTTAAGTCCGTGGCGATCATGTATAATTTGCTTCAGTTTGCATCCGAAAACGTCCAATTCTTGAAGCCTGCACTTGCAAAAGCCGGCATCAAAGTGAAGTTTGAAGCGAAGTATCCACCGGACATTAAAGACATGACCGGCATGCTGACTAAAATTAAAGCCGAAAACCCTGATGCTGTGTTGGTTCACTCCTATCCGGGTGATTCAATTCTCTATATGAACCAAGCCCGCGAGGTTGGCATCACTGCTAAAACTCAATACGTCATGGTTGGACCAGCTATTGGCTTCTTCCGCGGCATGTTCAAAAGCAATCTTGATGGCATCATCACCATGGGGTCTTGGACACCTACAATGAAAGGCACCATGGGCGCCGGCGAATTCTATGCGGCGTACAAGAAAAAGTTCAAAGGCCATGAACCCGATTATCTCGATTCAGCTGAGGTGTTTGTTTCCGCTCAAATCTTAGAGCAGGCGATTGCCAAAGTTGGCCTGGACCGCGAAAAAATTCGGGGAGCCATCAATTCAATGACCTTTAAAACAATTTATGGAGATGTGAAATTTAAAGGGGTGCAAAACGCAACCATCCCTGCTGGATTTGCTCAGATCCAAAAAGGCAAAATTGAAATTGTTTGGCCGAAACAGCGTGCGACATCTTCCGTCACAGATAAAGGCGCTTGGGCCAAATAGACTAAGTCATCTATAGTTTGGGTTTCCTGTTGCGGCAGGAAACCCTTTCTTTTTTTGCTTTGAACGACGGGCAGTACACGAACCTTGGATATTTTCCTTTCCTTTCAATTACTTGCGGCAGCTTTGATCACAGGTGTTCTATATGCGCTGATCTCGCTTGGTCTTAATTTAATTTATGGGACGATGCGTCTGCTCAATGTGGCGCATGGCGATCTCGTTATGATCGGTGCATATGTCGCCTTCATGGCATTTTCCTTGTTCAATGTTGGTCCGTTGGTCTCTATGTTCGGCGCTGCCGTCATTTGCGGTGGCTTAGGCTGGCTGGCTTATCGAAGCATTTTTCAAAGGATGCTTTCCAACAGCTTGCTTTTGACGCGTCTCGAAGAAAATTCACTTCTTCTATTTTTTGGTATATCCGTCATCATCCAGAATTTGGTGATCCTATTTTTTACCGCCGATCGTCAGGGCTATCAGTATCTCAGCGAAATTATTGAAATTGGTGATGTGAGATTAACCACCGCGCGTTTGGTTGTCCTTATTGTCGGTTCCGTTATTTCTATCGCTGCTGTCCTATATCTTCGTTTCAGCATGTTTGGATTGGCGATGAACGCGCTGATCCAGAACCGCGACGCAAGCGCCGTCGTTGGTATCAATGTTGATCGCGTGCAAATGTCCAGTCTCGTCATTGGCTTTGGTATAACCGGGCTTGCCGGGGCTTTGATCAGTGTGATGGAGCCAATCACACCAGTGATGGGTTTTCCGTACACAATGTCGGCATTCGTCATTATTATTTTAGGCGGGCTTGGTAATATATGGGGTGGATTTTTAGCCGGTCTTTTGTTGGGCTTTCTTGAAATTTTTGGCATTGCTGCAACGGGGCCGGAATGGCGCTCAGTATTGGTCTACGGTATTTTTATTGCGATCTTGATTTTTCGTCCTCAAGGATTGCTTGGGTCTGGAAAGGCGGCAAGATGAAGCGTTTGTCCCTCCTCGCGATTATCGCTGCTGTCCTTGTCCTGGGTAGCCTTGCTGGTTTTGCCAGTGAATATATGCTCGGCATTGGGTTTACATTGTTTATGTACATCGCGTTGGCACAGAGTTGGGTCATTCTGTCCGGCATGACGGGCTATATATCGCTTGGCCATGTCGTCTTTTTTGGCTCCGGTGCGTATGTTTTTGTTCTGCTATGGGGACTGGTTCCGGTTTGGCTAGGCGTGGCCATTTCTGGTCTGGTGGTCGGTATTGGTGCCTTGATCATCGGCTATCCCGTTCTCAGGGTGCGGGGACCTTACTTTGTTATTCTGTCTTTTGGTTTGGCGGAGTTGGTCAAAAACCTCGTGTTGATCAATGATGCGCGATTGTATAAGAGCTTACGCCCTGTCTTCGGTGCACCGCCTTTGGAACAACTCTACTTGTCGATGTTCATCTTGGCGGTTATCGCAACCGCGCTAACTTATTGGGTGAGACGCTCCAGGTTTGGCGCAGGGCTCCGTTCCATCAGAGAAGATGAAGGCGCTGCGGAAACCATTGGTGTCCTCGTAGCACGGCTGAAATTATTTGCTTTTGCTCTTTCAGCAATCATTCCGTCTATGGTCGGCGCAATCTTTATTATGCGTTCCGGTATTTTTCAGCCGGGCGATGCATTTAATCCAATTGTTTCCTTCACCATGGTCACCATGGCCATCATTGGCGGCAGTGACGATGCGCCTGGACCCTTCTTGGGCGTGGCATTTTTGGTTATTTTGCAGGAGCTTCTCTGGGTCAATTGGCCGGAAGTTTACATGATCATTTTGGGCGCTCTCCTTATTGGTTTTGTGCTGTTTATGCCAACCGGCATCTACGGTTGGCTCAGCGAACGATTGGCGAGGAGCAGACAAAATGCTTCTTGAGATCAGTGATGTCCAAAAAAGGTTTGGTGGGCTTGTCGCTTTACAAGGCATCGACTTTTCTGTCGAAGAAGGAGAAACGCTGGGTATCATGGGGGCGAATGGTGCCGGTAAAACAACGTTGTTTAGTTTGATCGCTGGTCATGCCAAACCAAGCCAGGGTAAAATCACACTCGCTGGTCAACAAATCGATGGCATGCGTCCAGATCAAATCAACGCTTTGGGCATCGCTCGGACTTACCAGATCGTCCGGCCGTTCCGAGGACTAACGGTTCTGGAAAATGTCGCTGCTGGCGCGCTCTACGGATCGCGCCAAGAAAAGGACATGCAGCGGGCAAACGACTTTGCGATGGAAATTTTGTCCGTCGTCGGGCTTGAGGGTCGCACCAATGACTTGGCTGGGAATTTGACGCTGGCTGGCTTCAAGCGCCTCGAATTGGCCAAGGCTCTCGCAACTGGACCGAAAATTCTCCTGCTGGATGAAGTAATGGCTGGCCTGACGCCAAACGAAGTCAATGAAGCTATCGCTATTATTGAGACTTGTAAGCAGAAATATAGTCTCACCGTAATTATCATTGAACACGTCATGAAGGCCTTGATGCGTATGTGTGAGCGCATTGTTGTACTACATCATGGTGAAATGATTGCGATGGGAGCGCCGGATAAAATAGCCGAAGATGATGCCGTCATTCAGGCTTATTTAGGTGCAGAAAAATGACCAACATTCTGCTTCAGATATCCAATCTCAGCGCAGCCTATGGCCAGGTATTTGCGCTGAGAGATTTCTCCTGTTCTGTCGAAGAAGGCAAAATCACAGCGCTTGTCGGCAGTAATGGCGCGGGCAAAACCACTTTTTTGCGAACACTGTCGGGATTGATGGAAGCACGTCAGGGTTCAATCCAGTTTGATGGAAACACAATCACAGATACGCCAAGCGATAAACGTGTGGAGGTAGGTCTTTCCATGGTGCCGGAAGGTCGTTTGATTTTCCCCAACTTTACGGTTGAGCAGAATCTAAAGATTGGTGCGATTTCAAAACGGGCGCGCGGGAGTTTGGAGGAGGGGGTAGAGCAATCCTACAAGCTATTTCCAAAATTAGAACAGCGACGCCAACAACTTGGTGGCACTTTGTCTGGCGGCGAACAACAGATGCTGGCGCTTGCGCGTGGATTGATGGCGCGTCCTCGTTTATTGATGCTCGATGAGCCAACCCTCGGTCTGGCGCCGTTGATTGCAGATTCGATTTTTGAAATGGTATCTCAGCTCAAAGAAACCGGACTAACGATTTTGATCGTCGAGCAAGACGTTAACCGCACGCTGCAAATTGCAGACAATGCCTATGTCCTTGAAAATGGGTCTGGCGTAATGGAAGGCCCCGCCCAAGAAATTCTGGCTGATCCAAAAGTCAGAGAGAGTTATCTCGGCATTTGATTCGGTGATTTTCTCGGTCTCGATCCGTGTTCCGAAAATTGTTACAGCAATTTATAATGGGTATAATATTTAGATAATATTGGGAGTCTGAAGAATTCATGGATTTATCCGAAAAAATACTCTCACGCCTGAAGTTACGACAGCTCTGCGTCATCGTTGCGATTGGGGATTTTACCAGCCTCCGAGGTGCAGCCGATACCCTCGGGCTCAGCAGCCGACCGTTACCAAAACGGTGCAAGAATTGGAAGCCGATTTTGGGATCAAACTTTTTGATCGCACCAATCGAGGTGTTATTGCAACAATCTATGGAGATGCATTAACCAAACATGCGCGATTGATTCTGGCGCAGGTGAAGCATGCCGGAGAAGAACTATCTGATTTAGCCGCTGGTCAAGGTGGGCGGGTTGAAGTTCCGCTTGGTGGACCTGAAGGCATTGTTAACCTTTTGCCCAAAGTATTTCAGGCCTTTTTCGAAGACGAAGAGGCGCGCACCTGCAGCCAGTGCGGCACTTTGCACCCTGGCAAAGGACAAGCGCCGGAAGGATGGATTGAACTTTGAGTGAAATACCGATGGTTGTTGTAGAGGTGAATTTCTAGATTGAAGTGACTTTATGAAGAAGGCAGACAATTCAAAGGCTCATCAAGTAATTCCAACCGAATGCCAGACATTCTTAACGGACATGTAGTTTTCCAGTCCTTCTGTGCCACCCTCTCGGCCATACCCGCTGGATTTTACGCCGCCAAAAGGCGTTTCGGGCAGTGAGGCTTCGAGCGTGTTAATGGACAGGTTACCCACCTCGACTTCGTCAATCATACGATCGATATAGTCGGCCCGATTGGTGAAAGCGTAACCGGCGAGACCAAAGGGAACGGAGTTAGCTTTTTCAATAGCCTCGTCAAGCGATGTGACAGAATTTATCACAGCGATCGGTCCAAAAGGTTCTTCCTGCATGATCCGCGCTTTTTCGGGCACGTTGGTCAACACTGTGGGCTGGAAAAAATAACCTCTGTTGCCATGGCGCGCGCCGCCGGTCCGAACCTTGGCCCCATTGTCGCTGGCATCTTCGATGAGTTCTGTTAGCGCCGGCACCCGGCGGTCATTGGCCAATGGCCCCATCTCGACGCCATCCACCATGCCGTCCCCCACAACGGTCGCAGCAGCGCGCTTTGTAAACGCGTCCGCATAGGCGCTGAAGATGCTTTCGTGCACAAAAAATCGTGTCGGTGAGGTGCAGACTTGCCCTGCATTGCGCATCTTACGAACGGCACCATTGATCGCCGCCTGCTTTACTTCCGTATCTTCGCAAACGATTACCGGCGCATGGCCGCCTAGTTCCATGAGCACGGGTGTCATGTGCTGAGAGGCAAGCGTGGTCAGGTGCCGCCCGACATTGGTCGAACCGGTAAATGCCACCAGCCGCACGGCCTCTTGCGGGATAAGGTGCTCCGAAATCTCGGACGGTTTGCCGAAGACAAGATTTAAGACCCCTGGAGGCAGGCCAGCATCTTGAAATGCACGGGCGATGTGAATCGCGCCGGCGGGTGTTTCTTCAGCGGCTTTCAGGATAATTGAGCACCCTGAAGCCAGGGCTCCCGCTATTTTGCGTGCAGGCTGGCTCATTGGAAAGTTCCACGGCGAGAAGGCCGCAACAACCCCAACAGGTTGATGATGTACCGAAAGCTTATGGCCAGGCGCCGCTGGGATAACACGACCATATGTCCTTACCGCTTCTCCGGCATCCCATTCGAAAAATTCCGCGCCGCGGATTACTTCCATCCGCGCCTGTGGCAAGGGTTTGCCATGTTCGGCTGTCATGGCCTCGGCGATCTCGTCCTGCCGACTGCGCATTAGCGCGGCGGCGCGCATCATGACATCTGCACGGTCACGGGGAGCGGTTCGACTCCAGATTCTGAAACCGCTCTCGGCTGCGTTCAGCGCATCGTCGAGATCACTTATTTCGGCATGCGGCAAGCGCCCGATCTCTTCCTCCGTTGCCGGGTTTACGACGGACAGATCGCGCGCCGCTTTACGCCATTCGCCTCCGATAAACAGATTTAGGTCAGGGTACATGGGTTCAAAACTCCTAAGTTACAGCTGCCTAATACATGCTAAGCTGAGCCAATTTTCAAGTGAATTGAGAGAAAGTGGGTATAGAAATTTGCATCGCCTCCGCTACTGTTTGGAGGGAATTGTCATGTCAACTATGCTCGACATTAATAAGTAGCAAATTTAGTCGGCGAAATGTTCGTCACGCCACCACATAGAGTGATCAAAATTGAATTAGTTAATTCACGCGACAATGCCAATTATTGTACGTGGCGGATTAATTTCATTCGCCATGATTACGTTAGCTTATTAGAGTCAAAATTTTATCGTAGACTTAAAATCCAGTTCCCTGTTATTCCGAATTGTTTCCCGGATGAATATATTAAATTCCCTGTTTTTTATTTAGGGAATCCTCTCATATTTTGCAGAAAACGATGGGATAAGGTGCCGTTTCAGTCAAATTAACCAGCATAATTTGAAAACTTCCCTATATTTTCCCTGTTAAACAGGGAAATCAATCGGAGACAGGTTCGCTCAAGACTGCGTCCACCATTAATGCCTGTGGCTCTCAAGTAATTCAATGATTGCGTCGAGCCCATCCGATTTGCGGCTTCGGTTTAGTCGCTTCGCGTAAGCCAGCACGGAACCTCCTTGCGTTACCTTTGAATGCACATCAGCATACACGTGCCTCAAAGTTGCCTAAAGAAGTTGGGCAGCCAAAGTCGCTAAAATAAGTAACAATTTGTTATCTTCAACGCGACCTGCGTCTGAGCCAGAGCGTGATCTCTGGATAGCTGTCATCTTCCAAGCAATGTGTGATGCCTCAATGCTCCATAAGCTGGAAGAGCGTATTAAGCAGCGTAGCAACTCCGACAGTAAGCATCTCTACCACCTTGAGCGTGACCTGCAAGCAGCTCGTCAGGCGATGGCGTGGCTAACTAAGCCAAGTGCTGATCTTACAGAGGTGTGTTTGATGGCTGGCATTGAGGTGAGTAGCATATTAGCTCGAAGTGAGAAGTTCCTAGCTGGTGATTTTGAGTTTATGAAATTGAGTGTAGCTTCTAACTAATTGCTTCTAACTAGTAGCTGCAACTAGTAGCGCATTCGTCATAAAAATGCCGGAATAGGGTGATTAAGTTATCCCCGATATCCTCATGGCTTGGGGAACGAATAGCCTAGGTCGGAGAGGTCGAGCTAGAGTATAAACTTATAAATGGATGAGATAACCAAACCCAAACACTATACCCAAGGCAAAGTTGAATGCCTCGATGCCATCGACTCGATGCTTGAGGAAAGCAGCCGAATAGACTTCTACCGAAGCCAAATTGTTAAGTACATGTGGCGGCTCCGCGACAAGGGTAGTCCATTGAAGGA